>Ga0315268_10001443_pt1 | contig 27323 bp, 22 predicted proteins | sample C1_top_MG_FD_204535 | JGI IMG/M metagenome (GOLD analysis project Ga0315268, IMG submission 204535) | Sediment microbial communities from Yellowstone Lake, YNP, Wyoming, USA - C1_top | ecosystem: Environmental > Aquatic > Freshwater > Lake > Sediment | place: USA: Wyoming | collected 2017-08-01
GAGGTCCGCGAATTCCAAGAGAAAAGCCGTCAGGAACTCATCTCCCGCGTCGAGCAAGAAGCAGCGAGTGTAAACGTTTCGCTTTCCGCGACGGGCCAGGAGCAGGTTGCTTTGCAGCAAGCGGCAATACAACAAAGGGAGCGGATTCTCACCGCGCTGCGGCAGGCGCCTGTCAGCGGCCGCCTGGTCATTCATCTGCGGCCCGACCTCGCGAAGTTTGAAGGCTCAACCGACGATCTCGAACTGCGCGACGGCGACCGATTGATCATCCCCAAGCAACCGAACTTTGTGCTGGTCACCGGCCAAGTCTACAACTCGAACGCGATCACCTTCACGCCGAGAAAGAACGCGGGGTGGTACCTACAACGGGCGGGCGGCCCCACGGACCTTGCCGACAAGAAGGCCATCTTCATCGTCCGCGCGAACGGGGAGGTGGTCAGCGCGTCGGGTGGCAGTTGGTGGGGCAGCGGCGTGCTGTCCCAGAGGATTCAGCCGGGCGACACCATCATCGTGCCCGAGAAACCCTTGGGCGGTTCAACATTCTGGAAGAATCTCGTGAGCGTCGCGCAGGTGGCGAGCGCCGCGTCGATCTCAGCGGCTGTAGCTCTAAGATGAAGCCAACTGTGCAATTGCGGCTTGTTGTGGCGGCGTTCGCTCTCGTCGCGCTGGCGGGCGTGGTGCCAGCAGCGGCACAGAGCTATCCGCACTTCCGCGCCGCAGCGTCGCCCTTTGTGCCGCTGGATAGCTGGGTTTATCCCGCCATCGAGCGGCTCGCCTCGCTGGGATACGTTGACACGGCGATGACGGGGCTGAAGCCGTGGACGCGAATCGAGTGCGCGCGGCTGACCGACGAGGCCGGCGAGGCCTTGAGGCAGGAAATCCTCGAAGACCGCGTCGTGAGTGATACAGCCGCGAAGCTCCATGGCTCACTAGAGCGGGAGTTCGCATTCGAACTCGAAGTGCTAGGCGGGGGCCCGACGCGAGCTGCGCGACTCGAGTCGGTCTACGCGCGTGTGATGTCCATCAGCGGAGCGCCACTCACCGACGGCTTCCACTTTGGCCAGACTGTTTCCTACGACTTCGGACGGCCTGCCCGCCAAGGGACGAACACCATCGTTGGCTCCTCGGGGTGGGTAACTGCTGGTCCCCTGGCCATCTACGCGCGGGGCGAATTTCAGCAGGCGCCATCGGCCTCCGCTCTTTCCAACCAAGTTCTTGATTTCATCGCGTCGGCTGATTCGATTCCGCGGTCCGCGGCGCAGCGCTTCGACCCGATCCAGCGAGGGCGTCTGCTGGATACCTACGTGACGCTGAACATCAAAAATTGGCAGTTCTCAGCGGGAAAACAGAGTCTGTCATGGAGCACGGGCGCCGGGGGCTCCTTGCTGCTGAGTGACAACGCGGAGCCGATGTACATGGTCCGCGCGACGCGCGTCCTGCCGGTGCGGTGGCCTTGGATCCTGCGAAAGCTGGGGCCCGTGCGTTCGGAATTCTTTGTGACGCAGCTTCAGGGCCACAAAATCGTGCCGCAACCTTACATGTACGGCCACAAAATCACGATCAAACCCTGGCGGAACCTGGAAATCGGTTTCGGACGAACCACCATGCTTGGTGGAGGAAACTACCCAGTCACGTTATCGGTTTTCCTAAAAAGCTACTTCGGTTTTGGGCAGTCTCGCGTGAATGGCAGCGTGCCTGGTGACAGCCGCAACAGCTTCGATTGGAACTGGCGAGTTCCCGGTACGCGGGACTACTTGGTCTTCTATGGAGAAATTTACGCGGACGACGACCCTATTGGCTGGCAGAACCCGGCGAAGTCTGCATTCCGCCCCGGAATCCACCTGACCCGGATCCCGGGGTTGCCTAAACTCGATTTCTGGGCCGAAGCGGCGTCCACTGAATCTCCATACATCAACTTCAAGGGCACTCTCAACTACTATAACGGGCAGTATCCCGATGGCTACCGAAACAACGGAAACTTGCTCGGAAACACGGTAGGGCGTGAAGGGCGGTCGATTCTGCTTCTTTCCAACTACTGGTTCTCGCCGCAGCACGTACTCCAATTCAGCATGCGGCACAACCTAGTCAAGAACGACTTCGTGCCGGGCGGGGGCAGTTGGCAGGACTTCAGCGTGCGACACGAGATCGCCCTGCGCTCGGGTGCATATGTAAAGAGTCTGATTCAATTTGAGCACATTGCTCGCTACCCGATTCTCTTCCCGGGCAGCAGAAACAACGTAACTGTTTCGCTGGAAGTGGGATTCAAACCAGAACCACCGAAGTGAAAACAACTGAGGTCGAGATCGGGTGGCTGTGATTTAAGACAGGACGTCGATGCAAAAAACTGAAGCCAATTCGGAACCAGAGCTCCTCCAGCCGCCGGAGTTCGACGAATTCGAACGAGACACTGAGGAGGAAGCTGCTGCGCGGGCCAGACGGATCGCACAATTGCGCCTTTTGTGGGAGAAGCGGCGATTCTTGTTCCGTGTGACCGCATACGGTCTGCTCATTGCCACATTGATCGCATTTGCGCTCCCGAAGCGATATGAGTCCACAGCACGCCTGATGCCGCCCGATAGCCAGTCTTCTTCCGGCCTGGCGATGGCGGCCATGCTGGCCGGGCGGACTGGAGGGCTTGGTGGGCTCGCGGGGGATCTGCTCGGTATTAAGAGTACGGGTGCCCTGTTCGTGGGGTTGATGCGGAGCCGCACGATCGAGGACCGCGTCATCGAAGAGTTCGACCTTAGAAAGGTATACGGGGCTGGACGCATCGAGGACGTACGCGCTGGGTTGGAGAACCACACGCAGATTTCCGAAGATCGCAAGTCGGGAATCATCACGATCACGGTCACCGACAAGGATCCTCAAAGAGCAACCGCAATTGCCAAGGCCTACGTGGGCGAGCTAGATCGGCTGGTGGCCGAAGTCAGCACATCGGCCGCACGGCGCGAGAGGGTGTTCCTCGAAGAGCGCCTGAAGGCGGTCAAACAAGAGTTGGATACCGCTGCGAAGGAATTCAGCCAATTTGCCAGCAAGAACACGGCGATTGATATCCAGCAACAGGGGAAATCGATGGTGGAAGCGGCTGCCACCTTGCAGGGGCAGCTCATTACTGCACAAACCGAACTCAAGATGCTGGAACAGATCTACAACGACAACAACGTGAGGGTCCGCGCGGCCCGGGCGCGTGTGACGGAACTTCAGCGGAGCCTAGAAAAGCTCATGGGGAAGGAGGCTGTCGCCGACGGCAGCCCGGGCACGGACAGCGACTTGCTCTATCCATCGATTCGTGAGTTGCCGTTGCTCGGGGTCACCTACGCTGACCTCTATCGCCGTTCCAAGATCGCGGAAGTTGTCTATGAATTGCTGACACAGCAGTACGAGCTGGCGAAGGTGCAAGAAGCCAAAGAAATTCCCACGGTGAAGGTGGTTGACCTGCCAGTGGTGCCGGAGAAAAAGTCCTTCCCGCCGCGACTTGTGATTATGTTCCTGGGCATGTGCCTTTCGCTGGCACTCGGCATGGTATGGACACTGGGAAGCAGACTTTGGGCAGAAACTGAGTCGCAGGATCCCGGCAAGGTTCTTGCTCACGAAGTTTTTACGACCGTGAAATCGCAATTGCCGTGGGCTTCGCAGAACGGCTCAAGCATTCGGTCGATAAGCGTTGGACTCTGGCGCCGTTTCCGCAGGCAGGGGAATCGGCCGGATCAGCGCGAATAGGCCCGGAAACGGCTGTAACCAATTGAGTCGGAAGGGGTTAGGTCACAAACGGCCCTGTAAGTGACAGGGCGAAGCTGTGAGTAGACTATGGAAGCCCTGAAAACGAACACTGGGGAATTGCACAGCAGCACGGGCGTCGTGGATGTGCTGAGAGACGAATTGCCCGCGGCGTACTTCGAACCGCATTGGTACGCGGCTTACACGCGCTCGCGGCATGAGAAACGCGTGTCCGAGCAGCTACTCAGGAGATCAGTTGAACACTTCCTTCCGTTGTACGAGAGTGTGCGTCGTTGGAAGGATCGGCGCGTACGGCTTCAGTTGCCACTCTTCCCCGGTTATATCTTCGTGCGCACCTCGTTGAAAGAGCGGCGTGGAGTCCTAGATATCCCCAGTGTGGTGCGTCTGGTCGGGTTCAATGGCTTGCCAGAAGCGCTCCCCGATTCCGAGATTGAAACCCTGCGTCACGTGCTATTGAATCAGCTTCGGGCTGAGCCACACCCCTATCTCACGGTCGGCCAGCGAGTCTGCATTGCTCGCGGGCCGCTCGAGGGGGTCGAAGGAATTTTGATCCGGAAGAAGGGCGCGTTGCGTCTGGTCCTCTCCGTCAATCTCATCATGCGGTCGGCTGCCATTGAGATTGATTCAGTGGACGTTGAGCCACTTCGATAGATCCCCCAAAGACAAGAAGGAAGAAATGTCGACCAAGGTTATCTCGTCGACCCCGGCGGTCTGTTGGATCGGTGCGGTTCTCAGTTTGTCTGTGGGCCTTCTTCCGAACCCGATAGGGTGTTCTTGCAAATCCTGGCCCGGTAGGAGGTCCGGCCCGTTTTCGTTATGTGCGGAATAGCAGGCAAGGTCGATTTTACCGGGGCGTTGGTTCCGGAATCCGCGATTCGGCGGATGTGCGACACGATCATTCATCGGGGCCCCGATGCAGCGGGGTTCTATACTCAACCATACATCGGACTGGGAGAACGTCGCCTATCGATCATCGATTTGAGCGAGCAAGCCAATCCCCCGCTATCCAATGAAGACAATTCGACCTGGATCGTGTTTAACGGAGAGATTTACAACTTCCGAGAGCTGCGGTCCCAACTAATGGAAGAGGGTCACACTTTTAGGACAAAAGGCGACACGGAAGTAATCCTTCATCTTTATGAAAAGTACGGAACTGAGTGTCTGAAGCAACTCCGCGGGATGTTTGCTTTTGCCATTTGGGATTCCAAGAAACGGTTATTGTTTGCAGCGCGGGACCGTCTCGGAAAGAAACCTTTCTTTTACAGCAGGACGCCGACGTCTTTTATCTTTGGATCCGCGATCAGTGCGATAACTGTGGATCCCAGTGTAAGCGTATCGCCCGACTTTGGGGCTCTCGATAGCTATTTGACCTATCAATATGTACCAAGTCCACGGACTGCATTTGCGGACGTCTTCAAGCTTCCGCCGGCGCACTATTTGCTCTGCGACACAAAAGGAAATCTCAGGGTCGAAAAATATTGGTCCCCACCTGGCAGAGAGAAAACTACTGCAGCCGAAGACGAGATCACGGCGGAGCTCATGCGATTGTTGCGGGAGTCTGTCCGCATGAGGTTGATCTCCGACGTGCCTCTGGGTGTATTTCTTAGTGGTGGAATAGATTCAGGCACTGTCACCGCAATGATGGCCGCCGAGAGTTCGGGGCCTGTTAAGACCTTTTCCATCGGATTCGAAGATGAAGGTTTCAACGAACTCCCATATGCCCGCAAGGTCGCAGAAAGATACGCGACTGACCATCATGAGTTCGTAGTGAAACCCGCAGCCGCGGACATTCTTCCTCTGCTGATCAAGTACTACGGCGAACCGTTTGCAGACTCATCCGCCATACCCACCTACTACGTCTCCAAGATTGCGAGAGAGCAAATCACCGTGGCCTTGAGTGGCGATGGCGGTGACGAGAACTTCTCCGGCTACGAGCATTATCAACACACCGAGCGTTGGAGAAAGGTCGACTTTGTCCCACTCCAGGTTCGCCTGAAGGTTTCTGGCGTCATGCAAGCTGCCCTGGGCGTCCTGCCCTATGGCAACCGGACGTCAAAGATGATCCGAGGGTGGCACATGGTCGGATCGTCACTCCCGGAGCGCTATCGCACCGAGCTCTCGATTGTCAAAGATCAGGAAAAACGTGCTTCTTATACGCCCTATTTTCGCTCTCTGTTAAACGGAGGCAACGGAACAGCCCGTCTTCAAGACCCGCCATGGGACAATTCCATGGACAGTCTGAACTGGATGGCTCGGCACGATCTGCTCCACTACTTGCCCGACTGCCTAATGGTGAAGACCGACGTCGCCTCCATGGCGAATAGCCTCGAGGTGAGATGCCCTTTGCTTGATCATCAGCTCGTAGAGTTTGCAGCCACTATTCCCAGCTCTTTGAAGCGGAACAGCAGAGGCGGAAAAGCGATCCTGAGGCGAGCGATCCGGAGCCTGCTGCCCACAGAAGTCCTCCACAGACGCAAGACCGGGTTTGGTGTGCCTCTTGCAAAGTGGCTCCGGACAGATCTGGCAGGCATGTTGCGAGAGACCCTGCTGGATGAGAGATCCGCGAAACGCGGGTTGTTCCAACAAGGGTTCCTGAAGAGGATGATAGACGAACACCTTGTACAGACAAGAGACTGGAGCAACCGCCTCTGGGCGATTCTATTCCTTGAACTCTGGTTTCGCGAATATGTCGACTGACGCTACCACCTCAGTAGTTCCGGCCGCAAGCCTGCGGTCGCGTTTCCAAACGGGAATCGCATACAACGCAATCGGCGCTGCGTTCAATCAGGGAAGCACGTTTGCGGTCAACATTATCGTTGCCAATCTATTAGGACGACAGGTCTTTGGCGAATACGCCATGATCCAAAGTACCTTAGTGACCCTCGCCCTCATCGCACAGTTGGCTGCAGGCTACACTGCCACGAAGTATGTGGCGGAGTTCCGGTCGACAGATCCGCAACGAGCTGGCCGCATTCTCGGGATGCTTACAGTCTTCTCTGCCACCGTTGCCGGAATCGCTGCTCTGGCGCTGTTTGCTGTTTCCGGATGGCTTGCCGGTTCCGTGCTGAAGGCCCCCGCGCTCGGTACGGCGCTGGCGATTGGATCGGGGGTCCTGCTGTTCACCGTGCTGAATGGCTTGCTGATGGGCGCGCTGGCCGGACTGGAGAGCTATCGTGCGCTCGCAAGGGCGCTCGTATGGAGCGGTCTTGCGTATCTGGCCATCTGCACAGGGCTGGCCTGGTGGGGTGGATTGATTGGCGCGGTGGCAGGCCTGGCGCTAAGCGGCCTCTTCCAATTCGTTTTCCTGGGAGCTGCTCTGCGGAGGGAATGCTCGCTGCAAGGGATCAAAATCCACTACGCTGGGTTTGACCAGGAACGGTCCATCCTCCTGAAATTCGCCTTACCCGGCGCACTGAGCGGATTCACAGGCATGCCCGCGCTGTGGCTGGCCAGTGCTTTCTTGGTCCGACAGCCGAATGGCTATTCCCAAATGGCGATCTACAGCGCGTCGTTCAGCCTGATGACCGCGGTTTTGTTCCTTCCGAACATCGCGAACAATGTGGGCATGTCGCTGATCAACTACCACAAGGGCGCAGGCGAAGAGGCAGGCTACCGGCAGGCATTCTGGATAAATCTTGTCGTGTCCACCACAATCGTCATCCTCGGGGCTTGCATTTTAGCGGTATTCGGTCCCAATCTCTTGCGCCTTTTCGGTAAGGATTTTAATGACGGTTATCCAGTCTTGTTGGTCTTGCTCCTGGCAACGATCGTGCAAGGTCTTGGCATAGCGATGTATCAAATCATCCAAAGCCAGGCCAAAATGTGGCTTTCGTTCTTTGCTGTCGCGCTTCCTCGGGATGCGATGCTGGTTTCGCTGGCCTACTTTCTGGTCCCGCACAACGGAGCAATCGGTTTGGGCACCGCCTACGCTTTGGCCTGGGCGATGGCGCTCGTCGCGATCATTACGATCGTCTCTTGCACGGGGCTTCGAGCTGTCCCCGAGCGTACCAGCGTTGAAGGCGGATGAAGGGGGAAACATTCTTGGCGCAATCAGCTCAACATCGCATTCCAAAACCATCCGTCATGCCAGTAGACAGGGAGAAGTGGTTCCGCGAGCTCAACTTGTCCAACTTCGTTAACTCTTACTGCCAGTACCGGGACCTTCAGCGAGTGGGGAACTGTAGGAAGGTTCTGATCGTTGGCCCTGGGCAAGGATTGGACACACAAGTTCTGAAGTGGCGCGGCTACAAGGTGACGACGTTTGACATCGACGACACATTCCAGCCCGATCAAGTCGGTAGCGTCCACGATCTGAGTCGTTTCGGTGACGGTCAATTCGATGCTGCGATTGCCTCCCACGTCCTAGAGCATCTGCCGGAGCCCTATCTAGACCGGTCGCTATGGGAGCTCGCTCGAGTTGCTCGATACTCGCTGATTTACTTGCCTGTGCACCGAAGACACTTCCATTTGCGAATTGCCCCGGGGTTTAAAGACATCGATCTCTCGCTGATCCTCGACATCTTCAATCCGTTCGAGAGGCCCGATGGGACCACGCCAAAGTACATGGGGGGACAACACTACTGGGAAATTGGAATGCGCGGATACCGAGTCAAGGACATGATCAAGAGAATGTCACCGTTCTTCCATGTCATTTCTGTCTATCGAAATAAAGATTGGATTTCTAGCCAGAATTTTCTTCTTGAATCCAAGTTCGTGGCGGACTGAGCAAGGAAAAATCGCGGTCCCTGCCGGACGCACAACCAAGCTTTGCAAGGACAAATGATGTCGTCATCGATCTCGTTTGCTCTCACAGGGTTCTCCCTGATCGATTCGTTGCCAGTCCTCTGGCCCGTAGCCGCCACCTTGGCCGGAGCGCTGCTGTTTTTCCGGTCACTTCGCAAACAGTCCGGGCAACTGGACGTGTTCGAGCTAGGCGTGTTCTACGCGGTCTTGGTGATTCTCTATTCCGTATTCCCCCTAGTCGGCTACCTGCTTGGGGATTTGAGCTTTACTCCGCTCTCTGATAACCGACTCTTTCGAGCACAGCCTTCGCCGAAGGAACTAGCTCCAATCTTCTGGTACTACTTCCTCTATTTCGGCGTCTTCGCCTTTTGTTATGCATGGCTTCGGGGCAATCGTAACCGAAGCGCGCCGAGGATCATGATGCCCCCTCGTTACACGCTTGCGGCTCTTATTGTTTCCCTTCTGCTGATAAAGGCGTTTTTCTTGTGTGTCGGATTCATTTACGGCCTACAGGACCCGGGGAGCTATGAGGAAAGTTACTTGATGTACCGGGGGCTGCCCCTTCTTATTCGGCAGATCCTCGGTCACTTTAACGGCATTACCTTCACCTTAGAAATCTTGATCGTGGCTCTCCTCGTTTTCAACTTCCAAAAATACAAGTACTGGATTTGCGTTTGGTTTCTCGCAGAGTTCCTTTCCATCTTCCTCAAGGGAGTGGGATCCCGAACCGAGCTATTTGTCCTCCTAATGAGCCTGGCAGCCAGCTATCACTTCGTGGTGAAGAGATTTAGCGTTCGTACTGCACTTGCAGTTGGCTCATTTGTATTGCTGCTTTTCATTTCGCTTGGCGTCATCCGGGGCCTTGCAGCAATCAACTCCGACACCGGACTGAATCCCTTTGGATATGCCAACGAGTTCGAAAGTTCTCTGGGGAACGCTTACGACATCTCGCAGCTTAAGGCGGCTGGGGAAACCAAGAGCGTGTTTCCGCGGTTTTATTTCGCGGACTACGTCAGCCTGATTCCACAACAACTTCTCCCTTTCAAAAAGATCGACGTTTCAACGTGGTATGTAAGCACTTTCTATCCAACATTCGCGGAGAGTGGCGGCGGGCTTTCCTTCGGCGCGATCGCGGAGTCAATCCTCGGCCTTGGATGGGTAGACGTCGTGTGGCGAGGCGCTTTCATCGGCATTCTTTTTGCATGGCTACATCGGCGATTCGTCAGGAGAAAACAAACTCTGTGGGGTTACGGCTTCTATCTTTGGGTACTTGTCTTTGCCTACCAGTGCTTCCGCGGCGGGACATTCTTGCTGGTTCCGCGCGCGTTCTACGAATTCTTCTCTGTGTTTATCTGGATTCCAATCTTTGCAGACGTACTATCGCTGTTCCGTTTGAGAGCAGTCCCATCAGCCGGGAATGTCCCGAAAGACGGATCAAGCCAGTTTGCATCGTCGAAGGGATAGACCTTGAGATTGACGAATCGACACGGGGCGGCAAAGCAATTCGAAGGTCTGCTCCAAAGGTCCTCAGCATGAATATTCTATATTCCTTCAACAAAGAAGGCTTCGAAGCAGGCTACTGGCAGAGGGAGATCGCAAATGCTTCGACCGATGCCGTGCGATTCATTCCCTTCAATCATGGGAACTACATTAACCCTCAGCTCTACATTCGTGCGCAGATGCTAGACGACCTGTACTCCGCAAAACACCCAGAGCTGATGAACCTCTATGCTGCGTTCGAGGTCGCCTTGGCTGAAGCAGCGGCCGACGCACTCATTGTTGACAATTGCCAACCCTATCATCCGGACTACCTGCGAAGAATTCCGGTTCATAAAGTGCTGAGGACTTCCGATGGTCCGCTTTGCGCATACGACCGCGACTTTGCCTACGTCCATGCCTTCGATCAGGTCCTTTACCACGGCCCGGCTTACAGTCCAGACATGAATATGGCCGAGAAACTAGAGTATCTTGGCGCTAGGAATTGCGATTTTTGGCCCCAGGCGCTGTTTGATGCCATGTTCGACGCGACCAAAACCGAAGAAGCTCTTCTGGCGGCGGATAGGGACATCGACATAATTTTCATAGGTGCTTTATTTCCCGGCAAAATGCCGCTCCTTGCAAAAATGAAAAAGGCATTCGGTAGACGCTTTCGCTTCCACGGGCTAACTACACAGAAGCGGAACGTGTACTTCAACCTGAAGTACGGCTTTCCAGGCTGGGTCCGGGCGGCACGTTTTGAGGAATATATTCCCCTCTATCAGCGTACAAAGATCGGGATCAACGTCCACAATCGCGGAGATTACACGGTGGGAAGTTACCGCCTGTTCGACCTGCCCGGAAACGGGGTCATGCAGATTTCCGATGGGGGTGACCACCTCGAATCGTTCTTCCGAGTCGGCGAGGAAATCATCGCCTACAGGGACGCCGATGACTTGATCGACAAGGTTCGGTATTACCTGGAGCGGGACGAGGAACGTAAGCGGATTGCCATGAACGGGTACCGCCGCGTGATGAGAGATCATCGGATTCGCCACCGGCTTCATCAAGCCGCAGTTCTGATCCAGCGGGGAATGGAACGTACAGGACGGACGTTGCCTCTGACAATTGCCCGCCCGACGCTTTGAGGGATTCCTTTCAGCACTATCTGGTTCTGGACGTGAAATTCAACACCGGCGGGTTCCCCGTTTCCGGCAACCCGACAGGAAGGAAGATGGGATTGACGCCCACATCGCCTCACCTGCGCGTACTGCACTGCATCGGAGGCTTGGGAGGGGGTGGTGCCGAGCGCCAACTATCGTATCTGTCGGCGGGGCTAATAAGAAAGGGCATAGACGTCCATGTGGCCTACCTTCGCCCTGGACCGAACCTCACTCGTGCCCAAGATTCCGGTGCTACTCTACATGAACTTCGGAGTCACGGTAACTACGATCCCTTTCTACCTTGGCGATTAATCAAGCTAGTCCGGAAGGTTAGGCCTGACTTGATCCAAACCTGGCTTCCACAGATGGATATCTTGGCTGGCCTCGCCGCTGTTCTCACAAAGACCCCTTTGTTAATGACTGAGCGCTCTTCTGTGCAGGCCTACAACGGGAACTGGAAGGGAGGTCTGCGTTCGTGGCTTGGCCGCCGAGCCGCCCTCATTGTCGCCAACTCCAACAGCGGCAGAGAGTACTGGATGTCAAAGACGCAGCCTGACTTGATCAAGGTGATTCGCAATGGTGTCCCTGTTGAGGAGATCCAGCGGACCCCGCCGATCTGCTGGGAAGCCCGGGACGTTTTGGAGACAACTGAGGTCCTCCTCTTCGCCGGGCGCTATAGTCCCGAGAAAAACACCTCCACGCTCCTGGATGCAATCTTCCTGGTTCTCGCCGAGCGAGCGAATGCAATCGCTCTGCTCTTTGGCGAGGGGCCGCAAAAGAGCGAGCTGATGGAGAGGGTCAAGCGCCAAGGGATGGAAGATCGCGTGAGGATATTGGGCTATACCACGCAGCTCTGGAGTTGGATGAAGCGAGCGAAGGTGTTTGTGTCCGTGAGCCTGTTCGAGGGGAGCCCTAACACGGTCTTGGAGGCCGCGGCGCAGCGATGCCCTCTGGTTCTGTCAGACATCGCGGAACATAGAGAACTGTTCGTTGACGAGATGGTGTTTTTCGTACCCCCTCGCACGCCCGGCGAAATTGCACATGCAATTCTCGAAGTCTTCCGCGATCCCGAGGGAGCGAAGCGCAGGGCAGAATCCGCGTACGAGAGAGTGTCTCGTCTTACCGTGGATTCAGTCATTGGCGAGTATCTGAGTGCCTACAGGCTAGCCCTTGCTAAATCTGGATTTCCAGAAGGCGCCAAAGAGGAACGCCTGGGAGAAACCACCTAGGCCCGGGAATTTGAGGCTCTGTCGTACCCCATCCCTGCGGAACAATGCCCTTTGGAGCTCGAGGCAAGTAGCATGAAAGAAAGGACGCTTGGTTCGTTTCGCTGTATCTCATGCGGCGCTCCAAGTTTGACCCCTCTTCCTCAGGAGCTGATAGGTGAGGAAATTGTGGAAGGATCGCTCCTGTGCAACGGTTGCGGGGTGTCCTACCCGATAAAGAATGGGATCCCAAGATTTGTATCCAATGAGAACTATTCTCAGTCCTTCGGATTTCAATGGAACAAACACGCTAAGACCCAATTGGATAGTTACACCGGACTGCCGATTTCCCGGAAGCGCCTTCTGGATACGACGGGATGGCCAACAGACCTGTCGGGGCAGGTCATCCTCGAAGCGGGGTGCGGCGCTGGCCGCTTCACGGAGGTGCTTCTAAGAACGGGGGCCGAGATCTTCTCCTTCGATTATTCAACTGCCGTTGAGGCGAATTGGCGAAACAATGGGCACTCCCTAGATCTTCATTTGTTTCAGGCCGACATCTACAACGTCCCTCTGCGACCAGCCAGCTTCGACAAGGTCCTATGTCTCGGGGTTCTGCAGCACACGCCCGACCCTGAGGGGGCCGTCAAGAGCTTGGCCAAGTACGTGCGCCCAGGGGGCGAGCTAGTTGTCGATATCTACAAGAAAAGCCTGCAATCGATGTTGCACTGGAAGTATTTGCTCCGACCGCTTACCAAGCGGATGAATCAAGAGGCGTTGTACAAAGCGATTAACCAGACTGTTCCTCTCCTCCTGCCCATTGCGAGGTCTTTGCAACGGCTCCTGGGTAGAGCCGGTGCAAGACTGCTACCGATTGTTGAGTACTCTTATCTTGGGCTTTCAGAAGAACTGAACATGGAATGGGCCATTCTCGATACTTTCGATATGTACTCCCCGGCTCACGACCACCCCCAGTCTGCTAGAACCCTTGAAAGGTGGCTCAGGGAGGCAGAACTTGCGGATATTGCAGTTCAACCTGCTTGGAATGGCTGGGCGGCCAAAGGGCACCGTCCGCGGCAACATCAGCCAAGTAACTAGCAAGTGAGAATCGTCCGATGTGCGGGATCGTTGGCCAAATCGATTTTCGTTCGCCAGTGGAAGCGGAGACGATCCGCGTCGCGGCTCAGACTCTCCACAAGCGTGGCCCGGACGATTCCGGAGTCTGGACGTCCGAAAACGTTGGCCTCGGCCACCAGCGCCTGGCGATTCTCGATCTGACGTCATCCGGCCACCAACCAATGTTCTCAGCGGACGGGCGGTATGTAATCGTCCTCAACGGTGAGATCTACAACTTCATGGAAATCAGGCGACGCATCGATGACAACGATACACATTGGCGGAGCCAAAGCGACACCGAAGTCATCTTGGCGGCCTACGCAAAATGGGGTCCCGAGTGCCTTAAGCGATTTCACGGCATGTTCGCCTTCGCGATCTGGGACCGCCGGGAGAAGGTCTTATTCGCGGCTCGGGACCGGATGGGTGTGAAGCCCTTTTACTATCACTACTCCGGGGATTGTTTTGCTTTCGCGTCACGCCCGCGGGCATTACTTGCGCTCAATCCGAGCTGGTCAGGTCCGCTGGATGAGCAGGCGTTGCGCTTGTATCTGGAATGCGGCTACGTCCCCGCGCCCTATTCCATCTTTCAAGCGATGCGCAAGCTGCGGCCTGCCCACTGGCTGTTGCTGAGTGGGAACGGCTTGTGCGTCGAGCGGTATTGGGATTTTCGCCAGATTGTGCCTGAAGCCAACTGGGAAAACCGCCGGGAAGAAGACTTGCTCGATGAGCTAGATGAAATCCTTTGCCGCAGCGTTCGCTCCCGGATGATCAGCGATGTACCCTTGGGCGCGTTTCTTTCAGGCGGAACCGACAGCTCGGTGGTCGTTGCCGCAATGGCGAAGCATTCCTCTCAGCCCGTGAAGACCTTCACGATCGGTTTTGCGGAAAAGGCTTTCGACGAAAGCGGGCACGCTCGCGCGGTCTCGCAGCAAATCGGGACTGAGCATCACTGCGAGCTGCTGAAAGTGGATGACCTGCTCGAGCTGATGCCTACGTACTCCACGGAATATGACGAGCCCTTCTATGACAGTTCCGCATTTCCGACCATGGCTGTATCGCGGTCAGCGAGGCGTCACGTGACGGTTTCGCTGAGCGGCGACGGTGGCGACGAGCTCTTCGGAGGGTATCACTATTATCAGATTGTCAGACGGCTTAGCGCTCTCTACGAGATGCCAAGTACGGTGCGGGGATCGTTGGCATCGCTGGTTGGTAGGGCCCCGCAGCACCGCCTGAAGCTCCTCTCCGGTGCCTTGCGACAAGGGAATGTCACTGAAGCCTTCTATTTTTGCCGAAGCATCACCAAGGATTTCGATGGAATGCTGCAGCCGGATGTCTTGCGCAGAACGGTCAGCATGCGTGAGCTCTTTGCAGAAGCAGCCAAGGCCTTCCCTCCCGGACTAACAGCGCCAGAGGTGGGGATGAGGCTCGATGCCTATTACACGCTTCCGGATGATTACTTGCAAAAGGTAGACGTTGCCAGTATGGCTTTTTCTCTGGAATCCCGCGACCCTCTGCTTGACCAGGACCTGGTCGAATGGGCGATGAAACTGCCCCTGAAGTGGAAACTACGCGGGAGCCAGAACAAATGCCTCTTGCGGAAGCTCGCCTACCGTTATGTTCCGCGCCAGATTCTGAACCGCCCCAAGAAGGGATTCGAGGTGCCAATCGGTGAATGGCTGAAAGGTCCTCTTCGAGCATGGGCTGATGACCGGCTAAGCAGTAAGAAGTTCTTCGAGCAGATTCCATTGGACCCATCCAGCCTGCTCGCGCTCTCATCCCTGCACAGCTCGGGCAAAAGGAACGCGCACCCCCTTTTATGGTCAGTGCTCATGCTGTCGGATTTTGTAGACCGCCTCTCGCGGCACACGGAGGCTCTCGCTCCGGCGATGCTCCACCATGGAAGCTAAGCAAAGCGGCCGAATCAGAATACTCTTGAACGGATTGTCTGCGCGGGGAGGAGGTGTGCAGACCTACCTGATCAACCTGCTACGCTTTCTCCCGGAGGACGCACCGGCAGACATTTTCGTTCTCTCCCTGGATTCGCTGCCCCTACCGACGGATCGGGAAAACATCCAGAGGATCCCCGTGGACTGGCCCGTGGAAAACCCTTTCGTGCGAGCTGTGTGGGAGAGGATCCATTTACCAAAGCTACTGCGGCAAATCGGCGCTGATATACTTTTTTGTCCAGGCGGGATTATCGGAGCGAGCGTTCCGCCAGGATGCAAGAGCGTGGTCATGTTCCGCAACATGCTCCCCTTCGATCTCGTGCATCGCCGTAGGTACCCCCTGGGTTACATGCGAATGCGGCACTGGATCCTGGAACGAGTGTTGCAGAAGAGCATGCTCCAAGCAGACTTGGTTATTTTCATTTCGGAGTTCGCGCGGAAGGTAATCGAAAGCCGTGCCGGCGGACCGATGAAAAACTCAGTTGTCATCCCCCACGGCATCAATCCTTGCTTCCGGAATGGGGAGGCTTGGAATCCACGACGGCCGGACTGGCTGCGACCGGAAGGCTATCTGCTCTACGTCTCCAAATTGGATTTCTACAAGGCCCAGGTCGAGGTGGTGCAAGCGTACGCCGTGCTCAAGCAAAGCCGCCCCACGCGAGAGAAGCTCGTCCTTGCCGGGCCGGAGGAGTCACCGGAGTACAGCCGGAAGGTGCACGCGGAGATTCACCGCCTCGGCCTGCATGAAGACGTGGTTATAACCGGCCATATCCCTTACGAGCAGATGCCGGCACTCTATCATCACGCGCTTGTGAACATCTTTGCGTCGCGATGCGAAAACTGTCCAAACATCTTGCTCGAAGCGCTGGCAGCGGGGCGGCCGATACTTGCATCCAGTACCCCGCCGATGCCGGAATTCGCAGGTGATGCAGCAATCTATTTTGATCCCTCCTCACCCAACGAGTTGGCCGAAAAGTTGGCCCAAATGCTCGACGATCCCGTCCGAATGCGAGAACTATCCGCCCGGGCAAGAGAGCGCTCACACCATTACGATTGGCCGCGGACAGCAATTGCCACTTGGCAGGTGATCGGAGAACTCGCAGAGAAGCGCTAAAGCGACTTAGGATTTCGAGGCAGCGGCCAAGCGACAACTCAGTATCAAACTGTGAGCCCCGAATGGCCAAAATCCTGATCACAGGCGGGTCCGGCTTCATCGGTACAAACCTCGTTCAGTACTGCCTTGATCGGGGAGACGAAGTCTTGAATCTAGATATCGCGCGACCGAAGAATCCCGCCCTAGCTGGCACGATGAAGAGGGTGGACATCCTCGACGCACGCGAATTGAAGGAAGCTATTTGTGACTTTGATCCTAAATACATTGTCCATTTGGCGGCGCGAACAGACCTCAACGGGAAGAGCATTGAAGATTACAAAGCCAACACAATTGGGGTGAGAAATCTCATCGAAGTCGCATCCTGTGTACCAAGCCTCAAGCGAGTGGTTTTCGCGTCCTCAATGTATGTGTGCAGGCTAGGCTACGTTCCCCAGCACGATTCTGATTATTGTCCAAATACCTACTATGGGGAAAGCAAAGCCCTAGGAGAGAGGGTCGTGAGGGAGTGCGCTGGCGGTTCTTTTGTTTGGGTGATCGTAAGACCCACCTCCATCTGGGGGCCGTGGTTCGATGTGCCCTATAAGGGCTTCTTTGCGGCGGTGAGGAAAGGCATCTACTTTCATCCACGCGGGCACCAAATCAAGAGGTCATACGGTTTTGTATTGAACGTCGTCTTTCAACTCGTTGGCCTTATTTCCCCTCAGTTGGAAAGTAATCGGGTCCATGCGAAGACTTTTTATCTAGCTGACTATGAACCGGTGGACATCAAACAATGGGCAGATACGATTGCAGCTGCGTTTGGCAGGAGCAAGGCGCGTGAGGTTCCGCTTCTTCTTCTGCGTCTGGCTGCAACTGGGGGCGACTTGCTCAAACGCCTTGGAGTCCCGAACCCGCCCTTGACCTCGTTCCGTCTGGATAATTTGATTACACCTGCAGTGTTCGACATGAGTGCAGTGCGGTCACTCTGCGGGGAGTCCCCGTATACGTTAGAGGAAGGTGTGCGCCTCACAGTGGACTGGATCCGGCGTTCGAGTTTTCTTGCATGATCTTGATCCCAGGAGGCCCTAACCTAATTCTCATGATTTTCGTGCGGCCTGTCCTTCTTCCTGTGCTGTGGCCGGGGAGCTTGACCGGTCGGGGGAACTGCCTGCTGGCAGCCGCCTAGAAGGCCTGAGGGTAATTCAGGATTCCGGCTCTGTCCGCGGATTTCTCACCGTCAGAGGACGAGTAGACTTTCATTTCGAGAGGACAAAACATGTCGAACATCGCTCGCATCCTTGTTACTGGCGCAGGTGGTTTCATCGGGCTTCATCTGGTCAAGCGGTTGAGGGCAGAGGGGCACTGGGTCCGTGGGGCTGATTTAAAATATCCAGAATTCGCCCCGACCGACGCCAATGAATTTGAGATCCTGGACCTGCGCCACTTTGAGCATTGTCTCTTGGCAGCCCGAGGTGAAATCGACCAAGTCTACAACCTAGCGGCCGACATGGGCGGAATTGGTTTCATCACGGCCAAACACGCGGAAATTGCCAGAAATAACATCCTCATCAATGCACACATGCTGGAGGCAAGTCGGGTCCAGGGCGTGAAACGATATCTCTTTTCGTCGTCGGCTTGCGTGTACGCGCAGTCGAAGCAGAAGAGTGCACACGTCACGCCCCTCCGGGAAGAAGATGCATATCCCGCCGACCCCGAACCAGGTTATGGTTGGGAGAAACTCTACACGGAGCAGCTCTGTCACTACTACTTGCAGGACTACGGTTTCGAGACGCGCATCGTGCGCTTCCACAATGTGTACGGACCGCTGGGAACCTACGAAGGTGGGCGAGAAAAAGCCCCGGCTGCAATCAGCAGAAAGGTAGCGCTGGCCCCGAATCACGGGACCATCGAAATTTGGGGAGACGGCAAGCAGACGCGCTCGTTCATGTACGTGGATGACTGCGTCGAAGGCCTCATCCGCTTGATGGCTTCGGGATGCCGTGAGCCGCTGAACCTGGGAACGGATCGCTTGATCAGCATCAATGGACTGGTCGACCTGATCTGCTCGATAGCCGGGAAGCAACTAACAAAGAAACATGACTTGAGCCAGCCGCAGGGCGTACGCGGGAGAAATAGCGACAATAGCCGACTGCGTGAAGTCCTGGGATGGGAGCCTTCGATCCCACTGGAACAGGGCCTCGAAGTGACCTACCGGTGGATCGAAAAGGAGCTCGATGCAGCCGGACGAATTCAGAAACATGCTGTTTCGACGGCCTAGCGGTCGGGCCGATTAAGTGCGAGAAATTCCTTCTCGGAAGGGCTGAATGCGGATCCTCGTCATTGGTATCAACTACGCGCCGGAGAGAACCGGCGTAGCCCCGTTCAACACAGGCCTATGTGAACACCTGGCGACCCAATCTCACGAAGTCAAAGTTATAACGGGTTTCCCATACTATCCCGAATGGAGGGTCGCGGACGGCTATCGCGGGCGCCTGTATCAAAGGGAACGCATCAACAATGTAGAAGTTCGCCGAGTCTGGCACTTCGTGCCAAGGCGTCCTAGTGCGCTGTTGCAGCGCTTGGCCCACGACCTCTCTTTTACTGTGAGTGCGTTTCTGGCTGGGCTTTTCGCCGGCAAGTTCGACGTGGTCTATTGCTCCTGCCCACCGCCTACCGCGGGGCTCGCTGCCTACGCGCTCGCAAAGATGCGGGGCAAAACCTACGTCATCAAGCTGACAGACCTCGCCACCGATGCTGCGGTAGCAACGGGAATCATGCAGGAAGGACTGGCTCTTCGCCTTGGGCGTGCACTCGAGGGATTCATTTACAGAAAGGCAGGCAAAGTCGTCTGTCTATGCCAGGGGTTCATCCAGAAATTACAAGCACGCGGGATACAGACAGAGAAGCTGCAGGTGATTCCTGACTGGAGCGACACGGACAGGATCCATCCGGTGCCACGTCCGGAAGCATTTCGAAAAACACATGACTTGTCCGAAGGGCAATTCGTTGTGATGCATACCGGGAATATGGGCAAAAAGCAAGACCTCCTGAACGTGGTTCGTGCTGCTGAGCTATCGCAAAACATCCCTGATTTGCTCTGGCTTTTGGTCGGACAGGGTGAAGAACGGGCTCTACTCGAAGGTGAGATTGCAAGGCGAAAGCTGAGAAACATCCGGCTCTTGCCGCTGCAACCAGCAGAGAGTCTTGCCGAAATGTATTCCTCTGCTGATGTTCTCCTTCTGAATCAAAAAGCGTCGGTCAGAGATGCCGTCATTCCGTCGAAGCTACTCACTTACATGGCTGCAGGCCGTCCAGTCTTGGCCGCGGCGAATGAGCGAAGCGAAGCGGCGGAACAAATTCTACGGTCGGAGTGCGGCATCGTTGTTTCGCCCGAAAATCCTGCAGCGCTTGTCGAAGGAGCCCTATCCCTGCGGAAGGATTCGTCTCTGTGTCAAAGGCTCAGCGCGAATGGTCGAACCAGCGCCGAGACGCACTTCACTAAGCGGAGAGTCTTGCAAGATTACGTTGCGCTTTTCACTCGCTACAAGACACCAAACGCAGACCCAGAACTCAAAGTTTCCCATAAGGTGTCTGCGACGAGGTAACCCAGTGACGCCCGGGGACACAAGGAGATATACCGACGAAGGCACCACCCGCCAGATGCCTGTAACGCCTTCAAAGGCGGTTCAAAAACCTGAACTTTCCCTTCACTGGGAGAGTCGTTTCATGCGGGTGTGTAAGCGAGTTTTCGATGTGGCTAGTTCGGCCAGCCTGTTGCTCCTCCTCTCGCCGCTTTTTCTGGTGATTGCCATGGCTGTGAAACTAACGTCGCCTGGGCCAGTTCTCTATCGATGGAAGGTCGTGGGGCAGGGAGGGCGTCACTTCACTGGGTACAAGTTCCGATCGATGTGTGTAGATGCCGACGAATTGAAGGCGCAACTCGAGCCTTATAACGAAATGCGCGGCCCCGTTTTCAAGCTTGCTGAGGATCCGCGGGTCACCAAATTCGGCACCTGGCTGCGTCGGCATAGCCTCGACGAACTGCCGCAACTTTACTCCGTCCTCAAAGGGGACATGAGCCTGGTTGGGCCTCGACCTCCATTGCTCAGTGAGTATGCGCGCTTCACTGAGTTTCAAAAGCAGAAGCTGGCGGTGAGACCCGGGATCACTTGCCTGTGGCAGGTTAACGGCAGAAACGACGTGAAGGACTTTGATGAGTGGGTCAAGCTCGACCTTGAATACATACGTCGATGGTCACTGGGGCTGGACCTCTGGATCCTCTTGAGGACCGTGAGAGAGGTTTTCGTCGGATCCGGCAAGTGATGTTTTGCCGATTCTTTCCGTGTTTCATGATGTCAGAGAAGTTCTATCTCATCCTGGAGAACTCCTGAAATGCGAGTCCTGGTGACCGGCGGCGCGGGCTTTATCGGTTCTCATCTGGTGGACCGATTCTTGAAGGAGGGATTTCAAGTCCGCATCCTGGATTCTCTGGACCCAAAGGTGCATCCAAACGGCCGACCAACCTACATTCGCGCTGCGGCGGAATTCATCCAAGGGGACCAAACGGATCGCGAGACTCTGCGAGCGGCGTTGCAGGGCGTCGATATCGTGTCCCATCAAGCAGCCTACCAGGACTACATGACGGACTTCTCGCGTTTTTTGCAGGTGAATGCAGTTTCCACCGCGCTGATTTACGAGCTGATTGTTCGAAACCGGCTCAAGGTGAAAAAAGTGATCGTCGCCTCCTCGCAAGCTATCTATGGAGAGGGCCAGTATACCTGCTCGACCCACGGTTTCTTTCTCCCGACACCTCGGAGCCAGCCGCAGCTCCACCGCGGCCAGTGGGAGATTCGATGCCCGGGGTGCGGTAGGGAGAGCGGTCCTTCGCTGCTGCGCGAGGACCACGTAAACCCGTACAATCAGTACGCTATCTCCAAGCTTGCTGAAGAGAAAATCGCGCTCGGGTTGGGGTGGCTCCATGGTATCCCAACCACAGCCCTTCGCTACTCCATCACGCAGGGGCCGCGGCAGTCGCTCTACAACCACTATTCCGGGGTCTGCCGCATCTTTTTCAGCCGGGCGATGAGGAACGAACCGCTCATCATTTACGAAGACGGCCGGCAAACACGGGACTTCATCCACATCCGCGATGTCGTCGAAGCCAACATGGTGGTGCTCGCCCAGGACGAAGCAAACTTCCAAGCCTTCAACGTCGGAAGCGGTAAGGGCACGACCGTCCTCGAATACGCAGAGCTTGTCCGCAACATGCTATCGAAGGACGTCGAGCTGCAAATTCCTGGCGAATACCGACGCGGAGACAACCGCCACAGCGTTTCTAGTGTAGACAAGCTGATGAAATTGGGTTGGGCGCCACGCCACAATCTGTCCACGATCCTGGAAGATTTCCATGGCTGGATTCTGAGCATCGGTGGCATCCCCGACCAGATCCCGGATGCGTACACAGAAATGAAGCGCGCAGGTGTGGTCATGCAAGCGGCAATGCAATAGATTCAATCCTTAACGAGTGGCCCCGCGAACAGCTGATTTGGTCCATCGGACCTGTCAATCACAAACATCCTGCAAAGCGCAGATTAGCCTGCAAATGCCCCCAGGGATGGGCTCGCAGTTCGATTTCACGGATGGAGGAGGAGACCATGAGTACCGCGCCCGTGCCGGAACGAGCAGACTACGAACTCATGATTTCAACTGAAATCACGAACGCCGCCGGATATTTCAAGAGCGTTTCGGAAGTGATTGCAAAGCTTCCATTTCAAACCATAAACCTGATGACCGACACCTTGGTACGCGCGTATGTGGAGAACCGGGCGGTATTCCTATTCGGAAATGGCGGGAGCGCGGCCCTGGCGTCTCATGTGGCCTGTGATCTGGGCAAAGGCACGATTGTAAATGGAACGCGGCGCTTTCGCGTGTTGTCACTGACTGACAACGTCCCCCTCATGACGGCCTGGGCGAACGACGCCAAGTATGACGACATCTTTGCTGAGCAACTTCTCAACGTTGTGCAGCCGAATGATGTCGCACTGGCGATCAGCGGCAGCGGAAACTCTCCCAACGTATTGAATGGGCTCCGTGCGGCCCGCCAGGCAGGCGCGGTGACGCTTGGATTAACCGGGTTCCAAGGGGGGGAAATGAAGGAACTGTGTGATATCTGCGTCGTTGTTCCCTCCGAGAACATGCAGCACATCGAAGATCTCCATCTTTCAATCACTCACTCCGTCTTCACAGCTCTGTGCCACCGCATTCGGGAGATTGCCGATCAAAGGCACCGGTCTGCCGGCGCTTGACAATACCTCTGATTAAACTGTATGCAGTGTATACTTGATAAGTTGTCGCGAGCGCCGCGGGGCAAAAACTCCGTATGCCTGACCAGCGGAAAGTCTGAGATATGAAAAACGGACGCCTAAAGGTGGCTATTCTGGCGGCTGACCTGATTTGGATCCCTGCCGCCATCCTCGGTGCGTACTTGCTCCGCTACGGCGGAGATGTGCTGACCGGTCTGTCTCAGCCGACCTCAAGCGGCTTCATCCTGCTACTGGGCGTGGCCGTGGCGGGTTGGGTGCTCCTCTTTGAGTTCATGGAACTGGATTGTTTTAGAGGAGGTTGGCAGCTTCCAGCCGCAGTTAGCAGGACGTCAATGGCAGCACTGCTGCTGGTGGTTCTGGTGGTCGCGTGGGCGTTCGTGATTCGCCACTACTACTCGCGCCTAGTGCTCGCCTACTTCGCCCTTTTATTTTGGGCGGGAGTTGTTCTGATCCGACTGCTCGCGCTGGCCCTGCTCCGGAGGAAGCGACGAGCTGGGAAGGTACGCAGGGTCATGCTGGTTGGCGATGACAATCTGTCGCAACAACTCATTTCCCGCATCCGACGCCATCCAGAGCTCTTGTATGAAGTCGTCGGTGTGCTTCATCCTTCCTCACATGTGCCACCTCCGAGTGATTCCATGGCCCACGCCAACTCAAACTCAATGGGCTCACTGGACGTCATTCAGTTTCTGAACAAATTAAAGGTTCAAGAATTAATCGTTCTCCTCTCTCAGCCGGCCGGGGTCGAGCTGCAAGGCTTTTTGGTCCGCTGCCAGGCACGGGGGATCCATGTGTGCCTCTTACCCCAACCCTACGAGCTCTACACCTCCCGGCCGAAGCTCATCGAGATTGATGGCGTACCTTTGATCTCGCTGGAAGGACCGAGAGATTTTAATGGTGCGGCACTCGTCAAGCGAGCCCTAGACCTAGTTCTAGCACCTGTGCTGTTGCTGCCGGCTGCGTTGATCATCGCCGTGGCCGGGACAATATTGTGGCTCAAGAAGCACCGGTTCATCCGCCGCGAATTGCGGTGCGGCCGCGACGGAGTCCCATTCTGGATGTTCCGGCTAGACGTGGACCGCGATGGCCACGCCGGTTCTAGATTCGGGGAAATTCTTCGGCGCCTGAGCATTACGGAGTTGCCACAATTATGGAACGTCATTCTCGGCCAGATGAGCCTAGTGGGGCCCCGCCCCGAATCCCCCGAGCGAGTGCGGAATTATTCGGACTGGCAACGCCAGCGGCTTCGGGTAGTGCCCGGGATGACGGGCCTCGCCCAAGTCAACGGACTCCGCGAGGAACATTCTTCGGAACAGAAGACGCGCTATGATCTCCGCTATATCTGTGAGTGGACCCCCGTTTTGGATCTCGTGCTCTTGCTGCAGACCGTGTGGACCCTCTTGGCGCGTTTCTTCGAAGCTTCCCGGAGACCGACTCAGGCTCCCGGCGAGCCGGTTCTGGACCCGGCGCCGTCCACTGCAGAACCCACGACAAACGTATTCACGGAGCCATGACATGTTGATTGTGCGCAGTCCCGTGCGAATCAGCTTTGGTGGTGGAGGGACCGATCTTCCCACCTACTATGAGAAATATGGGGGCGAAGTACTAAATACTTCGATCAACAAATACTTCTATACAGTCCTCACCCGGCGAGATGACGGCAATATCCAGGTCATCTCCTCCGATTTACGGATCATCGAGACTTGGCAGGATATCGCGCAGATGAATGTCCAGGGGAATGAGCTGGAAATCCCGCTCGCTGTAATGAAGGAACTGGGGTGCAAAATCGCCGCCAATCTGTTTCTGGCGTCGGAAATTCCACCCGGGACTGGCCTGGGTTCTTCCGCTAGCGTCTGCGTTAACATCTTGAAGGCCCTCACTACTTACCTTCACATTCCCTACTCAAGCTATGAACTCGCCGAGAAAGCATTTCACATTGCCCGAAATGTGTTGGGAAGGCCAGTGGGCAAACAAGACGAGTATGCTGCTGCCTTCGGAGGCCTGAATTTCATTTCGTTTTACCCGGACGGCAGCACCACTGTCCAACCTCTCGGGCTAGCCCCGGATCTACTCCGGGAGTTGCAGACCAATCTGATGCTCTTTTTCACCGGAGCGGCCCGCAATTCGTGGAACATCCTGAAAGAACAGGAGCAATCCACACAAACGGGTGCCGGAGCTGCGGTCAGTTCGCTCCACTCGATTCGTGAGCTCGCTTCGCGCATGCGCGACACCATAGTGAAAGGGGACCTCAACCAATTCGGCGACCTACTGGACGAGAGTTGGCAGGCAAAAAAGAGCGTCTCCACAAAGATTTCCAGTTCGCAGATCGATGAACTTTACCGATTAGCACGGGATCACGGAGCCAGGGGCGGAAAAATCACTGGAGCGGGTGGGGGCGGGTTCCTTCTGCTTTACTGTGAACAGCAGTACCAGGATGGGGTCCGCGAAGCCTTCGCTGGCCTGGGCATTCGCGAATTGACCTTCGAATTCGAGCAACAGGGCGCTCGCGTGCTGGTCAACGATCCGTTCCTGGACAATGACTCACGGTGCGGCTTGCGCTGGAGCTTCATACCCGCTTCCTCCGCTGTCGGATAGCACTTCCCCTTCGGATCCTCTGAATCAGGTCCTCTATGAAGGCGTTCCTTTTGGCTGCGGGCCATGGCACGCGTCTCCGGCCAATCACGGACAGCATCCCGAAATGCTTGGTTCCTATCCGGGGCAAGCCGCTTCTTGGGATTTGGTTTGAGCTGCTGCGGCGCTACGGAATCCATGAAGTCCTTGTGAATGTTCACTGCCATGCTGACGCCGTACGCGAGTATGTGACTGGGCAGAACCAGGGGCTCGAAATCCGCGTCTTCGAGGAGCCCGAGCTCCTTGGGAGCGCAGGGACAATCGCCACCAACGGGGACTGGGTGCGCTCCGATCCCAGCTTTTGGGTACTTTTTGCCGACGTCCTGACGAATGCGAACCTCGATGATATGTTTCGCTTTCATTGCTCAAAAGGCAGAGCAATCACGCTCGGGATCTATGAAGTGCCCGACCCAAAACGTTGCGGAATCGTTGAACTTGACAGAGAAGATGTCATTCGGCGTTTCATCGAGAAACCTTCTGATCCCATAGGTAAGCTGGCCTTTTCCGGCCTCTTGCTCGGCACGCCTGAACTATTGGATGCAATCCCTCCGGGATCCCCGGTCGATCTGGGCTCGGGAGTCCTGCCCCGCTTAACTGGACGCATGGTTGGATATCGAATCCAGGACTACCTGCTGGATGTCGGAACGAAAGAGAATTATTCGCTGGCGCAGAAGACCTGGCCAAGCCTCACAACCACTGTCTGAGGTAGAAAAGCATGCTGCGAGGCGTGATCTTCGACATGGACGGCGTCTTGGTCGACAGCCATCCAATTCACAAGCGGGCATGGCGTCAACTCCTGGCCAGCGCCGGTCGCGATGTGACGGACGCAGAACTTGAGTTCGTCACAAATGGAGCGAAGCGCGAAGATATCTTGCGGCACTTCCTCGGAGACCTAACTAGTGATCAAATCGAAGCCCTAGGAAGGCAAAAGCATGAGCTGTTCGAGGCACAGGTAGCGAAATTGCTTCCAGTACGAGGTCTGGAAAAGTTCCTGGCCTCGCTCGACCGGGCACAGATCCCACTGGCGGTTGTTACCAATGCTGCCCGAGCGCGGACGGAACTGACCCTCTCCATCCTGGGCCTGAGCCATCGATTCGCAGTTGTCTTCACGGGAGACGACGTGCCAAATGGAAAATCGGACGTGACGGTTTTCCAGAAAACGGCAGAATCGCTCGGCGCTCACCCACAGAATCTTCTCGTAATCGAAGACTCAAGACTCGGAATTTTCGCCGCAAAGAGAGCCGGAATGAAATGCTTGGGTATCGGGGACGGTAAGAAAGCAGAAGATCTGGAACTTGCCGGTGCGGACCACGTTGTTTCAGATTACACTCAACTCAGGCTGTCAGATATCCGAAAACTCTTCAGCTAGCGACCTTCGCAAAAAGCGGGCGAGCAAACTCCTGTCCCTATCCGCCATCCCAACCGAGAGTGTCCGATCTGCGAGTTTGCTCCTTTTCCCCCTCCTCACAAACGGCCTCGTGAAATCGGTCCCTCGACAGCGTTCAAATTTCTAGTCCACGTGGAGTGCGATCGGCGTTCCGCTCTTTCACTCTGGGCTGCGCATCCTATTCGAAGTTTAGGAGCGAATGCAGTTTTAGTTACTCAGGAGGCTCTGGGATCATCTCTATGTACAGTTCGGCACAACTCCGCGAACCACTTCGTCGAAGGGAAAATAAGGTCAGAGGTAACCTCTCGCAAGTTGATCCGCCCTTGATCGGAATTGCCGTTCCTGCCCGCGTGGAACACTCCGCGGTCCATGCCCACAGATTCGGAAATCCGAGTACTGGTGTTTGACATCGGGCAGGTGATCGTGCGCGTCAATCCGAGACGGACTGCGCGGGCACTTGTATTGGAGTCTGCTTCCGGGACAAGTCGCTTACTCCAAATAATTC
>Ga0315268_10001444_pt1 | contig 27321 bp, 17 predicted proteins | sample C1_top_MG_FD_204535 | JGI IMG/M metagenome (GOLD analysis project Ga0315268, IMG submission 204535) | Sediment microbial communities from Yellowstone Lake, YNP, Wyoming, USA - C1_top | ecosystem: Environmental > Aquatic > Freshwater > Lake > Sediment | place: USA: Wyoming | collected 2017-08-01
AGGAGATCGTCGTCTTCACCCGCCAGTTCGCCACCATGATCGACGCCGGCCTCCCGCTGGTCCAGTGCCTGGAGATCCTGGCCTCGCAGCAGGATAACAAGGTCTTCAAGAAGGCCCTCACGGAGATCCGGCAGTCGGTGGAGGGCGGCCTCACCTTCGCGGCCGCCTTGAAGCAGCATCCCAAGATCTTCTCGTCCCTGTACGCCAACATGGTGGAGGCCGGGGAGGCGGGCGGTATCCTGGACACCATCCTGAACCGCCTGGCCCAGTACATGGAAAAGGCCATGGCCCTGAAGAAGAAAGTCAAGTCGGCCATGATCTATCCTTCCACCATCGTCTCGGTGGCGGTGGTGGTGGTGATCTTCCTCCTGGTCTTCGTGATCCCGACTTTCAAGGCCATGTTCGAGGGCTTCGGGGCCGCCCTGCCGCTGCCGACCCAGATCGTCCTCGAGTTATCCAACATCGTCCGCGCCTACTTCCTCCTGGGGCTCGGGGCCATCGCGGCCATGATTGTGGGGATCCGGATGTGGTACAAGACGTCCTCCGGGAAGCTGGCCATCGATTCCTTCTTGCTGAAGACGCCGGTCTTCGGGATGCTCATCCGGAAGGTGGCGGTGGCCAAGTTCACCCGCACCTTGGGCACGCTGATCAGCAGCGGCGTGGCCATCCTGGATGGGCTGGACATCACGGCCCGCACCGCGGGCAACAAGGTCGTGGAGGGAGCGGTCCTCCGGACCCGGTCCTCCATCGCCGAGGGCAAGACCATCGCCGATCCCCTGAAGGCGTCTGGGGTGTTCCCGCCCATGGTGGTGCAGATGATCGCGGTCGGCGAGCAGACCGGCGCCCTGGACGCCATGCTGGGGAAGATCGCCGACTTCTACGACGAAGAGGTGGACACGGCGGTGGCGAACCTGACCGCGCTTCTGGAGCCGATGCTGATGGTATTCCTGGGGATCGTCATCGGGGGCGTGGTCATTGCCATGTACATGCCGATCTTCAAGCTCGTGACGGTGGTGGGAAAGTAGGCGCCACGGGCTCCGGGTGAGGTCGGGGGCCGCCCGCACGGCCCCCGTTTTCCTTTCTGGAGGGATGCGATGTCGCTGCAGGAGGGCCGAGCGCTGCCGCCTGCGGAGGCGGGTGGCATGCTCCTGAAGCTGAAGTGGCTGACGGGTCTCCGGCTGCTTCTGGCCTCCGCCCTCCTGGGATCGGCCGTCATCCTGGACCTGCACGAGCGCCTCCCGTTTCCCACCTCCCCCCTCTACGGTCTGTTGGGACTCACCTTCGGCCTGTCCCTGCTGTACGCCCTGGCCCTCCGGAAGCAGTGGCTCTTGCTGGCGCAGCGCTTGGTCCAACTGGCGCTGGACCTCCTCCTGGTCAGCCTGCTCGTCCACTTCACCGGCGGCCTCGACTCGGCCTTCCCCTTCATGTACATCTTCGTGATCTTTGCGGCCGCCAATCTCCTGGAGCGCCGGGGCAGCCTCCTTGTGGCGGCCCTGAGCAGCGGGCTGTACGGCGGCCTGGTGGCGGCGGAGTGGACACGAATCATCCGGCCGGCGGAGTTTGCGGGCGGCCTGGCGCCGCTGCGGCCCGCGGGCTATGCCGTCTACCAGGTTCTGATTCACGCGGTCGCCTTCCTCGCCGTGGCGATCCTGAGCAGCCACCTGATGGAACGACTCCGGCGGGCGGGGCAGGAGTTGGAGCAGCGCGGCCTGGACCTCCGCAACCTCCAGAACCTGCACCAGGCCATCGTCGCCAACATCTCCAGCGGGATCCTTACCCTGGATCTCGCGGGCCGCGTGATCGCCTTCAACAAAGCGGCCGAGCGGATCACGGGCTACACCTTCGAGGAGTTGCGGGATCACCCCTGGCAGGCCACCCAGTTCGCCGCATGCTCCATCCTGACCGATTTCTTCGCCAAGCCGCCCACCCCGCTGTCCGCCGCGGCGATGGAACTCTATCTCGACCGGCGCGACGGCCGGCCCATCCCGATCGGCATCGCCTGCTCCCCGCTGCGCGGCGAAGACGGCAAGCCGGTGGGGGTGGTGGCCATCTTCCAGGACCTCACCGACCGCAAGCGGGTGGAGGAACAACTCCGCCGCGCAGATCGACTGGCGGCTCTGGGACAGCTCGCCGCCAACATCGCCCACGAGGTCCGGAACCCCCTGGCGGCGATCAGCGGGTCGGTGGAGGTCCTGCAGGAGGATCTGGCGATCACGGAGTCAAATCGCGAACTCCTGAGCATCGTCCTGCGGGAGGCGCACCGCCTGAAGCTGATCACCGGCCAGTTCCTGGATTTCGCCAAGCCCCAGCCGCTGCTCTTCCGTCCCTGCGCGTTACGACCCTTGGTGGAAGAAACACTCTCTCTTCTGGCAAAGAGCAGCGAACACCACCCCCGAACGACCTGGACCGTTACAGAGGAGCCCCCGGACCTCCGTGCGCTGGCGGATTCGGACCAGTTGCGGCAGGTGGTCTGGAACCTCTGCCTCAACGCCATGCAGGCCATGCCGGAGGGCGGCACCCTGACCGTCACCCTCCGCCTTTCGTCAGAGGGCAACGGGCAATTGGTCAATTCGTCAACTGGTCAACTGGGAAGAACAGGGATTCGAGGCCAGAGAGACCAATCGACTAATCGGCCAATTGACCAATCGACAGAGGAATGGGTGGAGATCGCATTCCGGGACACGGGTCGGGGGATTCCGCCAGAGGAGCTGGGGCGGATCTTCGACCCGTTCTACACCACCCGGCCTTCCGGGACTGGTTTGGGCCTGGCCATTGCCCGCAAGGTCCTGGAGAGCATGGGCGGCCAGATCGAGGTGACGAGCCGCCCGAACGTCGGGACCACCTTCCGCCTCTGGCTGCGCCGGGCCCCGGTGGGCGTGGGCGCAGAGAGCAGAAAGTAGGATCGGAGGTACAGCGTGAGCCGGATCCTCGTGGTGGACGATGAGGAGTCCATGCGGGAGTTCCTCCGGATCATGCTTGAGAAGGAAGGCCACGTCGTGGCCACCGCGGAGGACGGTGAGGCCGGCTTGCACCAGGCCATGGACCGGGGGGCGGATCTCGTCATCTCGGACATCAGGATGCCGAGGTTGGACGGGGTGGGCCTGCTGACCGGACTGCGCGAACACGGCCTGGAGACCCCGGTGATCCTGGTCACCGCGTATGCCTCGCGGGACGCGGCCATCCAGGCGATGAAGCAGGGAGCCTTCGACTACATCACCAAGCCTTTCAAGATAGACGAAATCCGGCCGGTCATCCATCGGGCCCTCGCCGAGGCTGAGCGACGCCAGCGAGCCGAGGCGGCGACACCGGCGGCGGCGGAAGAGCCGGTGCTGCACGGGATCATCGGCCGGTGCCCGAAGATGGTGGAACTGTACACCCTCATCGGCCGGGTGGCGGCAGTGAACTCGGCCGTCCTGATCACCGGGGAGAGCGGCACCGGCAAGGAGATGGTCGCGCGCACGATTCACTACAACTCGCCGCGAAGCTCACGACCCTTCGTGGCGATCAACTGTGGCGCCATCCCGGAGCAGCTTCTTGAAAGCGAGCTCTTCGGCCATGTCAAAGGCTCCTTTACCGGCGCCGTCGCCAGCAAGGCGGGGCTTCTGGAGATGGCCCAGGGTGGAACCGTGTTCCTGGACGAGGTGGCAGAGATGAGCCCGATGCTCCAGGTGAAGCTCCTGCGGTTCCTCCAGGACCACATTTTCCGCCGTGTCGGCGGCACCGAGGACATCGAGGTCGACGTCCGCATCATGGCCGCCACGAACAAGAACCTCACTCAGATGATCCAGCAGGGGACATTCCGGGAAGATCTCTTCTACCGGCTGAACGTGATCTCCGTGGAGCTTCCGCCGCTGCGGGACCGGTGGGAGGACATCCCACTCCTGGCAAGGAACTTCCTGGAGCTGTTCGCGGCCCGGGCGGGCCGGCCCGTCATGGGGATCGCGCCCGAGGCCATGGAGATCCTCATGGCCTACTCGTGGCCCGGCAACGTCCGGGAGCTGGAGAACGTCATCGAGCGCGCCGTGGCCCTGACGACCGCCGACGAGGTGCGGGTGGACGGTCTCCCGGCCAGCGTGCGGAGGCCGCCCCCACCCCCCGGCTTGCCTCGCGTGGAGGTCCCGCCCGAGGGCCTGGACTTGGAGCAGGTGGTCGCCGACCTCGAGAAGAACCTGATGCAGGACGCCCTGCAAAAATCTGGCGGGGTTCAGACCAAGGCGGCCCAACTGTTGGGAATCAACTTCCGGTCGTTTCGCTATCGCGCCAAGAAGTACGGCCTGGACCGGCAGAACCGTGACCGGAATCATGCCGAGTCCTGACCGTCGATCCCTTTTGCTCTTCACCCTCCTCCTGGCCGGTGTGCTGGTCGGTCTCCCCTGGGCGGCCGGTGGCCGCAGCCCGATCGGCCAGATCAGCCTGACCCTCGTCCTGGCGCTGGCGGGACTCGCGGGGATGCTCGCCCACAGCCCCGGCGCGCTGGCCAAGCCGTCGCCGCTGCTCCTCGCGGCGGGGATTCTGGCGGCCGGATCGGCGCTCCACACCATCTATCCCGATCGGACGATTCAGTATCTCCTGCTGCTCCTGGCGTATCTGCTCGCGGGGGCTCTCGCGGCCGAGGTTGGGCGGGAAGAGCCGCGGTTGGAGCGCGTGCTCCTCGCCGCGATTCTCACCTCCGGGACCCTCGTCGCCGCCGTCGGCCTGTTTCGTCTCCTTCAGCGAAGCGACGAGGGGCTCTATGCACTGGTCCTCACCGGCCCCTTCGGATATCCGAACGCCATGGCTGGCTTTCTCCTCCTGACCGGAGGAGCGGCCCTGGCCATGACGCGAGACGGTCGAAGTCCGGCAATCCGGGCCGGGGCGATGGCGGCCGGTGGCCTTGCCCTGATCGGCGTCCTGCTCACTCGGTCGCGAGGGGCCTGGCTGGCAGTTGGCGCGGGACTCGTCGTATGGCTCGCGGTGGAACGGCGGAAGGGGTGGCCGCGGCGTCGCGTATGGATGTGGCTGGGCGGCTGCGGCCTTCTCGCGGCGCTGGCCTGGCTTTCCTGGAAGTCGGGCGGCTCCCTCCCGAGCGGCTGGACGCTTGCCGACCGGCCGGAAGCCTCCTCCCTCGTCTGGCGATGGCAGATTCTCCAGTGGACGTGGGCCATGGCCCGGGACCATCCGTGGTGGGGCGTGGGACCCGGGGCGTTCCCCGTGGCGCTCACCCACTACCAGCGCATCCCATACGTCAGCGGCGAGAATCCCCACAACCTGTACCTGGAGCTGGCGGCGGAATACGGCCTGCCGGCGGCGATCCTTGCGGTGATCACGCTCGGCGGTTTCCTGGGACGGGTGGGCGCGGCGATCCGGCGGGGCTCGGATTCGGATCCCACCCGGTGGCGGCAGGCAGCCCTCCTGGCGACGCTCGTCGCCTTTGCCGTCCACAGCCTTGTGGACCTCGATTGGAGCTTCCCGGCCATCGCAGCCACGGCCGCAACCCTGCTCGGCTTGACCTCGGGCCACCTCCGGAGGATGTTCCCCCGAGAAGTTCATGGCCGACCGCTCTGGCGCGGGACCCTCGTCTTGCTGCTCTTGGCCGCCGCCTTCGTGAGCGTCACCCGCTACTACTCCAGGACCCTCGTGGCCTGGGCTCAACTCGCCCTGGCAGGAAGGGAAGCGGCGGTGGCCCAGCGGGACTTGACTTGGGCCCTCCGCCTGAACCCGGTGAGCTTCCCCGCCCACCATTGGATGGCCTGGGCCCGCCTCCTTTCAGGCGATCCCCGCGGAGCGGCCGAGGTGGCCGAGCGGGCCGCCCGGATTGCACCCTCCGACCCGAACAGTCACTACCTCGCCGGTGAGATCGCTGCAGCCTCCGGACGGTGGGACGTGGCGGAGGGCCGATTCCGGGCTGCGGTGGATCTTGCACCGTCCGCCCAGCTTCGGTTCCATGCAGCCCTGGTGGAGTCGGCGGCCAATACGGGCCGAGAAGCGGAGGCTCGATTCCGCTATGACCGGGCCATCGCCATCTTCACGGAGGAGCGCGTCCTGGACGTGGAAGCCCGCTGTCTGATGCCGGGCGACAGGTACCTCATGGCACGGATGAGTCGAATCGCAGCCCGGGCATTCGGAGAGGCCGGCGACTCATCCCGCCGGCAGAGGATAATGGAGCGCGCCAGGCTGTTGGCGCAACCGGACCCGCGTGGGATCTGCGTCACCCGCGGGCGAGCCGGCCAAACGTCTCCCGAGGCGGCCATGGACAGCTTCTGGCGCGCGCTGGCCGATGGTGGATGGGCGCAAGCGGAACAGTTTCTCTCGCCAGCGCTGCGGGCGTCGCGACCAGGAGACGACTTGAGCCCGTGGCGGGGAGAAGATCGACCTCGGCGGGCCCATGTCGCGTGGATTGAGGCCCTTCAGGGAGGCGAGCCTGAGGTCAGCCTACGCTTCGAAGTCGAATTCGAGGTGGCTCCCGATTCCCGAATCAGCCGATGCGCGCGGGCGGACCTTCGGCTGATCCAAGACAACTGGTTCGTAGACAAGCTGCCTTTCTTGGAACCGGCCCCATGCCAGCCGTCAGGGTGACAAATACTGTCCGATCCAGGCAAAAGTTTTCAGGCGACGAATCATTTTCCTGGACGTCCGCCTAAGAAAGCACGACTGATGACAAGTCGTCAACGAGCTAACCATTTAAATTTGCAGAACTCTTCAATGTATGGCGATGATCCAGAGAATCATTCATCCCTGGCATGTTCACTGCAATCCACTCGAATAACGCGGTGATCTCAGCGGCGCAGAGGTGCCGGGCGATGAAGAGATCACCGAAAGAACTCACACCCAAAAACAACTTAGCAAGGAGGGATTTCGATGTTGAAGCTGCTGAGGCGCAAGAGCAAGGGCTTTACCCTCATCGAACTGCTGATCGTCGTCGCGATCATCGGGATCCTGGCGGCCATTGCCATCCCGAACCTGCTGTCTGCGCAGAAGAAGTCCAAGTACGCCCGCGCGGCCTCCGATACCAAGACGGCCGTGACCCAGGGCATCGTCTACTCGAACGACAGAAACCAGAATCCTGGCAACATGAAGACGCTGCGGGACGGCGGGTATGCGAACATCGCGGACAACGACCCGTGGGGCCGGGCTTGGTCCTACTCGACCGCTTTCGCGGACATGGCCACCCCGGCGACTCAGGGCGAGATGGGTGTCTGCAGCCCCGGACCGGCGGCCGCGAGCACATGTCCCGGCTGGCCGCTGACTGGCACGCCGGCCGAAGTGGTGGACGGCACCGTGGGTTACTCGAGCGTGTACGGCTCCTGGCAGGGCAAGGCGTAACTCGTCCCGGCCCGAATCCGGGCTGACACCGGACAGGGGGCAGGCGTGGGGTCATCCGCCTGCCCCCTTCGTCTTGCTGAGGGCATCTCTGGGGGCGACGCCGGAGCATCCTGCGGCCCCACCCCGCGTCCCTGGCGAGATGCCCCTGTTTCGTTCGCTCTGTAATTCCATTCTTTCTTTCCCTAGACAGAAGATCCAGGGCCCGGCCCCGCCGCAGACACCCAGGCGTCCAGGAGGAAGAAACGTGGAGACGGAGGCAGCCGCATTACCAGAAGTCGGGAAGGAGGCGAAGCAGATCGCCGCCGCCGTTTGTCTCTGCTTCTTCTTCTCCGGGGCGACCGGCCTGATCTACGAGGTCCTCTGGACAAGGATGCTCGGGCTGGTCTTCGGCCACACGGTCTTCGCCATCAGCACGGTCCTCGCCGCCTTCATGGGTGGCTTGGGCCTGGGGAGCTACCTCTTCGGGAAGATCGCTGACCGGGATCCCCACCCCCTCCATCTCTACGGCCTCCTCGAGGCCGGGATCGGGATCTACGTCCTTCTCACCCCCGCGCTGTTCTCGCGGGCCGAGGGAATCTACATCGGCCTCCACCGGTCCCTCGGGCTGTCCCTCTTCGCCTTCAGCCTCGCCCAGTTCGCACTCATCTTCCTGATCCTCCTGGTCCCGACCACGCTCATGGGCGGGACGCTCCCGGTGCTCAGCCGATTCTTCGTGCGGGGGATCGCGTCCCTCGGTGGACAGGTCGGTCGGCTCTACGCGCTCAACACGTTTGGTGCCGTCCTGGGAACGTATGCGGCAGGTTTCTACCTGATCCCGATTCTCGGCGTCAGGAGGACCCTCTTGTTGGGCGCGGTGGCAAACCTCGGGATCGGCGTCCTGGCTGTCGTCTTTGACCGCCACCTTCGGCAGCTCGGCATCCAGTCCTTCGCGCGCACTCCAGCGAGCACGGAGGCAGAGGCACCCAGCGGGTACCCGAGGGGCAGAGGGGATGAGGTGGATGCTCCTCTGCACCCCGGCACCCTTGCTCCGCAGCAGAGGGCGGCGATGGGCGTCTGGCTGTCCGTCGTCGGCCTTGGACTCTCCGGCGCCGCCTCGATGATGTACGAGGTCGCCTGGACCCGGGCACTCGCCCTCGTCATCGGAAGCTCGACCTATGCCTTCAGCACGATGCTCGTGGCCTTCCTTGCCGGACTGGCCCTGGGAAGCTACGCCTTCTCCCGCGCCGCGGGGCGCCTGCGGGTGGATCCCTTTCTCTTCGGCGGGCTGCAACTCGGGATCGGCGCGGGTGCGCTGATCGTCATTCCCCTCTTCGACCGGATGCCCGAGCTGTTCCTGCGGGCCTTTCAGGTCTCCCAGTCGCCGGGTTTCGTGACGCTCCTCCAGTTCAGCATCAGCGTCCTGGCCATGTTCCTGCCGACCTTCTTCATGGGAGCCACCTTCCCCTGCGTAGCCCAGATCGCCTCCCGCGATCTCACCTGCGTGGGCCGGGACGTCGGGAGGATTTACTTCGTCAACACGGTCGGGGCCATCGCCGGGACGATCCTGGCCGGTTTCCTGCTGATCCCCACCTGGGGTTTGCAGTTCGCCTTGAAGCTGGCAGTCTTGCTGAACCTCGGCCTCGCCCTGGCGCTCTTCACGGTGTCCCGGAAGGGCATCTGGGGCCGGGCCGCGGCGCTTCTCCCTCTCTTGGGCATGGCCGCCCTCTACGCCTTCCCGTCCTGGAATGCCAGCGCCATGGCCAGCGGCGTGGCCATTTACGGCCGGCAGTACCTCGGCTTCCTGGGGAAGGCCGACTTCCGACAGGCGATGGCCTCGCTGGATCGTCTGGTGTTTTTCAAAGATGGGATCAGCGCGACCGTCTCCGTCCATCGCCAGGCGGACACCCTCTACATGCGCGTCAACGGGAAGACCGACGCCAGCAACGCCCACGACATGCGGACCCAGCTCATGATTGGACATCTCCCCCTGCTCTTCCAGCGGGAGGCCCGGCAGGTTCTGGTGATCGGCCTGGGCAGCGGGGTGACCGCCGGCGCCGTGGCCCTGCATCCGGTGGAGCGGGTGGATGTGATCGAGATCGAGCCGGCCGTGATCGAGGCCGCCACGTTCTTTGCCAAGGAGAACCGGGGCGTTCTCGAGAACCCCCGGGTCCACTTGGCGATTGCCGATGGACGGAACTTTCTCCTCGCCTCCGACGCCCGCTACGACGTCATCATCTCCGAGCCCTCCAACCCCTGGATGCGGGGCATGGGCAATCTGTTCTCCCTGGAGTTCTACGAACTGGTCGCCAGGCGCCTGGCGCCGCGGGGGGTCGTCTGCCAGTGGATCCACGGATACGGACTCTTCCCCGAAGATGTGCAGATGGTGGTGAATACCTTCCGCGCGGTCTTCCCCCATACCACGATCTGGAACACCATTCCCGGTGACTTCCTCCTCATCGGCTCTCGCGAGCCTCTGGCGCTGGAGTACAACCACATCGCCTCGCGGTACGCGTCCCTCCCTCTCCTGCAAGAGGACATGGCGAGGCTTGGGTTGCACTCGCCGTTGGCCTTCCTCGCCGATTTCGTGCTCGGCGAGGAAGACGCGGCGCGGTACGCGCAGGACGCCTTGCTGAATACCGACGATCTGCCGCTGCTGGAGTTCTCGGCGCCCGAGAGCCTGTACGTGAATACGCTGGATCTCAACAGGCGAGTGATGGCGGCGTTCAAGGCGCAGGAGTTTCCACCCATCGTCGGCCTGCCCGAGGGGGCCCTCCGCCTCCCGCCACTCCGCCGGGATCTGGGGCTGGCGTTCTGGGGGAAGGAGATGCCCGCAGAGGCCTTGGCCCAATTCGACGAGGCCCTCCGGCTCGACCCCCGGGACGCCCGATCCTCCTTCTACCGGGGGAGAGTCCATCTGCGCTTCGGTTCTGTTCTCAAAGCGGAAGCGGATTTCAAGGCCGCCCTCCGGGTTGATCCCAAGATGGTGGAGGCCCATGAAGCCCTGGGCCAGCTCTACAAGTCCCAGAAGGTGTGGGAGCCGGCCGAGGCGGAGATGCGGCAGGCCCTGACCCTGCAACCGAAGGATCCCCGGCACCTGGCCGCCCTGGCGGATCTGTACCTGGAAATGCAGCGGCCGGGCGAGGCCATTCCCCACTACCTCGCCGCTGTTGCCCATGCCCCTCGGGACGCGCGCCTCTGGACCGGCCTCGGGCTCGCCTATCGGGGGGCGGGCCGTACGGACGACGCCCTGGAGGCCCTCCGCCAGGCCCTGTCGCGAGAGCCGGAGAACGCTTTCATTCATTATCAACTCGGCCTGAGCTACCTGGAGTTGAAACGGTTCGACGAGTCCTTGGCATCCCTCCAGATGGCTGCCCGGAAGGACCCGGGCAAGGCGGACCCCTATCTCGCGATGGGGCGGGTCCATACGCTGAAAAACGAGAAGGCCGAGGCTCTTCTGGCCTACCGCCAAGCGCTCTACCTGAATCCTTTCAGCGCCCCCGCCGTGCGGGGCGTCGAGGAGCTGTCCTCGGCCTTGGCGGCAACCGGCCGGGAACGTTGACCGGGAGACGCCGGCGCCGGGCACCCGCCCACGGCTCTCACCCGCCCGGGCGCCGTATCTCCGTCCGATGAAGCCCGGTGGGGCGGCGACGGACGCAAGGGGCCCGCCGGAAAATCCCTTGACGAGCTTCGAGCCAGTTGTGTCTAATCTAGACCGGCGGGGGCGAGGAGAGATGGAACCGGTCATTGAAATCGAGGGGCTCTGCAAGGAATTCCTCGTGGGCTTCTGGCGGCGCCGCACGCGGGTCCTCCATGCCTTGGACCTGACGGTCCACCGGGGGGAGATCTTCGGGTACCTGGGCCCCAACGGGGCCGGAAAGACGACGACGCTCAAGCTCCTCACCGGCCTGATCCTGCCCACCGCGGGGACAGCGCGCCTGCTGGGTCAGGACCTGACCCAGGTGGGCGCCAAGCAGCAGATCGGCTTCCTCCCCGAGAATCCCTACTTCTACGATTACCTCACCGGCCGCGAGTTCCTGGATTTCTGCGGGCGCCTGTTCGGCCTTCGCGCCTCCGACCGACGCGAACGGATTGCCCGGTTGCTGCGGCTCACCGAGATGGAGGAGGCGGCCGATCGTCAGCTCCGGAAATACTCCAAGGGGATGCTCCAGCGCCTCGGGCTGGCCCAGGCCCTGATCAACGATCCCTGCCTGGTGATCCTGGATGAGCCGATGTCCGGTCTGGATCCCTTGGGCCGGAAGGCGATGCGAGACATCATCCTCGCGCTGAAGGCCGAAGGACGGACGATCTTTTTCAGCTCGCACATCCTCCCGGATGTGGAGGTCCTGTGCGATCGGGTGGGAATCCTCGTGGCCGGACGGTTGCGCGACGTGGGGCGGCTGGATCAGATCCTGAAGACCGAGACCGAGTCCATCGAACTCACGCTGCAGCGCGTATCGCCCGCCATGTTGGCCGGCTTGCGGAATCTCACCCAGGCACCCATCCTCGACCAGCCGGACGGCGTCCTGGTCCGGCTCCCCGATGAGGAGCGGTTGGACCTGGCCCTGCGGGCAGCCGTGGCAGCCGGTGCCCGGGTGGTGTCCGTCGTCCCTCAACGCGTCACGCTGGAGGCGCATTTTCTGCGGGAAGTGCAAGGGGTGGCCCCATGAGGATCTTCGCCATCGCCCTCAACACGTTCCGCGAGGCGGTCCGAGACCGCATCCTGTATTCAATCCTGGCCTTCGCGCTGCTCTTGATCGGGGCCTCGGCGATCCTGGCCTCGCTCTCCATCGGCCAGGAGGGCCGGATCGTCAAGGACCTGGGGCTGGCCAGCAGCAGCCTCTTCGGCACATTCATCGCCGTCTTCCTGGGAATCGGCCTCGTCTTCAAGGAGATCGAGCGCCGGACCCTCTACGCCATCATCGCCAAGCCGATCCACCGGTTCCAGTTCCTCCTGGGCAAGTACATCGGGCTCGTGCTCACGCTGCTCGTGACGGTGGGGGTGATGGCCCTGCTGGTCGCCGGGCTGGCATGGGCCATCGACGGTCAGTGGACCTCCGGCCTGCTGGGCGCGGCGGCGCTCGATTTCCTGGCCCTCATGATCGTGACGGCTGTGGCGCTGCTGTTCTCGACCTTCTCCACGCCCACCCTCAGCGCCATCTTCACCCTAGCCGTCTTCGTCATCGGGCGCCTGAGCGCCGACCTCAAGCTGTTCGCCGATCAATTCGCCGGCCCCGGCCTGCGGCTGATCGTCAATGGGATGTACATGATCCTCCCGGACCTGAGCCGCTTCGAGATCGGCGCCCAGATCGTGAACGCCCTGCCCCTGGCCGCACCCCAGATCGCCTGGACGGTGCTGTACGGCCTGGCCTACATCCTGATGCTGCTCCTGCTGGCCATCGGGATCTTTCAGTGCAGAGACTTCAGGTGAGTCCTCGACCGCTCCCCCAGCCCGTCCGGATCTCGACCGTCGCGCTCCTCCTGGCCGGCCTCGTGCTGGTCGGTGCGATCGCCCCCCTGCACTGGGCGACGCTGTCCGGCGCGGGGCTCGGCGTGACAGAGCGCGCCATGTTCCTGCCGCCGCCGGCGGCCCTGCGGGCCGCGTCCCTGGGCTTCCAGAACGTCGCGGCGGACGTGATCTGGCTGCTGACGATCCAGTACATCGGCGACCACATCCTCACCGACCGGAATCTCCCCGAACTCTTCCGGCTCATCGACACTGTGGTGACCCTGGACCCGCACTTCGTGGAGGCCTACACCCTGGGCGCTCTGTTCATGAACTATTCTGGGGGGAATGTCCCGGGGGCCATCGCCCTGCTGGAGCGGGGCGTCCGCGCCAATCCCGCGCGGTGGGAACTCCCCCACGATCTGGCCCGGACCTATTACCTGGATCTCAAGGACTACCCGAAGGCCCTGCACTGGTTCGAGATCACCGATCGCCTGCCCGGGCGTCCCGGCTACGTGCCGCGCTTCATCGCGCGCCTGTACGCCAAGACCGGCGAGCGCGAGACGGCCCTGGAGTGGTGGCAGGCCATCCGGGACTCCGCCGCCAGCGCTTGGGTCCGGGAGATCGCGGAGCGAGAGATCGCCAAGCTGGAACGGCAGTCTCGCCTCCCTCCCCGAGGGAAGGCGCTGATAGGCGAGGACCGACGATGAGGCGGACCAAACCCAACAGACGGACGTCGCCATGATACGACCCCCGGACGAGCGCGACCTGGCTGTCCTGATCCCCGCGTGGAACGAACGGGAGAATTTGGAGCTGCTGCTCCCGGCGCTGCGGGAGACGTTGGAAGGCCTGGGAATTCGCTGGGAGATCATCGTGGCGGACGCCGGCTCCGGCGACGGGACGGCGGAGGCGGCGGCGCGGGGCGGGGCGCGGGTCATCCAGCAGCGGAGGCCGGGGTACGGTGGGGCCCTCATGGAGGCCATTGCGGCGAGTCAGGCCGGCTACGTCGTCACCATGGATGCCGACCTCTCCCACCGCCCGACGTTCATCCAAGACCTGTGGAGGCACCGGGAGGAGGCGGAGGTCCTGATCGCCTCCCGCTACGTCCCCGGGGGCGAATCCCAGACGCATTGGTTCCGACGGCTGTGCAGCCGCATCCTGAACGTCACCTATGCCCGGGTCCTCTCGCTGCCAGTGCATGACATCTCCAGCGGTTTCCGCCTGTACCGGCGGGATATCCTGCAGGACCTGCGGTGCCGGGCGCGGGACTTCGATATTCTGGAGGAGATCCTGATCAAGGTCCACGCCCTGGGCTTTCGCATCCACGAGCTGCCGTTCCGGTACCTCTCGCGCGGGACGGGCCGGTCCCACGCGCGCTTCCTCAAGTTCGGCTGGGCCTATCTCAAGACGCTGGTCCGCATGTGGCAGCTCCGAAACTCCGTGGCCTCGGCGGACTACGACCACCGCGCTTTCGACAGTCCGATTCCACTGCAGCGGTACTGGCAGCGGGCCCGCCATCGGATCGTCCTGAGACTCTTGGATCCGGCCTCCCGGCAAGGGGAGCATGCGGTTCTGGACATCGGATGCGGCTCGAGCCGCATCATTCAGGAACTCCCCAAGGCGATCGGGATGGATATTCTGCTGCCCAAGCTTCGGTTCCTCCGCGAGCGGCACTCACGCCTGGTTCAGGGGAGCATCTTCGCCCTCCCCTTCGCGACCCACACCTTCGATGCCGTCATCTGCTCCGAGGTGATCGAACACGTCCCTGAGGACCCCACCCCCTTCCAGGAGATGACCCGGGTCCTTCGGCCCGGAGGAACCCTGATCCTGGGAACTCCGGATTACGGGCGACGGCTGTGGTGGATCCTGGAGTGGATCTACGGCAAGGTCCTACCCGGCGCCTACGCGCACGAGCACATCACCCATTACACCCGGGCCACGCTCACCGACCGGCTGCAGGCGTGCGGGTACACGATCCTGGATCTCCACTACGTGGGCTTCTGCGAGATGATCTTCCGAGCCGCGAAGGCGGGAGGACCGGCCGTGTCCCCCGAGGCGGCCCGGGCCCGGACGGAGGTCGCGTGAGCAGCGGATTGAAAACGCCTCTGCCTGTCGCCGACCTGCCGGCGTCCGGCCTCCCCGCGAGGCGGGACAACCCGCTCCCGGTCGGCCGGTTGGCCTGGGCGCTGGTCCTCCTGCTGGCCGCGACAGCGTACGTGGACAGCCTGGGTTACCAGTTCGTCTGGGACGACGGCACGATGATCCTGCAGAACCCAGGCCTTCGGGATATTCGCCGCCTGCCGTGGCTCTTGCGATCTGACTTCACCACGCTGAGCGCGGGGGCCATGGAGGGACACTACTATCGCCCCGTGATGGCGCTATCCCTGGCGCTGGACCTGTGGGTCTGGGGGCCGCACCCTGCACCCTTTCACCTCACCAACATCCTCCTCCATGTGGCGGTGACCTACCTGGTGGGATGCCTGGTGATGGCGATGGGGGCCGGGCGGGGATTGGCCGTGCTCTCGGCCCTCCTCTTCGCCATCCATCCTGCGCACGTGGAAGCCGTCGCCTTCGTCTCGGCCAGGAGCGACCTCTTGCTGAGTCTCGGGATGCTGGGAGCCCTCCTCGCGTACCGGCGGCTGGGTATCCCGGGATCGCGACGGGCGGCCTGGTACATCGCGAGCCTGGCGTGTCAGATACTCGCCCTCCTGTCCAAGGAGTCCGCCATCACGCTTCCCGCCCTGCTCCTCTTGAGCGACATGCTCTGCCGGCCGTCCTCCGGCGACCAGGAGGGTCGAGCCCCCTTCCGTCGTGCCCTGGTCCGGTCGCTCCCCTTCTGGGGGGTGGCGGCCCTCTTCCTGGCCCTCCGCCTGGGCATGTTCATGCAGCTCGCCGGGAACCGCCTCCAGGATGGCGGCCTGTGGCGCCGCCTGCCAGGCTCCCTGGAGATCCTGGGACGGTATGTCTGGTTGAGCCTGGTTCCCACCCACATGCAGCCCTTCTACTCCCTGCCGCGACCAGGCTCGTTTCTGGATGCCGGACCGGCTCTCGGCCTCTTGGCCGGGGGGATCCTCGTCCTGCTGGTTGGTTGGTCCTGGCGCCGCGCCCCGTTGGTGGCCTTCGGCGCGGCCTGGTTCCTCGTCACGGTGATTCCCACGCTGGACCTCGTGCCCGTCTCGTTCCGCGAGATGGGACTGGCCGACCGGTACCTGTACCTTCCCTCCGCGGGCATTACACTTTGCCTGGCCCAGGGCCTCCTCCTCCTCATGGGCCCCGCCACCCGGGAGACGTGGCGCCCTCGGCGGGCAGCCGCGTGGGTCGCCCTGGTCCTCCTGCTGACCCTGTACCCGTGGCAGCTCCTCCGCTACACGCCCGTGTGGCGGGATAACCTTACCCTGTACACCCGCATGGAGCAGGCAGCCCCGCGCTCTCCCAACCCCCCCCTCAACCTTGGGCTCGCCCATTACCGGGCGGGCAAGCTGCCGCAGGCCACGGCGGCGCTGGAGCGGGCGGTTCGCCTGAATCCTCGCCTGCCGCGACCTCGCATCATCCTGGCGCTCCTGTACGTCTTCCGGGGACGGGTGGATGACGGTTTTCGGCTCTTTGAGGCCCTGGCGTCCGAGGGCGTGGCCGACCGCGACTACTACGTGGCGCGGGCCACGGCCTACTTGTTCGTGGGGGAGGTGGGCAGGGCCCTCCTCTTTGCCGAGGAGGGAGTCCGCCGGTTTCCCGAGGACGCCCACCTCACGGAGCTCCTGGGACACGCCCTGGAGCGGGCCGGCCGGCCCACGGAAGCCATGGAACGATACCGGTACGCGCTGACCTTAAGCCCGGACCTCTTCCAAGCACAAGAGGCGCTGGGGAACCTGCTGGCCCGTTTGGGCAGGACCGCGGAGGCGGCCCAGTACTTCCTCCGATCCGCCGAGATCAGGCCGGACAGGCCCCAGCCCCTCCGGGCCCTGGCGCTCCTCCTGGAGGCTGAGGGGAACCGAGCCGAGAGTCTCCGCCTCTGGCGGCAGGTTCTGGAACTGGCAGACGGCGGCACCGCCATCCAGGAAGCCGCGAGACACATCCGCCGCCTGGAACAAGACGCCGAGGGGGGCCACGGGCCATGACGATCGTCTTCGTATTTTTCTTCGGCGCCGTCGTCGGGAGCTTCCTCAATGTCTGCATCCACCGCATCCCCAAGGGGGAAAGCGTGGTCACCCCGGCGTCCCACTGCCCCACCTGCCAGACCCCAATCCGGGCCTGGGACAACATCCCCCTCGTCAGCTTCGCCCTCTTGCGCGGGCGCTGCCGGGCCTGTGGCAACCCCATCTCTTGGCGTTACCCGCTGGTGGAAGCGTTGGCGGGAACCCTCTTCGCCATGACCGTCGCGCGGTTCGGGGTGACGCTCCAGGCGGCGCTCCTGCTGGCGTTCCTCAGCGGGCTGGTTGTGGTGAGCTTCATTGACCTCGACCACCAGATCATCCCCAACGTCGTCACGCTGCCCGGCATCCCGCTGGGGCTGCTGGCGGGGCTGGTCCTGAGGGAGCCTCCACTCTTGGACCGGGTGATGGGGACGCTCCTCGGTGCCGGATTCCTGTACCTGGTCCTTTTCTACGGCGGGGCCCTGTTCGGCCAGGAGGCCATGGGTGAGGGGGATCTAAACCTCATCGCCCTGGTGGGCGCCTTTCTTGGATGGAAGGCTGTGGTGCTCACGATCTTCCTTGGCTGCCTGTTCGGATCGGCCGTGGGTCTCGCCCTGATCGCCAGCCGGCGCCTGGGCCGCCGCCAGCACATCCCCTTTGGCCCATTCCTCTCGCTGGGAGCCGCGGTGGCTCTCTTCTGGGGCGACCGATTGATCGCCTGGTATCTCCGGCTGATGTGAGCATCGGCGGCCTCAGCGGCCGCCCTCCCCGCGCAGATTCCGCCCCGCTGTCTCGAAGCGCTTTCGGATGCGTTGCACCTCCGGGTCGTCGGGCGGAAGGGACGTGAGGATGGCGCGGAGCTGATCCCGGGCCTCTTGCCAGGCCCCGCGCTGTTCCGCTACGGCAGCCAGGACGTATCGGGGCAGGAGCAGGTCCCCATCCAGCCGCAGTGCCGTCAGGGCGGCGGCCCTCGCCTCCTCGACCCGTCCGAGCCGGAGCAATACGTCGGCCCGCTCGCCATGAAGCCTCCCGGCAGCCCGCATCCCGGCCAGAATCGTTGTGGCGCGGCTCAGCGCCTCCAGCCGCAGCGGGAGCACCGAGGGACCGGCGGCGCCATACTCCTGCGCCAGCCCCTGCCAGGCCAGCTCGTTCTCCGGGTTGTCCGCCACCGCGCGCCGCAGCTCGGCAAGGGCCCGGGCCCAGGCGTCCGGATCACGCCGGTACGCGGCGAGGTAGGCCAAGTTCGTCTCGGGACGGGTGAGGCGGTATTCGCGCGCCGCGATCAGATCCGCGAAGCGTCCTCCCCGGCGCACGTACACCTCGGCCACCGGGTCCCAGTACACGCGGGCCCACCCCGGGTGCCGGGCGATGTGGGGCATGCGGCGTGCAGGATTGGCATCCAGAACCAGCACCTCCACATCGTAGGCTGCGGCGATGCGGTCCAAGACGGCGGGGGATCGGTGCGCCTCGTCGTACGCCTCCATCAGCGTCTCATCGAAGAGGATCCTGTCGTACCGCCCGTCAATGAAAACCCGGTTGGCCGGCCAGCGGCGCCAGATCAGGTAGCCGCCGAACTCGTATGTGTTGAAGACCCGCCCGTCCACGTGCTGGCGCTCCAGGAAGGCGGCGGCCCCTTCGGGGAAATAGTGGGGTCGCACGCCCAGTCCAAGCGGGTTCCGCGAAGTGAGGAAGGCCTGATCCACGATGGAGGCGCCGAGGACCAGCAGGCAGGCGAGGGCCCCGATCTGCTCCAGCCTTCGCGAGGACCGCCCGGGGGACCGGGCGGACAGGCCGGCGGCGACGCGGACGAGGGCGAGCGCCAGGAGCGGGAGCACGGCCAGGACGAAGTAGGGGACGGCCCGATTGCGGAAGACGGCGTAGGTCCCCATGCACAGGACGATCCCCCAGCCCACCGGGTCGAGCCGGCCCTCCCAGGCGAAAAGCAACAGGGCGGTGATGAGGAAGGCGAGGAGCAGGACACCGAGGATGATGACGACTTCCCACCAGACCGGGTCGATGCCAGGAAGCTCCCAGATCTCCATCCACTCCGGGAAGAGCGTCAGCCGGATCATCCGGTTCTGACGGAACGGAAAGAGAAGCATGGAAAGGCCGTGGGGATTGAGGAGTCCGGCCAGCGGGAGCAGGCTGACGGAGGCTGCAAGGTGCCGGAGGCGCGCGCGGTCCATGCGGAGCCGTCCCCACCCAGGCGTCGCCCAACCCTCCGGCAGCAGGTTTGCCAGGAGCACGAGGCCCGGGATGGCCAGACCGAAGATGAAGCTGGCGTGAACATTGGTCCAGATCACGAAGACCGGGAGCAGCGCGTAGGCGGCCCACGGGCGCGCGGCCTGGAGCCGCAGGAGGATAGCCATGGTCGTGAGGAGCAGGAGGAAACTCAGGATCTCCGGCCGGACGAACAGGCGGAACCGGAGGGTGAGGCTGGCCATGAAGACCAGCAGGACCCCGAGCGATGGGTCGAGCCCGCATCGTTGCAGCAGCCGGTACAGGCCGGCGGCAAGCAGGAGGAGCGCCAGGAGCCGGAACAGAACCAGGCCGGGCATCCCGGCGGCGCGGAAGATCAAATAGAAGAGGACGTCCGCGAGCCAGGAGTACTTGATCCACTCGCGGCCCGCGGTGGTGAAGGCGAAGGGGTCCTGGGCGGGCAGGGAATGGGTCGTGACGTACAACTCTCCCTGCTTCAGGTGGAACCAGGTGTCGAGGGAGCTGATCTTGAAGAAGCCCAGGAGGACCAAGTGGGTGATCAGCAGGAGGCCAAGGACAAGACCGAGGAGCCGCTGGCCAGTCGCTTTCAATTCAGTCTCCGAAGCGAGCGATTGTCTGAGCTACCTTTACATGCCGATTGGCGTTTCGTCAATCGCCCAGACCACGTCAATCGCATGGGCCCGACATCCATGACTTCTGCAGGAGGCATCCCCAAGATGCGCGGGGGGCAAGGCCGGCGACTCTCGTCAGTCGGGTCGGAACGCTCCGCGTCGGCAGCCGGAAGAGCAGGGTCAGTCGCCCCGGCCTATGGTACCCCGGCTCGCGGTTCCCGTCGCCGAACGAAATGCACAACCAGCAGCGCCAAGAAGGCGCACGCAGAGAAGACGCTGATACTGAGCGCGGCGCGCCAATGGAGGGGGCGGAATTCCAGGACCAGGCGGTGCCGCCCAGCGGGAAGCCAGGCACCCATGAGGGCCAGATCCGCGCGGACGATGGGGAGGGGTCGGCCATCCAAGAGTGCGCGCCATCCCGGATGCCAGATTTCGCTGATCACCAGGAAGCGGGACGTCTGGCTCTCGGCCTCCACGGTGAGATAGCCATCGGCAGCCTCCACTACCTTCGCGTGGTCGCTCGTCGAGCCCTGAGAGAATCCCGACGTCGGCCCGGTCCCCTCAACGACCGCCACGCCGCTGAGATCTCCCCGCAGGAGTTCGCTCCGCATGTGGTTCTCATCGGGGACAACCACCACCCGTTCGGCCCAGAACACCCGTGGCAGGACATGCGTGTTCCGGTACGCGAAGACGTCGATCCGCTCCACCCCCTGATAGAATACAAAGACCGGCTGATTCCGGAAAGACCCTACCGGCTCGAAGCGGTCGGGCGGAAGCTGAAGGGGAAAGGGCGCCAGCAGATACTTCACGTTGAGCGCATCCAGCAGATCCCACCTCGCCACCCGAATCAGGTCAGTCCAGACGGTCGCATCTTCCCGTCGTTCCCGCCCCGACTGCATCATCCCGAAGTACTGCTGGTAGTGGCGGAGGTTGAATGGCTCATATCCGGAAATCAATTGAAGCTTCATGGCGGCGGCCCAACCGTAGCTGACCGTGTACCGGCCCACGGCTGCAGTCCGGAAGAGTGTCCGGTCCGCCGCAAGGAATCGCCCGTAGTCCGGGGCCGGTGCGACCTCCGCCTGGTCAACCACGCCAAGGTACCGATGCGCGTACGCCGCCCCCTCGCCCGCGATCAGGAGAATCATCGCTGTGGCGACAAGATGCGGCCGCCAGCTCCCGGGTCGGGCTTTTTGGAGCCGGGCAAGCAGTTCCTCGAGCCCGATCCCGGCCAGACCGATTCCGAAGAACGCGGCGAGGAACAGCAAGCGGCCGGGCAGGCGAAACAAGCGGAAGCCCGGGAGGAGGGCATAGGGCAGTCGGAGGAGCGGCGTATCCAACGCGAACAGCAGGGATGTGAGGAGGCCCACGACGAGGAATCCCGCCGGCGGACGCCGCCGTCCGAGCACGGCCCCCACGAGGGCCAGGAACAGCGGAACCAGGCCGAAGTAGGCGACGTCTTCCCACAACTCGACATCCGGGTAGCTCCCATCCAGGGGGCTGCCCAGCGCCTCGGGGTAAAGAAGGGTCAACAGGTGGCGCGCCCCCAGCGCATGACCGGAATGAAAGAATGCATCCGAGGCCTGCCCCCGCGAGACGAGAGGCGCCTCGGCCGCCAGGGGCAGCCAGAGGTACGTGGCCATGCCGATCGCCAGGACGCCGCCTACGGCGAGCCATCCGACGGCGCGTCCCACCTCTTGGCGACGCCCCGCGCGCCACCGCCCTGCCAGAGTCACGAGGAGGTAGGCGACCAGGAACCACCCCGAGTAATACACGAGTTGTAACTGACCGGTGTGCAGGCAGAGGGCTCCGGTTGCGGCCACAGCCAACGCACTGCCCGGCCCCGAAGATTTCAGCGCACGGAAGGTCACAGCGAAGAGCAGCGGGAAGAAGGTGATGCTGGGCAGGATGCTCAGCCAGCCGGCATACACGGCCATGAGCACCTTGAAATTGAAGAGGGCGGCCACGGCCATGAGCACGCAGGGCCACCGGCCCAGGCCAAGCGTTTGGCCCAGCGCGTAGAAGGCCCACGCCCCGATCACGAGGTGGAGCCAGATCGTCCAATTCATCGCATCCGCCGGGTGGAGCACGTAGAAAAGGAAATGCAACGGATACGTGTAGAGACTGTTGGGATTCGTCAGTGCGGGTCCACCGGCAAGCTGGTCCGCCCGCCAGAAGGGAATACCATGCCCGCTCTGCCAGGAACGGTAGAGGGCCTCCTTGGCAGCCAGGTGATAGGCGACGATGTCCGAGTGGGGCGAATAGAGAATTTCTCCCGGTCGGAGCAGGAGGCCGTACCCTACCCCGGCCAAGAGCGGGATCAGGCAAAGAGGGAGGAGCCACTGCGGTAGCCGGGCCGCTCTCATTCAGGCTGACCGGCGGGGGCCACGGCCGGATTCTCGGCGCCTCCCCCCGTGTCGGGTCGAGACTCTTCCGCTGATCTAGAGTGACCCAAGGCCATGCGGCCTTATACCAAGAAGCCCGTTAACGCGCAAGCAGGCAACCCGATGTCCCCCTCTTGTTTTTCCTTGACACGGAGATGGGGAATGCAGTCTCTTTGAACTCCAACAGGCCTGGGGATGGGCGCCATTCGCCCTCTATCAAGCGCTCGCCGAGGATGAGTCGCGCCCTGGTCTCTACAAGGAGTACCCTCCAGACTACTTTGACCTGATCATCGTGGACGAGTGCCACCGAGGGAGCGCCGCGGATCAGTCCCGCTGGCGTCGGATCCTGGAGTACTTCCACCCCGCAACCCAAATCGGGATGACCGCCACTCCCCTCCGTGAAGAAACCCGCGACACCTACCGGTACTTCGGTAACCCCATTTACACCTACCGCCTGGGCCAGGGCATCGAGGACGGATTCCTGGCCCCGTATCGGGTACATCGGATTGTCCCCAGTGTGGACGCCACCGGGTGGCGACCCGAGCAGGGCCAGCTCGATCGGTTCGGGCGGGAGGTCCCGGACGGCGTGTACGAGACCAAGGACTTCGAACGTTTGGTCTCCCTCCTCAGTCGGACCGAGTTGGTTGCCCACCACTTGACCGCGTACCTGAAACGGACAGACCGATTGGCCAAGACCATGGTCTTCTGCGTGGACCAGGAGCACGCCGAAGACATGCGCGCCGCGCTGCACAAAGCTAACGAGGACATCATTCGGCAGTACCCGCACTACGTGGCGCGCGTGACCGCCGACGAGGGGAAGGTGGGGCGAAGCCACCTGGATGATTTCGTGGATCCCGAAAAGGATGTTCCGGTCATCCTCACCACATCGAAGCTCCTCAGTACAGGTGTGGACGCGCCCACGTGCCGAAACATCGTCCTCTTCAAGCCGATAGGATCGATAGTGGAGTTCAAGCAGATCATCGGCCGCGGCACTCGCCTCTATCCAGACAAGGACAAGCTGTGGTTTACCATCCTCGACTACGCCGGCGCCACTCGCCTCTTCGCCGACCCCAACTTCGATGGGGAGCCGGAACGGATCAGTGAAGAGGCGATCTATCCGACCGCTGAAGAGCAGGGACCTCCTCCTGAGGTCGAGGAAGAAGCGGTGTGGCCGGAAGGCGAGGACGTGATTGTGGATGCCGACAGAGAGCCACCTCCCCGGAAATACTACGTTGATGGCGTCGAGGTACACATCACTGCTGAGATCGTGTACGAGTTGGATAGCTCTGGGAAGAAGCAAAGAGTTGTCACGTACAGGGATTACACGAAGGAACAGGTACGGCGCCTCTATCCCACCCCTGCCGAGCTACGGACCGAGTGGATGAACGCGGAACACCGTGCGACCGTCATCCAGGCACTCGCCGAGCGCGGGATTGACTTCTCCACGCTGGCTGAAGCCACCAAGCAGCCGGACGCTGATCCGTTCGATCTTCTCGTGCACGTGGCATGGAACGCCCCGCTCCGGACGCGGCGGGAGCGGGCAGAGCGGGCTCGGAAGGAACGGAAGGACTTCTGGGATCGGTACACCCCGCAGGCGCGCGCCGTCCTTAACGATCTACTGGGCAAGTATACCGACCACGGCGTCACCCAACTGGACGACCTTCAAATCCTCGAGGTGCCACCCCTCTCCGAGCGCGGAACCCCGGTTGAGATCGCCGGACTATTCGGCGGACCAACCCAATTACGACAGGCAGTTACCGAACTCCAGTTAATTCTGTACGGCTAGCGTATTCATGGCATGAAGGTAAAACTTATTTTTACCTCAATGCATTTATCATACATATTATTGAAAAAGGTAAAAATTTATGTTACCTTCTTGCAGCCATGGCAAAGATGGATTCCCAGGACGCCAGGAGACGCCTCTACGAGTTTGCAGTTTCCCAGGGGGGCTACTTCACGGCCGCCCAGGCGAAGGCCGCAGGCTATCCAAAGCAGCTTCAGCACTACCATGCCAGACGCGGGAACTGGGTTCGGGAGGATCGGGGGATCTACCGCATCTGGGAATGGCCAGGAGGCTCCCACGACGACCTTATCCGCTGGACACTCTGGAGCCGTGGTGTCGCTGTTGTCTCGCACGAGACCGCAATGGCGGTCCATGAGATCAGCGACCTGATGCCGGCGAGGATTCACATGACGGTGCCTCCTGGATTCCGTAAGAAACCACCTGCCGGAATCGTTCTTTACCGGCAGGGGCTCGCTCCTCACGAAGTCGAGCAGCGCGATGGCTTCCGAGTGACAACGCCGCTCCGTACGCTCCTTGACGCAGCGCGGGCTGCGGTGGATATCGAGCAGCTTTCCCGAGGCATCCTAGATGCCATTCGCAAGGGTCTTCTAACGGAACAGCGCATTGAGGCTGCCGCGGAAACGCTTCACGGGCCAGCGGCAGAACGCCTCTCCTGGGCTCTTCAAGAAACACGGCGAGCAGCCTGATGCGCTACGAGACGGCAGGGGCGTTTCGGATGGCCCTCGAAGAGCACATCAAGAAGCTCTGCCCGCCGGACACGCCCGCCATTCAACGGCTGCGAAAGCGGGTCGCCCTCGAGCGGTTCCTCGGCAGATTGCAGGAACCCGTCAAGAGCCCATACCTCTTGAAGGGCGCGTTTGCACTGTACCTTCGATTCGGCTCACGTGCCCGGGTGACACAGGACCTGGATCTCGGAACCGATTCTTCGCACCTCGACCCTCTTCCCTCCTCGCCCAGCGGGATTTCCGAGGACTTGCAGAAGGCGGCAGCAACACCGTTCGATGACTTCTTTGCGTTTCGGATCTTGGGAGAAGGAGAGCCCATCAAACAGGAGCCGGACGTCCGAGCCTACCGATTCAGCGTCCAGGCCATTCTGGCTGGCAGACCATTTGAGAACTTCAGGCTTGATGTCGGCGGTGCCACAAAGCTGGTAGCGCCCCCGGAGGAGATCCGGGAAAGCGACCTCCTCGCCTTTGCGGGTATTGCTCCAAAGCGCTTTCGAGCGGTCTCTCTGGTTCAGCAGTTTGCCGAGAAAGTCCATGCTCTCACGTTCCCCTGGCAGGACCGGGAGAATACCCGCGTCAAGGATCTTGTGGACCTTGCTCTCATTCTCGAACTCGCCCCGCCTGACCCTTTTGTAATCCGCACTGCCCTCGACGTGGTATTCGGTCATAGGGGTTCGCACTCAATCCCCGCCGAGATCCCCGATCCACCTGCCTCGTGGGCAGCGATGTATGCAAGGTCCGCGGCTGAATCGGGGATAGTCCATGCTGAACTGAGCGATGCAGTGCTGTTTCTCCGGGAGTATTGGGCCAGAGTCTTTCCATGAGGTGCCAGCATGACGCGGCGTAGAAGGGAAGCTGAAGCGGTGCCGCTGACGGCGAAGGCTCAACTGTCGGCGGCCACCAAGAGGGCGCGGGACATCATGCGGAAGGACGCCGGATTGAACGGCGATCTGGATCGTATCCCGCAGCTCTCCTGGATCATGTTTCTGAAATGCTTCGACGACATGGAACAGCGGCGCGAAGTGACGGAAAAGAAGTACCGCCCTGCGATCGAATCGCCCTACCGTTGGCGCGATTGGGCTGCCGACCCGAACAGAGGATTGACTGGCGAGGCTCTTCTGAAGTTCGTCAACGACGACTTGTTCCCATATCTCCGAGGACTCGTGGGGACTGGGGCAGGAGATGCACGGGACGTCCTGGCGGCTGTGTTCAAGGAGACTTTCAACCGGACGCTGTCCGGCTATCTCCTGCGGGACGTGGTCAACCTGGTCAACCGGATCAACTTCAACTCCTCGGACGACATCCACACGTTGGGCCACCTGTACGAGTCCATGCTTCGGGAGATGAGGGATGCTGCGGGAGACAGCGGTGAGTTCTACACGCCTCGCCCGGTCATCCGCTTCATCGTCCAGCAGGTAAACCCACGCCTGGGCGAAACTGTCCTCGACCCCGCCGTAGGAACCGGCGGCTTCCTCGTCGAGAGCTACGAGCACCTGAAGGGGCAGGTGAAGAGCGTGGAGGATCGGCGGCGACTCCAGGAAGAGACCATTTTCGGCATCGAGAAGAAGCCGATGCCATACCTCCTCGGTATGATGAACCTCCTCCTTCACGGCCTCGATCGCCCGAACCTCGTCCGCGACAATGCCCTGAGCCACCCACTGACCCAGATCACCGACAGCGCCCGCTATAACGTCATCATGACGAATCCGCCCTTTGGGGGCGAGGAGGAGAAAGGCATCCAGGACAACTTCCCCGAGGCTACGCGGGCATCCGAGACGGCCCTCCTCTTCCTCCAGTTCATCATGCGCAGCCTCAAGCGTGGCGGCCGCTGCGGCATGGTCGTACCCAACGGCACCCTCTTCGGCGACGGGGTCTGCGCCCGGATCAAGAAGGAACTGCTGGAGAACTTCAACCTGCATACCATCGTGCGGCTGCCGAACGGCGTCTTCGCCCCCTACACCAGCATCCCGACCAACCTCATTTTTTTCGACAAGAATGGTCCGACCAGGGAGATCTGGTTCTACGAGCACCCGCTCCCCGAGGGTCGCAAGCAATACACGAAAACCTATCCCCTCCAATTCGAGGAGTTTGCCCTGTGCCAGGCATGGTGGTCCAACCGGCACGAGAACGAACGTACCTGGATGGTCCGCGTTGAGGATGTGCTGAAGCAAGACGAATCCAGCAACCTTCTGTCAGTCAATCTCGACCTCAAGAACCCTCGTGGGCAGCAGGATTTCGAGCACATGCCCCCGGAGCAATTAGCTGATGACATCCTAATTAAAGAGCAGCAGATTACGCAGATCATATCCGAAATCAAGGCTGCTCTCTCCAGGGAGCCGCGATGAGCACCGCTTTCCCGCTCGTACGGTTGGGTGAGATAGCTCTGCCCGTTCAGCGCCCCGAACTGCCGGTACCTGGTAAGGTGTACCGGCAGATCGGTGTCAAGTTGTGGGGGCAAGGAGCCTACGAACGGAAGCCCATCGAAGGTAGCCAAACAAGGTACACGATACTTTGGCGAGTCGAGGCAGGGGATATCATCATCAACAAAATCTGGGCCCGAAATGGTAGCGTTGCCGTTGTGCCCGAAAGTCTTGCAGGCTGCTGCGGGTCTAACGAGTTCCCCACCTTCGCGGCTATTCCCGAGAAGTTGGACCCGCGGTGGTTTCATTGGCTGACGAAGACACCTATGTTTTGGAGGCAGTGCGACGAAAAATCTCAGGGCACCA
>Ga0315268_10001445_pt1 | contig 27297 bp, 25 predicted proteins | sample C1_top_MG_FD_204535 | JGI IMG/M metagenome (GOLD analysis project Ga0315268, IMG submission 204535) | Sediment microbial communities from Yellowstone Lake, YNP, Wyoming, USA - C1_top | ecosystem: Environmental > Aquatic > Freshwater > Lake > Sediment | place: USA: Wyoming | collected 2017-08-01
TCACCACCAAGGAGAAGGGCACCGGCTTGGGGTTGGCCATCAGCCAGAGCATCATCCAGGAGCACGGCGGCGCCATCCTGGTGGACAGTACCCCGGGCAGAGGTTCCACCTTCACCGTCCAATTGCCCTTGGGGGAAACACCCAGGGCTGCTTCTTAAGCAGAATAATTGCTGAGACTTTACCCCTGAAACAGGCCTGCCGCCATCCCATTTGTTCCCTTGCTAAATCCCCTCCGGTGAAATCACCTCCTTACTTAAAAATCCCCTCTTGTGATAAGATGTAGCTGGGATAGAAATGTCCGGTTAATTTTTAGGCCCCGGGCCCCAAATAAGCTCTAAATCCGTTTCCATGGAAACCAACCTGGCTCTGAAATCCGACGCCCCGCCGCTGCTGGCGGTGCGGGACCTCCAGGTCCACTTCGACCTCCCCCGGGGCCTGCTCCGGGCCGTGGCCGGGGTGAGCTTTGACCTTAACCCCGGCGAAACCCTGGGCCTGGTGGGGGAGTCGGGCTGCGGCAAGACCGTCACCGCCCTGGCCATCTTGCGTCTCCTCCAGTGTCCCCCGGCGGAAGTGCGCGGCGGCATTTTCTTTCAGGGGGAGAATCTCACCGCGGCGCCCGAGGAGCGGCTGCGCCATATCCGGGGCAACAGAGTCGCCATGATCTTCCAGGAGCCCATGACCGCGCTCAACCCGGTTTTTACCATCGGCGAGCAGATCATGGAGGCCCTGAGGCTCCATCGTAACCTGGATAACCACCAGGCCCAACGGGAGGCCGCGGCGGCCCTGGCCCGGGTGGGTCTCCCCGGGGCGGAGCGGCGCCTTAACCAGTACCCCCATCAACTCTCCGGGGGCTTGCGCCAGCGGGCTATGATCGCCATGGCCCTGGCCTGCGGGCCGGACCTCTTGATCGCCGATGAGCCCACCACGGCCCTGGACGTCACCATTCAGGCCCAGATTTTAGCCCTGCTGGGAAAACTGCGGGCCGAACTGGGGCTCTCCATCCTGTTCATCACCCACAACCTGGGCATCGTGGCCCAGACCGCAGACCGGGTGGCGGTGATGTACGCCGGGCTCATCGTGGAGCAGGCCGGCACCCGGGAGCTGTTTGCGCACCCGGGCCATCCCTACACCCGGGGGCTCCTGGCGGCCGTCCCCAAGCTGGACTTCCGCCACCCGCCGGGGCAGGTGCTGGCCACGGTCAAGGGCCAGGTGCCCACGGAGCCCCCACCCGGCTGCCTCTTCCGGGACCGCTGCCCCGAAGCTCGGGAGGTCTGCCTGACGGAGCCGCCCTACGTGGAGGTTGCACCCGGCCACCTGGTGCGGTGTTGGAATTATGCCTGAACGTTTACTTGAAACCAGGGAGCTTTGCTGCCACTTCCGCCTTGCCAGCCCCTGGGGCCGGGGCCCCACCCTCAAGGCGGTGGACGGGGTGAGCTTCAGCCTCAGCCAGGGCGAGACCCTGGGGCTGGTGGGGGAATCGGGTTGCGGCAAGTCCACCCTGGCGCGCCTCATCCTGGCCTTAATTCCCGCCACCGCGGGGAGCATCCGGTTTGCCGGAGAGGAACTGGGCAAAAGGATGTCCCGGGAGCACCTCAAGTCAATACGCCGGCAGATCCAGATCATCTTCCAGGACCCTTACTCTTCCCTGAACCCCCGGATGACCATCCGGCAGATCCTGGAAGAGCCCTTCGTCATCCACGGCCTGGGGACCCGGCCAGAACGGCGGGCCTGGGTGGAAGAGCTGCTCGGCGAAGTGGGAATGGGCCCCGAGCACCTGGAACGCTATCCCCATGAGTTCAGCGGCGGCCAGCGCCAGCGTCTGGGGGTCGCCCGGGCCCTGGCCCTCAAACCTCGGCTCATTGTGGCCGATGAGCCCGTGAGCGCCCTGGACGTCTCCATCCAGGCCCAGATCCTCAACCTTTTGAGCGACCTCCAGGGACGCTACGGCCTCACCTATCTTTTCATCTCCCATGACTTGAGCGTAATTTCCCAGATCAGCAGCCGCATCGCGGTGATGTACGTGGGCCGCCTCATGGAGCAGGCGCCCCGGGAGGTCTTTGCCCGGGAAAAGCTGCATCCTTACACCGAGGCCTTGCTGGCCGCGGTGCCGCTCCCGGACCCGGAGCGCCCCTTCGCGCCCCCAGCCCTCAAAGGGGAGCCCCCCAGCCCGGTGCAGGTGCCCGGCGGCTGCCCGTTTCACCCCCGCTGCCCCGAGGCCCAGTTTCCCGTCTGCCGGGAGGTGGTGCCCGAATACCGGGAGACCGCCCCGGAACATTGGGTCGCCTGCCATTTCAGATAAGGCAGAAAGCAAAGACTGCCGATGGTGCGCCATGCGCACTTGCATTTTTACTGATGGCGGGATGCGCTTCGCGTTCCCGCCCTACGGGCTGAAAACCGACTGGTGAGAGCTGATAGCTCTTATGAACTACCTCACCATCTGCCTGGCCGCGTTCCTGGCCTCGGGGCTCACCCTGTTTTCCGGCTTCGGGCTGGGGACCTTGTTGCTCCCGGCCATGGCTGTTTTTTTTCCCATCGACATTGCCATCGCCCTCACCGCGGTGGTGCACTTTCTCAACAATCTGTTCAAGCTGGCACTGTTGGGCCGTTTTGCGGACTGGCGGGTGGTATGGCGGTTCGGGGTGCCCGCCATCTTGAGCGCCGTCCTGGGGGCCCAGATGCTTCTGTGGCTCTCCCGCCTCCAGCCGTTGCTGCAATACCGCTTTCTGGGGGCAGACTTCCAAGTCATGCCGGTGAAGCTGGTGGTGGCTTTCTTGATGGTCTTTTTTGCCTTATTCGAGCTGGCGCCGCAGTCGGGCAGGCTCTCCTTTAACCTGAAGTACCTACCCCTGGGCGGTGTCCTCAGCGGGTTTTTCGGCGGCCTCTCGGGGCACCAGGGAGCCCTGCGCAGCCCTTTTCTCCTCAAGGCCGGTCTCAGCAAGGAAAGCTTCATCGCCACCGGGGTGGTGATCACCCTCATGGTGGACATCCCTCGAATCATCATTTACACCGTCAACTTCCACCTGCTGCGCCTGGGGGAAACCAGCCTGCTGCTGCTGGCTGCGGTGCTCTCCGCCTTCAGCGGCGCCTTCGTCGGCAACCTCCTGGTGAAAAAGGTGACGCTCCGCTTCATCCAGCTTCTGGTAGCCCTGATGCTGCTGGCCATCGCTGCGGCCCTGGGGGCGGGCCTGATTTGAGGGCACCGGGGCAGGACGCCGGCCCAATTTTCAGCCTTGGGGCCTCGTGGTATAATGAGTCATGAAGTACCTTCCTGAACTGGTCCAGTTGGCCGCAGGTCTTCCTGTCATGGGCCTGCTGGTCTACCTGGCGGGGGCCGCCGAAGGCCCGGTGGCCCTGCTGGCCATCGTGGGCCTGGTAGTGGTCTTTACCGGCTGGCAAAAGGTCCTGATCACCCTGGGCTGGCGCCTGGCCGGCAAGGACCCCGACGACTTCGACTTCCATTTTCCGGGCTGAACCCGGGAGCCCCAGCCCAGGGTTCGGATAGGGCTCCGTACCCCATTTCACCCCGCCGCACCATACATTTCATGCTACCGCTCCCTAGGGTCTTGATTGCCGCACCCTAAATTCTTACCTTAGATCAAGCGGCCAGGAGTCCCACGCCCCTTCCAGTTCCCCTGACTTCATCTCCAGCATTCTTCTCCCGGCCCGGCGCCACTTTTAATCACCGAAAGCAGGACTGATATGAACCACCGGAATCGACCGGGAATATGGGCAGTGGCCGTGGCCCTCGCGGCGGTCCTGGCTGCCGCCGGGGCTCCGCCCGCCGGCGCCGCCCGCACCGAGGCGGCCCTGTTTTACGAGGAATTGGCCCCTTACGGCAGTTGGACGGATTACGGCAGCTATGGGCCGGTGTGGCATCCCACCAAGGTTTCCGACAATTGGCGGCCCTACCTGGACGGCCGCTGGGTGCCCAGCTCCGAGGGCTGGGTCTTCGAGACCTCGGAACCCTGGGGCTGGGCCACCTACCATTTCGGCAACTGGATGCCCACCCAAGAGCTGGGCTGGGTCTGGGTCCCGGGGAGCACCTGGTACCCGGCCACCGCGGCCTGGCGGGTGGGTGACGACTTTGTGGGCTGGGCTCCCATCCCTCCCCCGGATTTTGTGCCGCCGCCGGCTTTCGCGCCGGCCGGCGGTTTTATTCCGGGGACGCCGGTGCTGGAGTTGCTCACCCCGCGCTTCTGGATTTTTGCCCATGCCCCCAAGTTCCTGCTGGGCTTCGGACAACCCTTTGTCCCCGCCTTTTCCTTCTCCAATTGCGGCTGCCTGGCCCCGGTCAATTTGGTGCCGGGTTTCTTTCCCCGCACCGTGTTGTTGAATAATTTCTTTTTTCCCCGATTCGCGCCCAAGGCCTTTTTCGCCTTTGGCCCACCGTTCTCCACGGTGGCCGTTTTTAGCAATATCGAGCTCTTCCGGATCAATAATTTTGCCCAAAGCGTTGATCTGCTGGCGTTGCAAAATGTCCTGCCACCGGCGGCCATTTTCACCAGTCGTCCTTTCCTGGGGAACGTAATTCCGGAGCCGGTTTTAAAGGGTCAAAGATTTCAGGTGAGACCGGTTGAGGACTTGCGGCTGGCGGAACGGAACCTGGCCCGTCCCGGGGTGATTCCCCCGCCCCTGAATGTCCCCACCATCCGGGCCGAAATTCCCCGGATGGTCATCACTTCCCGGGAAAGGCCCGTGCCCGAGATAATCAAGGGGACGCGCATCGTGAGGGGCACCGAGATACCGCCCCAGGCAGAGCTGGAAAAGCGGGTCCTGAGGCCGACCTTCCGGCGGCCGCTTCGGGCGGCGCCGGCTCCGGGGCTGGCAGCGCCCGTCCCCGGGCCGCCGGCGGAAAGAGGCCGTCTGGTCCTGGAGGGGCGCCGGGGGCGCCAATGGCCGCTGACCCCCCAGGAAGAAAATTTGCAACGGCAACTGGAGGTGGAATTGTTACGGGAGCAGGTCCTGCGCTCCCGGGGGTTTCACCGGGGGCGGGAGGGATTCCGGGAACGGGAATTCCAGGAGCGCCAACTCCAGTCGCCCCTGCCGGGATTCGGGCTGCCGCAGCCTCGGCCCACCCCCCCTGCCGGCCGGGGGACTTACATCATCCGCTAAGCGAGGAAATACCGTGCAATTACCTGGAACAAGGAGAAGGGCAGATGTGGCGCCGCGACAAAACCCTGGGGAAACTGATCGTCCCGGCTTTTTCCGTCCTGCTGGCCCTGGTTGTTTTAGGGCAGGCGCAGCCGGCCGGGGCGGCTGCGACCGATGTGGCCATGTTTTACGACGACCTGGCCCAATACGGCACCTGGATTGATTACGGTAACTACGGCCCCTGCTGGTATCCCACCCGGGTGGGGCCGAACTGGCGCCCCTATGTGGATGGCCGCTGGGTGCCTACCTCCGGGGGCTGGACCTTCGAAACCGCGGAACCCTGGGGGTGGGCCACCTATCATTACGGCAACTGGTTCCCCACCACGGAGTACGGCTGGCTCTGGTCTCCGGGCAGCACCTGGTACCCTTCCACCGCGGCGTGGCGCACCAGCGACTACTACATGGGCTGGGCCCCCATTCCGCCCCCCAACTATGTCCCGGAGCCTGCGTTCTACCCCGCCGGGGGATATTATCCGGGGATGCCGCTGCTTGATCTGGTCACCGCGCCCTTCTGGATCTTTGCCGAGGCAGCCAGCTTCCTGCTGGGCTTCGGACAACCGTTCCTTCCGGCTTATTCTTATTACAACTGCGGCTGCCTGGCGCCCACCAGTTATGTGCCGGTGGTTTACGGGGGCACTTTTTTACTCACGGATTTTTATTATCCGGCCTATGCGCGGTCGGCTTATTATTGCTTCGGCCCGCCTTTTTCTTTCGTTTCCCGGGTCACCAACGTAAATATTACGCAGATCAACAACTTCGCCAACACGGTCAACATCACCCAGGTGCGCAACGTGCTGCCGCCGGCGGCGGTGTTGGACCGCCGCCCGTTCCTCAGGGAGTCGATCCCGGCCTCGGTGCGGGAAGGGCGCCTGCAAGCCCACCGGGTGGCGGACATCACCCGGGCCGAGCGGGAATTGAACCGGCCCGGAGTGGTCCGTCCTCCCGCCAATGTGCCGGCCCTCAGCAAGACCATTCCCAAGGTCATGGTGGCGCCGGAACGGCTGCAGGCGCCCCCCGGCGGCTGGCAAAAAGTCAAGGGCATGGGCTTGCCCAGCCAGGCAGAGCGGATCCTGACCCCGCAGATGCGGGGGCAGGCCCGGATTCAGCAGAGGCTGGAGCGGCAGGCCAAACCCCCGGCCCGGGTGGAGACCCTGCCGGAATTCCGGCAAGTTACGCCCAAACCGGAAGTGACTCCGGGGGCGGCGCGGCCGGGGGCACCGGAAGCATATCGGCCTGCCGCGCCCCCGGAGGCCCGCCCGGCGCCGCCCAGGACAGCCGCGCCAGCGCCTGCCCGGGAATTGAGGGCTCCGCCGCCGGAGGTTCGGGCCGCACCCCGGCGGGAGATTCCCGCACCTGCACCCCAACGCCAGTTCCGGGCCGTACCGCCGCGGGAATTCCGGTCTCCCACCATGCCCCGGGAATTTCGCTCGGCTCCGGCGCCGACCCCCAGGCCAGCCCCCGCCCCGGTTCCCCGGGCTGCTCCGGCGCCGACCCCCAGACCGGCGCCGGCTGCCCCTTCCCGGCCCGCGCCCGCTCCTTCCAGACCGGCGCCCGCTCCCTCCAGGGGCGAGCATCGGGGGTAGTTTACTTGAAGCCCGGGCTCCCATCTCCCAAGATGGGGGTCCGGAAGTTTTTCAGCCCTCCACTTCGTAGCCCGCGGCCTTGATGGCCCGGGCCAGATCCTCCCGGGGCACCGGGGCCGCGCATTCATAAGCCACCTGGCCGGAGGCCAGGTCCACCTTGACTTTGGTTACCCCCGGCAGGCTTTCCAGGGCTTTCGTCACCGCCGCGGCGCAATGCTGGCAGCTCATGCCTTTGACTTTTATTTCGGGCATCTGCCCCCTCCTTTGAAATGTATTGCTATAGACTTTATTGCAGGTGGGTTTCCGACCCCTAAATTATAACTGGGTTTTAAGCGGCTCATGTCAAGCCGTTGTCCCAGAATTATGAAGGGGCGCCTACCCCGCACCCTGGGGAGCGATCACCCCGCCTCTACGACAACTATATCGCGTCAACTCGTTGCCTTTAGCACGCGGGTGAGAAATTACCTGGGTATGCTGGAAAAAGGCAAAGGACTAAAGAGACCGCATTTCGATGCCAGGGAAACCTGCCGGCCCCGGCCCCGGGGATTATGCGCCAAACCCCAGGGCCAGGGACGCCAGGGCGCCATGGATAAGGAGAGGGAGCAATGCCCTCGGATAAAGGTCTGAAGTACGCGGGCACCAGGCTATGGTTGGAGTAACTGCGCCTCACATCGCTCCATAAAACAAAAAATCCTCAACTCCCGAAACGAGAATTGAGGATTGCACCCGTCTTGCTTGGTCCTCAAATTTAAGGCGGCCGGGCTGTAGCCGCAGCCCGGATCCGCCAGCGCTCACAGGCAGGTCTTCTGGCTCTTGGATCATCCTACTTCCGGCGCCTTCCCGGGATTTTACCCCAGTGGCTTCTCGCCGGTTTCGTCCCCAATCACAGCGGCGGGACCGCGACGGCTTTTCACCGTCTTCCCTTTAACCCTCGCGGGGCCTGTAAGGTGAATTAACTTTAACCATTCTCCAGGGGAATGTCAAGGGGAATCCCGGCCTGGGCGAAAACAAAGGTGCCCTGGGGGACGTCCAGGGCCCGGGCCACCGCGGAGCACTTGGCCTGCAGCAAGAAAAAAATCCGGGGATCCCCGAGGTGGCTCATGGTCTCAAAATGGCCCATGCCTTTGGCCAGGACGAGGCGGGCGCGGTTAAACCGGGCCCGGAAGCCGGGGCTTGCCCTTTCCAGGTCCAGCCCCACCGTGCGGGCGCCCGTATCGGCCACCGGCTCCAGGGTCCGGGCCAGCCCCGAACGCTGGAGGTCCTCCCGGGTGAGGTCGTTCTGAATGGGGCCGCTTTTAACCACATACACCACCCGGCGCCCCCGGCGGCGCAATTCGGCCACCAGGGGGAGGTCAAAGAACTGCTCGCCGGCGTTGTCCGCCAGGTAGAGGATCTGACCGTGGGATTCCTGCAATAAGCGGCGAAACTGCGGCAAGCGGGATACCCCGAACTCCACCCGGGAGAGGAGCTCCCGGGTCACTTCGCCTTCGGCCCGGAAAAAATCCACCGCGTTGCCCGCCGCGGCCAGCCGGAGGAGGGAGTCCAGGTCCCGGCCGTACCGCGGGGCGACCCGGCGGTACATGCGGGCCAGGAAGGCGGTTTCCGCGGCCTTGCGGGGCGCAAAGGGATCGGGGTTTCGGGTGATGTCCTGGATGGCCAGATGGAACCGGCTGGCGATTAACGCCGGAATGGCGCCCGCCAGGCCAAGCTCCCGGGCCAGGATGTCCCGGGCCTGCTCAGCGGCCCGGCGCTGGAGAGCCGGGTCCGGGGTGGCCAACTCCACCGTGAGGGCGATGAGCCGCTCCAGACACCCGTGACACTCGGGGCGGATTTCCATGTGATGCATAACTTAACAGCCGCTGAAGATGGGGACCGAGCCGGCCCCCTTGTTCCAAGGTCTAAACAAAATGCGCCCAACAGAAATGTGGGGTAAAACCTGGGTCCAAGGAGCCTCCGGCTCCTGGGAGCAGGTATAATTGTCCAAAAATTGAACATTCCGGGCAAGCATAGATTTTGTCAAACCTATTCATTAAATAAAATCGTGTAGTTAGTTTCTGGCATTTGATTTGCATCAATAATGGCAACTATAAAGAAATGGAGATTAAGCGCTTTCGCCCCCCAGCATCCTGCAGTGGTTGGCTCAACCGCCGCAATCCAGGGGGAGGGACCTCAATGGACCATGGGCGAATCAAAAAGGAAATGGTGGAAGCCTGGATGGATAGTCCGCTATATTTCACCATCCCTCTACAAATGCGCCTTGCCTTAGTTAAGCAAGAAAAACGGCAGCCTTCCTCCACCAATTTACGCGAGCTTTTTCTAAATTGGGTCAAAACGGGTTATCTCGCTTTTAAATAGAAACCATCATCAAAAGCTTCACCTCTTTAGCTAAGGCTATTATTACCCACGTTCGCGCAACGTTATTCAAGTTTTCTCTAATGGCTCCAAGCCTGAATTCTTGGGGCATCCATCCCCCTGACGCCGGACCCTTCATTTATGGATACAAAAAGGAATTGCCCTTGAAAATGAGGTCTGCATATCCATCTTTATGATAGCCTTGCCACTTGGCGAGATTGCTTTGGCCAGTTGCTCCCCTTGGAGGGGCAGCAAGCCAGGAGGTTTGCCATGTTCCTTTATCTGGTGCAGCACGCGGAGGCCAAACGGGAAGAAGAAGACCCCGCCCGGGATCTGACGGTCAAGGGGCTTCAGGACATCCGGCGGGTGGCGGCTTTTGCCGGGCAGTTATCCCTGGCCGTGACCCGGATTTGGCACAGCGGCAAAACCCGGGCCCAGAGCACCGCGGAAGTTCTGGCCGCGGCCCTGAAGCCGGCCCAGGGGATGGCGGCCACCGACGGCCTGGCACCCCTGGACGACCCGGGAATCTGGGCGGCAAGAATCGGCCAGGTGGCGGAAAACACGGTCCTGGTGGGGCACCTGCCGCATCTGGCCCGCCTGGCGGCGTTGCTGCTGGGCGGGAGGACCGACAGCAGCGTCATCAACTTCAAGATGGGCTGCCTGGTCTGCCTGAGGCGCTCGGAAAACGGCCAGTGGGGAGTGGAGTGGATGGTGATACCGGATATGTTTGTTTAGCTTAGGGTCAATCCGGCAACCGGCAGTGAAGGGAAAGGCTTTTCTTTATCCCTCCTGAACCAGGTTGGATAAACATTCTGTGATTTTCTCAAATTGACTCTTATCTACTTTGCCGGTGGCCGAATATCTGATAATTCCTTGTTTGTCGATAATCAGAAAATTACTCTCCTCCGCTTTCATCTGGTAGTCCGCAAACATTTTCCGGTTCCAATCGCCATAAATTGTGAATCCTTCTTTCCTGGAGTTTTCCTTGAGTTTGTATTTCCAGACGGGAGCAGTGGGCCAGGATGCTTCCGAACAATCGATCACCAGCAGGCGGAAGATGGCCTTTTGGATGTTGGCCGGCTGAGCCCGGTACAATCGTTTCAATTCATTCTTCAGTTCAACATTTTTCTTGGTGACGTGCCTGGATTCATAGAAAAGGACAACCACTCTGCCTCGAAGCATGTCCAGGGACAGTGTTTGATTATCCCCCGATTCCACCAGAAAGTTTGGAGCCGGTTCACCCGAGTTCAGATAGGAACCCCAGGTTTCCGAGGATAAACTCCCCACCGCCAAGGTTAACATGCACAACGCGATTTTCTTAAATAATCTCATTTGTTAACTCTTGATCAGGGTCATTGGCACAACATTATTTTATTATTTAAGATAAGCTTTGTCGTCATTTTGTAAACCCAATTTCGCTCCCCTGGCTGAACCGCAGGTTTCAGGAATTATCATCTTCTTGAACCTGCGGCCCCATCCACAAAGAAGGGGTTGCGACCTGAAGCCGCAACCCCTTGAAATTCCTGGTAGGCACGAGGGGATTTGAACCCCTGACCCCTACCGCGTCAAGGTAGTGCTCTCCCCCTGAGCTACGTGCCTATGGTTTTTGTATAACCCGCGGGGCCAAGGTCGTCAAGAGGATTGTTGACCCGCGGCCGCTGGCAGTATCTAATTAGGACACTACGCAGGGCTGCGGCATCTTGACAATGCCGGCCTTAACTGGTAGTTTATGCAGATATTTTTCACCTGCGGAGGAGAGGCGGGATGACTTTTCAAGAGCTGCTCATGACCCTGGAACGCTTCTGGGCGGACTACGGGTGCATCATCGGGCAACCATACGATGTGGAGGTGGGGGCCGGCACCTTCAACCCCCACACCCTGCTGCGCTGCCTGGGGCCGGAGCCCTGGAACGTGGCCTACGTGGAGCCCAGCCGGCGTCCCACCGACGGCCGCTACGGGGAGAACCCCAACCGCCTGCAGCACTATTATCAGTACCAGGTGATCCTGAAGCCCTCTCCCAAGGATATCCAGGAGCAATACCTGAACAGCCTCAGGGCCCTGGGTATCGACCCCCTGGACCATGACATCCGCTTTGTGGAGGACGATTGGGAGTCCCCCACCCTGGGGGCCTGGGGCCTGGGCTGGGAAGTCTGGCTGGACGGCATGGAGATCACCCAGTTCACATACTTCCAGCAGGCCGGCGGCATCGACCTCAACCCGGTGAGCGGGGAGCTCACCTACGGCCCCGAGCGGATCGCCATGTACCTCCAGGGGGTGGAAAGCGTTTATGACCTGGAGTGGACCAAGGGCGTGAAATACGGCGACGTCCATCACCGGGGTGAAGTGGAGCACTCCATCTATAACTTTGAACAGGCAGACGTGGAGATGCTCTTCCGCCTCTTCGGCATGTACGAGGCCGAGTCCCAACGCATCATCGGGTTGGGCCTGGTGCTGCCGGCCTATGACTATTGCCTGAAATGCTCCCACACTTTTAACCTGCTGAACGCCCGGGGGGCCATCAGCGTGGCGGAGCGGGCCAGCCTCATCGGCCGGGTGCGCAACCTGGCCCGGCTGTGCGCTGAAGCCTACCTGAAGCAGCGGGAGGAGATGGGCTTCCCTTTGTTGAAAAAATAGCTGTCAGCTATCAGCTATCAGCCAAGGGATGAGGCTTGCTTTTTCAAAACCTCAATTGATAAGAGCTGTCATTTGGGATTCCCCACTTGTTCAAGATGACAGAATTCGAGAATTCTTCTTAGCTGACCGCTGACTGCTGACAGCTAATCCCGCGAGGACGACGATGGCGAGCGAGTTGCTGCTGGAGATTGGCACCGAGGAGATTCCGGCCCGGTTTATTCCACCGGCCTTGGAGGAGATGGCCTCCACCTTTGGGAAGTTGATGGAGCAGGAGCGCATCGCGGTGGGGGAAGTCCTCACCTGGGGCACTCCCCGGCGCCTGACCCTGGTGGCCAAAGAAGTGGCCACTTCCCAGGCGGAAGTGGAAGAGGAAGTGGTGGGTCCCCCCAAAGCCGTGGCCTATGACAGCTACGGCAATCCCACTCCCGCGGCCCAGGGCTTCGCCAAGGCCCAGGGAGTGAAGGTCTCTGACCTCACCGAAGTGGACACCCCCCGGGGGGTGTACCTGGCGGTGAAAAAGCGCACCTTTGGCCGTCCCACCCTGGAGTGCCTGCGGGACCTCCTGCCCGGCTTCATCCTGTCTTTGAGCTTTCCCAAATCCATGCGCTGGGGGTCCGGCAGCCTGACCTTTGCCCGGCCCATCCATTGGATTCTGGCGCGTTTCGCGGGCGCGGTGATCCCCTTTGAGCTGGGCGAGGTGGCCTCCGGCGGCGTGACCTACGGCCACCGCTTCCTGTCTCCGGGGGCCCGGGAGGTTAGTTCGCCGGATGCTTACGCGAAGTCTCTCAAAGACGCCAAGGTCATCGTCGACCCCAAAGAGCGGGGGGAATCCCTCCGGCAAGAGCTGGCCGCGGCCGCAGCCAAGGTGGGCGGCGAAGTGGTGCCCAACCCCGGGTTGCTGGAGGAGAACACTTTTCTGGTGGAGTACCCCTCGGTGGTTTGCGGCAACTTTGAAGACAAGTTCCTGGCGCTGCCGGATGAGGTGCTCATCACCTCCATGCGGGAGCACCAGCGCTACTTCTCCCTGCGGGGCCCGGACGGCCGCCTCCTGCCCCACTTCCTGGCGGTGAACAACACCCTGGCCCGGGACCCGGACCTGGTGCGCCAGGGCCACGAGCGGGTGCTGCGGGCGAGGCTCAGCGACGCCATGTATTTCTACGAGGTGGACCGCAAGACGCCCCTGGAGAACCGGGTGGAGGCCCTCAAGGGGGTGGTGTTCCACTCCTTGCTGGGCACCTCTTACGAAAAGATGGAGCGCTTCCGGGAGTTGGCCGCGCTCCTGGCCCGGCGGCTTTCCCCCGACCAGGAGAACCTGGTGCAGCGGGCCGCCACCCTGTGCAAGGCCGACATCGTCACGGAAATGGTGGGGGAATTTCCCAGCCTCCAGGGGGTGATGGGCCGGATTTACGCGCAACTCTCGGGAGAGCCGGCCCCGGTGGCCACCGCTATTTTTACCCACTACCTGCCCCGGCATGCGGACGACGACCTGCCCGAGGACCTGGTGGGCACCCTGGTGGGCCTGGCGGACCGCCTGGACACCGTTTGCGGCTGCTTCGGGGTGGGGCTGGTCCCCACCGGCACGGCGGACCCTTACGGCCTGCGGCGCCACGCCCTGGCCATCATCCGGATACTCCGGGCCCAGAGGCTGCACCTGAACCTGCCGGAAGTGGTCATGGCCGCACTTAACCTGCTGAAGGGGAAAATCAGCCGGACGCCGGAGGAGACGGCCTTGGAAGTCCTGGACTTTTTCCAGACCCGGCTGCAGCATCTGTTGCTCTCCGAGGGCTTTGACCATGAAACCGTGGCCGCGGTCCTGGCTGCGGGCTCCCCGGACCTGGTGGACGCGGCCGACAAGGTGCAGGCCCTGGATGAGGTGCGCCAGAGCCCCGACTTCCCGGCCCTGGCGGTGGCTTTCAGGCGCGTGATCAATATCTCCCGGGACGCCGAAGCCGGGGAGGTAACCGAACTGCTTTTCGAGTATCCGGAAGAAAAGCTGCTGTGGGAGGCCGCGGGTCTGATGGAGATGGATGTGGAAGCGGCCTTGGAAAAGCGGGATTATCCTGCCGTGTGCCGGGCCCTGGCCAAATTGAAGGGCCCGGTGGACGCCTTTTTCGACCAGGTGCTGGTGATGGCCGAAGACCTCAATGTGCGCCGCAACCGCTTGGCCCTCTTGGCCCGCATCAGCCGGACCTTCCTCTGGATGGCCGATTTTTCCCGAATCACCACCCAGTAGTCATGCGCCGTTGGTTCCGCAAGAAAGAGAAGGAGCCGGAGGCTATTCCGGCGGAGGAAGTAGCCGGAAGTCCTCCGGGTGAAGAGGCCCCGTCTGAAATTGCCGGTCCCCTGGAGGCGGAGTTGCCCGGCCCGTACGAGGAACCCCCGGAGGCGGGGTCAGCTCCTCCGGCAGCCGCGGCCCCGGAGTCCGGGGAGGAAGGCGTTGCCGAGGAGGCGCCGGAGCCCCGCCAGGGTTTGTTGCGGCGTTTTAAAGAACGCCTGAGCCGGACCCGGGAAACCCTGGCCGGGGGGCTGGACCGCATCTTTGTCGGCAAAAGGGAAATTGACGCCGGGGTCCTGGATGAGCTGGAAGAGCTGCTTATCAGCGCGGACCTGGGGGTGGAGACCACCCTGTTCCTGATCAATTCCCTGACGGAGCGGCTGAAGCGGCGGGAGCTTAGCGACCCGGAACGGCTGAAGGCGGCCCTCAAGGCGGAAATGACGGCCCTGCTCCAGGCCCCGCCCTCGCCGGAGCCCGCCGCCCGGCCCTGGGTGGTGCTGTTGGTGGGGGTCAACGGCGTGGGCAAAACCACCACCATCGCCAAGCTGGCGAGCCGGGACCGGGAGCGGGGCCTGCACCCGCTGCTGGTGGCGGCGGACACCTTCCGGGCCGCGGCGGTGGAGCAGTTGGAAATCTGGGGGGACCGGGTGGGCGCCCCGGTGATCAAGCAAAAGACCGGGGCCGACCCCGCGGCGGTGGTCTTCGACGGTTTGAGCGCGGCTCTGTCCCGGGGCGCAGACGTGGTTTACATCGACACCGCCGGCCGGCTGCACACCAAAGTGAACCTGATGGAGGAGCTGAAAAAGGTCCAGCGCACCGCGGCCAAGAAGATTCCCGGGGCCCCCCACGAGGTACTGCTCATCCTGGACGCCACCACCGGCCAGAACGCCTTGAGCCAGGCCCGCCTTTTCCACGAGGCGGTGGCGGTGACCGGCATCATCCTCACCAAAATGGACGGGACCGCCAAAGGCGGCGTGGCCCTGGCCGTAGCCCATGAAACCGGCATCCCCATCCGCTACCTGGGGGTGGGCGAGGCCATGGACGATTTGCGCCCCTTCGAGGCCGAAGCCTTCGTCGAGGCGATCCTGGGTTGAAAAGTCAGGTGCCGGAGCGACCCTTCCAGCCTTTTATTCCGCCAGAGGATAAAACTTCCAGGGGACCGGGTCTGCAAATATCGACCCTGCTGGGTTACTGGCTGCCGCCGCTGCTCTGGGGTGCAGGGGTTTTGGCCATGTCCGGGGATTGGGGCTCGGCCAAACATACCCTAAAGCTGATGAAGTGGCTCCTTTCTTGGGTTCCTTCCTTGAGCCCGGCCCAAATCAAGTTAATTCATTTTTATTTCCGCAAGGCCGGGCACGTCCTGAGTTATGGGATCCTTTATGTTCTCTGGTTCCGCGCCTTTCGGGGAAGTCTCCGTTACCGTTTGAGAAAATCGTTTTTCTGGGCCCTGGGGTTCTGTCTAATCGTAGCCCTGGTGGACGAGGGGCGCCAATCCCTGCTGACAAGCCGGACCGGAAGTATCCGGGACGTGGCCCTGGACCTGGGGGGAGCCCTCCTGGCGGGGACCCTAACGGGTATTTTCTGGCAATCCCGGTTGAGGCCGGTGCTGGACCCGGAGACCTTGGCCTCCAATCGCGATAGTTAATTGCTTAAGGGTCTCTTGAATATTGTTGCAGGAAATATATATTTAATAAGATTAAGGTCTGGAGCCGATGCTTCCTGAGAATGGCATGGGCGCGGCCTGCTTCAATATCCTGCTCAATTATGAGAACCGCAGACCCTTTATGATTATTAGCGGCAAGCGTACATTCTACTCAGGCGTCCGGGGCGTAAAGTGGGCCCCGGCTTGGTTTCTGTGGCTTTTTTTGCTCTGGCTGGCCGTGGTTCTCTGGCAACCCCTACCCCTGGGGGCGGCGGCGGCCCCCAATCTCTTCGACCAGGTCCAGGAGCACAAGTTGGCCAACGGCCTCAAGGTCCTGCTCCTTAAGGAGGACCGGGCCCCCATCATCACCCTCCAGGTCTGGTACCGGGTGGGTTCGCGCAACGAGTGTCTGGGCAAAACCGGCATCTCCCACCTGACCGAACACCTGATGTTCAAAGGCACGGCCAAGTACGGCCCCAAGTTCTTTTCCCGGGAGATCCAGCGGGTGGGGGGCATGGACAATGCCTTCACCTCCCGAAATTACACCGCCTACTTCGAAACCGGTCCCAAGGACCAGTTGCGCCACTGGCTGGAGATGGAAGCCGACCGGATGCGGGGCGTCAACGTGGACGAAAAGGCCTTTGAGACGGAAAAACAGGTGGTGCTGGAAGAACGGCGGATGCGCACCGAGGATGACCCCTCCAGCTTCATGCAAGAATCCGCCCTGGCCGCGGCGTTCGAAGCCCACCCCTACCAGTGGCCGGTCATCGGCTGGTTCAACGACATTGAAAGCATCACCCTGGAGGAATTCCGGGGTTACTACAACCGGTTCTATCAGCCCAACAACTGCACCGTGGTGGTGGTGGGAGACCTTGACCCCAAAGAGGCCCTGAAGGACGTGGAAGAAACCTTCGGGAAACTGCCGCCGGGACCGGAGCCCCCCAAGGTCACCGCCAAGGAGCCCAAGCACTATGGCGAGCGCCGCATTCAGGTGCACCGGGAAGCCCAATTCCCGGTAATTCTCTGGGCCTACAATGCCCCCAACTGGCAGGATCCGGACGCCTACCCCTTGGAGCTGCTCTCCCGAGTCCTGGCCCAGGGCCGCAGTTCCCGCCTCTACCACAGCCTGGTCTACAAACAGAAGCTCGCCCTGGAGGCCGGGGCGGATTACGATTTCGACTCCACCGACCCGTTCCTGTTCATGCTGTACGGACAGCCCATGCCGGGCAAGACGGTGGTCCAACTGGAAGAGGCCCTGGAGGCCGAAATCAAGCGGGTACAGACGGACCTGGTGGGCGAAGAAGAGTTGCAAAAGGCCAAGAACCAAGTGGCGGCCAGCTTTTACATGTCCATGGACTCCCTGTTTTACCGGGGCATGCTGCTGGGCAAAACCGAGACGGTGGCCCGCTGGACCCTGCTGAAGGAATTCATTCCTAAAATTAATCAGGTGACCGCCGAGGACCTCCGCCGGGTGGCGCGAAAGTACCTGGTGGCGAACAACCGCACCGTGGGAATCCTGGTGCCCCTCAAGGACGGCAAGCCCAAGGGGGGCCGGTTTCAGCCCGGCGGGGAAATCCGTTAGGGGCGTCATCATGACAAAATGGTGGTAGTCACATACCTTGAAGTTCCCCGGAGCAAGCCTTAATTTCCATGAGCCTATGATGAAAAACAGTTTGATGAGATGCTCGGCCCGGGCAGCCGTCGCCCTGCTTGCCCTGGCTATGTGGAGCGCCGGCGCTCTGGCCCAGGCCGGGCCGCCCGTCCCACCCCCCTCCCAAACGCCCTCCCAGACGTTGGGGGTGCGGGAGAAACTGGACAACGACCTGGTCTGGCTCTTTTCGCGGCAATCGGAGCTCCCCCTGGTGACCCTGCAGCTCCTGGTCAAGGCCGGCACCCTGGCCGAGCCCCAGGGAAAGGAGGGCCTGGCGAATCTCACGGCCTCCCTGCTGCTGAGCGGCACCAAAACCAGGAGCGCCGCCCAGATCGCCCAGGAGCTTGATTTCCTGGGAGCTAAGCTCTCGGCCGCGGGCGGCGACGACTTCGCCATTCTGAGCTTACTCGTCCTGAAAAAGGACTTGGGCCGGTCCCTGGAGCTGTTCAAGGACGTGCTCCTGAACCCGGCCTTCGCGCCGGAGGAGCTGAAAAGGAAGGTTTCCCAGTTCAAGGCGGCTCTGGAGGCCGAGAAGGACGAGCCCATGGTGGTGGCTTCCCGGGCCTTTGTCAAGAAGCTTTACGGGCCGTTCCCATATGGGCACCCGGTGCTGGGCACCGCCCAGGGCCTCTCCGCGGTTACTCAAAATGACCTGGTGGAGTTTCACCGGCGGTACTACCGGCCCAACAACGCGGTTCTGAGCCTGGTGGGGGACCTTACCCGGGACGAAGCCCGGCAGTGGGTGACCAAAGTCTTCGGGGCCTGGTCCCCGGCCCCCATCCCGCCTCCCCAGCTGCCGCCCATTCCACCCTTGAAGGAACGGGAGGTGGTGGTGATCAATAAGGACATCAGCCAGGCCAACATCATCCTGGGAAGCCTGGGGATCACCAGGAAAAGCAAAGATTTTTACGCCTTCCAGGTAATGAATTACATCCTGGGGGGCGGTGGTTTCGCCTCCCGCCTGCTGGACGATATTCGGGTGAACCGGGGACTGGCTTACAGCGTCAGCAGTTCCTTTTCGCCGGGACTGGAGCCCGGGCCTTTCACCGTCACCCTGGAGACCAAGAACGCCAGTGCGGGAGAGGCCATCACCCAGGTGGTGGAGCAGATCCGGCGGATGATGACCACGCCGGTGACCGAGGCGGAGCTTAAGGATGCCAAGTCTTATTTGATCGGAAGCTTCCCCCGGAAGATGGATGCCATGACCAAGCGCGCCTGGCTCCTGGGATACGTGGAGGTTTACGACCTGGGCCTCGATTATCCCTGGCGCTACCCGGAGCTGATTCAACATCTGACCCCGGCCGACATCCAGAAGGTGGCGGAACAATATTTGCAACCGGACAAGTACCTGCTGGTGATAGTGGGAAACAAAGCGGAGATGCCGTCTCTGCCCGGTGAATCCGCCGGCCAGAAGAAAGAGGAGAACAAGGATGAGAAAAAGAAGTAGCCTGGTATTAATTTTGGTGCTGCTGGGCCTGGGGGCGCTATTGGCGCCCGCGGTGACCCAGGCTCAGACACCCATCACTTCCGATACTTTTGCGGAACTGGCCAAAAAGACCTCCGGGGCCGTGGTCAACATCAGCGCCGAGAAAGTGGTGAAAAACGAGTTACGGGAATTTTTCGAAGGACAGGCGCCGGGGCCGGGGCGCCGGGGACCAGAGATGCCCCCCTTTGGCCCCCAGGGCCCTTTCAAGGATTTCCGGGACTTTTTTGACAAGTTTTTCGGTGAGATGCCCAAGAGCTTCAAAACCCGGAGTCTGGGTTCCGGGTTCATCATCGACGAAAAAGGCCTCGTGGTCACCAACAACCACGTGGTGGACGGCGCGGACAAGATCAAAGTAATTCTGGTGGGGGGCAAGGAATACAAAGCCACCATCAAAGGCCGGGACCCCAAGACCGACCTGGCCCTGATCCAGATCGTGGAACCGCCGCCGAATTTGGTGGTTCTCAAATTCGGCGACTCCGACGCCATCCGCCAGGGTGACTGGGTCCTGGCCGTGGGCAATCCCTTCGGCCTGAGCCACACCGTGACCCAGGGGATCATCAGCGCCAAGGGACGGGTCATCGGCGCCGGGCCTTACGACAACTTCCTGCAAACCGACGCCTCCATCAACCCCGGCAACAGCGGCGGCCCCCTGCTCAACCTCCAGGGTGAGGTGGTGGGCATCAACACCGCCATCCTGGCCACCGGCCAGGGCATCGGCTTTGCCACGCCCAGTAACACCGCCAAATCGGTCATTCCCCAGCTCAAGGAAAAGGGCAAGGTAATCCGGAGCATGATCGGGGTCCAGGTCCAGAGCGTGACCCCGGAGCTGGCCAAATCCTTCGGCATGGCGGAACCCGGGGGGGCCCTGGTGGCGGAAGTCAATCCCGACTCACCCGCGGCTAAGGCCGGCATTCACCGGGGGGACATCATCATCGAGTTCAACGGCCAGGCGATTCATGAAATGAACGAACTGCCCCGCCTGGTGTCCAATCTGCCTCCCGGCACCAAGAGCACGGTGAAGGTCCTGCGGGACGGCAAGGAAAAAACCTTTAACATCACGGTCACCGAAATGACGGAAGAGAAACCGGCGCAGCCGGCGGCCGGCGAAGGGGGGGAAGAGGAAACCCCTCTGGGCCTCAGCGTCAAGAACCTGACCCCGGAGCTGGCCAAGCGCTTTCGCCTCCGGGACACCAAGGGCGTGGTGGTGATCAGGGTGGCGCCGGGGACCCCGGGAGCGGACGCGGGACTGATGCCCGGGGATCTGGTGCTGGAAGTCGCCGGGCATGCGGTGTCCACCGTGAAGGAATATCTGGAGGCCTTGAAGAAATTGAAGAAAGGCCAGGTTGCCCGCTTCCTGATCAAACGCCAGGGGCGCACCCTGTACCAAACGGTGGAAGTCCCGTAACCGGACCCCCACCCCCTTGGGCTCGGGACTACTTATCAGAATGGCAAGGGCCGGCGGCCACAAGCCGCCGGCCCTTAGTCCTTTTGGGTTTTTCGTAGTTGGTTTTTCGTTTTGGTTGAATTTGGCTCAACTGCTGCCCTAAGGTTTGGCCCCCCCGCCTCGGCTAATCTTTTTTGATGACCACCAGGGTCTTTTCCGTCACCAGGGGATAAATCTCCTCCAGATCATTGTTTTGGAGGGAGACGCAACCCTTGGTCCAGTTCTCCCCGCTCAGGTTTTTCAACGGGTCTTCGGTTCCGTGGATCCCGATCTGGCCGCCGATCTCGGCATTCTCCGGCAACCGCCCGGCTTGCTTGGCCCGGGAGAACTTCAGCCAGTTCTGGGTGTTGGGATAGTCCAGCCAGATAAATCTGGACCATTTACTGTGGGGATACTTGGCCCGAACCCGGTAAACCCCCTCGGGGGTGCAAGCATCACCCTGGCACATCTTATCATTGTAAGGGTCGTTACCCAGTACCACCGGATAAGATTTTAAAGGGGTCAATCCCTGATAAATGGTAAGCTGGCGTTTTAGTTTGTGCACCACAATGATGGTGGGTTTGCTACCGTTACCGTTAAAGCCGTTCTTGTTCAACAGGTCGTTGAGGTATTTCTGTTCCGGCGTCAGATTGGTTGGTTTGGGTTCATAAAATGGCAGCGGTTGCTCCAGCGCAGCGCTCGCCTCGGGCTTCTCCCGGCCCCCGGCGCAGCCTGACGCCACCGCGGCCAGCAGCAGCATCGGCAAGATGAATCGCAAGTTACGCATACCCCCACATCCTCCCCGCTTGATTTATATGACGTAACCGGGTGACACTATAGCAGAGTTGACAAGGATATTGCAATAATGTTTTTATTATAGTAGTTAAACAAATTTATTTTAATTTTTCCGATGATGCATCTCATCATTGACGGTTACAACCTGATCCGTCAGTCTCCGGACTTGCAACGGCTCGACGCCCGGGAACTGGAGGCGGGCCGGCTGGAGCTGTTAAACCGGCTGGCCGCCTACCGGGGCCGCGCCTCTCACAAAATTACTGTGGTTTTCGACGGCTGGCAGGGCGGAGACCTGAAAGAGGCCCGGGACCGCCATCTGGGCCTCCTGATTATTTATTCCCGGCTGGGAGAGCGGGCCGATGAGGTGATCAAGCGCCTCCTGGCCTCGGAAAAAGAGCGGGCCGTGGTGGTGAGTTCGGACCGGGAATTGCAGGAATGCGCCCGTCGGGTGGGGGCAGCCTGGATCGCTGCCGACCGGTTTGACCGGGAGCACCTGTCCGCCGCGAGTCCTTCGTCCTCCGAAGGGGATGAGGAGGAAGGGGGCCGCCGGGTTAAAAAGGGGCCGTCCCGCCGCCTCCCCAAGCAGGTGCGCAAACTGAAGCAGAGGCTGAAGAAGCTGTGAAAAAAGAAGGTTTTCTGTTTCTGTTTTTCATTTTCCGTTTGGTCAAAACCTCAATTATCAACTCACCTCAAAAACCATGAAAAGGGCCCTGGTAGCCGCAGGCTTTAGCCTGCGTCAGTGGGCTTTTCCTGAACCTTAAACTCCGCACCTTGAACTTTAAAAACCACGGCCGGGAAAGGCTTGGCGCCTTCCCCGGCCGGGTTCATCCCTGGGCTGAAGGCCAGGGAGCACCTATAAGCCGGTCGGTTAGTCGGGGTTGATTACTTCTTTTCCTTCCCGAAAGGCTCGGCCGGCACCGCGGGCTTCTTTTCTTCCTTGCCCTTCTTCACTTCTTTCTTGGCTTCCTTTTTGGCTTCCTTCTTGGCTTCTTTCTTGGCGCCCATTTCCGCGGCCTTCACTTCTTCTTTGGCGCCGGGCTTGACGGCCTCTTTCACCGCCGGTTTCTCCGCGGGCTTGGGGGCCACGGTGCTGGGGGCGGCGGCCGGGTGTTCGGTTTTCATCGCGGGTTTCTCCGGGGTCTGGGCGGTCTGCGCCAGGCCGGCGCCCGCCAGTCCCAGGACAAAGGCTACGGCGGTTATGGTGGTGATTACTTTTTTCATTGATTTTTTGCTCCTGCTTGGAATTTGATCGCCAAGGGCGACTTGCTGTTAGAAGATGCATAAGGCTTGCCAATTTTGGGGTCTTTAAGATAAATGGCTAACAGGCTCATTTATTTGAATATTTAATTGAACCATCGCCAAGTCGGGCTTTGCCGAAAAATCTCCTCGCCTGATACAATCTAAATGTGAGAGAAGCTTCTCTCAAACTGCAATTTTCTTGTCAATTTGATAAAAACACCGGGCCCGACAAATCCGGGTCGGAGCCGGGAGACCATGTGATCCTTACCGTCCGAGGATTTTAGCTGGGGTGGGTCGTTAATGTCCCGAAAAATTTTTTAACTTGCCTTTGCCGGCGCCTCTGGGTCTTGGCGGCGGGGTAAAGCAAGCTGAGCGTCGGGCTACCGGGGCGGTCCGGACAGATAGGCCTCCAACCGCCCCAGGGCCTCCTCCAGGTTTTCCAGGGAATTGGCGTAGGAAAGGCGGAGAAATCCTTCGCCGCCCTGGCCGAAGTCGATGCCGGGGGTCACTCCCACCTTGGCCTTTTCCAGGATGTCGAAGGCCAGGGCATAGGAATCGTGGGAGAGGTGGCGGGCGTTGACGAAGACGTAAAAGGCCCCGGTGGGCTTCACCGGCAGGCGGAAGCCCAGTCGCTCCAGGCCCGCCAGCAGGAACCGCCGCCGGGTGTCATACGCGGCCCGCATTTTCTCCAGCTCGGGGCCAGCCTGGGTCAAGGCCGCAATGCCGGCGTGCTGGACAAAGGGATTGGCGGAGATGAAGAAATTCTGCATCAGCTTCTGCAGGGGCCTGATGAAATCCTCCGGCGCAATGAGATACCCCAGGCGCCAGCCCGTCATGGCGTAGAGCTTGGAAAAGCCGTTGATCACAAAGGCCCGATCGGTGAACTCCAGGATAGAGTGTTCCTTTCCCTCATAAACCAGGCCGTGGTAGATCTCGTCGGAAATGACGTAGGGCCCCAGTCCGGCCAGTTGGGCCAGGCGTTCGGCCGGCAGCAGGGTGCCGGTGGGGTTGGCCGGAGAGTTGATGATGAGGGCCTTGGTGCGGGGGCCTAAATAGGGGCCCAGCTTCTCGGGGCGAAACTGGAAGCCGTCCTCCTCGGCCACCGGCACGTAGCGGGGCACCGCGTCCACCAGGCGCACGAAGTTGGGGTAACAGGCATAGTGGGGGTCGGTGAGGAGCACTTCGTCGCCGGGGTTAAGGAGCCCGGCGAAGATGAGGACCATGGCCGGGGAAGTGCCGGAAGTGACGATGAATTGCTCGGGCTTGACCCAGACGTGGTACTTTTCCAGGTAGTGCTGGCTCAGGGCCTCCCGGAGCTCCAACAAACCCTGGGAGTGGGTGTACTGGGTCAGGCCCGCGGCCAGGGCCCGGCAGGCCGCGTCCTTCACCACCTGAGGGGTGGGGTGGTCGGGCTCGCCGATCTCCAGGTGAATGATGTGCTCCCCCTGGCGCTCCAACTCCTGGGCCCGCTCCAGGATATCCATCACCAGGAATGGGGTGATCTCCTGGGCCCGGTGGGAGGGGCCCGGCCTGTTGTCTTTCCGCTCCATTATCCGCAGCATAGCAGGCGGAAGGCCGGAAGGCAAGGAGGATAGCGGTCAGCTTTCAGCAGTCAGCTTTCAGCTTTGGAACATAAAAGATGAAAGATGGCATTGAGGGGTGCAGGGACGGTTCGCGAATTAACCGCCCCACAGGCCGCTTCGCGGTGAAAGCCTCATTCATTTTTTTATAACTATCCTCTTGACAAGTATACTTTTGTTTAGTATGTTGCTGCCATGAAGCAGTTAACCGATAAACAGCAACTGGTATTGGCCTTCGTGGAGGAGTTTGTCGCCCGCCAGGGTTATCCCCCCACGGTGCGGGAGGTGGCGGCCCGGTTTGGGATTCAGCCCCGGGCCGCGGCGGACCACCTGGAAGCCCTGAAGCGCAAGGGCCAGCTCCACCGGGAGCCGGGGCGCTCCCGGGGCCTGGTCTTGGCGGCCCGCACCCTGACGCCGGTGGTGGAAGTGCCGGTGTTGGGCCGCATCGCCGCGGGCCAGCCGCTTTTGGCCCACGAGAACGTGGAGGACACCCTGCCGCTGCCCCGCTCCTGGGTCCGGGACGACGAAGTCTTTCTCCTGAAGGTCACCGGCGAGAGCATGGCCCCGGTGATCCTGCCCGGGGACCTGGTGATGGTGCGGGTCCAGCAACGGGTGGCCCGGGGCGAAATCGCGGTGGTGCTGGTGGAGGAGGAAGCCACCCTGAAGCGGGTCTTTGAAGAGGCCGGGGGCCTGGTCCTCAAGGGGGACAACCCGGATTTCAGCCCGCTGCGCTTCTCCCCGGAAGAGGCCGCGGAGGTCCAGATCCTGGGCAAGGTGGTGGGGGTGTACCGGAACCTCGAGGGCCGGAGGAGTTAAAGGCAGTTTTCTGTTTTCTGTAGAAAGACGGGCTGGCCTGGGTCTCCACCCTCGCCTCCCTTGGGGGGAGAGGGTGGGGGTGAGGGGGCTTGGGATCGGTTATGGAGAGTCAAACCGGCAATCTGGCGCGAAGGGCGTCCATGGGGCGGGGCAGCCGAATGACCGCCTTGAGCAGTTACCTGGCGCCCCTGAAGCCAGGGCGGGCGGTGTTGCTCTGGGGCGAGCACCTGCGCCCCCTGGCCGCGGCTGCCGCCGCCTGGGGCGCGGCCCGGGGAGCGCCGGTCCTGGTGGTGGACGCGGCCAACCGTTTCGACCCCTACCAGTTGGTGCGCCGGGCCCGGGGGTTCGGGCTCACCCCCGCCGCGGCCCTGTCCCGGGTGCAGGTGGCCCGGGCCTTCACCTCCCACCAACTGGTGCGCCTGCTCCAGGAGATTCTGCCTCCGGCCCTGAAACCCGGCGCCCTGGTAGTGCTCCTGGGGCCCGTGAGCCTCTTTTACGACGAACAGGTGCCCCTGGCGGAGCGGCGCCGCCTCTTCCAGGACCTGACGCGGCTCCTTAAAGGCATCAAATCCCAGGCCGCCCTCCTGCTGCTGCAACCGCTGCTTCCCGAGGCAGCCACTAACCGCCACTTCGGCCGCCTGCTGGCCCGGGTGTCGGATTATCGGGTGCGGGTGGGGGAAAATTTGAGGGAAGGGCCGGAGGATAACAAATCCCCCGCCCTCCCCGCAAGCCCCCCTCCCCACCTCCTATAAGGGGGCCGGGGAAGGGGTGCCCGCGGCACCGCTCCCCCGGCCGGCAAATTATTTACCCGTTAAGCCGCGGTCGGTCCGGCCTGCGGGGAAGGAAGATTAAAGTGGATACAGTTTTACCGGAGTGCCAGAGGCTGCCGTCCTGGCCGAGAGATGCAGCAGGGTCCCTCCAGCTCGAAGAACCGCTGCCCCTGCCGGGGGAAATTCTGAAGTTCCTGGGAACCGCGGCGCTGGTGGCGGTCACCGGGCTGCTCCTGCTTATGGCGGGGTGAATCGAGGAGTAGCCAGTGGCCAGTGGTCAGTTAAAAACCCCACTGGCAACCGGCAACCATCATCATGGGACGCACGGTTTTACCCTACAGCCACGTGTGGGAGGAGGAGCGGAGCCGCTGGCTCAAGTTCCGCCGGGCTTTGCGCCGGGAGGACCAGGCGCATTTCGACCGCCTTTTTGAACTGGCCCGCCTCCACCTCCAGGCCGGGGTCTACGCCTCCAACCCCTGGCCCCTGGAATCCATGCTGCTCTCCATGCTGCTGGAGCACCAGAAGGCGCTCAGCGCTATGGAGGAACGCCTGCGCCGCCTGGAAACGCAGGAAGACGGCCTTGGGGCAAATAGCCGGTAAAGAGCCCCTGACCACTGGGAACCGGGAACCGGCAACTGACTACTGATCACTGACCACTGACCAGCCCCCTCCCCCCATTTACTTACATCATTATGCAAACCACCGGCTGGCTCTTCGATCTTTACCCCCTGGGCGACCGCATGGTGTTGTGGTTCATCACCGCGGCGGGGGAGCGCCTGCGGGTGGAGGACGGCTTCCCGTACTGCGTGTATCTCGGGGGGCCGGAGGTTCGGACCCTCGCCTTGGCCCGGGCCGCCCGGAACCGCGGCTGGGTGCGCCGCTTTTATCCGCACCGGGGCCTGGATCTGTGGTCCGGGAAAGAGATGCCGGTGCTGGCCCTGGAGCTCCGGGCTTACGCCTACCTGTCCCGGCTGCGCGCCTGGCTGGGGGCGCTGCCGGAGGGCATTTCCTGCTACAACTGCGACCTGGACGTTTCCTGCTACTATCTCTACACGCGGCGCCTCCATCCCTGCGCCTGGTATGGCCTGGACGCGGCGAACGGCCGGCTCCGGTGCCTGGTCCCCCGGGAGGAGGCCTTTGCCCTGGAATTTTCGGCGCCGCCCCTGGCCACGCTTACCCTGGGCCTCACCCGGGACCCCCTCATTCCCCTGGGGAGTGGAAACGGCCTGGTCCTGGCCTGGGAGGGCCGCACCCTGGAGCTGGAAGCCCCGGACCAGGCCGCCCTGCTCAGCGACCTGGCGCGGTGGCTGCGCCGGGCGGACCCGGACCTGGTCCTCAGCGACTGGGGGGATGAGGAGATTATCCCGGTGCTGGCCCGTTGGAACCAGGATTGCGGCGTCAATCTTAACCTGGACCGGGAGAAACAGCCGGTGCCCCGCAAATTCGCCGGCGGGCGCAGCTACTTCTCCTACGGCCGCATCGTCTACCAGGGGTCGTCAGCGCCATTCTTTGGCCGCTGGCACGTGGACCGGCGCAACTCCTTCTACTACCGGGAAGCGGGCCTGGCGGGGCTGATGCAGATCGCCAGAGTCGGCCAGATGCCCCTGCAGCAGGCGGCCCGGGCCTCGCCGGGGACGCTCATCACTTCAATGCAACTGGCCCGGGCCACCGCGGACGGCATCCTCATCCCCTGGCGCAAAGGGGAGCCGGAGCGCTTCAAAACCGCGGCCGAACTGCTCACCATCGACAAGGGCGGCCTCACCTTCATGCCGCCGGTGGGCCTGCACGCCGACGTAGCGGAAGTGGACTTCGCCTCCATGTACCCCACCATCATGGCTATCCATAATATTTCCCCGGAAACGGTGAACTGTTCCTGCTGCGCCAGCGGCGCAATAGAACT
>Ga0315268_10001446_pt1 | contig 27284 bp, 20 predicted proteins | sample C1_top_MG_FD_204535 | JGI IMG/M metagenome (GOLD analysis project Ga0315268, IMG submission 204535) | Sediment microbial communities from Yellowstone Lake, YNP, Wyoming, USA - C1_top | ecosystem: Environmental > Aquatic > Freshwater > Lake > Sediment | place: USA: Wyoming | collected 2017-08-01
GCCGGTCTGCGGCGACCTGGGCGACCAGCAAGCGGCGTTGGTGGGCCAGACCTGCTTCAGCCCTGGCGAGGCCAAGAACACTTACGGCACCGGCTGCTTTATGCTGCTGAACACCGGCACCAAGCCCGTGCCCAGCACAAGTGGCTTGCTGACCACACTGGGGTACAAGATCGGTGACGAGCCGGCCGTGTACTGCCTGGAAGGCTCCATCGCGATCACGGGCGCTCTGGTCCAGTGGCTGCGCGACAACATCAAGCTGTATGATTTCTCCAAGCATGTCGAAGACTTTGCCAAGGCGGTGCCGGATAGCGGCGGCATCTATATTGTGCCGGCGTTCTCTGGGCTGTTCGCGCCCTACTGGCAGTCGGATGCGCGCGGCGTGATCGTGGGGCTGACCCGCTTTATCAACAAGAATCACATCTGCCGCGCCGCGCTGGAAGCCAGCGCCTACCAGACCCGCGAGGTGCTGGACGCGATGGAGAAGGATTCGGGCGTCAAGCTAGCGGCACTCAAGGTGGACGGCGGCATGGTGTATAATGACACCTTGATGCAATTCCAGTCGGACATCCTGAACGTGCCGGTCGTCCGGCCGAAGGTGGCGGAGACCACGGCGCTGGGCGCGTCATACGCAGCCGGCCTGGCGGTGGGCTTCTGGGGCAACATAGAAGACACGCGCAAGAACTGGCAGATTGACCATACCTGGAAGCCGGCGATGGAAGAGGCCACTCGCGCCAAGTTGTACAAGGGCTGGCTCAAGGCCGTTCAAAAGAGCATGCACTGGCTCGAAGACTAGCCTGATCCGTAGCCCTTGGAGCCTGTCTGAGAAATCAGAGGGTGACGTTCGTAGTAGCGGCTTGCCCGCTTCTGTGGCTCCGCTGGAGCCACAGCGGGCCGCTAGGCGCAGCCGCCTTCTGACGGCTGCCCTTGGTCCCTCCCCTGTGCAGGGGACTAAGCGCTGTAAAGGGGAAAGCCGTCACCACCGACAGTTTTCAGACACGCTCTTAGAGTGCTCAAGCCTCGGGACGCCCCCACTTGGGGGCGTCCCTGTATGCCACCAAATTCGACCTGGTGGGGCGATAGGAAAAGGTTGCAAGATATGCATATAGTGGTTTGTATCAAGCAGGTTATTGATCCGGAAATCCCACCGCAGGTATTCCAGATTGACCCTGTCACACGCAAACAGATACGTGGAACTCAGGCGCTGGTCATCAGCACCTTTGACGAGTGCGCTTTGGAAGTTGCCCTGCGGCAGAAGGAGAAAACGGGCAGCAAAGTGACCGCCCTCATGATCGCCGGGCAAGAGGGCGCCGAAGCGCTGCGCCATGCGATTGCGATGGGGGCGGACGAGGCCATCCAGGTTTCTGATCCAGCGTTCGAGGATTCGGATTCGTTCGGCAAGGCTCATATCTTGGCAGCCGCCTTGCGCAAACTGGGCCAGTTCGATCTGGTGTTGTGTGGCCGGCAGGCCGGCGATGTGGAGATGGGGCTGGTGGGGCCGTTCCTGGCAGAAGAAATGAGCCTACCGTTGGTGGCCCTGGCAGGCAATATCGAGCTGGCCGAGAGCAAGCTCAAAGTGAAACGCCCGATTGAGGGCGGTTACGCCATCTTGGAAACGCCCATGCCGTGCCTGATGACGATCACCAACGACGAGAGCAATGTGCCGCGCTATGCTTCCATCCGGGGCATCCGGCAGGCCATGAAGAGGTCTGTTCCAGTCTGGTCAGCCGCTGACCTGGGCCTGGATGTGAGCGGGCTGGGGGCGCAGGCGGCCCGCATCCAGATAGACGAATTGTTTATCCCTCAACGCCAGGTGCGTTGCGAGTTTATCTGTGGCGAGTCGGGAGCGGAACTGGGAGAACGGCTGGCGCTCCGTCTCAGAGAATTAAAGCTCATCTAACTTGTTCGTGGGAGGGATCGGTGACCACTATTTTGATATTCTGCGCCGCTTCTGCCGAGGGGCCGGATCGGTCCTCGCTGGAGCTATTGGCGGGCGCACTACAGTTGAAAGAGGAATTGGGCGGAACCGTCACAGCGGCTCTATTTGGCGCGGAGGTCGAGCCGCACGCCACGACGCTGGTGCAGCACGGAGCAGAACAAGTTGTCGTCGTCAGCCACCCACGCCTCAAGACGCTGGATGCCCAGGTGATCCTGGAAGTGTTGGAGCAGATCGTTCGACAGATGTCTCCGAGCGTGATTCTCTTTCCTAGCGATTTGCTGGGCGGGGAAATCGGGCCACGGCTGGCTTATCGGCTCAAGGTCGGCATCGTCACAGATTGCACGGGATTTGAAATCAAGACCGACGCGGGCGCTCCCACGATCCGTTGGCTGCGTCCCACGCACGGCAGCAAGGCGATGGCCTACATGACAGCCCAGGGCGCGCTTCAAATCGCGACGATCCGCTCGCGCGCCTTTGAGCTGCCCCCGCCCGACCCGGCTCGGCAGGGTCAGATGCGTGCGTGGACGGTGGACCTAGACACTGTGCCCTCCCCGGTGACGCTGATTGAAAAAATCCAACAGGCAGAGGAAGGCATCAGCCTGGATCAGGCCCAGGTCGTCGTGAGCGGCGGTCGCGGCATGGGTGGGCCGGAAGGATTTGGGGTTTTGGAAAAGTTGGCCAAGGCGTTAGGCGCTGCTGTGGCTGGCTCGCGACCGGCCGCCGATTCCGGTTGGGTGCCTCACTCCCGATTGGTCGGGCAAACCGGGAAAATTGTCGCTCCCCGTGTCTATATCGCCGTGGGCATTTCCGGTGCTCCACAGCACATGGCCGGCGCAGGCTCGTCCAAGACGATTGTTGCCATCAACAAAGACGAGGACGCGCCGATTTTCAAGGCGGCGCACATTGGCGTCGTCGGGGAATGGCAGCAAGTCATCGGCGCATTCACCGAGACCTGTCAAAAGCTGATGGGATGATGGAGGAAAAAACATGGAACTGGAAGCCCAAGTGGTCGTCATCGGTGGAGGGGTAACAGGCACCGGCGTTTTGCGTGACCTGGCGATGCGCGGCATCAAGGCGTTGCTATTTGAGCGGGACAACCTGGCCTCCGGCACGACGGGCAACTTTCACGGCCTGCTCCATAGCGGCGGGCGTTACGCCGTCAAAGACCCCGACGCGGCCGTCGAGTGCATCCAGGAAAACCAAATCCTGCGCCGCATCGCGCCCGATGCAATCGAAGACACGGGCGGCTTTTTCGTCGTGCTCGACGACACAGACGAAGCCTACCTGCCTAAATTCCTGGAAGGCTGCGCCAAGACCGGCATCCCCACCGAGGTACTGTCGGGCGAACAGGCTCTTCGCCTGGAACCCAAGCTCTCGCCCAAGGTGCGGCAGGCCGTCACCGTGCCGGATGGCAGTGTGGACGGGTATACCCTGTGCGCGGGCAATGTAGCCTCGGCTAAAGAGTATGGATGCCGCGCGTATATCATGACGCCCGTCATCAAGCTGCTGCGCGAAGGCGACCGGATCGTCGGCATCCATGCCAAGGATGCCAAGTGCGGCGACGAGTACACAGTGCATGCCCAATGCGTCGTCAATGCCGGAGGGGTGTGGGCTGGGCATGTAGCTGCGCTGGCCGGCATCAAGCTGGATATGGCGCCCAACAAAGGCACGATGGTGGTCCTCGACGAACGGCCGGTCAAGCGGTGCATTAACCGCTGCCGCAAGCCGGGCGATGGTGACATTATCGTGCCGGTGGGCACGACGGTGGTGCTGGGCACGACCTCCGTGGACATCCCTGACCCCGATTCTTACCGCATCGAAGAATGGGAAGTCAACAAGATACTCGACGAAGGAATCGAGATGGTTCCCATCATCGAGGACTTGAGGATGCAGCGAACCTATGCCGGTGTGCGTCCTCTTTACGAGCCGCCGAGCCAGGCAGGCGGAGAGGCAGGCCGCGAGATCAGCCGGGGCTTTTACGTCTTGGATCACGAAAAGATGAACGGCGTGGGCGGCCTTATCAGTATCGTCGGCGGCAAGCTGACCTCGCACCGCATGATGGCCGAAAAAACGGTGGATGCGGTGTGCGCCAGGTTGGGCGTCCAGGCGGTTTGCCGCACTCACCTGGAACCCTTACCGAGCGCAAAGTAGAGCCATGGCAAAGCGCAAGAAACAGGAGACTGCCAGGCTACCTTCAACGGGGCAAGAAGCTGAGCCGCCCCTTGAGGAAAAGCGACGCCGCAAGTTCAGTTGGATTCCACTTTGGGGCTGGGTCTTGATCTTTCTCGTGCCGCTGGCCATCAGTGAGGTCATGTTCTACATGGTGGGCCGAACGGTCAACATGATCCTTTTCCCGCTGGCCTGGGTCGGCTTCTGGTTTATTATTATGCAGCGATCCGGGTGGCCGATCTTGAAGAAGCGTAAAGAGAAATGATTCGAGAGTAGCAGGTAGTGAAACGTATTTGCTCCTTTGACGGCATACGAGCCGTAGTCTGGCCGCGGCGGACATCCCCTCGTCGCGGCTTTGCTTATCCATAGGCTTGTCGAGACGGCGGGCTGCGAGATGACGACGGAACCGTTAGATACATGGGAGGCTCGTTGGTCCCCTTACGATGAAACTACCTACGCGACTGTTTTGGCTGCTGTCAGGCTGCAGGATGTTGTGCTGGACATTGGCGCCGGGGACTTGCGATTGGCGCGTCGGCTGACTGGCGTGGCCCGGCATGTGATCGCGTGGGAGTTACAGCCCGACCTCTTGGCGCGTGCGCCTTGTCCGCTGCCAAGCAACCTCACGCCAGTCGTTGCAGATGCGCGTACCGAGCCGGTGCCAGCCGGCGTGACCGTGGCCGTGTTGCTGATGCGGCATTGCCAACACTATGCGCTTTACGTGAGCAAGTTGCGCGCCGCCGGTTGCCAACGCTTGATCACCAACGTGCGCTGGCGCATGGGTGTGGAAGTCGTGGACCTGAGTCCGGGCGTGCCATTTGCGTCAGTTGAAATTGGGTGGTACGCTTGTCGTCGCTGCGGCGCGGTCGGCTTTGCCGGACAAGATGCGTCCCAGGTGAACGAGGCGGTATTAAATCACGTGATAGATGTGGAAGGCTGTCCGGCATGTTGTTGAACGAAAGGGAGGAGGCAATGCGTCTGCCAGGCAAAAAGATTGCGTTTCTGATCGGCCCCGGATTCGAAGACTTGGAATTCTGGGTTGTGTACATGCGGCTGATCGAAGAAGGCGCTCACGTCACGGTGGTTGGGCCCAAGGCCGGGGAGACTCACGTTAGCAAGCACGGCGGGTTGACCGCCAAGTCCGAGGTGGCCGCCGCCGACGTTTCGCCTGACCAGTTCGATGCCATTGTGATCCCCGGCGGTTGGGCGCCGGACAGTATTCGCCGCAGCGATGCGATCAAGTCGCTGGTCAAGGGCATCTACGATCAGGGCAAGATCGTCGGGATGATTTGCCACGCGGGATTGGTGGGCATCTCGGCGCAGATCGTGGCCGGGCACACAGCCACCGGCTCGCTGGGCATCAAAGATGATCTGGAGAATGCGGGCGCTACGTGGGTGGACGCACCGACGTTCCGCTCCCATAATATTGTGTGGGGTCGCGTCGTGGAAGACATCCCGGCCTTTTGCCGGGAACTCGTCGCCGCGCTTGCCGAGCATCCGGCGGGCTGATTTGCAGGACTCTGCTGATTCCTCTACTTTTCAGGAGCCTACCATGGTTGGCATTGTCCTCGTATCTCACAGCGCGGAACTGGCTGCATCGGTCAAGGCATTGGCCGAACAGCAAACCCAGGGCAAGAGCCGGATTACCGCTGTGGGCGGCACCGGCGACCCGGAGCATCCTTTCGGCACTGACGCCATGGCGATCCTGGAGGCCATCCAGTCAGTGTATTCCGACGAGGGCGTGTTGGTGCTGATGGACCTGGGCAGTGCGCTGATGAGCACTGAGACGGCCATCGAGTTCATGGAGCCGGAGCAAGCCGTGCACATCCAGATGAGCCAGGCGCCTTTTGTGGAAGGCGCGATGGCCGCGGCGGTGCAGGCGTCCATCGGCATGGACCTTGCAGCAGTAGCACGCGAGGCAGTCGAAGCGCTGGGGCCGAAGCAAGAAAGCATTGGCGGAGCACCTGCCGAACCTGCTGCGCAAGCCGCCGTGACGGTGACCCAACCTGTCGAGCCGGGCGAGGCGCTCACGGCAAGGGTGACATTGGTCAACCCGGCCGGGTTGCACTTTGGCCCGGCTGTGCTTTTCGTGCAGACTGCGGCCAAGTCGCAAGCCAACATCACCGTGCGTAACCTCACCACCGGCGCAGGGCTGGTGGACGCCAAGCGATTCAACCAGGTGCTCAGCTTGGGTGCCGAGTGTAACCACGAAATCGAGATCGCCGTGCAAGGGCGAGAAGCGCAGGCGACGTTAGACGAGTTGGTGGCGCTGGCCCGAGCCGGTTTTGGCGAGAAACCCGCCGAACCGCAGCCATCGCCTCTCCCAGTGGCGGAGCCTATCGCGGGACATGGCCGGCTGACGTTAACGGGCATTCCGGCCTCGCCCGGCGTCGCGATCGGCGTCGCATTCAGCCTGGCCAGTCGCCTGGAGCTGCCCACCGTTGGAGAGAGACAGTCTGCCCGTAGAAGCGAGCAAGAACTGGCCCGCTACCAGGCTGCCGTGGCGCAGGCTAGGTCCGAGCTGGCCGAGTTGGCCGAAAGGCTCCAGCGAGAACTGGGCGCCGAGCAGTCTCGCATCTTTCAGGCGCATGCGCTGGCGCTGGACGATCCTGACCTGATGGCGTCCGTGCAACAGGGAATCGTCGAACAAGGGCTTTCCGCTGAAGCTTCGATGGCCGATGCCACCGAAGCGCAGGCCTTGCGGTACGAGCAGATGAGCGGCGTGCGCTTTCAAGAACGTGCCGCCGATATGCGGGACGTGCGAGCGCGGATGCTGCGCATCTTGAGCGGCGCGCAAGAAGCTGCCATCCAGTTGCCGGACAAGGCGGTGGTGGTGGCGCAAGACCTGGCGCCCTCCCAAACGGCCATGCTCGACCGCAGTCGGGTCGCCGCCTTTTGCACGGCGTTGGGCGGCCCCACGGCTCACACGGCGATCCTGGCCCGCAGCATGGGCATCCCGGCCGTCGTCGGGCTGGGCTACGAGTCTTTTGCCAGGCTCGAGCCAGGAGCGACACTGGCCATTGATGGATCGGCGGGAACCGTGATCGTCGAGCCGGATGCTGAAACCATCGCCGCGTATCAGGCGCGCCAGGCGCAAGAGGCCGCAGCTCGCCACGCGGCCTATGCGGCCGCGCAGGCCGCCGCCAGGACCAAGGATGGTCACCGGGTCGAGGTCGTGGCAAACCTGGCCAGCGCCGCCGACGTGCAGGCCGCACTCGAGGCCGGCGCAGAAGGTGTGGGCCTGTTACGAACCGAGTTCTTGTTTCAAGACCGAACCGAGCCGCCCACAGAGGATGAGCAATATGAAGCATACCGCCAGGTCGTCGAGGCAATGGCACCGCGGCCGGTCATTATCCGCACGCTGGACATTGGCGGCGACAAACCGGCTCCCTACTTGAGATTGCCCGTGGAGATGAACCCGTTCCTGGGCTGGCGGGCGATCCGCATCTGCCTGGCCATGCCCGAGTTTTTCAAGACGCAACTACGAGCTATTCTGCGCGCGGCAGTGGCCGGCAACGTCCTGGTGATGTTCCCGATGGTTGCTCAACATTCCGAAGTCGAGCAGGCTCAAGGTTGGCTGGCCCAGGCGGCTCAAGAGTTGGCCCAGGCAGGGCTTTCCCATGCCGACCACGTCCCGACCGGCATCATGGTCGAAGTGCCGGCGGCGGCCGAGACCCCCGATCTGCTCGCGCCGCTGGTGGACTTTTTCAGCATCGGCACGAACGACCTGACCCAGTACACGTTTGCCGCCGACCGGGGCAACGCGCGCGTCGCCCCACTCGGCGATCCGCTGCATCCTGCGGTGCTGCGCCAGATTGGGCGGGTAATCGAGGCAGCGCACGCGCACGGCAAGTGGGTGGGACTGTGCGGTGAGTTGGCCGGTCAGCCAGAGGCGATTCCCATCTTGCTGGGATTAGGGTTAGACGAGTTCAGCATGGGCCCGGCAAGTATCCCAGCCGCCAAGGGGACACTCGCTCGGTGGACGCTGCCGGCTGCCCAAGCGTTGGCTCGCCGGGCATTGAATCTACCCGATGGCATGGCGGTGCGGGCGGCTGTCGCCAACATCGCCGAATAAAACCGATCCCCCTCAATCGTTCTTGACGAACAAAATAGTCTCCGGCTGAACTGGGTGGGCGAGTTCGCCGGTCGCGTCGCCATACACTGCCGACGATGGCTTGATGGCGGGCAACATGGCGCGCGGGACGCCCATCAACGTGAGAATGTCCGCGTCCCAGTCGAGCGTCTGCAAGTTCATCAACATCGTGCGGCTGGCATTCGAGACATCGGTCACATGAACGCCGCCGTTCGGCCCGCCCGTCAGCCACCAGATGACCCACGTGTCCATGTTGCCAAAGAGCAAGTCGCCGCGCAGCGCCGCGTCCCATGCCAAGCCCGTGCCGGTCGCCCCACCGCCGATGACGAGAATTTCGGTTTCGATGTGGTTCATAGATGTTCCTTGGACATGTTGAGGTAAACTCAGCCGCGTTTCTGCACGGTATTCTTCCCGAATGGCAGACGTGGTTTGTTCTCGGCTGGAAGGTCACTCCCGCATTGTGGACAAATATTTAGCCACGCCTTATCAGGCTGAATCCGCGAACGAGAATGAAACGACCGTTCGCCAAATTTCAATATACGGTGCGGCTCTTTGCCTGTGCAACGCTGAAGAACCCAAAACTCGCCGCAATCTGGGCAATGGTAATAAACAGCACCTCTAATGTACGGTTTGTTCTCAATATTCTCAACAATCTTTCTCAGAATCTGTTTATCCGTGACTTCCACGTCGCTGGGCATAGCTCCACCGTTATCCACCGTCAACCGCTTACCGCATCTCCAGCAAACGTTGTAAAGCTCAGCATGATACATGAGAAAACACTTGAGTAAGACAGACAAGTTGTCGGACATAAGCGGAGTAGCATAAACGGCACCGAACCTATGGCTAGGCCAATCGAGTGGTCGCCCCAGCGACTCCAAGGCACTTTCTCTGTGCGGCGCTCGTTGTCTAAATCTCTCACCACCCCAAAACGTCCATTCCGATCTGGGGTCTGTGTGAACTATGAATGACGCCTGAACGTCATGCTCATCGCACGCAAGCCCGTCAAGGTATTTCATCTTGGCAGTACCCAAGACGTCCACCTCAAAGGTGTCTTGGGCGCTGTATAAATCCATTTCTTTCGGGCTGACACACTGTGCATCATACAAGCGATACTTGGCATCCAGAATGAACCGAAAGGTATTACCATTGACTTTGACAACGAGGCCAATATCAGGGATTAGTCTGTGCCAATCGGGTTGCTTTTTCCCATCTTCCTTGACCATGATCTTCTTGAAGCAAGGCAGGGATGAACACATTTCGACATCAACAAAACATGGTTTTCCCTTTTGGCATGGTTTGGGCTGCAGTACCGGTTGATATACAAGCTCGACTTGACAGATACAAGGATTGCCAGGCTGGTCAGGGTCGCGCATTTCCAGTACATATGGTGTATCTTCAAAGTCTAGCCCGGTTGGGGTGACCTTCAAGGACTTGGCGGGAGTTGGACCCAATGGATGAAAATGAAATTCGTCCACAAGTATCTGATGCAATTCGAGAAACAGCCATTTTTCATAGAGATCGTCTATAGGACGAACAGCTACTTCTTGCCAATGATCAAGAACGTCAATTGTCTGAACAAATCGCTTTACATCCAGTGCCTGCGAAAGCTCGCGATACGCTCGAAATAGCGGCGCATAGGTTGTGCTCTGCAACAATTTCTGCGATGGACGATCCGGCGGAGACTTGTGAGGCACACTTGTTCTTAGAAAAGTGGCATTGATGTACATGCGTGCCCGAGTTTGAACATCTGTGATCTGTCCAAGCCGGTAGGTACGTTGCTCAATCTCTTTCGCTAGACGCTGCTGTTGCTCCTGATACTTGCGTTCATACTCCCGACGCAGCCGGGGAGGAAAATCCTCAGGCAAGCGAACGCTCTGGTTGACCGATTTACTTAACTTGGTGATCTGACTCTTCAAATCAGAAAGAATGACGTCCGAAACATGGATCAGAACGTCAAGAAAGTAGGCCAGGAAACGGTTCTCTTGTGAGTCAAAGGAAGCTACTGCGGTCGGTAAGGTCACAGAAGGACGATCAGGACGCATGATGGCTTGCTTGAAAAAGTGTTGCGAACGGTGACTTGCTGGCTGATCAAGCCGAAATGTTTTCATTTCAGAAACCAGTTCGGTAGACGGGTCAACAACAATCCTGTGCCAAACCTGCTGAAGGCTTGTGCCAATTCCGACAACGATATCCGCCAAGCCTATCAGGCCACCAACGCCCACCGGGTGAGAACCTTTCGGTGAAGAATTGTCACCCCGTGGCGCCGGTCCCTTAACAATAGCCTTGGCAGTTTCGCCGTACTTGATCGCTATCCCTTTGAGATAGTCAAGTAACTCGCGATAATCTGCAGAACTGAGACTCGCAGGAACAGTCCAAAGACCAGGTACGAGCGTTTCGTGAGGAACACCGGGCTTGTCTGCACATTTCACAATCTCGACGAGTCCAACTGCAGCGTTGATCTTGTCAGCGCGGTCACGAGATTTGCCTGAATCGAGCCTATAGCCGCGCAGACTGTCATCCAAAACCAGTTTTTCAAGTTTTCCCTCAAAATAGACTGCCAGGGTGGCGTGATCAGGCAAATCAACTTGAACGTACCAGTGACTGGAAAACTGGGAGCGAATAAACACGCCTGCATCGGCGTCCCACTCGAAAGGCTTTTGGGTTTCCTGATTCAAAAAGATGACACGATCCATACAGTCACGCGCATTTCACTAGAGCCAATACTGGATCACCTTTCGTGCAAGATTCGCTTCTGTCATTTCCTCAAGGGATGACCCTAGCTCAGGGAATTTGCTAACCGTCTTGTCATTACACCACTTTTTCCAGACCTCGAACTTTTTTACTTTTCCGTTCTTTGCACTTGTCTCTTCATCTGTCAGAAAATTGACCCTGGGTAATAGTTTCATCTTGATGAAGTCAGAAGCAAGAATGTTAGGATCTGTTCCCAGCAACAGATGGCCCAAATGCATAAAGCGACCATAAGCTGTGGCGAATCTATGGCCGAGCATGATACCCAATGGCCGAAGGAAAGGTTTTTCCCAGCCCGCTATCAGTTGCCAGAGTTTCTCAGTTTCTGACGCTATCTCGGGCGGCACTTCCTGCTCAACCAAGTTTTTTGCTGCCCCCCAGTCTAACCATGTATCGAGGTCGCTCTTTGCATGAGGGGATATTTTGCTCCAGCCTGAAACATTGCCAAGCGATACCGCAGGAAATTGAACCACATAGCTCCTGTCCAACGTCTTGGGGCTGGGCATCGGTACTGTTTCGTCAATGTTCAACGTCCCAAACAACACCAAGTTGTCCGGAATCTCCAACTGAGGTTTTATTCGTTCGAGTTGTGCTTTGAGCAATTGGAACTTTTTGGCTTCTTCGTGCCCCCACTTGTCGGCATATGTAGCCAGAGTCCGATACTCGGTATCCAGCGCTTCCCTGGTCTCATCTGAATATAGCTGAAGCTTGGCATCTCCACACTTGCTTTTTTCAAGCCTAGACAAAATATCTGCTGCATAGTTCTCGATTCGGGCCAGGTTCATCTCATCCAGGCAAATAAAAAATAACCGCCCTGCCGACACATCATCATGAGCCAGCAGTAAACTCTCCAGAAAGGGAGTAGTCTGATACAAACCATGCATAGGATTATAGAAACCGAGTAGATCACCAGGGTCTGTCCAAGCTGGACGCACTGGAACCATAGAACTGCCGGCACCAAACACATTTGCGACTTTCTCTATCAATCCAGTCTTGCCTACCCCGGTCGGGCCAGCAACAAGTATCAGATCGCCATATGTACATGCTACAAATGTGGCCGTTAGGAACTGGCGCAGAATATTGTCTTGTACTCGATAATTTTGAGCCAAGAGTAACTGTTTCGTATCTTCCAGCAAGGTCACCCCATAGGTAAGGGACCTAGAGCGATGCTGTACAGAGGTTTTTCTTTCAGGTTTGTTGATACTGGTAAAAGATTTGTATAATTGAAGGGCCGGTCCTTTGACTTCCTCAAATTCGGCGATTTGCAGCTGCAACTCAAGTTGTTGCTGGCGCAGAGCTTCTTGCTCCTGTTTTAACTCTTGCAAGGCCTGTTCTGCCTGTGTCGCCTTTACACGTGCCTCTCTTTCCTGCTTGTTCAGTTCAGAGATTCGCACTTCAAGGGCTTTGCGAACATGGCTATCCATCTCTGCGTTTAGAGCCTCGATTTTCTTGTCCAACGCAGAAAGATTAGGTAATGCCTGCGCAACCATCTCTGAAACAACACGCTGAGCATACTCCTGTTTAAGTTGCTCGATCCGCTCTAAGCTAGCAGATCTAAGCTCATCTACCTGTAACAGATCCGGCTGTTGTTTGCCTTTTCTTTCTTTGCTACTTGCTGGCTTGTGCGTAAATTCGACCAGGGTACCAGGGGGCAGGCCTTTCCGGTCAGCACATTTGAGGAGCGTTATCGCCTCGCCATTAGGATATGTGAGACTGATTAGAGGACGGACAAAACATCCTGGGTGGTATTTGGGATCAACTTCTACTATTTCTCCGGGAATCCAAGTTGGCAATAGCAGGTGGAAGGTTTCGGCGGAGAAAGCAATTTGCAGTGTAAGAGGGTGGGATTCATTCACCACGCCATCCTCCAGCAACGAGGTGCAACTTGTTGACTCGGCGGCGATTCGAGTTGCTTCTGGCACAATACAGCACCAAGCAATACTCGCTCATCATTTACCCATTTGTTTCGATTATACTCCAAATTGCCCAAAGAAATCCCCCAGGTTTCTGCCAGGGCCAAAACTCGGGGGAATCAGAGAGCAATTTCGCTTACAGGTCAATGACAGCTTTGACCATGCCGTCGCCAGTGGGCACCAGCGATGCGCCTATCTTTTGAGACAGGTGTTGCATCGCCTGATTGTCGTGCGTGATGATCGCCTCGATGCGGTCGAGCTTTTCATCGCGCGCGATTTGTATCAAGTGGCGCATGATCTCGGCGCCCAGGCCGCGGCACTGAAAGTCGTCGCTGATAATCATGCTAAAGCGAGCCACGTTCGTGCCGTGAAGTTTGGTCAAACGGCCGGCTCCCAAAATCTTGCGCTGGCCCGGCTTGTCTTCTTGTTAAGCCACCAGCGTCATTTCGCAGTCATAGTCGCAGTGGCAAATGTGCGCAAGCCACTCGTGCCTGGCGCGCTCGCTTAGCAACATGGGGTGCAGAAAACGCAGGTACACGCTGCGATCCGACAACGTCTCGTGAAACGTCTTGACCATCGGCTCATCTTCGGGGCGAACAGGTCGAATCGTTATCGGCGTTCCGTCGTTGGCCGTCCACGGGATGACGTACTTGTTCGGATAGGCGCGAATGGCCGGCTTGGGCAACTGTTCTTTGGCCACCTCGGCCTCGAACACGACCACGCGCGCGTCGAGCGCGAGCAAGCGGTCGGGCGAAGCGAGCAAGGGGTTGATGTCAAGTTCTTTGATGAAACGCTGCTCAGTGACGAGTTGTCCAAAGCGCACCAACAGTTGTTCAAGCGCCGCCAAGTCAACCGACTTGCGTCCGCGAACGCCCTTGAGCGCTGTGTAGATACGCGTCCGCTGCATCATCTGCCAGGCGAGCGTGGTCGTGAGCGGGGGATCGCCAGCGCGCCGCGAATCACCTCTTGCGCGCGCGCCCAGATTTCCATCGCGTCGTGCTCGACCCAGCCGGGCTTGACGTAAATCTGCTGGTGTTCCTTCTGGTCATAGCAGACGATGCGTCCGCTGTGATCAAAGATGATAGAGCAAGTGCTGGTTGTGCCCGGTCAAGGGCGGCAGAATAGTGAGGCATGACAACTCCTGTTCAACGAGTGCAGGTTTTGCCTGCAGAATATTTCGCTCATTTATTACGGCGTCTGGAGCACTTGCCGGACTCGATCCAACACAATCAGTGCGGTGAGATTGTTGAGGTTGTGACCCCGCTGGAACGCTTCCGGCAAAGTATAGTCGTGCGCGTAAAAGGCTGTCATGTGAACCTGGTCGGTATCCAGGCCACTGCCGGGCGCCGTCTGGGCCACGAGATCAAAATTCCACAGCGGAATGTTGTTATCGGCGGCGACCTTGCGAATGGCGTTGTTGTTCACGTTGCCTGGCCCTTCATGGCGGTCGGCCTTGGTGCCCAGGACAGGGATCACGCCGTTCTGTACGCAATACTCAACGATCTTTTGCATACTGTCCTGAAAGAGCTTGGGCGCGCCCGTGTCGTTGGCGCCCAGTCGAATCAGGACGATGCTCGGCTTGTTCAAGCGAAACTCGCAACCCAGGGGCGATTCATTCGGCTGGCAAATTGTCTTGTCGGCCCAGACGGGATTGAGGATGGTCCACGAGTGGAAGCCTTGATGTACAGCCTTGCTTTGCCTGCCGAATGAACCGGCAAAGTAATCAATGACGGATTGCAGGTAGGCATAGTCGCCCAGCTTGTAAGGCCCACCATCGAACCGCGCCAAAAAGTAAGGATTCTCGACGGTGCTATCGCCGGCTTTGGAAAACGCGCGCGGGTTGCGGCCAAGCGATTGCCCCTGTGCGTAGATCTTGCGAATGTTTTGCTTGACGCTTTCTGGCATGACTATAAACTGGTCAACCGGCACGCCATTGACGGCTGCGGGCGCCGTCGGCGTGGCGCGGGTCGCCGTCGGCGGACTCGGCGCAGGCGTGCTAGGAACGACGAGTTTCTGTCCTGCATAGATTTCGGTTGGGTCAGAAATGTTGTTGGCCTTTTTCAGCGCGTCCAGCGTCACGCCCAGGTTGAGCGCGATCCGGAACAGCGTCTCACCGGGCTTGACGACGTAAACCTTTGAACCCGCCGTCGGCTGAGGCGTTGCGGTGGGAGTGAAAATAACAGGGGCAAATTTCGTGACGGTCACGCGAGGCGTCACTGTGAGGTTGGTCACATTCAAAGAAACAGCGGTTGGGGCAGACGTGCTATTGGCAACGGGGGCGAAAACGTGCCCAATGGATTCTGCGACGATGCACAACAGACCCAGCGCCAGCAGGATGACGAGCGCCACCGCTGCGCCCCAACCATACCTTGCCGTCACTTTCGAGAACAGCTTGTGGAGTTGATCGCCTAGTGCAGATAACATCGCACCTGATTATGGCACAATCAGGCGGGATTGCAAAATCGGTTGTCTGTTGCCACATCCCCCAGCCTGTTGTATCATTCTCGCAGAGGGGAGGTGTCCAATGTCCAAACCCAAGCTGGTATTGATTGACGGTCACTCGCTGGCCTACCGCGCGTTCTTTGCGCTGCCGCCGGATCTGAAAACGCGCAGCGGCGAACTGACCAACGCCGTGTATGGCTTTGCCTCGATGTTGCTGTCCGTCTGGCGGGACGAAAAGCCGGATTACATCGCCGTCGCGTTCGACGTGGGCAAGACCTTCCGCGACGAGATGTATGCGGACTACAAAGCCACGCGCGCCAAGATGCCCGACGAACTCGCGCCTCAACTCGACCGCATCCAGCAAGTGGTCAAGGCGTTCAATCTGCCCGTCGTCACTGCCGAAGGCTTTGAGGCCGACGACATCCTGGGTACGCTCGCCACACGCGCCGCGCGGGAGAGATTGGAAGCCCTCATCGTCACGGGCGATACCGATGCGTTTCAGCTCATCGGGCCGGATGTGCGTGTGCTCACCAGCCAGCGAAAATGGTCGGAGACCAAAATCTATGACGTAGCCGCCGTCAAAGAACGGTATGGGCTGGAGCCGCGCCAGTTGATTGACTACAAGGCGCTCGTCGGCGACACGAGCGACAACGTGCCGGGCGTTAAAGGCGTGGGAGAAAAGACGGCGACACAACTGCTCCAACAGTTCGGATCGGTCGAGGGGATTTACAAGCACCTCGACCAGGTCACAGTCAAGCGCGCGCACGCTGCGCTCGACGCGGGCCGCGAGAGCGCGTTCCTCAGCAAAAAGCTGATCACTATCAAGACCGACGTGCCGCTCAAGGTCAAGTGGGACGAGTGCCGCACGGCGACGTTTGACCGCGAGCAAGTCATCAAGCTGTTCCGCGACCTCGAATTTCGCTCGCTCGTCGAGCGACTACCCGGCCCGCAGGGGCCAACCAAACGAAAAGCCGCAGGGCAAATGTCGTTGTTCGCCGAGAGCGAGACGCAGGCGACAGGCCGCAAGATGCAGGGGGCCAGCACGGCGCAAGTCGCCGAACCGGTCACCCGAACGACTATTGTCGCCACCACAGAATCTCTCCAGCAACTTGCCGCCGCGTTGAGCAAAGCGCATGCCATCGCCTTCGACACTGAGACGACCAGCACCGATCCTATGAAAGCCAGGCTGGTCGGCATTTCGCTCGCGGTGAAAGAAGGCCAAGGCTGGTACATCCCGGTCGGACACGCCGGCGCAGATCAACTGCCCCCGGAGCAAGCCATCGCGGCGCTTCGCCCTGCGCTGGAGAACGAGCGCATCGCCAAAGTCGGCCACAACGCCAAGTACGATATGGCCGTGCTCGCGCGTCACGGCATCGTGGTGCGAGGATTGAACTTTGACACGATGATCGCCGAGTTCCTGATTGACCCCGGCTCGCGCACATTGGGACTGAAGGGCTTGGCCTGGTCGCGCCTTGGTGTCGAAATGACACAAATCGAAGAACTCATCGGCAAGGGCAAAAAGCAGATCACGATGGATCAGGTGCCTGTCGCTCAAGCCGCTCCTTACGCCGCTGCCGACGCAGACATTGCACTCCGCCTGCGCGCCAAGCAAGAGCCCGAGTTGCGCGAAAAAGACCTGTGGAAGCTGTTCGCGGAAATCGAGATGCCGCTCGTGCCGGTGCTGATGGACATGGAAATGACCGGCGTCTTGATTGACGTGCCGTACCTGCAGGAAATGTCCGGCACGCTCGCCAAGCGGCTGAATGAAATCGAGCGCCACATCTACGCACTCGCCGGATACGATTTCAACATCAACTCGACGCAGCAGTTGGCCGATGTGCTGTTCGGCAAGCTGGGCCTTAATGCACCCGGCGGCCGCAAGACCTCGACCGGCAAAGATTCCACTGCCGTGGATGTGCTCGAATCGCTGCGAGGCCAGCACCCCATCATCGAACTCATCCTCGAACAGCGGCAGCTTTCCAAGCTCAAGGGAACGTACATTGACGCGCTGCCCGAACTGGTCAATGCAGACACCGGGCGCGTCCACACGTCATTCAATCAAGCGGGCGCGGTCACGGGGCGTTTATCTTCGAGCGAGCCGAACCTGCAAAATATTCCCATCCGCACCGACCTGGGCCGGCAAGTGCGCCGAGCGTTCATCGCCTCGCCCGGTCATGTGCTCATGAGCGCGGACTATTCGCAGGTCGAGCTGCGCATCCTCGCGCACCTGTGCGGCGACCCGGGCCTGCGGCAGGCATTTGCGCGCGGCGAAGACATTCATGCCACCACGGCTGCTGCGATTTTCGGCGTGCCGTTGAACCAGGTCACGTCCGACCAGCGTCGCATTGCCAAGGCTGTCAATTTTGGGCTGGCCTACGGGCAGGGAGCATTCGGATTGGCGCAGACGACGGGGCTTTCCAATGCCGAAGCACAGAAATTCATAGACGCCTACTTTGCGCGCTTTTCAAAGGTGCGGCAATACGTCGAACAGACCAAGCGCACAGCAGAAAAGATAGGCTATGTGGAGACCGTCATGGGCCGCCGACGCTACTTTCCGATTCTGCAAAGCAAAGAGCGCGACCCGCGCACGCAAATCGCTCGCCGCGCCGCCGAGCGCGAGTGTATCAACATGCCGGTGCAAGGGTCAGCGGCGGACGTCATGAAGGCGGCTATGCTACGAGCAGCCAGTAGCAAATCTCAAATTCCGAATCTCAAAATGACGCTACAGGTGCATGACGAGTTGGTGTTCGAGGTGCCGCGACATGACATAGAAAGGGCAGCGGCTCTAGTACGCGCGGCAATGGAAGGCGCGTTCCCGCTGTCTGTTCCGCTCAAAGTGGATGTCAAGAGCGGCAGAAATTGGGATGAAGCGAAATAGTGGACAGTGGTCGGTGATGAGTGGTGAGAACTGGTCACTGACCGCTGCGAACTGATTGACTGATAACAGAGTAACTGATATACTAACCGCAACATCCCACTTGGAGGCATTATCCATGAGACACTTGCTCTCTCTGGGCGATTTGACCCCCGCTGAGTTTATGGGCCTGCTCGATCTGGCCATCGCGCTCAAGACAGAATTCCGTAAGAAGGGCCGCAACAAACCTCTGTTGGAAGGCAAGACGCTGGGCATGATCTTTCAAAAGCCCAGCCTGCGCACCCGCGTGTCGTTCGACATGGCGATGATTCAGCTAGGCGGGCAGGCGTTGTATCTTTCGCCCAACGAGATTTCACTTGGCGAGCGCGAAAGCGTGGCCGACGTCGCCCGCGTACTTTCGCGTTACGTGGACGGCATCGAGGCGCGCGTGTTCGCCCACTCGGATGTCGTCGAACTCGCCAAGCACAGCCGCGTGCCTGTCGTCAACGGGCTTTCGGATTACTCACATCCGTGCCAGGGCGCGGCTGACCTGCTCACCATCTACGAACGCTTCGGCAAGCTCAAGGGCCTCAAGGTGGCGTTTATCGGCGACGGCAACAACGTGGCGACCTCGCTCGCCTTCGGCTGCGCATTGACCGGCGTGCATTTCGTGGCCGCTTCGCCGGAAGGCTATGATCTGCCGCAGGGCGTCGTCGCCAAAGCGACCGAAATGGGCCAGGCGACCAAGAGCACTATCACGCTCTTGCGGGACCCGATGGAAGCTGTCCGCGACGCCAACGTGATTTACACCGACGTGTGGACTTCGATGGGCCAGGAAGAAGAGACCGAAAAACGCTTGAAGGTCTTTTCGCCCACATATCAGATCAACTCGGAACTGGTGAGCCAGGCTGCACCCAAATACATCGTCATGCACTGTTTGCCTGCGCATCGCGGCCAGGAAATCACCGACGACGTGTGCGACGACGAGAAACACTCGGCGCTGTGGAATCAGGCAGAAAACCGGATGCACGCGCAAAAGGCCATTCTGGTCGAGCTGATGGCAGAAAAGAAACCGTCACACAAAGCGGCTTCAAAGAAAAAGTCAAAGCACAAAAAGTGATCAATGATCAATGATCAGTGACCGATGGTCAGTAGGAGACAACATGAGTAGTCAGGTCAAGAGCTACAAAGACCTGCTTGTCTGGCAAAGGAGAATCAATGCCCGGCTATCGGCAAGTCTTTGAGCAAGCGATGAAGCGCGGACAGGGTTTTGCCCGCCAGCACGCCTGGGACAAGGCGGCAGCGGAATTTCAGCGCGCGTTGGCCGAGTATCCCGACGATCAGACGGCGCTGGCGGCTGCCTCGCTGGCATTGATCAACGCCAAGCGATGGCCCGACGCCCTGACCGTGCTTGAACATGCACACCAGGTTTACCCGGAAGACCTTGCCACGCTCGACCAGCTCGCCGGAGTGCAAGAGCAATTGGGCAACTTTACTGCTTCGGCGCAATCGCGCAACCAGATGGGCGTTCTCTACACTCAAAAAGACAACGCCGATCAAGCCGTCGCCCAATGGACGCGCGCCAGCCAACTCGACCCCGACAATCTGGACTACCATCACAAGTTGGCCTTTTATTATCAGAAGCAAAATAACCCCAAGCAGGCGGTGATCGAACTGCTGACTCTTGTCCGGCTCTACCGAAAGGCCGGCGACATGGATCAGGCCGCCCGGCAGTGCCGCGCGGCACTCTCGCTTGACCCGCGCAACACCGACGCGCTCAAGGTCATGGGAGAAATTCGCGTGGTGCGGGGAACGGCCTCGCTCCCACCTGTGCCCGAAGCTACGCCGTCTGTTTCCGGCGCGACGGCTCCATCATTGACCGGTCCAGCCGCTCAAGCGTCAGAAACACTCGATACGTCTTCGCCGGAAAGCGAGGCTTCCAACACGCCGGTTGACTTGACTTTGCAGAAGGCGCTGTCAGATCTGGCCGAGTTCATCTTCGAAGATCAAGCGTCCTTCCAGCCGCGAACCGAAGCGCGCGGAGCCGCTGCGCATCTCACCAAGAGCGAGATTGATGCGCTCGTCGGCCAGGCGATTGACCTGCAAACGCGCGATCGCGATCAGGATGCACTTACCATGTATCAGCGGATTCTGGACGCAGTTGAACTGCCAGCGGCAAGATTCAACCTCGGGCTGATCTATGAACGACAACTGTGCTTTGACGAAGCGATCGAACAATTCCGGCAATCCGTCCAGGATCCCGAATATGCGTTGGGCAGTCACTTTGCATTGGGCGAATGTTGCCGCGCCAAAAGCCAATCCAACGAGGCACTCGGACATTTCGTCCAGGTCCTCAAGTTAGTGGACCTGGCTACCGTCTCGCGCGACAAGACCGACGAGCTATCCACGTTGTACGACAGTCTGGCGACCACCTATCTCGAAGGCGGCCCGGCCCAGGCAGAACAGTTTGTGAACTCGATCATCGAGTTCTTGTCGAGCGCCGGCTGGGACACGCGAGTGACCGAAGCGCGGCAGCGGCTCAACACCCTGTCCGCTGAGGGCGCTCCGCTCGTCAGCCTGGCCGAGATACTCACTGTGCCCAACGTGGACGCTGTTCTGCACTCCCTCGCGCTCATGCACGAATACACTCAACGCGGCAAAATCTATACGGCTTTGGAAGAAGCCTATGTCGCCATCGGCTACGCAGCACACTATTTGCCGATGCATCGGCGCATCGGAGACATTTTGTGGCAAGGCGGACTGCAGGACGCCGCCATCGTCAAATATCAGACCATCGCCGACGCCTACCAGGCGCGCGGCGACTATCTCCAGGCGACGGCGACTTTACAGCGGATCCTCAGTCTCATGCCGATGGACGTGGACACGCGCAACAAGCTGATCCAGTTGTTCCTCGACCACGGCGAAGTGGATCGCGCACTCGAACAATACATGGCGCTGGCCGACACTTTCGATCAATTGGCCGAGATAGACAAGACGCGCGAGACCTATCAAGAGGCAATCAAGTACGTTCCACGCACTTCCGACAGCAAACGCTGGGCGGCGAGGATCCTCCATAAAGTCGGCGACATTGACATGCAGCGCATTGACTGGCGACGCGCCATCCAAGATTACGAACAAATCAAGGCCATTGCCCCGGATGACGATAAAGCCCGTGTGACGCTGGTCGAGTTGCGATTCAAGACGAGCGAAAACGCGCGCGCTATCAAGGAATTGGACGAGTTGCTCGGCCTGTACTCGACGAGCGGCAAAGCGAACAAGATCATCCCCACGCTCGAAGAGCAAATCCGCAGTCAGCCGAACGAGATGGGACTGCGGATGCGGCTGGGGCGCGCCTATCTGGGCGCCGGACTCACCGCGCAGGCTGTCGAACAGCTCGATGCGCTGGCCGATCTTCAGCTTCAAGCCGGCATGGCGAAAGAGGCCATGATCACTATCAAGGGCATCATCTCACTGAATCCGTCCAACGTCGCCGATTATCGCCAAGTTCTCGCCCAGCTCAGCTCAAGTTGAGTCATGCCTGAACTATGGTATCTTTTTCAGCGGTTCACCTGGGGCAGTGCACTCGACATCGCCCTCGTGGCGCTGGTATTCTTTGTGCTGTTCCAGATGGTGCGCGGCACGCAGGCTGTCCAATTGCTGCGCGGCGTCATCATTCTGGCCGTCATCATCTTGCTACTCGGCAACGCGCTCAAACTGCCGGCCTTTAGCTGGCTGGTACGTAACGCCATCCCCGCACTGCTCGTCGCCATCCCAGTCATCTTTCAGCCTGAACTGCGCCGCGCCCTCGAACGGCTGGGCCGCGCCGGCTCATTTCTCAGCACGCCCGCCCGGCAATCCGCCGCCGAGACCGCTATCATCGAAACCGTCGCGGCGTGCCAGCGCCTGGCCGAGCGAAAGCACGGCGCACTCATCATCTTTGAGCGCGAAACGGGTCTGCAAGATTACATCGAGACTGGCATCCCGCTTCACGCCGAAATCAGCTCCGAGCTTTTGCAGACGATCTTTTTTCCGAACACGCTGCTGCACGACGGCGCCGTGATCGTGCATGGCGACAAAGTCTTAGCCGCTGCGTGCATTCTGCCGCTGACAAGCGGTTTTTTGGCCGATCGGCGATTGGGCCTGCGTCATCGCGCGGCGATTGGCATCACCGAAGCGACCGACGCGATCGCCGTTGTCGTGAGCGAAGAGCGCGGCAGTGTGTCCATCGCGCATAATGGTCGCATGATCCGCCGCCTCGACGCGCAACGACTGGAAGCTGTTTTGCGCGCCTTCTATCAACCGCAACTGAGTCGCCCCGCATCGCTATGGATGCGCTTTCTTGGGCGCTTGAGCGGCGAGCCGCGCGGCAGGTCGTCCACTGGAACCGCACCGACGCGAACGGGGGATCGCCCATGATTCGCCGCATCGCAGACACTCTCGTTCGCGCCCTGCTGGCCGTCGTTTTAGCCGTGCTGATATGGATCATCGCCAGCCAGGAAAAAGACCCGACTATTGTGGGCACTTTTTCGACGCCACTGCCTATCGTCCGCGTCAACGAGCCGCCGAACGCGCTCGTGTACGAACAATCTGCAGATTCCACTCGCGTCACGCTGCGCGCCCCGCAGTCGTTGTGGGGACAGCTTTCGCCTGATATGTTCAAGGCCGAAATTGATCTGGCCGGTCAGCCGTTCGGACAGCTCACACTGCCGATTCGCGTGCTCGTGGTCAATCGCGCTATTGAATTCGTGCGCAGTGACCCAGCCACGGTGGATTTGCACATCGAGCCTTCGACCGAGCAAGGTATTCCGGTGCGCATCACGACCGTGGGTGATCCAGCGCTGGGGTACGCAGCCGGGCAAGTCACGGTCACTCCGCCGGAAGTCAGGGTACGCGGACCAGCCTCGTTCGTCGGCAAGGTATCCACCATCGGCGGCACACTCGGCCTTTCGGGCGCGCGCGAGAACGTTGATCAATCTGTTCGTGTGAGAGCACTGGACAAGGACGGCAACCCCGTTGACTTTGTGACGCTCTCGCCGGAGACGGTTCAGGCTCACGTGGAAGTGGAGCACCTCGGCGGCTTTCGCGACCTGGCTGTCAAAGTCGTCGTGCGCGGACAGGTCGCGCCGGGCTATCGCATCAGCAACGTCACGGTGAACCCGCCGATCATCACCGTGTTCGGCTCTTCGCAGGCGATTGATGCCAGCCCGGGCTTTTTGGAGACGGCGCCGATTTCGGTGACGAACGCGCAGGATGACCTTGTCGAGCGTGTGCCGCTCAACGTGCCGGGCGGACTATCGCTGTTGGGCGACAACGCCGTGCAGGTCAACGTGCAGGTCGAAGCGATTCAAGGCGGCGTGACACTCCAGTTTCCGGTAACAGTGCAAGGTCTGCGTGATGGACTGGAATCCAAGCTCGGGCCGGAGAACGTCGAGTTGATTCTCACCGGCCCGTTGCCTAAGCTTCAGACGCTCAAGCCAGACGACGTGCGCGTGGTCGTTGACCTGGTGAACCTGGGCACGGGCGCCTATCAACTCAAACCACAAGTCATTGTCCCGCAAGGCGTCGTGGTCGAGACGATGTTGCCCGCGACGATTCAAGTGACGATTGGGTACAAGGGCACGCTCAACCTTTCGCCTGTGCCGACGCCCGGCCCAACGCCGACCAAGACCAAGTAGTCGGGTCGTCGGGTGGCCCGGCTGAGAAAGCTTTACATGTCAAAAGCAACCAAGGCAGTCCAGCGGAAAACCACATACCGTCCAGCGCAAGAAAAGCTGATCTCGGTGGATTCTGCTCTCGGCGGCACTCGCACAAGCATTGCCTACGTCAAACCGAAAAAGTCTGCTCCGCCGCCTATCAGCACCCTGAAAACAAAAAAGGTTATTGCGTTCGGTTGGTACGGCGGCAAATTCTCACACCTGGATTGGTTGTTGCCATTGCTGCCGTCCTGCCACCACTATTGTGAACCTTTCGGCGGGTCTGGGGCAGTTCTGCTCAATCGTCCCCCCTCACCCGTTGAAACATACAATGATCTGGACGGAGAAGTAGTAAACTTTTTCCGCGTCTTGCGAGACGACAAGGAAAGGCTGGTCGAAGCCATCGGCCTGACGCCTTTTTCACGCGAAGAATTCAATATCGCTTGTGTCGTTGATCCGGACGCAGGCCCGCTGGAAAGGGCACGCCGCTTTTTTGTTCGCGCTCGCCAGGTCCGCACGGGTCTGGCGCAAGTCGCCAGCCTAGGGCGTTGGGCGAATTGTAAAAACACGAGCCGCGCCGGAATGAGCGGCGTCATCAGCCGGTGGCTCGGAAGCATCGAGGATTTGCCCGAAATCGCCGAGAGGCTATTGCGGGTGCAAATTGAGAACCGCCCTGCCGTTGATGTGATTCGACTGTATGACTCGCCACACACGCTTTTTTATTGCGATCCACCGTACGTTCACCTGACACGAGGCGACAACAAAGCCTATGGCTACGAGATGACAGATAACGAACATCGCCAGTTAGCCCAGGTATTGAATTCTGTGCGCGGGCTGGTGGCAATTTCAAACTATCAATGCGTGCTCATGGATGAATTGTATCCCCCGCCTAAGTGGGTCAAGCACATTGCACCCGAAAAGACAATTCACTCCACGAAGGGCAAACGAGTGGAAGCGTTATGGACGAACCATGATCCAGGCGAGCAGAGCAAAGGTATGCGAAGGCTTTTGGAGAGACGCTGATGCCCAAGACCCCATCCGAAATACTCAAACAAGCACTGGCACGCGCGTCCGCCGACCTTGCCAGGCCATTGATCAAGGACAAAGCATTACGCGAGCGCACAGAGTATGTTTGCCGTTGCCTCAGCAACCGCGCAGGCATACGGTTGCTCATGGCTTGCCTGCTGGCAAAGATAGATCGCCCGAAAGTTGACCCACGCAAACCCTACACAGAAATAGGCGATGCGGATTCTTTCTCTGGTCGCACCTACGACGAGTCTTATATCACTCACTTTGTCAATGAGCACCGGCTACCTTGCAACCCGACAACAGCCTTCTTGACGCCAGCCCTGCGGAATATTGATCGTCCCCTCACGACAGACGTCGAGATTGTGGGACGACCACGCCAACTCTATGCATACACGTTGCAGCTTTTGGATGATGTACAAGCCAGGCGGGTATCTGCAAAAGATTTGCTGGCAAAGGCAATTCGACATCTCCTGATCATGCGCAACGAAAAAGACGGTCGCATGGCGACTCTACTGGCAGACTTGCGACATTCGGAAGACGCACAGCCGTTATCATCTGAAGCGACAGTCAACCTCATTGAGCAGCACGTTGCCTGCAAGAATTCAAGCCGTCTACCTGTTCTGGTTGTGGCCGCCGCTTATCAGACAGCAGGAGACAAGATTGGGGAACGCCTATTACCGCTGGAGAGCCACAATGCCGCGGATGAACAAACGGGCGCAATGGGCGACCTCGAAATCTGTCTGGTAAGTGACGACCAGGTTGTGACCGCCTACGAGATGAAGATGAAGCGAGTCACGATTGACGATATTGATCGTGCTCTTCAAAAGATCGCTACGGCAGCTGCTCGCATCCATAACTATATCTTCATTACAACAGATGTCATCGAAGACTCGGCCAAGGCCTATGCTACAGAAGCTTATGAGCGCACTGGTGGAACAGAGATCGCCATTCTGGACTGCGTCGGTTTCCTTCGACACTTTCTCCATTTCTTTCATCGTTTGAGGACCGAGTACCTGAACGCATATCAAGCGTTGGTGCTGTCTGAACCCGATAGTGCTGTGAGCCAGCCACTCAAGGAAGCGTTCCTGGTCTTGCGCCAAGCTGCAGAAGCAGATCAGTGAGCGTCGTCCAGTTCAACTATTTGACCACTTGACTAGAGGACAATTCGACGGCATGACTAAACCTCTCGTGGCACTCGTAGGCCGACCCAACGTCGGCAAATCAACTTTGTTCAATCGGCTCGTCGGCGAGCGGCTGGCCGTGGTGGACGAGACGCCCGGCACCACGCGAGACCGCATCGAAGCTGAATGCAGTTGGAATGGACGCGCGTTCACCGTCGTGGACACGGGCGGCATCGAAGTGTTGCCTGAGCGAATTGAGGGCGCCCGCCGAGGCAAAAAATCGCCGACCGTGCACAAGCCGCTCTCCATCGCTTCCGCCGAGTTCATCCCGCAAATCCGCGAGCAGGCCGAGATGGCAATACAAGCCGCCGACGTCGTCGTGTTTGTCGTGGACGCGACAAGCGGCATCACCGCCGCCGACGAAGAGGTGGCCGACACGCTCCGCATGCGCCGCGCGAACAAGCCGGTGCTCGTGGCCGCCAATAAAGCCGAGTCGGCGCAGCGCCGCGATGAAGCCGTCGAGTTTTATGGGTTGGGCCTGGGCGAAGTGTTCCCCATCAGCGCCATACATGGAACGAGCACAGGCGACTTGCTCGACGCAATCGTGGCGTCGTTCCCGCCGCAAGAAGAAGAGACGGAAGACGAATCCGTCAAGATTGCCATCGTCGGCCGGCCGAACGTCGGCAAGTCGTCGCTGCTCAACGCGATTCTGGGAGAGGAGCGCGCCATCGTCAGCCCCATCCCCGGCACCACGCGCGACGCGATTGACACGCGCATCGTCTGGGAGACGCTGCCCGTCACGTTGATTGATACGGCGGGCATCCGCCGCCGAGGTCACATTGATGTCGGCGTTGAAAAGTACAGCGTCCTACGCGCGCTCAAAGCGATCCAGCGCGCGGATGTGGCGCTCCTGCTGGTTGACGCGATGGAAGGCGTCACCGCTCAAGACGCGCACATCGCGGGGTTCATCCTCGAAGAGATCAAGTCGTGCGTCGTTGTCGTCAACAAGTGGGATGCTGTGCCCGCCAAGACCGGTCACACGATGGACGATTACACGGCTCATGTCCGAAGCACATTGAACTTTATGGACTATGTGCCGGTGCTGTTCATCTCGGCCAAGCTTGGCACGCGCGTAGATACCGTCCTGCCCACGGCCTTGCGCGTGCAAGAAGAGCGACTCATTCGCATTCCCACGGGCGAGTTGAATCGCATCCTCCGTGACGCGATGTCCAAGCAAATGCCGCCCACCAAAGCGGGCAAGCGGCTCAACATTTATTACGCCACTCAGC
>Ga0315268_10001447_pt1 | contig 27255 bp, 21 predicted proteins | sample C1_top_MG_FD_204535 | JGI IMG/M metagenome (GOLD analysis project Ga0315268, IMG submission 204535) | Sediment microbial communities from Yellowstone Lake, YNP, Wyoming, USA - C1_top | ecosystem: Environmental > Aquatic > Freshwater > Lake > Sediment | place: USA: Wyoming | collected 2017-08-01
CGCCTCCACCTGCGCATCGACAACGCCGACCGCCGCCTCACCCCGCACGGCCGCCGCGTCGGCCTCATCTCCGACCAGGCCTGGACCGCCTTCCTTGCCAAACAGCAGCGCATGTCCGCCCTGAAAGATCTTTTGGAGAAAACCAAGCTCACCGCCGGCCTGGCGGAGAAACTCGACCGTACAATCGCCCGCGACCGCGCCCTCGCTGCCGATCACCGACCGCCGATCACCAGCGGCGGCCATCAGGCTGAAAAGCCTGTGATTGAAAATGAATTCCAGGAGTGTCATCCCGAGCGCAGCGAGGGACCTGCTGTTGCTGCAAACGGAAAATTAACGGATGTCATCCTGAGCGAGGACGCGCCACAAAGCGAGCGGCCCGGTGTTGGCCGCGAGCAAGGCGCGTCCGAGTCGAAGGACCTTCATTTCCTCGACCTCTCGCCCAATCTTGGCGCTCCTCTCGCCCAGCTCCTCAAGCGCCCCGAAATCGTCATCGAGCACCTCGCCCCGGTTCTCCGCGAGCTGATGCCGGACTTCTTCCCTGACCGCTGGCCACTGGCCGCTGACCACCTGCCTGCCCTCCTCCGCAACGAACTGAAATCGGTGGAAACGGAAATCAAATACGAGGGCTACCTGAAGCAACAGGAAAAGGCCATCCAGCGCCTCAAGCGCGCCGAGCAGCGCGCCATCCCCGACTGGTTCGACTACAAATCCGTCAGCGGCCTCTCCCGTGAAATGCAGGAAAAGCTGCTCAAGGTCCGCCCCGGCACTATTGGCCAGGCCGGCCGCATCCCCGGCGTCACCCCGGCGGCCGTCTCGCTCGTCAACGTCTACATCGAAATCCAGTCCCGCCGCCGCGCCCCGGCGGCTTCCTAGCCCGTCCTGAACTTACGCCCCTGCCGCCAGCGCCTTGTACTCCGCATCCGACCCCGCCCCCAGCAGCACCCACAGCGTGTAGATCCCCAGCGCCGTCCCGAACGGCACGCTGAGCAGCCCGATAATTCCCACCACGATCGCCAGCACCCGCGCCCAGCTTTCCCGCTGCAGCAACCCGATGCCGGCCACCAACCCCAGCCCTCCCTTCACCAGCAGCGCTACGCCCACGATCTGTATCAGCGGAGGCACGAACAGCGGCACCGGTGGCGGCGGCGCCTGCGGAAATCCCGGCCCCATGGTGAAGCCGTGGCGAAACACGGTTTGCGCCACCACGATCGCCAGCACCCCGCCGAAGGCCACCAGCGCCGAGTACACCATCCACAGGATGCCCAGCGGATGCACATGCCGCGCCACCCGTCCGCTGCCCCCCGGCGCCGGCCCGATCACCGCCTTGCCGCATCGCGTACAGTATTTCTGTACAGGTTCTAACTGCGTTCCGCATGCATCGCAAAACATGCTTGACCTCGCTTCCTGCGGAAATCCTGCGCCCCCGCTGCGTTGTCCGGCCGTCAATCAGCGGCTAATTCCTTGAGCGCCCTCTTCGCCGCCCCCAGCAGCGCCTCCGCCCCCACCGGCTTGCCCGTGGCGTGCTTCATCCACAGGTCCGGGGCCAGGCTGCCGTAGCTGGCCATGCGCTCGAACTCCGGCCCGATCTTCCCTGCCGTGCGGAACTGCTGCTCGATCTGGAAGGCGATCAAGTGCCCGATGGGATAATCCGGCAGGTACAGGAACGCATCGATCATGTGCGAGTATATCGCCAGCAGGGGCACATCTTTCTTCTTGAACACCGGCGCGTAGTACTGGTTCCAGACCTCGCGCGCGATCCCCAGTGTCGCCTCCCGCAAATCGCCCGCCGTCGCCGCCGGATGGTCATACATCCAGTGCCACACCGCCATATCCACCAGCGCCACCCCGGCGATTTCGTAGGTCCCCCAGAAATCGTTGAGGGTGCGCATGGCCTCGTCTTTGGGCCCCGGCGACGCCAGCCCCAGCAGCTCCAAATCCCGCGCCTGGAACACGAACGCCAGCGCCTCGGTAAACGCCGTGTTGGGCACGCCCGCCAGCAGCGTGTGGTCCACGTTCTTCATGGAGAACGTCTGCTCCACGTTGTGCCCCAGCTCGTGCACCGCGATGTTGAAGCCCTTGTAATTCATCCCCGACTTCTCCACCCGCGTCCTCAGGTGCACCTTGGCCTCGCGCATGCCCGAGCCCCACGCGTGCCCCGACCCGCGCGCCGGGTCCACCACGATGTTCTCCGCCACGTACTGGGCCCGCTCCGGCGCGAATCCCAGCTTCAGCAGCAGGTTCGGGATGTCCTTGCGATACGCCTCCGCTGTCGGGTATCGCTTGCGCACGATTTCGTCCAGCTCCGCCTCCGTGTACTTCGACTTCGGCCGGAAGCCCGAGTACCAGATGTCGAACGGCTCCAGCGGACGCCCCAGCCGCTTCTCGATCAGCGCCGCCACCTGCGGCGCCAGCGGCGAGCTGACCATCTCGACCAGCATCTGCCGCACCCGCGGCTCCGGGATTTCGCGGTTCTCGTCGAAGCGCCGCGCCATGTGCGTGGGCGCCGTCGGCGAATACGGGTCCATCTTCTTCGCCGCCACGTAGGTCCCCCGCAGCATCGCGTAGCGAATGTCCGGCTCGCGTTCACTCAGAGCACTCGGCGGGTGCCCCACCCTAGCCTGGTTTTGGCTAGGGTGGGGGTTTTTCGCCGCAGGAACAAAATCCGAATCCTTGTCCGACGTCGCCCGCACCTCATTCGTCCACGGATTCCAGTCCACCTGCGGATTGTTGATCGCCGCCTCCGGGATCGTCTGCGTCACGATCCGATCCATCACCTGCTCGATCGTCCGCTGCTTCGCCAGGCCGAGCGCTTTGTCCTGTTCGTCGTAATCGGCCTTGATCTCATCCCGCAAATTCCAGTGCGACAGCAGCCTCATTTTCGGCGGGAAAAGACGCGCTTCGCTCCCACCGGAATCCGCCTTTGCCGACCGCCGATCGCCGACCGCCGATGGCCCTCCCACCACGTGATGCATCCACACGTTGTACTCGCTGATGTAATGGTCCGCCTCGGCTGCCGCCTGCGCGATCGCCAGGTTCACCTCCGCCGGCACCCTCTTCGAGAAGCGCTGCGCCAGCCGCGCTTCCGCCCACTGCCGGCGGGTCCAGTTCTGGCCCTCGGTCAGCCGCTGCTGCAGCGTGGTCAGCGGGAAGTTCAGCAGCGCCACGAAGGCCAGCTTGTCCTGGAACCAGTCATCCAGCACGTGCGCTCCCGGGTCGTAGCCCGCGAACACCTCGTCCAGCGGCAGCATCGGCCCCAGGTCCAGGTCGGCCTGGGTCCGGAACTCCCGCACCAGCTCCGTCATGTGCCCGTCCGTCTGCTCCAGCAACCGCTCAAATCTCGCAAATACCTCGTCCAACGTGGAGGCAGCCGCCCCCGGCTGCCGCTCGCTGCTGGCGAAATTCGCCCGCACGAACGCCTCGAACGCCGCCTGATCCCCATCTTCCGCCCGCCAGAATTCGCCCACCTGCTTCAGCCCGCGGCGCGCCCGTTCCGCCTGCGACGGCCCGTACTTGGCCGCCAGCTCGCTCTCCATCTTCCCCCGCGCCTCCGCCATCCATGGAACTGATGTGGCCTCGGCCGGGATCGCCTGCTTTGAACTCTCACTCGCCGTGCTCATTCCCTTCTCCTGCGCCATGGCGCTCACCACCACGCTCACCACCACCAACCCCAATAAGATGCCCCTGCGCCTCATATCCCCTCCGCCGAAAACTGCCCAGTATACCCGCTGATGTGGTGCGGGCGCCCCCGCGTTCATCTGCGTCAAGCAGCGGCAAAAAAAACGCGCGGCCTCGCGCCGCGCGTCACACGTCGAAAATGAGCCGATCTACTGTGCCTGTCCGAACGCCCTCAGCACGTTGTGGATCTTGGTCACCCGTGCCTGGTCTTCCGTGCTCCCGGTGAGGAATTCCATCCCGTACGTGTATCCCCGCCGGTTACGCACCACCGTGCGCGCCACCAGCGGTTCGCCGCGATACGGCGGCGTGAAGCTGATCTCCACTTCCTCGCCGATCTGCAGCTCCGCCCCGGCGAACACCGCGATCCCGCCGTCGTTGATATCGGTGCCGCGCCCCACCACGAACACGGTTTTGTTGTGCTTGCGCACGATCACCGTCACCGGCACCTGTATCTTCAGCCGCGGCCAGCGCCGCATTGACCGGTACACCACCGGCGCCAGTCCCTGCGCCGCCAGCTCGGAATGTGCCATGGGCCCCTCCTCCGCGAACGCGGCACCGTGCCCACCGCACAATGGGCCGCTGCGGACCCAGAATCTACCGTCCTGCCGCGCTCCCGGCAAGTTACCGAAGTCAGTGCACCGCCGTCGCTGCACTTGCATGCCGCTGATTGACAAGGCTCGCAGCGAGCCGCACTGGCGCGTCGTCCCGCGGGCGAGGGCGCCCGCGGCACAACGGCCATCAGGGCTGCGGGAGCGCGTGACAAAAGTCATAGGCGGGCGAGCAGAGTGATAGAACACTTGTCCATCGCGAGGTCAGCAATGCTCTCGACGACCTCAGAACACGCGCTTCGGGCCTTGACGGTGATGGCGGGCATGCCGCCGGGGGCGTCGGCGGGTTCGTATTGCCGCCGGTCATGGGGTTTGCCGTTTCCGATTTAGGCAAGCGCGGGTATCCTATTGGATTCATCGTCTTCGTGTTCCTGTCTATCTTCGCGTTGTCAATGGTCTGGGTCCTGAAGTACGCCCGTCACGGGGTGAATTCACTTGCAGGGAGCAAGCCATGAAAGTACGCGTTTGTTGGTGGTTCGCCGCTGTCGTCATATTTACGTTACCCGCGAGTGCGCAGACGCCGGCTGTCCAGAATGCCGGCGCGCAATGCGTGGGTTGCCACGCGAAAACGACTCCAAACGTGGTGGCCGACTGGAAGCAGAGCCGGCATAGGCAAGCCGAGGTCGGGTGCAGCACGTGCCATGGGGCCGAACACAGGAAGGCGGAGGATGCGGGGAAGGCGAAGATTCCCACGCCGGAAACCTGCAGCCAATGCCACCAGGCGCAAGTGGAGCAATTCAGCAAGGGCAAACATGCGAAGGCGTGGATCGCGATGGAAGCCATGCCGACCATTCACTATCAGCCGATGGCCATGACCGAGGGAATGAAGGGCTGCGGCGGCTGCCACAAGCTGGGGTTGAAATCGCCGGAGCAGATCGCGGCGCTGAAGAAGGAGGGGTCGAGGTTCGGCATCGCTTCCTGCGACGGCTGCCACACCCGGCACACGTTTTCGGTGGCTGAGGCGCGCTCTCCGCAGGCGTGCCAGACGTGCCACATGGGCTTCGATCATCCGCAGTGGGAGATGTACTCGAGTTCGAAGCACGGGGTGCGGGCGGAGCTGAAGCAGTTGAAGATCCAGGGGGAATCGTCGGCTGCGCCCACCTGCCAGACCTGCCACATGCAGAACGGAAACCACGAAGTGCGCACGGCGTGGGGTTTCCTGGCGGTCCGTCTGCCCATGCCGGAAGACAAGCAGTGGGCGGCGGACCGGGCCACCATCCTGCAGGCGCTGGGGGTGCTTGATCCCGAGGGCAAGCCGACGGGCCGGCTGGAGGCGGTGAAAGCCGCGGACATGGCGCGCCTGGATCAGGCCTCGTGGCAGGGCGAGCGAGACAAGATGCTGAAGACCTGCAGCCAGTGTCATTCCAGCAATTTTGCCCGGCAACAGCTCCAGTACGGCGACGACATGATCCGCAATGCCGATCACCTGATGGCCGAGGGCATCCGCACGGTGACGGGGCTCTACCAGGACGGGCTGCTGAAGAAACCCCAGGGATACGCCTACGCCTTCCCCGACCTGCTCACCTTTCACGATGCGCCCACCAGGATCGAGCAGACGCTGTTCGTAATGTTCCTGGAGCATCGCATGCGCACGTTCCAGGGGACGTTCCACGCCAGCCCGGACTACGCGCTGTGGTACGGATGGAGCGAAATGCAACGCGATCTGACCGACATCAAGGAGATGGCGGCAGAAATCCGGCGCAGCGGGCGCGCTGCCGCCAGCGGGCAGCAGTGAGACATCAGCGGCAGCAAGGCAGGGCGGGCGCCCTGGGCGCTCGCCCTGCCGGGAATGGTTGCCGTTTGCGCTATTCAGCTTCGAGCGGGATGCAGGCGATGATGCCCTGAAGGGTCCGCATGGTTTCGACGTAGCGCTTGAAGTAGAGATCGGAGATACGCTTCTGAAGGGCGTAGCCCATCCGGCTGTCCTCTTCCATGAGCCGGCGCCAGACGGCGGTGTCGATTCTGAGCAACTTGCAATCGGAGACGCACTGGGCGGTGAGCGTGTAGGTTCCGGGTTCAAAGCTGGCGCCCGCGCCGAAGATGGCGCCGCGGCCCAGCGTTTCTATCAGAATGCTCATTCCTTTGCTGCCTGGCAAGCGAAGAGCCACCTGGCCGTCAATCACAACGTAGAGATACTTCCCCTTTTCTCCCTGGGTGTACACGACCGCGCGGGCATGCCGTTCCACGACCTCCGAGGCGTTATGAATGATGTTGATCTGCTCAGGCCTGAGATAGCTGAAAACATCCTGGGCCAACATCTGCGAGGTTGCCATGGAATTGCCTCCTTCGTTGCTGGAAGTTCCACGCAGGTGCAGAATACACCGCCGGGGCGACAAAGGCGCGCGCAAGCGGACGAGTCCGGGGGAGCTTGGCCCGAAAAGGGATGCACAGTGGATGCGGCAGGCGGGCGCGCAATCACGCACCCCGGTGACGCGAATCACGCAAGGGCGCGCGCGGGAGCACTAGAGTACGAAGTTTCGGGGCGCCGGAGGCCGGCCGGTTGCCGGCGAAAATGCCGGCCCTGAAACCGGTTCGGGCGGGAGGAGCGTATGGCGAAAATCGCGATTCTGTATTGCAAGCGGATCAAAGACCATTCCTGCGTGGCATGCGCGAAGTGCTACAAAGGAATCGCCGAGAAAAACGGCGAGTTCGCGCGTCACGACCAGATCGAGCTGGTGGCCATGACGGACTGCGGCGACTGTCCGGGACTGACCGCTCCGCGGGTGAAGCTGGTGACGGAGACGCTGCAGGGACTGGGGCGCGGGCTGGACGTGATCCACTTCGGCACGTGCATGAAGTCGGCCATGGAAGCGGCGCATTGCCCGATCGATTTCGACGATCTGAAGACCCGCCTGGAGAAGAAGTTCAAGGTGCAGGTGGTGCTGGGGACGCATTCGTACTAGCGCCGGGCGGCTTTTGTCGGCGGTGGCATGGGTTGGAAGGGCGCCAAAGCATAGATGCGGTGATGGACCCCTTCGACTTCGCTCAGCCGGGCCGCCACTCAGCATGACGCCATTAGGAATAGATTCGGTTTTGAAGCAGCCGCCGGCGGAATAAATTCCGCCGCTACAAGTTTTCAGCAAGCGCGGCTAGCGCCAGCCGGCGAAGGTGTATCCCTGCGGGCGAGGCGCCCGCGGCACAACGTGTATTTAGTTTCGCGGCAGCCGAGGGCGGCTGCCGCCACGTGAATTTCAGCGGAGAAAACGCAGCCCCGGCGAGGGCGCCGGGGCCTACCCAGAATGGATACAGCTACTGTGGAATTGGCCCTAGCGCGCCACGGCAGCGGCGCGGGCGCGTTTGCGCTGCTTGCGCCAGCCGGCGATATCCGCGACCGCCCTGATCGCGGCATCAACCTGCTGGCCGGTGTTGAACGGCCCGATGGAGAAGCGCACGCCGCCGTGGATGTCGAGGGTGCCGAGCTGCTGATGCACCAGGGGGGCGCAGTGCAGGCCGGTGCGGGTGGCGAGGTCGTGATCCACGTCGAGCATGACGCCGACGTCGCCGGCCTCCATGCCTTCGATGTTGATCAGGACGGTGGCGACGTGGTCCTGCAAGCCGCCGCAGCAGTAAAGGCGGACGCCGTCGATGGGCCGGATGCCGTCCACCAGCTTTTGCGCCAGCTTCATTTCGCGGGCGTGGATCCGCTCCACGCCGCCCTGCTCCTCGATCCAATCCTGTCCGGCCCAGAGGGCCGCCACGCCGAGCATGTTGGGCGTGCCGAACTCCATGCGCCAGGGGTACTCTTCGAGGTGGTACGGGTGGGCCGAACGCACGCCGGTGCCGCCGCTGCGCACCTGCCGCAGCTCGACGTGCTTGCGCACGCACAGTCCGCCGATCCCCATTGAGCCCATCAGACCCTTGTGGCCGGTGAAGGCCAGCACGTCGACGTTCATGGCCTGCATGTCGATGGGAATGATGCCGGCGGTTTGCGCGGTATCAATGGCGAAGGTGACGGTGCGTTCGCGGCAGAGGCGGCCGATTTCGCAGAGCGGCTGCACGGCGCCGATGACGTTCGAGCCGTGATTGACGATCACCAGCCGGGTATTGGGACGGATGGCTTTGGCAACATCGCCGGGATCGATGAAGCCGGCGGAGTCGAAGGGCAGGAAGGTGGCCTGGACGCCGAGATCGCGGACCAGGTGGTTGATGGGGCGGATGACGGAGTTGTGCTCCAGGTTGGTGCTGACCACGTGGTCGCCGGAGCCGAGCAGGCCGGGAATGATCAGGTTCAGGGCGTCGGTGGCGTTGTAGCCGAAACAGAGGCGCTCGGGGGCGTCTTGGTCGCCGCCGAAAAAGCGGGTCAGGCGCTGGCGCAATTTGTCCAGCAGCGAGCCGGCTTCCAGGGCCAGGTCGAAGCCGCTGCGGCCGGGGTTCACGCCGGTTTCGCGGTAGAAGTCGAGCATGAACTTGTAGACGTTGTCCGGTTTGGGCCAGGCGGTGGCGGCGTTGTCGAAATAGATGAGCTGCTTTTTCATGGCGGGCTCCCGCTTTACACGCAGCCGGTGGGCTTGGGCAATCCCGCCACGCGGCAGGCGCCCTTGGCCGGGCCGGATGGAAACAGGTCGTAACACGGAGGCACTGAGGCACGGAGGCACGCAGAGCAAGTCTGTTCAAATCGGGATCCGTGATCCTCCGCGCCTCCGTGCCTCCGTGTTTTTCGGCAAACGCAAGTGTAGGAAGTTGCCGGCAGGGAAGCGAATGGCGATCCGACGGTATTTAGGGCAGATTTGCGAATGTTGTTAGGCGGCGAAGGCCGCGCGCCGCGGTTTCGTTAACTGGTGGGCGAAGCGGTGGTCTGGTGAGCTGTTTTTGGTTCCATGCAGCGCCAGGTGAGCGAGGAGCTGAGCACCATAGAGGTGGTGGTGGCGACGTAGGGCATGAGCGAATCCAGGACGCGCTCGAGGTGGGACTGGTCGGCGACGGCGAGCTTGATGATGAAGGACTCGGCGCCGGTGACGCGGTGCACTTCCAGCACCTCGGGGCGTGCGGCGGCCTTGCGGGCGAACCCCGGCAGCGCGCTGCCCTCCACGGTGACGCGCACGAAAGCCAGCAGCGGCGCGCCCACCTTGGCGTGGTCCAGTTCGGCGTGATAGCCGACGATGATGCCGGCGTCCTGCAGCCGGCGCACGCGCTCGACCACGGCGGGGGTGGAGAGGCCGACGCGGCGTCCCAGCTCGGCGAAGGCCAGGCGGGCGTCCTGCTGCAGTTCGACCACGATCTTCCAGCCGATCTTGTCGAGCAGATGAGAAAGGGTTCTCTCGGGCATGGGTGGGCGCCTCCTGGACGGCTGTGGAGGTGATTGTAGCCGCGGGACCCACATCTGCCAAAGGCGGGCAGATGTGGGGCACCAGCACCAGCACCAACTCGATTGCAGGCGGGTTACTGTCCGCCGCCGGCCGCTTTGGCCGCGGGCGGAGGATAAAGGTGGTGATAGGTGGTGAAGCCGCCGGGCAGATTCCTGGCGTCGAAGCCGTGCTGTACCAGGATGCGCAAAGCGTAGTAGGAGCGCTGTCCGACGCCGCAGTAGACCCAGATCTGGCGGTCGCGCGGCAGCTCGGAGAGGCGGTCGCGGATTTGCGGCAGGGGGATATTCGTGGCGCCCTCAATGTGCCCGTCCGTGAATTCCTTGGGATCGCGGACGTCCACCAGCACAGGCTCAGCGCGAGGCGAGGGTGGGGCGCCCGAATGCGTGTCTGGCAGCGCCTCCCAGGAGGCCAGCGGGACATCGCCGCGCAGGACGTTGGCGGCGATCATGCCGGCCATATTGACCGGGTCCTTGGCGGCGCCGAATTGCGGCGCGTAGGAGAGTTCAGCTTCCTCGAGATCGTAGACGGTGGCGCGGTTCTGGATGGCCATGGCGACCACGTCGATGCGCTTTTCCACGCCTTCCAGGCCCACCGCCTGCGCGCCCAGCACGCGGCCGTCTGCGGGCGCGAACAGCAGTTTGATGTGGATGGGCTTGGCGCCGGGATAGTAGCCGGCATGGTGGCCGGGATGGAGGTAGATCTTCTGGTAGGAGGTTCCGAGGCGGCGCAGAGTTTTTTCGTTGGCGCCGGTGGTGGCGACGGTGAGGCCGAAGACGCCGCAAACGGCGGTGGCTTGCACGCCACGGAAACGGGCCGGGCGGCCGCAGATGGCGTCGGCGGCGACGCGTCCCTGGCGGTTAGCGGGCCCGGCCAGCGGCACCAGGTTCCATTCGCCGGTGACGAAGTCGCGGGTCTCGACCGCGTCGCCGACGGCCCAGATGCGCGGGTCGCTGGTGCGCATGGCGTCGTCGACGCGAATGCCGCCGCGCTTGCCGATCTCCAGGCCGGCCTCTTTCGCCAGCCTGGTCTCGGGCCGCACGCCGATGGAGAGGATCACCAAATCCGCCGGAAAGCTCCGCCCGGACTGCGTCAGCACGCGCAAGCTGCCGCGGGCGGCCGGTTCGAAGCCGGCCACGGCGTCGCGCAGGTGGAGCGAAACGCCGTTCTTTGTCATGTGATGCTGTACCGGCTGCGCCATTTCCGGATCGAGGGGCGGGAGTACCTGCTCGAGCATTTCGACCACGGTGACGGAAATACCGCGGCTGGCCAGGTTTTCGGTCATCTCCAGGCCGACCAGGCCTCCGCCGACGACCACGGCGCGCTGCACCTGGCGGCCTTCGATCCAGGAGCGGATGCGGCGGCTGTCGGGAATGGTGCGCAGCACGAAGATGCCGGGCAAATCGATCCCCGGCAGCGGCGGCCGTATGGGGGCGGCGCCCGGCGAAAGCACCAGCGCGTCATATTTTTCCCGGTACACCTCGCCGGTCGAGAGGCGCTTCACTTCGATCTCGCCGCGCTGGCGGTCGATGGCCGTCACCTCGCTCTCGGTGCGCACCTCGATCTTGAAGCGCTCGTGGAACAGCTCCGCCGTGGCGACCAGCAGCTTCTTCTCGTCCTGGATGACGTTCCCGACGTAGTAAGGGAGGCCGCAATTGGCGAAGGAGACGTAGGGACCGCGATCGAAGATGATGATCTCCGCCTCCTCCGCAAGACGGCGGATGCGCGCCGCACAGGAGGCCCCGCCTGCGACGCCGCCTACGATGAGAATTCGCTTCGCCATCGACCAGCCCTCCTATCTCTATCAAATGCACCCGAGCGGCCCGGCGTTACAGCCAGCCACGGCTCAGGGGCGCGCGCTTCCGCTTGAGACCGGTTCCGGCGCGCCGGTGGAGACGGCGTCCAGGGCCTGGCGGAGGTCGGCAATGAGGTCTTCGGCATCTTCGATCCCCACGGAATAGCGGACCAGGCCGTCGCTGAAGCCGGCGGCGCGGCGGTCCTCGGGCGACATGCCGGCGTGGGTCATGGAGGCGGGATGCTCGATCAGGGTCTCGACTCCGCCCAGCGACACCGCCAGGGTGGCCACCTTGACGCTGTTCATCAGGCGAACGCCGGCTTCCATGCCGCCCTTCAGCTCGAAGCTGATCATGGAGCCGAAGCCCTTCATCTGGCGCTTGGCAAGCTCATGCTGGGGGTGCGAATCCAGGCCGATGTAGCGCACGCGGCTGATCTGGGGCTGCTGTTCCAGCCAGCGGGCGATCTGCATGGCGTTCTGCTGGGCCCGCTCGACGCGGAGGCCCAGGGTCTTCAGTCCGCGCAGGACCAGAAACGCCTGGTGCGGGTCCATGTTGCAGCCCAGGCTGATCATGACCGAGCGCAGGCGCTGGCAGACGCCGGGGTCTTTGGCGATGAGCACGCCGCCCACCACGTCGGCATGGCCGTTGATGAACTTGGTGACGGAGTGGAGGACGACGTCGGCGCCGAGATTCAGCGGGTTCTGCAGATAAGGGCTGGCGAAGGTGTTGTCCACCGCGACCAGACAGCCATGCGCGCGCGCAACGGCGGCCACCTGCTCGATGTCGGTGACCAGCATGGTGGGATTGGCCGGGGTCTCGATGTACACCAGCCTGGTGTTCGGCCGCAGGGCGCCGCGCACCTGGGCAAGGTCCGAGGTGTCCACGTACGTGGACTGGACGCCGAAGCGCGCGAATTCCTTCTCCATCACGACGCGGCTGGGGCCGTAAACCGAGGCGGTGCTGACCAGGTGCGCGCCGGCTTCCAGCAGGGCCATGTAAAGGGCGCAGACCGCGCCCATGCCGGAGCTGGTGGCAATGGCGCCGCATCCGTTCTCCAGGGCGGCGAGGTTCTCCTCCAGGGCGCGAATGGTGGGATTGCCGATGCGGGTGTAGATGAAGCCGTCTTCGCGTCCGGCAAAAAGGGCGGCGCCGTGCGCGGCGTCGCGGAAGGCAAAGGTGGAGGACTGATAGATGGGAACGTTCACCGCGCCCGTGGGGTCAGGCTTGTGACCGGCATGAATCAGCCTGGTATTGACGCCGAGGTGCTTGGTATCCATTGCCTTCCTTTCGTCAGCTTACGGACGTGAAGCATGCGCAAAGCAAACTTATCACTTTCTCGCCCAGCGCCAAATCCAACAGTGACGAACCGCACCTATCGGCGTGACCGCTCTTTCGCCGCGTTCATGACGCGGTCAGCATTGGCCATGGTCGTCCTTAGGATGCTTGCGGGCCGAATCTCGGCCCGTGGGCGGCACGCCTCAGGTCGGCACCCCGGCGCGCGGCAGCAGCCACTGGGTGAGCACGAACCAGACGGCGAGGAAGAGAACGAAGACAAGGAGTTCTTTCAGCATGGTCCTCCTCAGATAAAATTCAGGCCGGGTGGCGACGTTACAGGATTTGGTGATTGGATGATGTGGTGATTTGGCCGGAATCAGGAAAAACCCCCACCCTAGCCAAAACCGGGCTAGGGTGGGGCACCCGCAGTCGGGAGAGGTAAACCATAAATCGAGGAGAGCGCCATGAAGATCGATGTGGGCATCAGCAATTACGACCTGAGGGCGATGCCCGAGTACGCGCGCCAGGCGGAGGCGCTGGGCTACGACTGCCTGTGGTCGTCGGAGACGCAGCACGATCCGTTCCTGCCGCTGGCGGTGGCGGCCGCGGCGACCTCGAAGATCAGGCTCGGGACCTCGATCGCGGTGGCCTTTCCGCGCAGCCCGATGGTGCTGGCCTACACCGCGTGGGACCTGCAACAGGCGTCGGGAGGACGGTTCATCCTGGGGCTGGGCTCGCAGGTGAAGGCGCACAACCAGCGGCGCTTCTCGGTGAAATTCGAGTCACCGGGCCCCAAGCTGCGCGAGGTGGTGCTGGCGCTGCGCGCCATCTGGGAGTGCTGGCAGAAGGGCACGCCGCTCAAGTTCGAGGGACAGTTTTACAGCTTCACGCTGATGACGCCGTTCTTCAATCCGGGACCGATCGCGCAGCCGGAGATACCCGTCTATATCGCCGGCGTTAATCACTACATGTGCCGGGTGGCGGGCGAGGTGTGCGACGGCCTGCACGTGCATCCCTTCCACAGCCCCAAGTACCTGCGCGAGTACGTGCATCCCGCGGTGGAGGAAGGAATGCGGCTTGCGGGGCGCGCGCGCCGGGATTTCAGCTACGCGACGGCGGCGTTTGTCATCGTTGGTGACACGGAAGACGAACGCGCCCGCAACGCCGAGGCGGTCAGGCAGCAGATCGCGTTCTATGCCTCCACCCGGACCTACGAGCCGGTGCTGGCCTGCCACGGCTGGGAACGGGTGACGGCGGAGCTGCACCGCAAGTCGCTGGAAGGGGACTGGAAGGGCATGGCGGGGCTGATCAGCGACGAGATGCTGGACACGTTCGCCGTGTGCGGGAGGTACGGCAATATGGCGGCGAAGTTGCGCGAGCGGTATGACGGGCTGCTGGACCGGGTGGCGCTGTATCAGCCGTATGAGGTCAGGCCGGATGACCCGGGGCTGGGGCGGATGGTGAAGGATTTCGCAGGCTCGGGAGGATAGGAAGGCGTCATGCTGAGTCGCGGCCCCACAGCGGGGCCGCGACGCAGCATGACGCCGTCAGCATTATCCATCACGCCGAGGCCGCGCGGGCGCGGGCGCCCGCCGCACAATGCCCGCGGCACAAAGGCCAGGCACCAATAGCGCGCCTTCCGGCATCTCACATAGCAGCGATTCGGCTGGCGCTTACAGGGGCAAGGCGCAGCCAATCGGCAAAGGCTTCATCCAACATGAGTGCAGGCCATATTACCGCCGATGCGGAGGCGCTCGCCTCCTTCAGCGCGTGGGCCGACCTGACGTCGGATTCCCACAGCGTTCAGTTTTACAGCGACGACAGCTTCCTGCTCGATACCATGGGCCGGTTCATCGGCACCGCGCTGGGCGCCGGCGATGGGGCCGTGGTCTTCGCCACCAAGGCCCACCTCCAGGGGCTGGCGCAGCGGCTGAAAACGCGCGGGCTGGATGTGGGCGTGGCCCTGCAACAGGGGCGCTACGTTCCGGTGGAGGCGCCGGGGGCGCTGGCTAAGTTCATGCGCGACGGCGTGCCGGACGAACGCCGCTTTCGCAAGCTGGTGGAAGGGGCAGTGGAGCGCGCCCGGGCGGCGGTGGCGGGCGAATACCCGCGGGTGGTGGTGTTCGGGGAGCTGGTGGCGCTGCTGCTGGCCGAAGCGCGTTGGGAGGCCGCGGTCCGCGTCGAGCAGCTATGGAATGAGCTGGTGCGGACGCATTCGTTCTCGCTTCGCTGCGCCTATCCGATGAGCGCTTTCTCGACCGCCGGGCACAGCGAGCCCTTCCTGAAGATCTGCGGCGAACACTCGCACGTCATCCCCACCGAGAGCTACACCTCGTTGCTCCGGGAAGAGGACCGGTTGCGCGCGGTCAGCCAGTTGCAGCAGAAGGCGCAGGCGCTGGAGCGCGAACTGGCGGAGCAGAAGCGCATGGAACAGGCGCTGCGGCACTCCGAGAAACTGGCCGCGAGCGGCCGCCTGGCCGCCGCCATCGCCCACGAGATCAACAATCCCCTGGAGGCGCTGACCAACCTGTTCTACATCCTGCAACTACAGCCTTCGCTGGACGAGCCGGCGCGCCAGTATGCGGCCCTGGCCGACAAAGAGCTGCAGCGGGTGGCGCGCATCACGCGGCAACTGCTCGCCTTCCATCGCGAGTCCTTGCGCCCGGCGCCGATGAAGATATCGGAGATCCTGGACGACGTGGTGGAGCTGTACGCACCCAAGCTCGCCAGCAGCGAGATATCGGTGGAAAAGGATTACGAGAGCGAAGAGGCGGTGGAAGGGTTCCCGTCGGAAATCCGGCAGGTGCTGGCCAACCTGGTGGCCAACGCCATGGAAGCCTGCGGCGCGCAGGGAAAGATCCGGCTGCACGTTTTCGCAGCGCGGGAGCGGCGCCATCCCTTCCGCCACGGCGTCCGGGTGTGCATTGCCGATACCGGATCCGGCGTGCGCATCGAGAACCGGCAGAAGATCTTCGAGCCTTTCTTTACCACCAAAGGAGAAGCCGGCACCGGACTGGGCCTGTGGGTCAGCCGCGGCATCGTGCAGAAGCATGAAGGCAGCATCCGCTTCCGCAGCAGCGTCCGGCCGGGCCGCAGCGGGACCGTGTTCTCGGTTTTCTTGCCTAGCGCTGCCGGCCAGGCAGCAGGTTCGCAATCCTCCGCTGCAGAAAACGCCGCCCAGCTAGTGTAGCGGCGGATTTCAATCCGCCGGGCAGACGGCGGAATGAATTCCGCCGCTACACTGTTACTATGCGGATTTCGGCAGGGAGGAGGTCGCATGCGGCGAATCGCAAAGCTGGGGGCATACGGCTTGGGAATTGTGGCGCTGTCGTTGGCCGCGGCGGCGCAGACGGAGACGGCTGAGGCGCAGCAGCCCGGCGCGCCCGGCGCGCCCGTCACGATCACGCTGCAGGACGCGCTCGGACGGGCGCGCGCCAACCTGCCGCAATTCCAGGCGGCGCTGGTGGAGGTCGGACTGGCGCGCCAGGACCGGGTGCAGACGCGCGCCGCCATGCTGCCGTCGGTGAGCTACACGACCTCGTACCTGTACACGCAGGGCAACGGGACGCCGACGGGCGTGTTCATCGCCAACAACGCGGTACATGAATACGTCAGCCAGGGCAACGCGCACCAGGCGCTGAACCTGGGCCCCGGGCAGATGGCGGAGTTCCGCCGCGCGGGGGCGGCGGTGGCGCTGGCGCGCGCCCGTGCCGAGATCGCCGCCCGCGGCCTGGTGGTGACGGTGGTGCAGAACTACTACGGCTACGTGGTGTCGCAGCGGAAATACGCCAGCGCGCAGCAGGCCGCCGCCGAGGCGCAACACTTCCTCACCATCAGCCAGGAACTGGAGCGCGGCGGGGAAGTGGCGCACTCCGACGTGATCAAAGCGCAGCTCCAGTTCAACCAGCGCCGGCGCGAGGTGCGGGAAGCCAGCCTCGCCATGGACAAGGCCCGGCTGGGGCTGGCGGTGCTGCTGTTTCCCAATTTCAGCCAGGATTTCTCCGTGGTGGACGATCTGCGACTGGCGCCGCCGCTGCCGACTCTGCCCGAGGTGGCGCAGATGGCGCAAAAGAACAATGCCGAGCTGCGGGCGGCGGGCGCGGCCCTGCGGATGGCCGAGCGGGAGGTGCAGGTGGCGTGGGCGGGGCATTTGCCGACGTTGACCGTCGACTGGTGGTATGGCATCGACGCGGACCACTTCGCCACCTACAGCGGCCGCGTACACAACCTGGGCTATGCCGCGCAGGCCACGCTGAACATTCCTGTCTGGAACTGGGGAGCAATCCAGAGCAAAGTCAAGCAGGCGGACCTGCGGCGCAAGCAGGCGCGGCTGGAATTGACCTTCGCGCAAAAGCAAGCGCTCGCCAACCTGCAAGGCTTCTACCAGGAAGCGGCCACGGCCCGCGCCGAACTGGACACGCTGCGCAACTCGGCGGAACTGGCGGCCGAGAGCCTGCGCTTGACCAACCTGCGCTACCAGGCGGGCGAGGCCATGGCGCTGGAAGTAGTGGATGCGCAAAATACGCTGGTGCTGGCGCGCAACGCGTATGATGATGGGGAGGCCCGCTACCGGCTGGCGCTGGCGAATTTGCAGACTCTTACAGGGAGTTTCTAACCCGTTCAGGGTTAAGTTCCACATGCTTGATGGCTCGTCCGAACCGAGGCGCGCGGCGGCGCTGTGCTATGCGCTGCTTGCCGCCTTGATGGCGCTTTCGGCCTGCTCGCGCGAACCCGCCAAGAAGGAGCCGGTGGTCGCGGTGCAGGTGAGGCCGGCCCAGCGCGCCACCATCGAGCACCTGGTGCACGCCGAGGCCGTGCTCTACCCCATCCACGAGGCGGCGATCACGCCCAAGGTCAGCGCGCCGGTGGCCAAGTTCTTCGTGCAGCGCGGCAGCCCGGTCCGCCGCGGTCAACTGCTTGCCGTCCTGGAAAACAAGGACCTGGCCGCCGCCGAACTGGAAAATAAAGGCGCGTACGAACAAGCGCAGGCGGCCTACCAGAGCACGGTGAAGGCTGGTTTGCCGGAGGAATGGCAGAAGGCCGAGCTGGACGTGCAGGCCAGCAAACAGGCGCTGGACGCGGCGCAGAAGGTGTACGAGAGCCGGCAGAACCTGTATCGGCAGGGGGCGCTGCCGCGGCGGGACCTGGACCAGGCGGAGGTCGTCTACGTGCAGGCGCGCAACCAGTACGACATGGCGCAGCAGCACCTGAAGGCGTTGCAGTCGGGGGGCAAGCAGCAGCAACTCAAAGCGGCCGCGGGACAACTGCAGTCGGCGCAGGGCAAGTATCTCGGCGCACAGGCGCAGCTCAACTACACGGAAGTACGCAGCCCGATCAACGGGGTAGTCGCCGACCGGCCGTTGTATCCGGGCGAGATGGCCAGCGCGGGCACGCCGCTGATCACGGTGATGGACCTGGCGCAGGTGGTGGCGCGCGCGCACATCCCGCAGGAGCAGGCGGCGCTGCTCAAGGCGGGCGATCCCGCCACCATCAGCGCGCCCGGAATGGACGAAACCGTGCAGGGCAAGGTGACGGTGGTCAGCCCGGCGCTGGATCCGAACTCCACCACGGTCGAGGTCTGGGTGCAGGCCGCCAATCCCGGACAGCGGCTGCGTCCCGGCTCCAGCGTCAAGGTGTCGATGCTGGCGGCCAAGATTCCCGGGGCCATCGTGGTGCCGGCCTCCGCCCTGCTGACGACGCCGCAAGGAGAGACTTCGGTGATGGTAGCCGGGGCCGACGGACGCGCGCACCAGCAGGTGGTCAAGGCCGGCGTGCGGCAGGATGATGAGGTGCAGATCATCAGCGGAGTGAAGGCCGGCGAAAACGTGATCACCAAGGGCGGTTACGGTTTGCCCGACAACACGCGGGTGCAGATCGAGCCGGCGGGCGAGCAGAGCAGCGATGGCCGCAACGCGCCCGCATCGAAACAGGAGTAAACGGCAACCGCAGCATGGGATTGCGATCCATTGTTGAACGCGCGCGGCAGTACGTGCAGACGGAAGATTCTCCTTACTGGTTTGCGCGCCTTTCCAAGCCGATCATCTTCCTGATCGTCACCCTGGCGCTGGTGGGCGCGTACCTGGCGTTCACCATCCCGATCGCGGTGTTTCCCTCCACCAATTTTCCCCGCATCGTCATCGGCATCGACAACGGGGTGATGCCGATTGACCAGATGATGGTCACCATCACGCGCCCGGTGGAGGAGGCGGTGAACAGCGTTCCCGGGCTGCACCTGGTGCAGTCCATCACCAGCCGCGGCTCGGCGGAAGTTGACCTTTTCTTCAACTGGAACGTGGACATGTTCCAGACCCTGCAACTGGTGGACGCCGCCCTGAGCCGCGCGCAGGCCACACTGCCGCCGACGGCCCGCATCGACAGCCACCGCCTGACCTTCGCCAGCTTCCCCATCCTGGGGTACAGCCTGACCTCCTCGACCGTGCCGCAAACCGAGCTGTGGCAACTGGCCACGTACGAGATCAAGCCGCGGCTGAACCGGCTGGATGGCGTGGCCACCGTGCAGGTGCAAGGCGGGCAGGAGCCGGAGTTCCACATCGTGCCGGATGCGGCGAAGCTGCTGCGCGCCGGGGTGACCGTCACCGACCTGCTGGAGGCGGTGCGCCGCACCAACCTGATCGAGTCGCCCGGGCTGATGACCCAGGGCCATGAGCTCACGCTGGGGCTGGTGACGGCGCAGGTGCGCGACCCGGCGCAGATTGCCAACATCGTGGTCAAGAGCACTCCGGCCGGTGTGCCGGTGCGCGTCGGCGACGTGGCGGCGGTCAAACCGGGGGTCAGGCCCGTCTACACCATCGTCAGGGCGAACGACCAGCCCGCGGTGCTGCTCAGCATCAACCGCCAGCCCGACAGCAACACCATGCGGGTGGCCTCGGAAGTGCACGCCGAGGTGGAACAGATCCAGCGCACGCTGCCGCCGGGCGTGCAGATGCAGTCGTATTACGACCAATCCGACATCGTGGGCGCCTCCATCAAGAGCGTGCGCGACGCCATCATCATCGGGCTGATCCTGGCCTCGGCGATCATGGTGCTCTTCCTGGATGATTGGGGCAGCTCGATCGTCGCCAGCCTGGTGATCCCGGTCACCCTCCTGGTCACCTTCATTGTGCTGAAGGCCCTGGGCCAGAGTTTCAACCTGATGACCCTGGGCGGTCTGGCGGCGGCCGTCGGACTGGTGATCGACAATGCCATCGTTGTCGTTGAAAACATCGTCCTGCATCGCGAGGCCGGCCAGCCGCGGATGGAAGCCATCCACAGCGCGCTCGGCGAAATCACCGTCCCGCTGATCGGCTCCACCATTACGCCCGTGGTCGTCTTCCTGCCGCTGATTTCCATTACCGGGGTTACCGGCACGTTCTTCCGCGCGCTGGCGGTCACGGTGGCGGTGGCGTTGTTCACCTCGCTGGCGCTGGCGCTGATCTGGACGCCCAACCTGAGCCAGTACTTTCTGCGCGAACGGGTTGCCCCACCCTTGTCTCGGTCCCCGAACGCCGAGCGCAGCGAGTCGGAGGGAACGAGACAGGGTGGGGGTGTTCTCGACGCGTCGCTGCTCGCTGCCGAGGAAGCCTCCCTCAGCGGGCGCTTCGGCCGGGTGGTGCGCTTCTACGAGCGCGCGCTGCAGTTCGCGCTGGCGCGTCCGCGCTGGATCGCCGCAGGCAGCCTGGTGCTGATCGTCGCCGCCTACGTCAGTTACCGCGCGCTGGGCACCGACATGCTGCCGTCCATGGATGAAGGCGGCTTCATTATTGATTACGTCATGCCGGCGGGCAGCTCGCTGCCGGAGACCGACCGCGTGCTCGACGATATTGACGGCATCCTGCGCGGCATCCCCGAAGTCGCCAGCACCTCGCGGCGCACCGGACTGCAACTGGGGCTGGCCGCCGTCACCGAGGCCAACACTGGCGACATCTCGGTGAAGCTCAAACGGCACCGCAGCCGCAGCGTGGACGAAGTGATGGCCCAGGCGCGCGCCGAAATCGCCCACCGCGACCCGGTGATCGACGTCGAGTTCGTGCAGTTGCTGCAGGACATGATCGGCGACCTGACGTCGGCGCCCGAGCCCATCCAGATCAAGCTGTTTTCGCAGGACGTGCAGGAACTGGAAGCCTGGGCGCCGCGCGTGGCCGGCGCCATCCGGAAAATCCCCGGCGTGGTGGACGTGATGAACGGCATCGATAACGCCATCAGCGGCCCGGCGGTGGTGTTCCAGGTGGACCCGGCGGCGGCCGCGCGCGCCGGATTTACGCCGGAGGAGGTTGCCACCGACGCCACCGCCATCCTGGAAGGCGAGCGGACTACTACGCCTGTAGTGACCAAGGACCGCGCCTACACCGTGCGGGTGCGCTTCCCGGAGGCGGACCGCGTCTCGCTGGACGCCATGCGCAACACGCTGCTCACCAGCGCCAGCGGTAAGACGGCGACGCTGGGCACGCTGGCCACGGTGACCGAACTACCCGGGCAGACGGAAATCCGGCGGGAAAACCTGCAGCGCGACGTGGCCGTCACCGCCCGGCTGGAAGGCCGCGACCTGGGCAGCGGCGTGGCCGCGGTCAAGAAGGCTGTCGCCGTGCTGAAGCTGCCGCCGAGCATCCGCGTGGTGTACGGCGGGACGTACCAGGAGCAGCAGCAGTCCTTCCGCGACCTGGTGATGGTGCTGCTGCTGGCGATCGTGCTGGTGTTCATCGTCCTGCTGTTCGAGTTCCGCACCTTCGCGGCGCCGGTGGCGATCCTGGCCTCGGCGCTGCTTTCCACCGCCGGCGTGTTCTTCGCGCTGCTGATTACCGGGACGACTTTCAACATCGCATCGTTCATGGGATTGATCATGGTGGTGGGGATCGTGGCCAAGAACGGAATTCTGCTGCTCGATGCCGAGCAGAAGTTCCGCGGGTGGGGCTTCGCGGCGGAAGAGGCCATGATCCAGGCGGGGCGGCGGCGCCTGCGGCCCATCGTGATGACCGCGCTGGCCGCGGTGGCCGGCATGCTGCCGCTGGCGCTGGCCTGGGGCGCCGGCTCACAGATGCTGCAACCGCTGGCCATCGCGGTGATCGGCGGCATTCTGATTTCCATGGTGCTGTCGCTGATCGTTACCCCGGCGGTGCATTACTACTTAGGCTCCAGGCGTTAGGCGCAAGGCTGCAAGAACCCACATCTGCCAAAGGCGGGCAGATGTGGGGTACCCGCGGGAACCCGCAAGAACGTGGGCACCCTCCGAAGCGATCTGGCATCGCACCAGTAAGCCCTCAGGGCAATGTATTTTGCTGGAGCAAGTCATGAAGCTGCTTCTCGTTATCCTGGGCTCAGCATTGCTGTTACCGGCGGCGGCGGCGTATTCGCAGCAAGGGCAGACGCTGAGCAACGCGCACCAGAGCTATATCGAAGGTTATGACACAGCCAATCCGCCGAGCCTTCCCAATACCACCGCGCCCGGGGGCCAGCGGCCCACCGAGCCGCCGGCGCAGACGCTGGGACAAAACCCCGGCGGCGGCAATCAGCAGGTGGTCGAGGGCTGCATCGTGCGGCGCCAGACGGCGTACTACATACAGCCGGTAAACGGCCCGGCAATGCGGCTGCGGGGAAACCAGAGTTTCCGCGGGCTGGAGAATCATAGCGCCCGGGTATATGGCCAGCCGGAGCCCCCGGCGGGAGCTTACGCCAATCAGGCCGGGCAGACTGGGGCGATAGCATCCACTCCCGACGCCGGTGACCAGGCGCAGGACTTCCTGGTGACGCGGGTGCAGTCGCTGTCGGCCACCTGCCCGGCAGGCGACGGCGGAGGGCGCTAGACCGAAACCAGAGTCGCTGTACGGTCACGCCTCGTGCAACACGCGAATCTCGGTATTGGTGTGGCGGAGGCGGATGGCCAGGGTGCGGGCGAGCCCTTCCAGCAGGTTCATGGCGAGGCGCTTGTGCTCGTCGGTGAGCTTGTCGAAGCGCTGGCGCGAGAGGACGAACAGGTCGGTGTCGGTGAAGGCGAGGGCGTCGGCGGAGCGCGGCTCGCCGTCCAGGAAGGACATCTCGCCGATGAAGTCGCCGCGGCCAAAGGTGGCCAGATGGTGGGTCTGCTTGCCCTCCAGGGGCAGGATGATGCGTACCGCGCCGCGGCGGATCAGGAACAGCTCGTCGCCGGGCTGGCCGCGAGTGAAGATGGTTTCGCCGGCCTTGAAGGAGCGCTGTTCCATGCAGGCTTCCAGGGCGCTGAGCGTTTCCTCCTTGCGGCCTTTGAAGATGTCGATTTCACGCAGTTCCAGCGGCTGCACCTGGGCGCGCTCCATCCGTTCTTCTTCCAGGATGCGGTCCTCCACCCATTCCAGCGCGCCGTGCAGCTCCTCGAAGATGCGCACGTGGCGCTCCGGGCGCACCAGCCCTACCTGGTCGAAGTAGCTCTGCATGTCGCGCCCGCTGGGCAGGTAATGGGGCAGATGGCTGAAGAGCAGGTAGCCGTCGCGGTCGGAAACGATGTCCTCGATCTGCTCCAGGCTGTGGGCGGCGGTTACGTCCACCAGTTGCACCCGCCTCATGTCGAGCACGACGTAGGTGCGCTTCTTCAACTCCGGCTCGAGCTGGATGTAAAGCTGGTCGGTGGTGCCGAAGAACAGGCTGCCCTGAAGTTCGAAAATCACGGTGCGGTCGCCGCGCTGCTCCAGAACCTCCATTTCCTGCGGCAGGCGCACCTGCTTGGAAAACATCTGGTTGCCGTAAATCTTGCGGCGGACGACCGAGCCGCCGATCTGTTCGCGGATGAAGAGCAGAATGGCCAGACCGATGCCCACGGCGGAGGCGGCGATGAGGCTGATAGTTTCCGCCACCACCACCACCGACACGATGACCACAAAATCCAGCACCGTGGAGCGCGAGCGCAACAGGTGCAGGCTGTTGCGGTCGAACATACGCACGCCGATCACGATGAGGATGCCGGCCAGCGCGGCGATCGGCACCCAGGCGATCAGCTTGCTGAGGATGAGAAAGGCAATCAGGGTAAAGGCGCCTTCCAGCATGCCGGAGAGCCGCGTCTGTCCGCCGCTGGAGACGTTGATCAGGGTCGCCCCCATCTGGCCGGAGCCGGGCACGCCGCCCACCGCGGTGGCGGCAATGTTGCCGATGCCCTGGGCGATAAGTTCGCGGTTGGAATCGTGGCGAGTGCGGGTGAGCGCGTCCAGCACGATGCAGGTCTTCAGCGTATCAATGGAGAGCAGCACGGCCAGGGTGAGTGCAGGACCGACGACCAGCGCCAGCGTGCCGGGGCTCAGCCCGCCGATGGCCTTCCAGCGGGCGACCATCGCCGGCAGGAAACCACCGCCGGCAGAGGCGCCGACGGGGCCGACAATCAGCGCATTTCCGGCCATGGAGAGCAGGGATTTGTCGGCCAGCGCCAGGGCGAAGTAGGCGATCAGGCCGGCGGTCAGCCCCAGGATGGCGGCGGGCACGGCGCGGACCAGCTTGCGTGCCCCCACCATGACCGCGATGGTCACCGCGCCCACAATGATGCCGTCCCAGCGCCACAGCCCGGGCGAGCCCAGCGCCTTCCAGAAGGTCACGTTCTTGGGAACGCCCAAAAGCCTCGGCACCTGGCTGACGATGATGATCAGCCCCACGCCGCTGAGATAGCCGCTGACCACGGGGTAAGGCATGTACTTGATGAGGCGGCCCAGCCCGACAACCCCAAACAGCGCCTGCAGCCCGCCGCACAGCAGGGCGACCAGGGCCATCATCAGCAGCGCCGATTGGGGCGGGATGCCTTTCTGCATGAGCGTGATAGCCAGGGCGGAGAGCACTGCCGTGGCCGGCGCGGAGGGCGAGGTGATCAGGCGGTTGGTGCCGCCCAGCGCCGGCGCCACCATACCCAGCGCGATGGCGCCCAGAATGCCGGCCACCGCGCCTTTGGCGGCGAAGCTGCTGCCCAAGGGCGCAAAGATCGTCACCCCGAAGGCGATGGCCGAGGGCAGCGCCACCAGCATGGCGGCCAGCCCGCCCCAGATTTCTCCGCCGATGTTGTCGGGTTTCTGCATTGCACACGGCAGACAAATGGGCCGGATATCGTATGTCCCCGGGGGCCGGTGATACCGGGCTCAGTGCGCTGAATTCTGCCCTGAATTGGGCGTTTTGGGAATAGCAATCGCCAACCGGCTCCAGCAGGTCGCTGAAACTCCGAAAAGCAGGGCATTGTTCATGAACCAGGGATTTCACGAGTGTCATCCCGAACCCGGGCCGCGCCAGAAACGCGTCCAGCCCGGGTTTGGCTGGACGCCCTGCGCGGCCCGGGTGAGGGACCTGCTTTTTGCGCTGTCGAAATAGACGAGTGATGAAAGAAACAGCAGGTCCTTCACACCGCCGCCGCCCGGCCCGCAACAGCGGCGGGCCGGCAAGGCACGCGGCGGCGGTGTTCAGGATGACACACGGAAACTTCCGCGAGTAATCCAGGCTAGAGCTGCAGATATCCGTTCCGCTCGGCTGGATCTCTCACGCCCTGGGGCAGGACGCCGCCGTTGTAGCGCGCCAGGCGGTTCTCCCACTTGAGGAACGCGGTGATGGTCTGCGGCTCGATGCGGATTTCCACCCGCCGCAGGCTGGCCAGCAGCAGGTTCATTTCATTCATCAGCCCCTCGGGGGTGCGCAGCGAGCGGCGCTTGCTGCACGCGAGCGTGACCTGGAGCTTGCGTCCGCGCACTTCCAGCAGACCCCAGCCCAGCGGCAACTCGGTGGCTGCGATCAGCCCCGCCGGCGCCATGTAGTAGCGCTCCGAGCCCAGCGCCGCTTCGGGATTGGCGCGCCAGGGCTTGCCGCGGTCGGCAAGGAAATCGGCGCGCGACACCTTGCACTCCACCAGCACCGAGCGGCAGCGGCCCTTCCAGCCGATCACGTCGGGAATCTCGCCCGAGCAGCAGGCCTGCTCGGAAAGGATGATGCCGCAGCGATAGCTGGAGCGCAGCCAGCGCACCGCCAGGTCAACCAGTTCCTCGTGGGTCATGGCTCTACTCTGGCGCGCAGAGGGTGCGGTGGGAAGTGACTTTTCAGTGGCCGGTGGCCAGTGGTCAGTGGCCAGTGGCTCGCGGCCAGTGCATGGGGCGACAGGCGGGCAACTGGCCACTGACCACTGCCCACTGAGCACTAGTGCAGCCGGAAACGCTCTTTCATGAGTCTCTGCAGGCGGGGTTTGTAGATGAGATCGTAGGCGAGTTCCTTGTCGGGGAACATGGCGAGGGCGGCGCGCTTGGTGTCGGCCACCATGGCCGAGGCCTCCTCGACGGTCATGTTCTGGTCCTGGCTGATGGTGCACATTACCAGGTTGATCAGCAACTGGAGCCGGCGGATTTTTCTCAGCTCCTCCAATTCAGCTTCGCTCCACTGCGGTTGACGCGGTTGAAGATTCTGCATGTTCGGCCCTCGAAAAAGCAGCCCCCTCGGGGGGAAAAACTGGCTTCTGGGGACGGCGCAACAGAACCGGGTTGCGGGTTGCGTTCTGCATGATTGGATGTGCGGCGCCACGGGCCCGTTGCCGTCTGCCCACATCTGCCGAAAGCGGGCAGATGTGGGGCACCCGCGCTGTCTGCCCACATCTGCCGAAAGCGGGCAGATGTGGGGCACCCGTTGCCGTCCGCCCACATCTGCCGAAAGCGGGCAGATGTGGGGCACCCGCAACTCACAACTCAGAACTCACAACTCACAACTTTGCTACCATGCTGGCGGCATCATAGCGCCGGCAGTTTGCCGCGCAACGGAAATCGGCGGGAGCTTCAGACGTTGCCCGGGAGCGATGAGCGCATCCAAGCTAGGGGAGGCACCTATGGCCACGCAACCCATGCCCGATGAGGAGTTGGTGGAAGTATTCGACACGCAGGAAGAGTCGGAGGCCTTCGTAGTGCGGGGCCTGCTGGAAACCGCCGGCATCGACGCCCTGATTACCGGGTTGGACGCGCCCCAGGACGTGCTGCCCGGGGTGGGCGGCGTGGTCGTGCGGGTTCCGGCCGGGCAGGCGGAGGAAGCGCGCCGCCTGATCGAGGAATACCGCAGCCCTCCCGGGGAGAACGACGTCAGCGAGGAAGAGTTGCCGGACGAGCCCGCCTGACCGTCTCTCCATCCAGATAGAAGCTGACCGCGCCCGCGGTGTCGGTGCGCAGGGTGACAATGTGCCGCGTGGCGAGGCGCTGCAAGACCTCGGGACGCGGATGCCGGAAGGAATTGCGGTAGCCCACCGAGATCACCGCCATGCTGGGGCGCACCGCATCCAGCAACTCCGGCGCGCTGGAGGTGGCACTGCCGTTGTGCGCCACCTTCAGCAGCGAGGCCCGCGGCTGTAGCTCCACCAGCATGCGCTCCATCTTCTTCTCCGCATCGCCCTCCAGCAGCGCGGCAGTGTGGCGGAAAGAAATGCGCAGGACGAGCGAGTCGTTGTTGCGGGGCTTGGCCGCAAGCTGCCAGTCGCGCGGCGGCGAGAGCACTTCGACCTGCGCTCCGCCGAAATCGAACTTGTCGCCGCCGGCGCGCGGCACGACGGCAACATTCCGCGCGGCGGCGTGCTGCAGCAGCAAGGCCAGCGCCGGGGTCTGCGGGTTGGGCCCCAGCCACAACTGGCGCAGGCGGAAATTG
>Ga0315268_10001448_pt1 | contig 27248 bp, 29 predicted proteins | sample C1_top_MG_FD_204535 | JGI IMG/M metagenome (GOLD analysis project Ga0315268, IMG submission 204535) | Sediment microbial communities from Yellowstone Lake, YNP, Wyoming, USA - C1_top | ecosystem: Environmental > Aquatic > Freshwater > Lake > Sediment | place: USA: Wyoming | collected 2017-08-01
GGCCTTGAGCCGCATTTGCTCGGCCAGCGCATTGCCGGCGCTGTAATTCGCCAGCCGCATCTGCGCTGGCTGATCCCCCAACAACTACCGGTCATTCTGGTCGGGCAGACTATTCATGGACTGTATCGCCGCGCCAAATATCTGTTGATCGAATGCGACAGCGGCACGCTGATTCTGCACCTCGGCATGTCCGGCAGCTTGCGCATTTTGCCTGCCGACACGCCGCCGCAGGCACATGAGCACTTCGATCTGATTCTGGAAAACGGCATGCTGATGCGGTTGCGCGACCCGCGCCGCTTCGGCGCAGTGCTGTGGCATGCCGGCGACCCGATGCAGCATCCACTGCTGGCGCATCTGGGCGTGGAGCCGCTGCAGGGCGATTTCACCGCCGAATATTTTTACCGCGCCACGCGCACGCGCAACGCCGCCATCAAGCTGGTCATCATGGATCATCATCTGGTGGTGGGCGTGGGCAACATCTACGCCAACGAGGCGTTGTTCCGTGCCGGCATCCGCCCGCAACTTGCGGCCAGCAAGCTGAGCAAACCGCGCGCGGCGCGGCTGGTGCAGACCATACGCGGGGCATTGCAGCAGGCCATAGAACTCGGCGGCAGCAGCCTGCGCGACTTCGTCGGCAGCGATGGCAAGGCTGGATATTTTCAGCAGCATTACGGCGTGTATGGACGCGCCGGGGAAACCTGCCTCGTATGCGGCACGACCATCAAACAGATTAAACAGGGACAGCGCTCGAGTTTTTATTGCACGACGTGCCAGAAATAATGCACGCATGGGGTGTTGCCCAAACGCGACACTGCGCTTGACGACAAAACTCCAATGGGTTCTACTTGAACGGCTTGCCGCATCACAACGCGAGGCAAGAATAGTGACGCGAATCTCGGATACGAAATTGCACCCCTGACAACCATACTTACGGAAGTGACTAAACCATGAAAAAATTACTGCCGCTGCTTTGCGCCCTGGGCTGTGTTGCCCAGCCTGCCCTGGCTGCTAACAACATCAACGTCGGCAATCTGACGCTTCAATCTGACTTCAAACTCCTGTCCGAGGATCTGGGCTCGGCTCTGAGCTACAAGCCCGTTACACCGGCGGCACCGTTGGGCATTATCGGCTTCGATGTGGGCATCGAAATCACCAAGACAGATATGGCGAAAAGTTCACAAGTCTGGAACACCATGAGCAGCGGCGGCGGCTCGGTCAGCAGCCTGTATGTTCCCAAGCTGAGTGTAGCTAAAGGCCTGCCGTTCAATATCGATATCGCCGGATTTGTTTCCAAGGTGCCTACAACCAATGTGTCGCTGTATGGCGGCGAATTGCGTTACGCGATACTGGAAGGCGGCTTGGCGATGCCGGCCGTTGCCGTGCGCGGCGCATTCACCAAACTGGGCGGAGTCAGCCATCTGTCACTGAGCACCAAGTCGCTGGATGTCTCGATCTCCAAGGGCTTTGCGATGCTCACACCTTACGCCGGCATCGGCCAGGTGTGGACCACCAGCACGCCCGATGTAGCCGGCTTAACCGAGGAAAGCTTCAGCCAGAACAAGATATTCGCAGGCGCAAATCTGAACATGGGTCTGACCAATGTTGCAGTAGAAATGGATAAAACCGGAACCGCGAAATCTATCAGCGCGAAAGTGGGACTCCGCTTTTAGAGAGATCTGTAGGTTGAGTTAGCCCGCAAGGACGTAACCCAACTCATACAGAACGTAGTTGTGCATGTTGGGTTACACCCGCAAGGGGTAGGCCGTGGTTGTAAGGGGCTAAAGCCCCCACAACACACGCTCCGCGATGAAGCCGCTAACCCAACCTACGGAAACTACAGGGGCCAGAAAAACAAAGGGTGCAATCCGTTCAACGATTGCACCCTTTTTATTTTTAACAACCGCCACCATCACCTCACGGTATAGCCGCGACCATCCATGCAGGCAGAGACCGCGCGCCGGTAATTGCTGCGCTGCTGCTCATCCACTATGCTGACTGCGGGATCGTAGCCGGTCTGTCCGTTCGCCCATTGATTGCACTCCCTACGGTCTTTAAAAGTCTGCGACTCCGTCTGAGCGTTTCGCGGATAGACGAACAAAGGCTCGCTCTCCACCACCGCACTAAAGGGCTCTGGACTCGGAACGACAATTGCTGCGGAAGGCGCATCAAATTGTATCGTCGCTGAATCCAAGCCCAATGGCGGATCGGTCACGACATATCCCATGCCATCCGGTGCCTGCAGATAGTAGACACCGTTGGCATAGTAATACGGCGTCGAGTCCACCCCCAACGTGGTGTATTCAGGCGGCAGCCCGGAAATATAGACTCCTGACGGCGGCAACGTAACAACAAAATTCGGCCCCACATTGCGAAACCAGGTGCCGCCATAAAAATAGAAATAATTGCTGCGGTATTTATGACGCGAATAGCCGGGTGGCAGCGTGTTCAAAACACTGCCGCGTCGCGGATAATAGCGGTCATGGTGAAAACGCGCATCGAGCTCCCATCCGGGCGCGCGATAACGCCCCTGGCGCCGGTCTACCCACTCGGAGGGCGCTATCCGTTCAGCAGGACGGTAAATTTCTCTCCTTTCATGCCCGGCACGCCGATCCATCTGTACAGGGGGCGGCGCAGCCCGGTCTCTTTGCTCTACATTGGGCTGTACGTTCCGGGGTTTTTGCTCGACGTTACGCTCCTGTGGCTCAGCACTGGGCGCTTTCTGCCGGCGCGGATCATTCCATTCATTATCGCCGCGTTCGGCCAGCGCCTGAGTGGCCCACGCACCGCCGAAAACCAGCAATGCAACCGCTGCCATGGCACGAATGGGGGACGGTATCTGATGTAATTTTTTCACGCTGAACTCCTCTTGAAATAGGCAACAACAAGATTCCAAATTCTTGGGCTGATCAACTTGCCATCAGCCTATACAAGGAACGCCGCAACAGCCAGATACGTTGACGAAACTCATCACTTCTGTTTGATGCCACACATTCATTTAGTTCAATGCACTTACCGGATTCGCTAAGCGCTCTGATAACGCTGCTGCAAAGCCACACGCTGCAGATACGCCTCGCGCGCGATCTGCACATCTTCGAGAAAGTACGGCAACTCCTTCAGCAACAAGGCCTGCGGGCCATCCACTAGCGCCTTCGGCGGCGCCGGATGAAAATCCACCAACACCATGTTGGCGCCGGCCATCACGCCTTGCGCGGTGATGTGCATCACGTCGAGTATGCCGTCCGGCGCGGCCGCGCGCGTGCCGACCGAATGCGAAGGGTCGACGCACACCGGCATGCGCGTCAGGCGCTTGACCACAGGCACATGCGCGAAGTCCACCAGATTGCGGTGCGGGTCGCCCATATTGGTCTTCATGCCGCGCAGGCCGAACACCACATTGCGGTTACCTTCGGAGGCCAGATACTCGGCCGCGTTCAGCGATTCGTCCAGCGTGATGCCGAAGCCGCGCTTGAGCAGCACCGGAAATTCCTGCTGGCGGCCTACGATTTTCAGCAGCTCAAAATTCTGCGTGTTGCGCGTGCCGATCTGCAGCATCACACCGGTCGGATTGCCGGTCTGCTGCAGCGCTTCGCGGATTTCGTTCAGGTGCGATTCATGCGTGATCTCCATCGCGATCACTTTCATGCCGTACTTGCCCGCCAGATCGAACACATACGGCAGGCAATTCTTGCCGTGGCCCTGGAAGGCATAGGGGCTGGTGCGCGGCTTGTATGCACCCATACGTGTGCATACCTGACCGTTGTCGCGCAAGGCCTTGAGCATCCGCTCCACATGCTCGGGGTTATCCACCGCGCACAGACCCGCGAACACGTTGAGCGTGTCCTGGCCGAAACGCACGCCGTTGTATTCAAAATGCGCCGGGCGCGAGTCGTCCTTGTGCCGCCCGAGAATGCGGTATTCCTCCGACACGCGCACCACGCGCTCGACGCAGGGCAGCGTCTGCATGTCCTCGATCAGCAGCGGCTTGGTGTCGCCGATCAGGTAGATTTCGGTCAGCGTCTGCGCAGTGCCGCGCTCGACATGCACGCGCGTCTGGATGCCCGGCAGGCCGGCAAGGTGCGCCATCAGCTGCCGGTAATCGGCGCTCTGCGGGTCGGTGTTCGAGGTGAGTATCAGTATCATGGAATGCCTTTTTTATTTGCCGGAAAGTATTGCCCACTGCTGCGGCCACTGCGCCATCGGGTCGCGCGTGAAGCCGCTCTTGCCGAATTGCAGCCAGCGCCCGATGACGTAGCTCAGCAGCAGGTTCGCATGTGCGCCGGCATCGACACTGCTGTCCAGTTCGCCCTGGGTGATGGCGATGCGCAGCGCCTGCTTGAGCGTGGTTTCTAGCCGGTCGAAAAGCTGGTTGATGCGCTGCTGCAGGCGCTCGTTTTCGTTCACCAGCGCATCGCCGATCAGCACGCGCGTCATGCCGCGATTCTTCTGCGCGAAACCGAGCAGCATGGCCAGGATGCCTTCGACCTGTCTCAGCCCGCTGGCCTCCTCGGTGGTGATCTTGTTGACCAGGCCGAACACGGTCTGCTCGATGAACTCGATCAGTCCCTCGAACATCTGCGCCTTGCTGGCAAAGTGACGGTACAGCGCCGCCTCGGAAATATCCAGCTTGGACGCGAGCAGCGCGGTCGTTATTTTTTCGCCCTTGGGCTGCTCCAGCATGGTGGCGATGGTTTGCAGGATTTGCAGCTTGCGTTCACCGGGTTTTGCGGCCATCTCGTTTCCCTTTCAAGTTAACCGCACCCTAATTTACCCAGAGTTCGCGGCAGTTGCATCACATTGGCAATCTTCACATCCACATAAGCCGGCATGCGCGGCGCGGCGTTCACCCACACGGTGCGCATGCCCAGACGCTTGGCGGCCTGCAGGTTTTCCGCGCTGTCCTCCACCATGATGCAGCGCGCAGGATTCAGGCGATATTTGCGCAGCAGCCGCACAAACCCGGGCACCTGCGGCTTGGGCTGGTAGCGCGTATGCTCGATCGCAAACACGTCCTCGAACAGATCCTCCACGCGCAGCAGCTCCAGCACCGCGCGCGCATAGTGCAGCGGCGCGTTGGTAAACACCAGCTTGCGGCCCGGCAGTTTTTTCAGCACATGACGCAGGCGCGGAACATGCAGCACCATCTGCGGCAGCTCGGGAAACTGGTGCGTGTGCCACAGAAAGTGCCCGGGGTCGGTGCCGTGGTGCCGCATCATGCCGGACAGCGTCGCGCCGTAACGCTGCCAGTAATGCACGCGCAATGCGCTCGCGGCCTGCTCATCCAACTCCAGATGCTGCTGCAGATACGCAGTCATGCTACGGTTGATGTGCGGAAAAATATGCGGCGTCGCGTTGTGCAGCGTGTTATCGAGATCGAAAATCCACACCACTCCCCTCTCCCACCGGGAGAGGGGCTGGGGGTGAGGGAACACCCTGTCAGCTTGCTCCCTCACCCTAGCCCTGATGGGACAACTAGCCATTCGACTAGGCTGCCAAAGAACAGCAGCCAAGTCGCTGGATATCTCCCGGTGGGAGAGGGGATCAGGCCTGTACTCTCGATCGTGTTCATTTGCTTTTTATCAGCGTGCCCACACCCTCATCCGTCAGAATCTCCAGCAGCAGCGCATGTTCCACGCGGCCGTCGATGATGTGCACCGTTTTCACGCCGCCGCGCGCGGCGTCCAGCGCCGAGCCGATCTTGGGCAGCATGCCGCCGGACAGCGTGCCGTCCGCCACCAGCGCGTCGATCTGTTTCGGCGTCAGCCCGGTCAGCAGCTCGCCGTTCTTGTCCAGCACGCCCGGCGTGTTGGTCAGCAGCACCAGCTTCTCGGCTTTCAGCACCTCGGCCAGCTTGCCCGCCACCAGGTCGGCATTGATGTTCAGCGTTTCGCCATCGGGCGCCACGCCGATCGGCGCGATCACCGGAATGAAATCGCCCGAATCCAGAAAGCGGATCAGCGAAGGATCGATCGAGGTGATTTCCCCGACCAGCCCGATGTCCAGCATCTTGCCCGGTTCCTGGTTGCTCTCCAGCAGCATCTTGTCGGCGCGCATGAACGCGCCATCCTGCCCGGTCAGCCCCACCGCCTTGCCGCCGTGCTTGTTGATCAGATTGACGATGTCCTTGTTGACCTTGCCCAGCACCATCTCGACCACGTCCATGGTCTCTTCGTCGGTGACGCGCATGCCCTGCACGAACTCGCCCTGCTTGCCGACTTTCTTCAGCAGATCGTTGATCTGCGGCCCGCCGCCGTGCACGACCACCGGGTTCATGCCGACCAGCTTGAGCAGCACCACGTCGCGCGCAAAACTGTCCTGCAATTGCGGATCGGTCATCGCATTGCCGCCGTATTTGATCACGATGGTCTTGTCGAAGAAACGCTGGATATACGGCATCGCCTCGGACAGCGTGCGGGCTTTCTTGTCGGCAGCAGAAGGGGTGAGGGACATGATTTTCCTTGTTCGAAATTGGCGCGCATTTTACACCACAAAAACAAAACAGGCGGCACCAAGCCGCCTGTCAGCCGCGAAGTCCGCGCTTACTTGAATGCATCAGCGATGGTCGTGCACCTCTTGACCGGAATAGTGCATATAGCTCAGATCAAGCGGCCTGACCTCGGCCTCCACTTCCACCTTGCGCACTTGCCCGCGCGCGAACGCCACAGTCAGCGTGACCGGAATTTTGTCGCCCACATTCAGCGGACGCTTCAAGCCGGTCAGCATCAGCGCGACACCGCGATCGCCGAACGCCACCGCGCGGCGGCGCGGCAAACGCAGGCTGGTCACGTCACGCGCGACCAGTTTCCCGCGACCGGCAGACAGGCGCTGTATCTTCACCCTGTCAGCCAGCGGCGTATCCACCGCAATCAGCGTGGCCGGCTTCATCGCGGTCAGGTTCAGCTGCAGCGACGCGCTATTCTGCCCCGGCACGCTTTCGCGCAGCCATGCTTTTTCCACCAGCACATCACTGTCACCCGCCCATGCATCGCATGCCGCGACCAGCAACATCACCGAAACAATTTTCCGCCACATCGTCTGCTCCCCCATCACACCCGCTGCTAATGCATGCCCTTCATGTCGTGCATATCATGCATGTCGCCCATATCGTGGCTGGCATGGAGCGGCCGAACCTCAGCCGCGCCCTTCACCGTCACCTTGCGCTTGTCGGCGAATTGCACGGTCAGCGTGAAGGGCACGCTGTCGCCCGCCTTGAGCGGCTGTTTCAGGCCGGTCAGCATCACGTGGCTGCCGCTCGCTCCCAGCTTGACAGCCTTTCCGGCCGGCAGCGTCAGGGATTCGATGGCGCGCATTTTCATCACCCCGTTTTCGTGCGTCATGCCGTGCATCTCGACCGCGCCCGCGACCGGGCTGGAAACCGCCACCAGCTGTGCTTCCTTCTGGCTGGTGATGGAAAGCTGCATTGCGGCACTGTCCTGCGCCGGGGCCGTGGCCCGCACCCACGCACCGCTTACCGCCACCTCGCCTGCCCATGTTTGGGCCGCACACAACAACGCCGCAACAGCGAACAAATTACGCATTTCAACCCCTTGGAATTAATGATGCAGGCAAGATACAGGAACGACGTTGCGGCAGGCAAGCGCACCGCGCAACCACGCACATCCCCAATGCAGCACCCATAACGCAAGCAATACGCCACGACACAACCATAAGCCATTGTCCCCGTAGCATTAACGTGATAAAACACTACATATCCTCAGCGCCCCGAGCAGGAGTAATGTTGCGAAATGAATGACACGGCCAACAGCAGCAACCCGGAATCGAACAAATCGCCTCTTCCCGCATACGTGATGCAGCGACCGGAGGGCGTATTCATCAAGCTTTCCCCTCCCCCCGCCCAGGACATTCTCATCCTGTTCATAGACCGATTGTTCAATAACAGCGAGCGCTTTGCCGGGCTGGACTACACCTGCTTCCAGCGCCTGCTGTATGGCGACCCGACCCAGTCCCACTTCGGCGACGCCACAGAAATAAAAATGGCGCGAGACATCGTGCATTTTCCGGCGCAGCGCAAGGCGCTGTACAAGAATGTAAAAATCAGCCTCAGGGGCGATCTGGCCGAATATACGTTCGAGCCAGTATTCATCGAGCGTGCCACGGAAGAAGCGGCCAGCGGCATGGTCGAAGATGGTGGCGCGCCGCCCCATGTGACCAAGGTCGAGATGCAGCCAACCAAACTCGATTTCGACGAGTTCGTGGCCGACATGTGGATCAAGGGCGTGCGCTTCGGCATAGACGCCGATGCGGTGCGCGAGGCCATTGCAAAGGGCACTAGCGGCCGCATGGAAATTGCACAGCAGCAGGAACCGGCTGACAGCAAGGATGCACAGATCCACGAGGAGAGCGAACACCTGCACCGCGACAATGCGCCTGCAATAGGCGCCGATGGCAAGGCCGATCTGCGCCGCGCCAAGAACCGCTTCCCGCAAGTCGCAAAAAATACGCCGCTGCTGCGCAAAATAAACCGCGTAATGGGCAGCCCGGGCCACAAGGTGACCGGAGACGTCATCGAGCCCCGCATCCCGCTGGATCTCGACCTGACTAAACTGGCCGGCGAAGGAACGCGCATCGAATCCGGCAAGGATGCGGAAATAATCGTGGCTGCCATCGATGGTTTCCTGTCGCTGGATGACGATACCAAACAGGTTCTGGTGACCGAAAAAATCGAGAACAAGAGCGGCATCAGCTCGCAATCCACCGGCGATATCAAGCTTGATGTGGAAGAATACATCGAACACGGCGTGATGCAGGAAGGGCGCGTCATCGAAGGCAAGCACATGACCTTCCATTCGGACGTGTTCGGAACCGTCATATCCAGAGGCGGCAACATCGAGCTCAAAAACAACCTGTCCGGCGGCAGGGCGAAGACCAGCGGCGGCGACATCACCATCAAGGGGCGCGCGCTCAATTCCACACTGGAGGCGCGCGACGGCAAGATCAAGGCCGAGTTCGCCGACAGCTGCATCATAGTCGGAAAAAACGTGACCATCGAACGCGCAGTCAACTGCACGATCGCGGCCGAAGAACTGCACCTGGGCATGGCCGAGGGCTGTGCAATTGCAGGAAAGAACCTGCATATCAAATCCGCCAACGCGCACAAAAACAGGGAGACCATCATCTCCATGCTGCTGCCGGATCTGGCCGACTTCGACCAGCAGATAGAGGCCGCACTTGCCAGCAAACATCAAATCGAAATATCACTCGAAAACAAAACACAACAAATCGTCTCGTCCCAATCCGGCCCGGGGCTGAACAACTATCTTGCGCTTGCAAAAAAAGTTCGTGCAGGTGAAATCCAGTTCACCCCGGCGCAACTGGTCGAATGGCAGAAGCTGGTCCACAAATTCGCGCCGATCACTCAGGATCTTGATATCCTGGCAATAAAATGCAAGACAATAAACGAGAATATCGAACGCCTGTCCGAAGCGCGTAAAACATGCGGCACCGGAGAATCCTGCAAGATAGACTCTGTCCTGGGCGATACGATCGTGCACGGACTGCACACCAACCGCGGCATGACATTCCTGTACGACCTCCCCGAACACGACCTCCAGATTCGGCTGCAACAGCTCGGCCTCGCGCACGAACGCCTGTTTTCGGGCGACAGCGGCAGTTTCGAATGGCACTTCGAAGTAGCCGAGCCAGCCGATACGGCAGCGTAACCGCTGCCAGCCGCATGCAATGAATTCGTCGCACCCTGGCCCCCCTATCGGCCTCGCCGTGCAGACCGGGCACAGCCATTTGCGCCGCCTGGTCTGGCTGCGCAGCTTCGCCGTGGCGGCGCAGTGCGCCACGCTTGCGCTCGTCTACCGCCTGCTGGCCATAGACCTGCAATGGCTGCCGATGTTCGCCACCATCGCCGCACTGGCCGGACTGAACCTGCTCACCTGGCTGCGCCTGCGCAGCGACAGGCCGGTTTCCAATGCCGAATTGTTCGCGCAATTGTGCGCCGACGTGCTGGCGCTGTCGGCTCTGCTTTACTACGGCGGCGGCTCGACCAACCCGTTCATCTCGCTGTTCCTGCTGCCGCTGGTGATCGCCGCCGCCACGCTGCCGCGCAGCTACACCTGGACCATGACGGGTATCACCACCGGCTGCTACACCCTGCTGATGAAATACTACGTGCCGTTGCCGCTGCCGCACGGCATGGCAGGCATGGAGCACGACATGAGCGGCATGGACATGGGCGACATGCCGCAGGACAGCATCTTCAATCTGCACGTCATCGGCATGTGGATGGGCTTCGTGATCAGCGCGGTGGTGGTATCGTATTTCGTGGTGAAGATGGCGCATGCAGTGCGCGAGCGCGACGAGACGCTGGCACGGGTGCGCGAGGAAACCCTGCGCAATGAGCGCATCGTGGCGCTCGGCACACAGGCCGCCGGCGCCGCGCACGAACTGGGCACGCCGCTGTCCACGCTGGCGGTGGTCATCGGGGAGCTGAAGCGTGACCAGGCAGTGCTGCCGGAATGGCGCGACAATCTGGACATCCTCGAAGGCCAGGTAGGCGCGTGCAAACGCATCCTCGGGAAATTGCTAAGCAACGCACAGGTCAGCGCAACGCAAAGCGCGCAAACGCTGCAGCAGTTCCTCGCCGACACGCTGGATGAATGGCAATTGCTGCGTCCCACCGCGCATTACAGTTACACCTCCCCCGGCGAAATGAGCCCGGAAAAAGTTTTGAACATAGACCCGGCGCTGCGCGCGGCGTTGCTGAATCTGCTCAACAATGCGGCCGACGCCTCGCCCGAAGGAATCGACATCGAGGCGCAGTGGGATGCAAATGATTTCACACTGCGCATCCACGATCACGGGCAGGGGCTGACAGCGGAAGCCGCCGCCCGCGCCGGTTCGGCATTTTTCACCACCAAACAGGAAGGGCGCGGGCTGGGGCTGTTCCTCGCCAATGCCACCGTGGAACGGATGGGTGGCAAGGTGCGCCTGTTCAACCGCGAGGGCGGCGGCGCCACCACCGAGATTACCCTGCCGCTGCGCCCACGCAAACCATGAACACCGCACACAACGAACAGGCCTCGCTGCTGCTGACGGACGACGATCCGGTTTTCTGCCAGGTGCTGTCGCGCGCACTGGAGAAACGCGGCTACACCGTGACCGTCGCGCACAGCGTGGAGCAGGCCATGCCGCTGGCACAGGCCAACCCGCCGGAATACGCAGTGGTGGATTTGAAGATGGGCGGCGCATCCGGGCTGGCGCTGGTGCGGGCATTGCATGAGCTAGATCCGGCCACGCGCATCGTGGTGCTGACCGGCTATGCCAGCATCGCCACCGCAGTCGAAGCGATCAAGCTGGGCGCGACGCAATATCTGGCCAAGCCGGCGAATGCCGACGAGATCGTGGCGGCATTCGGCCACAGCGCCAACGCCGATGCCCCGTTCACCGCACAGACCGCCTCGGTGGAACGGCTGGAGTGGGAGCACATCCAGCGCGTGCTGCATGAACACCAGGGCAACATCTCCGCCACTGCACGCGCGCTCGATATGCACCGCCGCACGCTGCAGCGCAAACTGGCGAAACGGCCGGCCGCGGAAAGCTGACGCAAAAAAATTTTTAGCAGCCTTCAGCCCTGCGGATTGGTAATATGAAGCATATCGGCGTTGCGCAGCGGCGACGAAAACTCGATCGGAGAAAACCCACATGAACACCACACATGCCGAAGCCGGCCACATCGATCCCAGTGCCGTACACATTGATCTGAGACAGGCCATCAGCAATCTCGATGCGCTACCGGCGATGCCGGTCATCGCGCAAAAGCTGCTAGAGCTGCAAACCGATACCGAAGAGGGCGAGCGTGAAGTCCTGCAGCTGATCGAACAAGACCCGCAGATTTCGGCGAAAATAATCGGGCTGGCCAACTCGCCCATCATTGGCGCCACACGCAAGATCACAACCGTCAGCGCCGCCGCGATGCTGCTGGGCAGCACGCGCGTCAAATCGGTAGCCACCGGCATCGCCATCATGTCGCTGATGAGCGCAGCGCCTGCGGGGCAGCTCAACATGCAGAAGCTGTGGCTGCACAGCTTTGGCATCGCGTTCGGCATGCTGGGCATCGCGCAGGCGATGCCGGCAGAATTTCGCCCGCAGGATGAGGATATTTTTCTCGCCGGAATGCTGCACGACATCGGCTATCTTGTACTCGCATTCCTGGATCCCAATCGCAGCAATCAACTGCATGCGCAGCTGGCCGCACAGGCGGACCGGCCGGCACTGGCGATCGAACATGAAATGCTGGAAATTGGCCATGATGAACTGGGAGCGGAACTGGCACGCCACTGGAATTTGCCGGAGGAGATCACCGCCGTGCTGCGCCACCATCATGCCCCGGATGCAGCCGCAGCGGCAGCGCAGCCGCTGGTGCGCATGATCAACCTGACGGAAAAGCTGCTGCCCTCGTTCGGCATGCACGAGCATGTCGAACCCGGCATCGGCGCCGAAGAATGGGAAGCGCTGGGCATCGATCCCGCACAGGCCGCGGAAATAAAAGTGCGCGTTGAGGAACAGGCTGAACTGGCCGAACTGGCCGTGGTGCTTGCCAGCGTCTGAGCAGCGATAGCCCATCCTGTGCTGCGCGACTATAATTGCGAATTATCATTAGTCGCTGCAATTTCATGAAAATCACGCTGTTATTCCTTGCCGCCCTGCTGCTGCCCGCGTTGTCCCACGCGCAATCCATCCCGCCCGCGCCGGCATTGGCAGCCAAGTCCTATCTGCTGTATGACTACACCAGCAACCAGATTCTGGTCAACGAAAACGGCAACGAGCGCATCGAGCCTGCTTCGCTGACCAAGCTGATGACGGCCTACCTGACCTTCACCGCGCTCAAGCAGGGCAAGCTGACGCTGCATCAGTCCGTGACGCCATCGGCGGAAGCGCTGCGCCCGCAGGGCGAGGAATCGCGCATGTTCCTCGCGCCGGACAAAACGGTGACCATCGCCGAATTGCTGCGCGGCCTGATCGTGCAATCCGGCAACGATGCCGCACGCGTGCTGGCCATCACCCTCGCCGGCAGCGAGGATATTTTCGCCGAACAAATGAACAAGGAAGCGCAGCGCCTGGGCATGAAGAACACGCACTTCGTCAACGCCACCGGCATGCCGCATGCACAGCATTACTCCAGCGCCTATGACCTGGCACTGATTGCCGCCGCAATCGTGCGCGACTTCCCCGCGCACTATCCGATCTACAGCATGCGCGAATACCAGTACAACAACATCAAGCAGGCCAACCGCAATCGCCTGCTTTGGCTGGACCCGTATGTAGACGGCATGAAAACCGGACATACCGAAAGCGCCGGCTTCTGCCTGGTGTCCTCGGCCAAACGCGACAACCGGCGGCTGATCTCGGTGGTGCTCGGCACGGCCTCCGACAGCCTGCGCGCCACCGAAAGCCAGAAGCTGCTGAATTACGGCTTCCAGTATTTCGACACGGTGCGCCTGTACCAGAAGAATCAGGCCGTAAGCAGCGTGCGCCTGTGGAAAGGCACCGAGAACAAGATCAACGCCGGCTTTCGCGAAGATTTGTTTCTGTCTGTTCCGAAAGGGAGCCTGTCCCAGCTGAAAGCCACGATAGAAACGCAGCAACCGCTGATTGCACCGATATCCGGCGGCCAAAAAATCGGTGTGATGAAACTCTCGCTGAATGGCAAACCCTACGCCGAGTTCCCGCTGCAGGCGCTGGATGCGGTGCCGCTGGCCAACCTGTTCGCGCGCGGCTGGGACAATATCCGCCTGCTGTTTCAGTAGATACAGTGCTGAGTTCCGAGTGCTGAGTTCCGAGTCCTCAGCACTCGGAACTCAGCACTCAATTTGAAGAGAGAATTATGACCGTCTATCTGAACGGACAATTCATGCCGATCGACGAAGCCCGCATCCCGGTGCTGGATCGGGGCTTCATATTCGGCGATGGCGTGTACGAGGTCATTCCGGTGTACTCGCGCCGCGCCTTCCGCCTGGCGGAGCACTTGCTGCGCCTGCAGCACAGCCTGGGCAGCATCCGTCTGCAGAACCCGCACAGCGATGCGGAGTGGGGCCGCCTGATAGGCGAACTCATCGCGCGCAACGACGGTGAAGACCAGTACCTCTACCTGCACATCACGCGCGGCGTGGCCAAACGCGACCACGCCTTCCCCAGTCCGCCGGTCGCACCCACGGTGTTCATGATGAGCAGCCCGCTGCTCGTCCCGCCCGAGGAATTGCTGCACAGCGGCGTGGGCGCGGTGACCGCGCAGGACAACCGCTGGCTGCGCTGCGACATCAAGGCCATCTCGCTGCTGCCGAACGTGCTGCTGCGCCAGCAGGCGGTGGATGCAGGCTGCGCAGAAACCGTACTGATCCGCGCCGGATCTGACAACGAGGCCGGTTTTCTCACGGAGGGTGCTGCCAGCAACATCTTCGTGGTCAAGGACGGCACGCTGCTCGCCCCGCCGAAGGACAATCTGATGCTGCCCGGCATCACCTACGACGTGGTTCTCGAACTCGCCGCCGCCAACGGCATTCCGCATGAAGTGCGACGCGTGGAAAAGCAGGAAGTATTCGCTGCCGACGAACTGCTGCTCACATCAAGCACCAAGGAAGTGCTCGCGATCACCACGCTGGACGGCAAGCCGGTAGGCTCCGGCAAGCCCGGCCCGATGTTCGCCAGGCTGCACAGGCTTTATCAGGATTTCAAACGCGACGTGATGCGCAAAAATCAGAATTGAAAATATGAACGAAATAAAACCGGAAGATTCCCTCATCGATTTCCCCTGCGACTTTCCGGTCAAGGTATTCGGAAAATCGGAACAAGGCTTCGCCCAGGCGGTGGCAGAAATCGTGCTGCGCCACGCGCCCGATTTCGACGCCGCCACGATGCAGATGCGCAGCAGCAAAACCGCGCGCTACATCAGCCTGACCTGCACCATCCGCGCCACCTCGCGCGCGCAGCTCGACGCGCTGTACCGAGAGCTGTGCGACAACCCGATGGTGGTGATGGCGTTATGAGAACGCCAAGTGCGGAGTGCGGAGTGCTGAGTGCTGAGTCCAGCGAACCGGGTACTCAGCACTCAGCACTCAGCACCCGGTTCATGGGTCTCGTCGAATACGAGCCCACCTGGCAAGCGATGCAGCAATTCACCGCCGCCCGCCACGCGCAAAAAGAGACCGAGACGCGCGACGAAATCTGGCTGCTGCAGCACCCGCCCGTCTACACCCAGGGACTGGCCGGCAAACCGGAACATCTGCTGCGCGCCAACGACATCCCCGTGGTCAAGATTGATCGCGGCGGCCAGATAACCTACCACGGTCCCGGCCAGATCGTCGCCTACCTGCTGCTGGATTTGCGCCGCTGGCATATCAATGTGCGCGATCTGGTGCGGCTGATAGAACAGGCCGCGATCGATGTGCTGGCGCAACACGGCGTGACCGCACAGGGGCGCGAGGATGCGCCCGGCGTGTACGTGGGCGATGCGAAAATCGCCTCGCTCGGATTGAAGATCAAACACGGCTGCTGCTACCACGGCATCGCGCTTAACGTGGACATGGACCTCGCCCCGTTCAGTTTCATCAACCCCTGCGGCTACGCCGGACTGCGCGTGACGCAGGCGCGCGATGTTGGCATCACCACACCGCTGGCAGAACTCGAACAACAGCTCGCGCAGAATCTGAACAGCCTGTTGCAACGACATAAAGCAGGGTAACACGCAACCGGGATTAAATTGTGATCCCGTCCCCTTCACGCGCCAGCCTGACATCCAGCTCGCCCATGCTGCCGGCGTGGCGCGCCAGCCCGGTAGGGTGGGCACCGTGTGCCCACGCGGATGCTGAATGTTGCAATGGGTAATGGTGGGCAGGAGCTGCCCACCCTACGCCGTCATAATGCAAAAATCCGTGCCCTTGACGATCGGGCGCACATGGTTTTTTTCGCGCTTCATTTCAACAATGCCGTAGTTCGACATGGTTTTGAGCGTCCGGGAAAGGTTGCCGGGTTTGCGTCCGGTCATTTCCGCCAGGGATGAGATGGATTCCGGTTGCGCTTCCTTGATGACCTTGAGCAGTGCGCGGTTGTCGTCGCTCAGCACTTCAGACAGGGATTTCATCGAGGTGAACCAGATTTTTGGCTCGCTTGATTTTGGTTTGTATTCGCCACGTGCAATGGCGTAAATCCGCTCGCGGATTTTGTCCTGGGGCATGATGCCGATCACGATAGTTTTCATGTTTTTTCTACCTTCTTCAATATTCGATCCACATCCGTGAAAAAATCTTGCAGCAATTGGTAAGCATCCTTGAATTCATAAGGCGCACCTTTGTCGGAAATGTGATGGTGCTTATGGTCATAAGGCAAAACTTGCCCGGCATATTTAAACTTTCCGGTCGGCTTGGCTGCGTGGGCATTGTCGTATCCCATGACCCGTTTCCCGCCTGGCTCATGGAGCGTCAAGGCGTAACGTATGCCATGCGGTACGACGGCGGCAACTTCGACACGCCATGCGTGTATCTCCACCCAATAGCCATGTTCCTGTTGTATGACCTGCCCGGTCAATTCAAGCAGCGTTTCAATGCCCTGAATATTTTGCATGGGTCCAGTGTATCAGCAGGTGATAAAGTTCGCAATTCCATGGGCTTTTTATCTGGGCGCGTGAGAGCCGCTGTGAATTGCATGACACCTCCCTGAAATGAAAACCGGGGGAAGTGGGCTGGCCACGTTACCGAGGCCATGTAACTCAGGGGGAACGGACTTATTCAGCGTTGCCTTAGATCACGATTTCATCGCCCTCGCGCGCCAGCCTGACATCCAGCTCACCCATGCTGCCGGCGTGGCGCGCCAGCGCCTCGGCGAAGACTTTTTCCAGAGCATCGTCGCTGCGCGTGGGTTCGTGGTGGGTGCAGAACAGGAATTTCGCGCCGGTCGCTATCGCCAGCTCTATGCTGCTGTCGAAGGTGCCGTGGCCCCAGCCTTTTTTCGCGGGATATTCTTCGATGGTATAGGAGGAATCGGCGATGAGTATGTCCACGCCCTTGATGGCTGCGACGATAGTCCGGCGCTGCTCCTCTATCAGCGCCTGGTACTCGGCATAGCTATCGTCGCCGGGCGCATAAATATTGAAGTGAGGTTCGTGGTCGCCGGTGAAAAATACCGATTTGCCGTTGCAGTCTATGCGGTAACCGAGGTTGACCACCGGATGGTTGAGCAGGATCGGCGTGACCGAAGTTGCGCCCAGCTCAACGATTTCATTCGGCATCACGGTGACGTATTCGATGCGCGATTTCATCTCCGCCTCGCGTATCGGAAAGTAGCTGTACTGCATCTGCACATTCATGATGCGCTCCGGGCCTTCGCCGGAAACGGGGTCGAACGAGGCATGCAGTTTTATGCTATTGCCCGGAATGAATATGGGAATGAAGAACGGCAGGCCCTGAATGTGATCCCAGTGGCTGTGCGAGTTGAAAATATTGGCGGTGACGGGAAGCTCACGGAGCAGCGTTTGCGCCAGCGGAAAAATTCCGCTGCCGCCATCCAGGATGACGAGCTGATTATCGTCGGTGCGCACCTCGATGCAGGTGGTGTTGCCGCCGTAGCGCACCGTGCTCGGGCCGGGTGAGGGAATGGACCCGCGCACGCCCCAGAATTTGACTTTCATGCTGATGCCTCCTGGCTACCTTGTGCGACCGACTCGGCTTCTTCCGCAATTTTTGACACATCCCCCAGGCGCGCGATGATGTCATCGATGTCGCCGCCGAAGCGGCTGACCAGCTGCGGCGACAGTTCTGCCACGACGTGGTTGCCGCCATCGCCTATCGTCAGTTTCTTGCTGATCTGGTTGGCCACGAACAAACAGCATTGCACCATGTTTTCGGTCGAAATGTCGCCATGGTGAAAACGTATGGTGTCGGTGAGCGATTTCGGGAACTGCCATTTTTCCACCAGCATCGCCCCCACGATGGAATGGTCGGCGCCGATGACATTCTGCTCGGCGACATGCAGCGGAATGGATTGCTCCGCGCTCATCGCCAGCGCCTGCCTGAATTCCTCCGGCATGAACTGGGCAAACACCACTTTGCCGAAATCGTGCAGCAGGCCGGCGATATAGCAATCGGTAGGATCGGCTGCACCGCCACCGAATTTCTGGCACAGGGTGCGCGCAAGACTGGCGGTGGCGAGCGAGTGAATCAGGTAACGCTGAACATCGAAGCCGGCGGCATTGGACGCGGGCAGCACGCCCATCGCCGCGAACGACAAAGCCATATTCTTGACGGTGTTGATGCCCAGATAAACCACGGACTGGTTCACCGAGGTGATCTTCTGCGGGAAACTGTAATAGGCGGAATTGAGTATGCGCAGCAGCTTCATTGTCATCACCGGGTCTTTCTCGATGACCATGACTAATTCCTTGGGCTCGCAGTTGCTGTCGCGGGTCAGCTCCAGTATGCGCTGCACGCTCTTGGGAAAAGCCGGCATCTTCTCCACGGCCGCAGAGAGTTTTTTGGTGAGTTCCGCTGAGGTTTCAGTCATGAAATTTTTCGCACAATCAGTCCGCAGAAATCCGTGTCATTCTGTACGGCGCAGCCATTCTACAACTTGCGCTGAATTTATACTAAACCTACTCAGCACAAGGACTGATTCAAAAAGCAAAAAAACACGAACCGATTGATTTGCAGGCGTCCGGGAATGCGGCGCCCCTGCTGCCTCGCCGCTATCAACTCTCCGCCATGTCCAGCTCGATGCGATCGGTGGCAAGCGGCCAGAATACCTTGCTGGAGAAGTGCAGCAGATCCGGATGGTTGCGGTAAACGTCGACGGCTGCTTGGCTGGATAGTTTTATCAGCCAGCAATAGCGGTACTTGCCGTCGGGCTGGATGGCCCGGCCGCAACGAATGTTGCGCACACCAGGAATGGCTTTAAGGGATTCCTTGCCGTCGCGCATGATCGTGGCGACCTCGCTTGGTGACACCTCATCCGGCACATTGTAGAGCACCACATGCTCCACTTCCTGCCACGGGCGGCATTGCGCCAGCACTTCTGCCGCGCGCCCGCCGGAACCCCACAGGTGCAGGCAGCGTTCCACCTCTTTCCGCACCGCATCGCGCACACCCGCCAGCAACTGCCCCAGGTCTCCCTTGCTGTTGGTCGTTGCATTTTCCAGGATATGGCGGCTGGCGGCATCGGCCAGGGCGGTATAGTAGTTGATCTTGGCCACGCCGCTGGCGATCAGCCGCCGGAACTGCTCATCGGACAGTCCGCTGCCGCCGTGTATGACCAGCGGCACGGAGACCGCCTCCCTGATTTTGGCCAAGCGGTTGAAATCAAGTTTGGGCACGCCTTTCTTGCGGCCATGCACCGTGCCGATCGAGACCGCGAGGCAGTCGACTCCGGTGCGCTCGACATAAACCTTGGCCTCGGCAGCCGACGTGTAAGTCATCTCGCCCGGATGCTGTTCGGCGCTCACCCCTTCCACCCCGGGCACATATCCCAGCTCTCCCTCCACGGTCACACCGCAGGCATGGGCCATCGTGACGATGTCGCGGGTCTGCCACAAATTTTCCGAGAACGGCAGCGCAGAAGTATCGACCATCACGCCGTTGCAACCCGCCCGAATGGCACGCTCGGCGGACGCGAGCGTGGTGCCATGGTCGAAATTGATTGCCACAGGCACCGCAGCGCGACGCGCGGCAGCCTCGGTTGCCGCCATCAGCAAATCGACGCTGGCGCCCTCGAAATGGGATTCGATCAGATTCAGGATCACCGGCGCACGACAGTTCTCCGCCGCCTGCATGATGCCTTCCAGAAAATCCAGGTTGTCCACGCCGAATGCGCCAACTGCATAGTTGTGACGGCTGGCATGGTTGATCATGTCGGACAGATGAACGAGTGGCATGGCGGCTTCCCTATTTTGCAGTCAGTTTTGCCAGTGCCTCATCAGCAATCTGGTCGTAGCGTGCGCGTTCCTTTTTCGCCGCAGCGTCCAGGGCATCGTTGATTTCCGGAAATTTCAGCGCCAGGATACGGGCTGCCAGCATCGCGGCGTTCTTGGCCCCATCCACAGCCACCGTGGCAACGGGCACACCCGGCGGCATCTGCACCGTGGAGAGCAATGCGTCGAGGCCGGACATCACGCCGCCCGACAGCGGCAAACCTATCACCGGCAATCGAGTGTGTCCCGCAATGACTCCCGCAAGATGAGCCGCCACACCGGCGCAACCGATCAGCACCTGCACATCTTCCTTGTGCGCACGCTCGATATAAGCCAACACCTTGTCCGGTGTACGATGCGCGGAAGCCACGACGATTTCGCTGGCAATGCCCAGCTCGGTCAGCGTATCGCGCACCTTGACCACGGTGGGCAGATCATTGGGGCTGCCGGTGAGAATGCCGACCAATACCCTTCCGGCAGAATTCGCGGCAGATTTTTTTGCAACAACTGATTTCTTCATGCTTCTTCTCCAGAGAATGAATTTTCGATACCCACTAGCAATGCGGTGAAACCCCAAGGCAAAAACTGCCACCCAACTCCTGCCCAATTCCACTTAAAGCATGGATAATTATTGCCGCCGGTCCACAACCCTTAGGAGTGAGTATGCAAATTACTTGCTATCGAGACATTGAGTCAGCGCGCGAGTCCAGATTGTTGCCTGCCGCCACCTACAACCTAGCGCATACCTTGCTCGCCCGCAGCGCCACCGGCTGCCTGTTCGTCCCGATCCGTTCCATGCAGTACCTGGCGATTCTGGATGCAGAGGAATTCGTGTTCCTCGATGGCGAACGCAAATGCTGGATCGATATCGCCTGGCAAGATTTTCGCCCCCAGGTTCGTACCTCGCTCGATGAGCCGGTGCCGTATCAGGCCATCTATTACCGGCCCGATGCAGCGCAGCTGATGGCACGCCTGCAGGGGGAGCTGCCACGCGCCCTTGCTGACCTGGCCGCAAAGGGGCGCGTTGACGGATCGGCGCGAGTGCTTAAATTTCCGTCTCCCGCGCATAGCTGATTTTCAGGGACTTATTCATCCTCGCCCAGTTCAGGATTCCATCCCTCGCCACGGGCAGCCGTGATAGCCAGCGCGTAAAACCGGGTGTGCCGTTCGCGCAACTCTTCCGGCAAGCGGCTGGGAAGATGCGCATAGGGTTCCCAAGCCGCGTACACCTTTTCGTAGAGGTTTTGCATGCGCGCCGAATCCCAGCCCGTGCAGGTTTCCGTTTCGGGCAGGATGCCGAATACCCAGGCGTCGCGCACCATGCGCCCGAGGTGAGTCAGGCCGGCGTTGGTGTCCTGATCGACACCGACATAAGTTTGTATTGTCATCGTGTAAGCCCTGCGTAAAGTACCGGCAATTTTTGGTTTCGGCCGCTGCGCTTAACTTTGCTGCGCAAAGTTAGCCTGCACCGAAAGCCATTTACTCGCTCAAAATAAAGACCATCTCCCATCATCTCGTTAGCCCTGCATAGAGCAATGGAAGCTTTTCGGGTAGCCGCTCAACATGGTCCACGACCATGTAGTTTCTGGCCCCAAAAATCCGGGAAACATATTGATCCGCGCGCGGATCGAGCGACATGCAGAAAGTGGTCACGCCGCAACGCGCCATTTCCTCCACCGCCTTCTTGGTATCGTAACGCAGATACTGCGGGTCGCGTATATCCACGTCGGCGGGTTCGCCGTCGGTGATCACCAGCAGCAGCTTCTTGGACGATTTCTGCTTCTTCAGGTAATGCCCGGCATGGCGGATGGCCGCGCCCATGCGCGTGGAGAGCTGGCCGCTCATGCCCGCCAGCCGGGATTTCGGCACTTCGTTGTAGGGCTGATCAAAGTCCTTGAAGCGGGAATATTCAACATTGTGGCGCCCGTCCGAACAGAAACCGTGTATCGCGAACGGATCGCCGATCTTGTGGATAGCGTCCGCCAGCAGCACCGTAGCCTGGCGCTGCAAATCCAGCACGCTGTATTCCTGTCCGCTCACCTTTTCGTTGGTGGACTCGGATAAATCCAGCAGCACCATCACCGAAATGTCGCGCACCTTGCGCACCGAACGCATCATGATGCGCGGGTCGGGTTGCTGCCCCATGCGGATGTCTATCATCGCGCGGATGGCTGCATTGACGTCCACCTCGTCGCCATCCTCCAGCTTGCGGATGCGCGTCACTCCCTGCGGTTGCAGCGCGTCGAGCAGAAATTTGAGGCGGCCGATGGTGCGCTTGTGTTGGGCGGTGATGTCGTCGATGAGTTGCAGATCACCTGACTTGGGACGTTTTTCCAGAACGGTGGCCCAGCTCGGACGTTCGAGCTGGATCTGATAATCCCACTCCGAATAATGATAAGGCTCTGAAACCGGTTCCTTGCCTTCCATTTCATTGAATGATTTTCCCATGTCTTCATAGGGGAACAACTCTGTGTCCAGCACCCAGATTTCCTGTGCGTCATCCCCTGCCGTTTCGCAATCGATCTCGTTGGCAAACTCCATCAGGCTGACGTGCTTGCGCACCTGCCTGGGCGTATCGTATCCGGCAGCGATCGACTTCTCGAAATCGAATTCCTCGAATTCCCAGAAGTAGCGGTTATCGTCACGGTAAGGCGTGGTGAGCAAATCTGTGCGCGGGTTATAGGCGATACGCTTGCTCATGAACTCATGCGCCAGCTGCACGCCGATATCCCAGGAAATCTGATTGGTGTCGAGGCGCTCGGAGGCCTGCTTGAACAGCACGCGACCCTGTGCAATCCACGTATCGTTGTCCCGATAACTGTTATCCAGCAGCGCGCGTGCCAGACGGTTCAGGTAATCGCCCGCGGTCTTGTTCTGCTCGGGTGTAATCGAGTGCAACTGCACCCACAACTTCTTGAGACCGGGAAACTTGTTTACCGCCAGCGTTTCGACACGCGCATCCTCGATCACACTGATCACCGCCATCTGCCACGGGCTGAGCGACTCAGCAGAAATCGGGGTGCGCGTATAGACGATATGGGCTGCGCCATGGGCGGCAGCGGCACGGTACATTTCCAGCCCCGAAAGCTTCACGTCACCGTTAACAAAATCATCGTAAGCATCGGGCAAATGTATGAAGTAGCCCTCGACAAATGGACGATACCCCTCGCGCGATTCGAAATCGCCGGAGGTGGGCTTCATGAAGAAATCCCGCGCCCACAGCGCGCGCAGATACATGTTGATGCGCCGTTGGACGTCGATGAACAGCGTGCCCTTGCGCTCCTTCTGCAGCATCGCCAGCGATTCCTTGGATTGCAGGCTGAAATAATTGGCCTGCTCAGGATAATTGGTGCGGTGCGCATGTGCGCCCCACAGCGCCCAGCGACGCAAGCCGCCCAGCGTGAGCTGACTGAAAAGCTTTTCCAGGTTTTCCAGCATCGGCCGCACGCCGCGCGGCGCCTGGGACAGCAGCGTGTTGAGGAATTGCAGATATTTCTTGAACAGTGCTTCATCGCCAAGACGATTGGCTGCGGTGGGTGCGGTGCTGAGCACCAGTTCGATCACTGAACCCGACGTTTTTGAAGCCAGCTCCAGCGCAGCCTGCACCAAGTCAGGCACGGCATCTTCACCGATTTCCTTGGCGACCATGGGCGCATGGTCTATCCAGGTGGCGATCAATGAATCGCCCTTGCCCAGATTTTTGAGGGCGGCCGCGCCGGTGAGGTAATTGCTCAATCCGCGTGCGCTGAATACCTTGGTTGCTTCATGCCACGAGGATCGCAAGCTTGCCTGCAATTCAGGTGAAAGCGAGTCGATCAGCTCCTGATAGTCTTCGAGATTGATAGCCATGGTAAAGCCCTGTGATGGGTGATGAGTGATGGGTGATGTGAAAAACCCCGCGAGGCTCTACCCATTACCCATCTTCAATTACTCATTACTAAAAAAACGTGGTTACTGCCGCATCCAGTGCATCGCGCATGTCGGGATCGTCAGTGATCGGACGTACCAGCGCCACCCGACAGGCCTTGATTGGATCGACGCCGGTGGCAATCAGGCTGCCTGCGTAAATCAGCATACGCGTCGAGATACCTTCATCCAGGCCGTGGCCCTTGAGGTTGCGTGCGCGCTCGGCGATGGAAACCAGCTTGCCGGCCACTTCCGCATTGACGCTGGTTTCATGAGCAACAATCTCGGTTTCGATGACATGCTCGGGGTAGTTGAAATCGAGACCGCCAAAACGCTGCTTGGTAGACTGCTTCAAGTCCTTCATCAGGCTCTGATAGCCCGGATTGTAGGAAATCACCAACTGGAAATCGGGATGCGCATGCACCAATTCGCCTTTCTTTTCCAGTGGCAGCACACGGCGATTGTCGGTCAGCGGGTGTATCACCACAGTTGTATCCTGGCGCGCCTCCACGACTTCGTCCAGATAGCAGATGGCACCGTAGCGCGCGGCCAGAGCAAGCGGGCCGTCCTGCCAGCGGGTGCCGCTCGCATCGAGCAGAAAGCGGCCGACCAGATCGGAAGCGGTCATGTCTTCGTTACAGGCCACGGTGATCAGCGGCTTGCCCAGTTTCCACGCCATGTGTTCGACGAAGCGTGTCTTGCCACAACCTGTGGGGCCTTTGAGCATCATCGGCATGCGTACGCTATAGGCGGCTTCATACAGCTCCACCTCATCCGAGACGGGGCGGTAATAGGGTTCTTTTTCAATACGGTACTGCTGGATGATGTCGTTCATGCTTGTCTCCATCTATCGATCAACACAGGGGCGAAAATGGCCGCTTCATCTGCAGCCGCTTGCGTCCATGTGCGGAATATTGTTAGAAACCAACCCCTCCCAACCTCCCCTTGTCAGGGGAGGAGCCAGACCTGCTCTCCCCCTGTCAAGGGGGAGCTGGAGGGGGTTAGCGTCCGCTATACAACTCAGGTCAAACAGTCTTGCCGCGGTAAATAACCATGGCTGCGCCTTGAGACTGGTTGAAGTTGTTGTAACCAACCAGACGAACGTGATTGTCCGGGTTTGCCTTATGGCAAGCTTCAGCTTCTTTCAATACAACGTTTACATCGGTTTCGCCAAACATCGGCAATTTCCACATGTACCAGTATGAATCCATCAGGTACGCCGGCTCGGTATGCTCGATCGCAGGGTTCCAACCTTTTGAAATCAGATATTCCACTTGTTTCTTGATCTCAGCTTCTGTCATCGCAGGCAAGTAGGAGAAAGTCTCGAACTTGCGGCTGGCAGGATCGCTAACGCGCGATTTGTAATCCATTACTTCACTCATAATTTGCTCCTAAATAAGTTCTGTGAATTGTCGGGTATCGCTTGTGCTCAACCCGACCTGCGTTTTACTTGTGCGCCACGTCCAGCTTGTCGACGGTGTCGAATTCAAACTTGATTTCTTTCCATGTTTCCATGGCGATCTTCAGTTCGGGGCTGGATTTGGCTGCTTTTTCCAGCACGGCTTTGCCTGCTTTCTCAACCTCCACACCTTCGTTACGAGCGGCTACGCAAGCTTCCAGTGCTACGCGGTTGGCGGCTGCACCGGCTGCGTTACCCCATGGGTGACCCAAGGTACCGCCACCGAATTGCAGCACGGAGTCATCGCCGAAGATGTTGACCAGTGCTGGCATGTGCCATACGTGGATGCCGCCGGAAGCAACAGGGATCACGCCAGGCATGGAACCCCAGTCCTGGTCGAAGAACAGACCACGGCTACGATCTTCCTTGATGAAGCTGTCACGCATGGTGTCGATCCAGCCCAATGTTGCTGCACGGTCGCCTTCCAGCTTGCCCACAACCGTACCGGAGTGCAGGTGGTCACCACCGGACAGACGCAGTACTTTTGTCAGCACGCGGAAGTGAATACCGTGGTGCGGGTTGCGGTCGAGCACAGCGTGCATCGCACGGTGGATGTGCAGCAGCATGCCGTTTTTGCGGCACCAGTTGGCCAGGCCTGTGTTAGCAGTCAAGCCGCCAGTCAGGTAGTCGTGCATGATGATAGGAGCGCCGATTTCCTTGGCAAACTCAGCGCGCTCATACATCATTTCTGGTGTTGGCGCTGTAACGTTCAGGTAGTGACCCTTGCGCTCGCCTGTTTCGCGCTCAGCTTTCATAGTCGCTTCGTGTACAAATTCGAAGCGATCGCGCCAGCGCATGAATGGTTGGCTGTTAACGTTCTCGTCATCCTTGGTGAAATCCAGACCACCGCGCAGGCACTCATAAACAGCGCGACCGTAGTTCTTGGCAGACAGACCCAGCTTGGGCTTGATGGTGCAACCCAGCATTGGACGGCCATACTTGTTCATCTTGTCGCGCTCAACCTGAATACCTTGTGGCGGACCGCCGCAGGTTTTCACATAGGCGATCGGGAAACGGATGTCTTCCAGACGCAATGCGCGCAATGCCTTGAAACCGAATACGTTACCAACCAATGAAGTCAGCACGTTAACAACTGAACCTTCTTCGAACAGGTCGATCGGGTAGGCAACAAATGCGTAGAAGCAAGTGTCATCGCCTGGTACGTCTTCGATGCGATACGCGCGGCCTTTGTAGTAATCCAGGTCTGTCAGCAGGTCGGTCCACACTGTGGTCCAAGTACCCGTCGAAGACTCGGCAGCCACAGCGGCAGCAACTTCTTCACGGGGCACGCCCGCTTGAGGGGTGATTTTGAAACAAGCTAATATATCTGTGTCCAGCGGTGTGTATTCCGGCGTCCAGTAAGTGGAGCGGTATTCTTTAACACCTGCGTTATAGGTTTTGACTGCCATTGCTAGCTCCTCGTTCTCGGGTTAAACATATATCTTCCACTACGGAAGACCTGTGGCTCATTTGAGCGTGGTGAAACTATAGCCAGAAGCAACCATAAATAATAATTGTAATTTTCGATGCAAACGATAGACTGCAGTCAATGATATTCCGAGTGATTAAACCTAGAAGCCGCAGTTGACCGCTCCATTAAGGCCGCAAGAAAATGAACATAAAAGAAATTATTTATTTATCCACGCTCACCATTTGGGAGTCGCTACGAGGCGTATTACACGTCCCTCGCAGCGCCTGGCGGCGTTGCTCCGCCTCGCCATGGAACGACCATGCCTCGTTGTCGCGCCTTGCCACACACTGCGATGAACATGTACTACACCTCGTCCAACTACGGCTTCTAGGTTAAACATGATTAAAAATGCGACTCTGCGCCAGTTACAGGTGTTCGAAGCGGTGGCGCGCAATCTCAGCTACACCCGGGCCGCCGAAGAGCTATACCTGACGCAGCCGACCGTATCGATCCAGCTCAAGCAGCTCGCCGAAATCGTCGGCCAACCATTGCTG
>Ga0315268_10001449_pt1 | contig 27242 bp, 25 predicted proteins | sample C1_top_MG_FD_204535 | JGI IMG/M metagenome (GOLD analysis project Ga0315268, IMG submission 204535) | Sediment microbial communities from Yellowstone Lake, YNP, Wyoming, USA - C1_top | ecosystem: Environmental > Aquatic > Freshwater > Lake > Sediment | place: USA: Wyoming | collected 2017-08-01
CTGGAGAAGAACCCACGCACGGAAGCGGCGCTGTTCCAGTTGCCGCGGACTCCCGAAAGGTCGCATCATGCCCTCCGGGAAGACAGTATAGGACATTACTTAAGCAGGAATCAATAGGTTTCTGCGCGCCCGCAGTTGGGCAAATTAGAACGACAATGGCTGCCGCGATGAACAGGAGTCTCATCGTCTACGTTGGCGGCATTATACAGAGAGTCCACACAGTGTGAAAGGAACGGCGGTCTGCGACAAAGCCCACCCGCGGGCCTGATTAATCAAGCGCCAGCGCTTTGCCACCATCAAGCAGCTTCAGTGCCTTCGCGTCTTGGGGAACCCGATAGACGAATGCGAAATGGTCCTGAGCAGTGGTCGCGGTCCCCACGAACACCAACCGCCCCTCTACTCCCTTGAGCTCGCCGTTATACACCCATCCCCTAGTTGACAACCTTCCGTCCGGCATAACCGTCCCATGGGAAATAGGGTGGAACTCGCGGTTGGCGGAATCCGTGAGGGCGTAGGGCGGCTCCGTCGATCCCTCGAACGAGATCTCTTTCTTGCCCCTAAAATGCAACAAGAGGAGCGTTTCACCGGGACCCGCCCTCAACGTACTTGCATCGGGATTGTCGGTGCTGACGATCTGCAACTTCTCCAAACGGTGCAGTTCACCTAGAGAGGTTTGCACGGGCAGTTTGCTGCCACTGCCGCATCCGGCCAGCACGGAGAGGAGGACCAGAAAGCTGGCGGCCTTCATCAATCGCATTGCTGAACCTCCTTGAAGGATGCGCGGGCTCCTCAGAATTTGTGCTGAGTATACCCTCATCCACCAGCAGTGGCGAGCCGCTGCGTGCTTGCTCGCGAGCCGAGGCCTAAGCTATTCTCTTCGTTCTTTTATGCAAACCAGGCTTGTGTCCTTGCTGTGCGCTGCCTTGCTCTGCGCGTTGCTGCTCGGTTTGTCCGCTTCGCCCTGCCGCGCGCAGGGGAACTACGAAATCCAGGTCTATCCCTACGAGACCGTGCCGCCCGGCCACACGATGCTTGAGTTTCACAGCAACTTCACCTTTATGGGCGCGAAGAATCCCACCGACGGCACACGCCCCACTCACCACGCCTTTCACGAAACCATCGAAATCACGCGCGGCTTCACTTCGTGGTTCGAAACCGGGTTCTACATTTTCACCTCCGCGCGTTCGGGCGACGGCCTCGACTGGGTCGGCAGCCACATCCGCCCGCGCGTCCGCGTGCCCGAAAGCTGGCATTGGCCCGTCGGCGTCAGCCTCTCGCAGGAAATCGGCTACCAGCGCCGCGTCTATTCCCCCGACACCTGGACATGGGAAATCCGCCCGATCGTGGACAAGGAGCTCGGCCGCTGGTACCTCTCCTTCAACCCGACTTTCGAGCGGTCATTTCACGGCCCGGGCACGCGGGCCGGCGTTGAGTTCTCGCCGAATTTCAAGGTGAGCTACGACGTCACCAAGAAGGTTGCCTTCGGGATCGAATACTACGGCTCGCTTGGCCCGGTCACCGGCTTCGACCCCATCCAGGACCAGCAACAGCAGATTTATCCTACTTTCGACCTGAACGTCTCGCCGAACTGGGAAATCAATTTCGGCCTCGGCGTGGGAATGACGCGTTCCACCGACCACCTGATCGCCAAATTCATTCTCGGCCGCCGGTTCAATTTTTGAATCGCTCCGTGTGGCACCGGCTTTCAGCCTGTAGAGTTCCCGGGAAGCCGTCCGCGCGGCCGCGTTGACGGAATCGGCGGCCCGCCCGTATAATGGTGGTTTGTCAATTGCTTCGGGAGGCTGTATGTACGCCGTTATCCGCTGTGGAGGCAAGCAATACCGGGTCGAGCCGGGCGACACCGTGAAAATCGAGCGCCTGGAGGGCAAGATCGGCAGCAAGGTGACCATCACCGACGTGGTCGCCGTCCGCACCGACGAGAAGCTGCTCGCGGGCAACGACGCCGCTAACGCCAAGGTCGTCGGCCGCATCGTCGCCCAGGGCCGGCACCCGAAGCGCCTGGTCATGAAGTACAAGAAGACCAATCAGTATAAGATCCTCCGCGGCCACCGGCAGGACTTCACGGCGATTGAGGTGAAGGAGATTACGGTCTGACACCCGCTCCGCGGTGTCATCCTGAGTCCCGATGGTTTCTATCGGGACGAAGGATCTCAACGTCGAGATTCGCAGCCCCGATGAGTCGGGCGCAAGAGAGGCTCTTATGGCACACAAAAAAGGCGGCGGTTCATCCACCAACGGACGTGATTCCCACGGGCAACGCCTGGGCGTGAAGCGCTTCGGCGGGCAACTGGTCAACGCGGGCACCATCCTCGTGCGTCAGCGCGGCACCCGCGTGAAGCCTGGTCTGAACGTCGGCCGCGGGAAAGACGACACGCTCTTCGCCCGCATCACCGGCTTCGTCCTCTTCCAGGATAAAGGCCGCTCCGGCCGCTTTGTCAGCATCGTCCCCGCCGAACAAGCCGCCAGCGCGAACTAAGCTTTCGTATCCTTGACGGCGACCCGGTTCCGTCCGGGTCGCCTTTTGTCTTTGTAGGGGCGGGCCCCCGCGCCCGCCCTCTGCGCCCGGCCGCGACAAACACACCTCGCTCCCGCCGCTCCAGTGTGGTAATCATTTACGGAACGCCGGTTGAGCGCCTATGACAGCCGTTGCTGCCATCTTCTGTGCCCTGGGGCTCGTCGCCGGAGCCTTCAGCGCGTCCGCGGTGATGGTTCAGGCCAACGCGGCAATGCCGAGTGGTGCCGCGCGCCCCCACCTCGACGCCGCGCTGGCGGCCGAACACTGGATCAGCGCTGCGGCCCTTCGCACCGAGCACGGCACCGTCTGGCCCGCCGACCCGCGCGAACCGAAGTCCGTCAGCTACGATCTCTATTCGGGCGCGCCGGGCGTCGTGCTTTTCTACTCGGAGCTTTATCGCTCGACCGGCGACGCCCGCTATCGCGCCGCTTTGCTCTCAGGCGCCGACGCGCTCGTCGCTGCGCTCGACACTGAAAAAGACACCGGCCTCTACACCGGCATCGCCGGCATCGGTTTCGCCCTCGCCGAGGCCTCCAAGGCCACCAGATCGCGAAAACTGAAAGACGCCGCGCTGCGTGGCGCGCAACTTCTGCGCGAACGCGCCAAGAAAACAGGCGCCGGAATCACCTGGAACGACACCACCGACATCATCTCCGGCAGCGCCGGCACGGGGCTTTTCCTTCTCTACATGGCACGTGAATTCGGCGACGCCGCCTCGCGTGAAACTGCGGTTCAGGCGGGTCTCCATCTGATCGAGCTCGCCCGCCCGGAAAACGGCGGCCTGAAATGGGCGATGGACCCCAACTTTCCTCGCCTGATGCCGAATTTTTCGCACGGCACGGCCGGCGTGGCCCATTTCCTGGCCACTCTCTATCAGGAAACGAAGCGCAAGGAGTTTCTCGACGCGGCGCTGGCCGGCGCGCGCTATCTGCAATCTGTTGCCGAAACCAGCGGCGACATCTGTCTGATTTTTCACAACGAGCCCGACGGAAAGAATCTCTACTATCTCGGCTGGTGCCACGGCCCGGTAGGTACCGCGCGGCTGTGGTATCGCCTCTATCAGGCCACGGGCGACCGCGCGTGGCTCGGCTGGCTGGAAAAATCCGCCCGCGCGATTCTCGCGAGCGGCATTCCCGAAAAACAGACACCGGGTTTCTGGAACAACGTCAGCGTCTGCTGCGGCTCAGCGGGCGTGGCGGAGTTTTTCCTGGAGATTTATCGCGTCACGCGCAAGCCGGAATATCTGGAATTCTCAGAACGTGTCACCGCCGACTTGCTGGCGCGCGCCACGCGCGACTCCGGCGGAATGCGCTGGGTGCAGGCCGAGCACCGCGTACGTCCCGAATTGCTCGTCGCGCAGACCGGCTACATGCAGGGCGCCGCGGGCATCGGGATGTGGCTGCTGCACCTCGACGCCTTCGAGCGGGGTAAGAAATCCTGGATCCGCCTCCCCGACTCGCCGTTCTAGCAACGCAGCCTCGTCCGTCTGCCGTTCCCGCCCATCGGCCTATATAATGAGGTTGGCACGGGGCAGCGGCTGGGTCACGGATCTGCGCTTTTTCTAGCCACTGGCCACTCACCACTCGAAGTTATGTTCGTTGACGAGGCGCGAATCTACGTGAAGGCCGGCGACGGCGGCAACGGCTGCGTCGCCTTTCGCCGGGAGAAGTTCGTCCCGCGCGGCGGCCCATCCGGCGGGGACGGCGGCAATGGCGGCAGCGTCTATCTCGAAGCCAACCCGCACGACAACACGCTGCTGCGCTACCGCTTCAACCGCGAATTCCGCGCCGAGCGCGGCCGCCACGGCGAGGGCTCGAACTGCAGCGGCGCTTCCGGCGACGATCTGGTCTTGCAAGTCCCCGTCGGCACCGTGGTTTTTGACGAAGGAACCGGTGAGCAGCTCGCTGACCTGGCCGTCGCCGGCCAGCGCTTTCTCCTCGCGCGCGGCGGACGCGGCGGCCGCGGCAACGCGCATTTCGCCAAGCCCTGGCACCAAGCCCCGCGCGAATTCGAAGAAGGTGAGAAAGGCGAAGAGCGCCGCCTGCGCCTGGAGCTGAAACTTCTGGCCGACGTCGGCTTGGTCGGCTTCCCCAACGTGGGCAAGTCCACGCTGATTTCGCGCATCTCGGCGGCGCGGCCGAAAATTGCCGACTACCCGTTCACCACGCTCGAGCCGCACCTCGGTGTCGTCTCCGCCGACGGCGAGCCCGGCTTTGGCCGCACGTTTGTCGTCGCCGACTTGCCCGGCCTGATTGAAGGCGCGCACCAGGGCGCGGGGCTCGGCACGCGTTTCCTGCGCCACATCGAGCGCACGCGCCTGCTCGCGCACCTGGTGGACACCAGCGCCGCTTCCGACCGCGACCCCGTGCGCGATTTCGAAATCATCTGCGGCGAACTGACCAACTTCAGCGCGGAACTGGCCGCGAAGCCGATGCTTGTCGTGGCCACCAAGCTCGACGCCACCACCGACCGCACGCGGTTTGAAAAATTGCGCGAGCACTGCGCGGCGTGCGGGCTCGATTTTTATGCGATTTCCTCGGCCACCGGTGAAGGCATCCCCGAACTCGTCCGCGCGATGGCCGATGCGCTCGACCGGCTACCACGCCCCGACTTGTCGGGGCCGGATGTCGAAGCCGGCGTCACCGCACGCAACGACGCGCGCCCCTCGGAGGAAACGTGACGCGTCCACGCTCGATCGCGCTTTTCGGCGGCTCGTTCGACCCTGTGCACGTGGGTCATATGGCCGTCGCGCGCGCCGCGCAGCGGCGCTTCCACCTCGACGAGGTGCATTTCATTCCCGCGGGGCGCCCGCCGCACAAGACGCGTCATGAAATGACCGCGTTCCTGCACCGCTACGCGATGGTGGCGCTGGCCTGCGCCGACCACGCGCACTTCATTCCCTCGCTCGCCGAAGCCGGCGCCGACCTCTCCGGCCGCCACGTGCACTACTCGATTGATACGCTGCGCGGGTTCCGCCACGCGCTGCGCTCGCACGACAGGCTTTTCTTCATTGTCGGCGCCGACCAGTTCCTCGAAATCCCCACCTGGCGCAGCTACGAAACCCTGCTCGATTCGTGCGATTTCATCGCGGTCAGCCGCCCCGGTTTCCGCATGGACGCGCTCCGGCTGGTGATTCCCCCGGAGCTGTTCGCGTCTGCGTCCCGAGGCTTCGGGACGCGCAGCGCGAAGCACGACGCGCACTCGATCGTGCTGCGCCGCTCGACCGTGCATCTGCTCGACACCGTGCGCAGCCACGTCTCCGCCACGGAAGTGCGCCGCCGGCGCCGCCACGGCCAGTCCATCCACGGGCTTGTGCCGCCGCGCGTGGAGGAATACATTCTTCGGCAGGCCCTCTACCTGTGACGCTCGATTCGCTTCGCCCCGAAATCCGCCTGGCCGTCGAGGCCGTGCAAAACAAGAAAGCCGCCGGGGTGACTTTGCTCGACCTGGCCGCGCTCAGCGCCTTCACTGACTACTTCTTGATTTGCAGCGGATTCAGCTCGCGCCAGGTGCAGGCTATCAGCGACGAGGTCGAAGAAACTCTCGGCCGCCACGGCATTTTCTTCCGCCACCGCGAAGGCTACGAGCTCGGCGAGTGGGCCCTGCTCGACTACGGCGACTTCGTCGTGCACATCTTCAACGAGCGCGCGCGGCAATACTACGACCTCGAACGCCTGTGGCGCGCCGCCCGCCGCTCCGATTTCCCCGACGCGGGTTGAAGGGCTCGCGGGAGGGCACGGCTTTAGCCGTGCCGAAAGACCGAAGCTAGGAGTGGGGCTTTAGCCCCTGAGGTATTGAGGAATTGACCGAGCGCCTCGAATGGATCGCGTGCGATCCGGCGTCGAAACGCGTGCTCGAACTCGCTCGCTGCGTCGCCGACACCGCCACCACGCTGCTCATCACCGGCGAAAGCGGCGCCGGCAAAGACCACCTCGCGCGGCTCATCCACGAGCTCGGCTCCCGCCGCGACGCGCCCTTCCTGAAAATTGACTGCGCCAGTCTGCCCGCGGAACTTGTCGAATCGGAACTCTTCGGTCACGCACGCGGCGCGTTCACCGGCGCGGTGGACCGCAAGCTGGGCCGCCTGGAACTCGCGCGCGGCGGCACTATCGTGCTCGACGAAGTCGCCGCGCTCATCCCCTCGATTCAGGCCAAGCTGCTGCGTGTGCTCGAAGAGCGCAGCTTCGAACGCTTGGGCGGCACCGAAACCTTGCACATTGACGCGCGCCTGATCGCGTTGACCAATGCCGACCTGCCCGCCGCCGTCGCCGCCGGACGTTTCCGCGAAGACCTCTACTTCCGCTTGAACGTCCTGCCCATTGACGTGCCGCCGCTGCGCCAGCGCCCCGGCGACGTTGTTCCCATCGCCGAGCACCTGCTCGCGCGGCTCGCTGTCGTACACGGCAAACCCCAGGCGCGCCTCAGCGACGCCGCCCTGCGCGTCTTCGAGGCCTATTCCTGGCCGGGAAATATCCGCGAAATGAAAAACGTCATCGAGCGCGCGCTGATTTTCTCCACGGGCAAGGAAATCGGCCCGGACGATTTGCCCGCGGGCCTGCGCGCTGCCGCCTCAGGCGTCGCCGCCGAAGCGACGGCGCACCTGCAATCGCTGGAAAATATCGAGCGCGAAGTCATCCGCGCCACGCTCGAAGCCACGCACTACAAAATCGGCCGCGCCGCCGAAATCCTCGGCATCACCCGCAAAACCCTCCTCGAGAAACGCAAGAAGTACGGCCTCGATTGACACGATGAAATTGCTGGTCACGGCGCACATTAGCATTGTCATCCCGAGGAGTCCGTCCGCCCAGCTTGATGGCGGACGGACGACGAGGGACCTCACCCAGCCGAAAAAGGCACAGGACAAAGCCAAGAGCACGTGGCGGGGTTGGGTGGTGTGAGAAAGTGGGTGAGATTCCTCGTCCGGCGCCTTTATCTCTGTTCTCTTTTCTATGTTCGCTTTTCTCCTCTCTGTCTCTGCGTTTCTCTGCGTTTTCTGCGTCTCTGCGTTGTCCTTTTCTTTGCCTTCTCTGTGTTAGGCTCTTGCCGGGATGCGCATTCAGCTTCTCATGCTCGGCAAAACGCGGCGCGCGGAATGTCGCGCGCTGGTGGATGACTACGTCTCGCGCATCGGCCACTACTGCGAAATCACGGTGCACGAATTGCGCGAGCCATCGGAGGCCGCGCTGCGCAAGCTGAAGCTCGACTCCGCCGCCACCTGGGTGCTTCTCGACGCCGCCGGCAAGCAATTCACCTCGCGCGAATTCGCCTGCTGGCTCGCCGACCTGCGCGACCGCGGCACGCGCGAACTCGTTTTTCTGTGCGGCGACGCAGAAGGTTTTCCCGAGGAGTTTCGCAGGCGCGCGCAGACCAAGTTGGCGCTTTCCACTCTGACCATGCCGCACGAATTTGCTCGCGTCGTCCTCGCCGAGCAAATCTACCGCGCCTTCGCCATTCTCGCCGGCCACCCCTATCCCAAGTGACCGCGCCTTTTGCGGTCATCCCGAGGCTGGCCCTGTCTGCCAGCCGAGGGATCTCAGGGGTCGTTTAGCGGGCGCTTGAGGTTTGTCTACCCGCGCGCTTGACCTTTCCGCTCGCTCGCCGCACACTCTTCCTCCGCTAGCCACTGGCCACTGGCCACTAGCCACTTGCAGCAATGGCTGAGCAAAAAGGTCTTCTCATCGTTTACACGGGGCCGGGCAAGGGCAAGACGACCTGCGCGCTCGGTACAGCCTTCCGCGCCGTCGGGCAGGGACTGCGCGTGCTGATGGTGCAGTTCATCAAAGGCTCCTGGCATTACGGCGAGCTTGATTCCGCCAAGATGCTGGGGGACGATAAGATCGAAATCCGACCCATGGGTCGCGGGTTTGTAAAGGTCGGCGGCGCGGAAACCGATCCGGAAGACGTTCGCGCGGCCGAAGCCGCCTGGGAATTCGCCTGGCAGCAGATTCAGGGCGAAAAGTACGACCTGGTGGTGCTCGACGAGATCAACTACGTCATCAGCTACAAGATGCTCGACGTGGAAAAAGTCGTTGCCGCGTTGGCGAAAAAATCCGAGCGCGTCCATGTCATCTGTACCGGCCGCAACGCGCATCCGAAACTCGTCGAGCTGGCCGACCTGGTCACCGAGATGAAAGAAGTGAAGCATCCGTACACGAAAGGAATCCTGGCCCAGCGCGGCATCGATTATTAAGGGTTGTGTAGCCCGCCTCTTCAGAGGCGGGGGTTGGTTTTTGGTTTTTGGTTTTCGGGTTTCGAATTTCGCTTTTCGGTCTTTACAGATGCCCTGGTTCAGACGCGAGAAAAAATCGATTGACGCGGCCACGCCGCCCGAGGAGCGCACCGTCCGCACCGAGGGGATGTGGATCAAGTGCGAAGCCTGCCGCGCCATCATCTGGAAAAAAGACCTCGAGGCCAACTGGGAAGTCTGCCCGAAATGCCAGCACCATTTCCGGCTCGGCGCGACCCGGCGGCTCGAGCTGCTGCTCGACGACGCGCATTGGACCGAACACGACGCCGCGCTGGCCTCTTCCGACCCGCTCGAATTCGTGGACACCAAGCCTTACGCGCAGCGCCTCAGCGACGCCATCGAAAAGCTGGGCATCAACGACGCCATCATCACTGCCGAAGGCCGCATGAACTCCCGGCCCGTGCTGCTGTGCTCGATGGAGTTCGCTTTCATCGGCGGCTCGATGGGCGCGGTGGTCGGCGAAAAAGTGACTCGCGCGGCGGAAATGGCGCGCGACCGCAAGCAGCCGCTGGTGATTGTGTCCTGCTCGGGCGGCGCGCGGATGATGGAAGGGACCATCAGCCTGATGCAGCTCGCCAAAGTTTCCGCGGCACTCGGGCGCCTCGACGACGCCAAGGTGCCCTACATCTCCGTGCTCACCGACCCCACCACCGGCGGCGTCACTGCCAGCTACGCGATGCTCGGCGATTTGAACATCGCCGAGCCCGGCGCGCTCATCGGTTTTGCCGGGCCGCGCGTCATCGAGCAGACCATCCGCCAGAAGTTGCCGGAAGGCTTCCAGCGCGCCGAATTCTTGCTCAAGCACGGCTTCCTCGACGCTGTCGTCCCTCGCAAGGATTTGAAATCCTACATCTCCAACGCTCTCGACTTCTTCCTCGCCTAGCACAAACCGTAGCCCCGAAGGGGCGGCAGACAGTAGCCCAGGGCGTGAGCCCTGGGTCTAACGTGCGCGTCGAACCAAAGCCCTGAAAGGGCGAAAGAAAATTTCACGGCGTCTCTCCAATTCACACTGGCCCCGCTTTTTGCCTTACACTAGCCACTCGTTTACCCTGAGCGAAGTCGAAGGGCCACTCGCCACTTGTACTTATGACTTACGACGAATCATTCCGTTATCTGCTGACGCGAGGCCTTGTCATTCTGAGCGGAGGACGTCCCGAGGTTTTGGGACGGACGCAGCGAAGAATCTCACCCGCGATTGGGCGCCGCGTATGACTTACGACGAATCATTCCGTTATCTGCTGACGCTAGGCTCCGAGCTGGCTTCGCCGCGCCACGCCAAGGCCGCAAAGTTCGACTTGCGCAACATCACCGTGCTCGCCGAACGCCTCGGCGACCCGCAGCGCGCCTATCCCTCGGTGCACATAGCGGGCACAAACGGCAAGGGTTCGACCGCGGCGATGCTCGAATCCATTCTGCGCGCCGCGGGCTATCGCACCGGGCTCTACACTTCGCCGCATCTGGAACGCATCAACGAGCGCATTCGCATCGACTGCGTCGAAATCCCGGACGACGATTTCGCCGCCGCGTTCTCGCGCCTCCAGGCACTGATCGAAGAAATGCTCGCGTCAGGTCCCGAAGCTTCGGGACTCCCTGCGCATCCCACCTTTTTCGAGTGCCTCACCGCGATGGCCTTCGACTGCTTCGCGCGCTCGCGCGCCGGCTTTGCCGTGTTCGAAGTCGGCATGGGCGGGCGGCTGGATTCCACCAACATCGTCACGCCCGAGGTTGCCGTCATCACCCAGATTGATTTCGACCACGAGAATTTTCTCGGGCATTCCATCCAAGAGATCGCCGGCGAAAAAGCCGGCATCATCAAGCCGGGTGCCTGGGTGGTCAGCGCGGCCGAACGTCCCGAAGCGCGAGCGGTGATTGCACGCCGCGCCGCCGAACAAAACGCACGCCTAGTAGAAGTCGACTCCGCCTACCGCATCGAAGACTGCGACTCGAGTACCGCTGGCAATTGCGCTGTCGCCGTCGAAACCGGTACCGGCTGGCGCACCGACCTCGCTATTCCCCTCGCTGGCCGCTTCCAGGTGCGCAACGCGCTGGCCGCGGTCGCGGCGGCGCGACTCCTGGCCGAACGCGGCTTTCGCGTCGACGATGTCGCCATCGCCCGCGGCATCGCCGCCGTCCGCTGGCCCGGGCGGCTCGAATTTCTGCAAGCGAGCCCCGACGTCTATCTCGACGGCACGCACAACCCCGCCGGCGCGCGCGAACTGCTCAGCTTCTGGCAGCAACACTTCGCGGGGCGGCGCATCCATCTGGTTTACGGCGCCGTGCGCGATAAGGCGGTGGACGAAATCGCCGGCCTGCTTTTCCCGCACGTCGCCGACGTTATTCTGACCGAGCCGCGGACTTCGCGCGCCATTTCCGCCGCCACGCTCGCCCAAGTGACCGCGCACCTGGCCGCGCGCGCCGAGGTCGTCGCCAACCCTGTCGAGGCGCTCGACCGCGCCATCGCGCAAGCCGCACCTGGCGACGTCGTTTTCGCCACCGGCTCGCTCTACCTGGCCGGCGATTTGCGCCGCGCCTGGTCCGCGCGTTCGCAGACGCCTCAGCCGGTTCAATCTGCGACGCAAGCGAATGCGGCGGAAGCGGGACTGCCTCGCCCGTGATGCGCTTTATGGCCGAAGCCCTCAGCTACCTGCGGACGGTTCTGGTGACGCTGCCGCTGGTCTATCTCTCCACGATCTTCTTCGGCACGATCTCGCTGGTCGTTTCGCTTTTCGATGCAAGCGGCCGCAGCCAGCACGTTTGCGCGCGCATCTGGGCGCGCAGCCTGCTCTTACTTGCGCGTGTGCGCGTCACCGTGCGCGGCCTCGAACATCTCGAACCCGGCCGCACTTACATCTTCGCCGCCAATCACCAGAGCTACATGGATATTCCGGTGGCCTTCGCGCACCTGCCGGTGAATTTCCGCATCATGGCCAAGGCTTCACTCTTCCACCTGCCGTTTCTCGGCTGGCACCTGCGGCGTTCGGGACACCTGCCCGTTGAGCGCGACAACCCGCGCCGTGCCGCGCGCAGCCTGCTCGAAGCGGCCACGCACATCCGCGGAGGCACGCCGGTTTTCGTTTTTCCCGAAGGCGGGCGTTCCCCCGACGGTCACTTCCGCGAATTCAAGGCGGGAACGTTTCTGCTGGCCATCAAGGCGGGCGTGCCGGTGATTCCTGTCACGCTGAACCGCACGCGCGCGGTGCTGAAGATGCACTCGTGGAATCTGCGCCCCGGCCGCGTGGAGATGATCCTGCACGCGCCGATTCCCACCGAAGGTATGCACTCCGGCGACGCCGACGCGCTTTGCGCCCGCGTCCGCGACGTCATCGCCGCCGCTTTCGACGAAGCCTCCGCCACCGCCGCCGACTGAACTGTTTCAGGTAGCGCCGGCTTCTAGCCGGCCTTCAGTTTGCAGGGGCGTCCGCCGAGCGGCGGACTGCGCCCGCTTTCTTCTGCTACGTCTTCTTCGGGTACTTCGGCCCCACACCTATGCCCTGTCATCCTTCGTCCGTCCGCCCAGCTTGATGGCGGACGGACGAAGGATCTCAACGTGTCGCCAGCCTCCCACGCTGTGATTCTCCGAGCCGATGCTCCCCCAGAAAAAACGGGGCCTCGCCGGAGCGAAGCCCCATGTAGGTTATCGGTTGTAGGGGCGCAGCATGCTGCGCCCGCAGTTGTCCGCTACGGCTTCTTCGGATACTTCGGCCGCGCCGGAACCGGCGGCTCTTTCTTCAACGCCTCAACCGCGAGTTGGATAGCCTTCTCGAGTTGCGGGTCCTGGCCTTTGTTGACCAGGTCCGGCCGCTGATCGACGGGATAATCGGGATCGACGCCGTAGTTCTCGACCACCCATTCCCCGCCATTATCAGTGGACCAGAAGCCAAACCCCGGCGCGGTCACGTACCCGCCGTCGATCATCGGCACGCTGTTCCCGATGCCGATCAGCCCGCCCCAGGTGCGCTCGCCGACCACCGGCCCGATTTTCAGCCGCTTGAAGAACCACGGGAAGCAGTCGCCGCCCGAGCCCGCCAGTTCGTTGACGATCATCACCTTCGGCCCGCGGACTCCGATCGGCGGCCAAGCGATGTCCTTCGAGTCCCGCGGCGCCACAAACGCCAGCAGTTTCCGCTGCAGCTTTTCGGTGAAGAAGTCGGGAATCATCCCGCCGCCGTTGTAGCGTTCGTCCACGATCAGCGCGTCTTTATTTGACTGCGCCACCAGGTATTTGTCGAAGCTGATCAGCCCCTGGATGGACGTGTTCGGCACGTGCATATACCCGACGCGCCCGCCGGTGGCCTGCTCGACTTTCTTGCGCGTGCTCTCCACCCAGTCGAAGTAGCGCAGCCCGGCCTCGTTGCCCGCCGGCGTCACGCTGATTTCCCACGCGCCTTCCTCGCTCGGCTTCGAGTTGACCTTCAGCGTGGTCACTTTCCCCGACAGGTTCTGGAAATAGGAGTAGAAGTTTTCCGTGGGGCGCATCACCCGCCCGTTTACCGCGAGCAGGTAATCGCCTTCCTTCACCTTCAGCCCGGGTTCGGCCAGCGGTGCGCGCGTGCTCGGGTCCCATCCCTCCCCGGTGTAGATTTTCTTGATGCGGAAGTAGTCCGCATCGACGGTGAAATCCACGCCGAGCATCCCCACGTTGACGCGCGGCCGGTCCGGCATGTCACCGCCGCCGACGTAGGTGTGCGACGTGGTCAGCTCGGCAATCAACTCGCCGAGGATGTAGTTCAGGTCGCTGCGGTGCGCCACGTAGGGCAGCAGCGCCTCGTACCGCTTGCCGATGGCCGCCCAGTCTTTGCCGCCCATCGCCGGGTCGTAATAGAAGTCGCGCTCGACTCGCCACGCTTCGTGGAACATCTGGTTCCACTCCTCGCGCGAATCGACTTTGGTCATCAGCCCCGAGGTGTCCAGCCGGCCCTCGCCGACCTTGGCCTTGCCGGGAATGGCGTCCACGATGCCGTACACGTTCTGGGCGTGGTAAAGCACTTTCTTCCCGTCTTTGTCGAGCGCGTAGTCGAAGATGCCCGGCAGCAGCACTTCGGCCTTGCGCGTTTCCACGTCGAAAACGTGAAGCGTGGCGCGCGGCGGCTGCGGCCCCGGCACTCCCGCCTGGAAGACTTCGAACGGCACGCTCACATAAAACAGCTTTTCCTTCACCGCCGACAAATTACCGTAGTTGCCCGGCGGCACAGGCACTTGCACGATTCGCCGGGCGATGCCCTCGACGTCCACCTGGATCGGTTTCACTTCCGCCTTGGCCTCGGGCTTCTTCTCTTCGGCCTTTCCCGGCGCGGCGGCCTGAGGCGCTCCGGCAGGGACGCCAACAGCAGGCTTGTCTGCGGCCGGCTTTTCACCTTCCGGTTTCTTCTCCTCCGGTTTCCTTTCTTCCGCTTCCTTCTCTTCATCGCTGCGCGGGCCGAACGGATTCGCTTCGTCCCCCTTCAGCGTGACCGCGAAAATCCCCGAGGTGTTGAAGTAGGAGAAGCGGTTGTCAATCTGGTCGCCGCTCGGGAAGAAGAACCGCTGCGACAGGAAGTAGAGATACTTGCCGTTCTGGTCGAAGACCGGGTTCCCGTCGTTGTAGAACCCGTCGGTCACCGGGAACACTTTTTTCTGGTCGAGCGAATACAGGTAAATGCTGCTCAGCGGGCTGCCCACTTGCTTCGAATAGGTCAGCCATTTGCTGTCCGGCGACCAGCTTGCGTCATTGATGGTGCCGTACTCACCTGTATCCACCAGCACCGGCTTCTTCTCTTCGATGTCCACGTACCACAGCCGCTGCAGCTTGTCCCAGTAAACCAGCTTCTTCGAATCGGGCGACCACGTTGGGCCGTAGCGGTAGCAGTTGCCGTCGGTGGTGATGCGCTTTTCCTCGCCGCCTTTCTGCGCCTGAATGTAAATCTCGTACTCGCCGCTGCGGTCCGAGAGATAGGCGATCCATTTGCCATCCGGCGACCACACCGGGTTCAGCTCGTGCACGCCCGGGGAGTTCGTCAGGTTGCGCGAGCTGCCGTGTTCGGCCGGCGTGGTGAAGATTTCGCCGCGCGCCTCAAACAGCGCGCGCACACCCGTCGGTGACAGGTTGTGCGTGCTGATCAGCGGTGCCGCGTTCTTAAATGCCGGCCGCGCCGCCAGCAGGTCGCTCGACACGTGCACCGGGATCTTGCTCGTCTTCCCGCCGCTCAATTCGTAGGAGTAGAGCAGCCCGCCGTTTTCATACGCGATTGCGTCCGACCCCAGGCTCGGCCACTTAATGTCGAATTCTTTGTAGTCGGTCAGCTTCGTGGTCCGCTTGTTGCCCAGGTCGTAGCGGTAGAGGTTCATGATGCCGTCGCGGTCGGAGATGAAGTAGATGGAGTTCCCATGCCACATCGGGAACTGGTCCAGTGTCTTCGTCCGCGGCAGCTCCTCGTAGACGTTGTTTTTCAGGTCCAAGATGCCGATGTAGTTGTACCAGCCGCCGCGATAGCGCTTCCACGTACGGAACTCCTGCGACGTCGGGTTGAACGCCACTTTCGTGCCGTCAGGCGAGAGGCTGGCCAAACTGGCGCGCGGCACTGGCAGCTGCTCTTCCATCCCGCCGTCCAGCGAAACTTCGTACAGTTGTGTGAAGTTCGGCGGCGCCGAGTAGCGGTTCGACCGGAACAGCACCTTCTTGCCGTCCGGCGTCCAGCCCAGCACCATGTCCACCCCGGGGTGGAACGTCAGCCGCCGCGGTTCTCCGCCCGTGGATGGAATCACGTACACGTCGGAGTTGCCGTCGTATTCGCCCGTAAAGGCGATCCATTTCCCGTCGGGAGAAAATTTTGGATAAAGCTCATCGCCGGGATGCGCGGTCAGCCGCCGCGCCTCACCGCCCGCGCGCGGGACTGTCCACAAGTCTTCCGCATACACAAATGCCACCAGGTCACGTGAAACATCGGGGAAGCGCATCAATCTGGTTTCCTGCATCTGTCCCCGCTGCGCCGCCACCGGAGCAAAATGCCCCGCCGCCGTCAACCCCAACACCAGCACGCCCACCAACACAATCGTCCACAGCCGCTTCTTCATCTTGGATCTCCTTGATTTGCTGAGCGCAAACCGTTCTTCGAACGAGCACACGGCCATCCCCCGAGACTGGTCCCCCAGCCCGTAACCTCACATACGAACATGCCCCCCGGATTGTTTCCTCAGAGCACACCCCACTGCCCCTTTGGACGCTGTGCGCTTCACGACGTTAGCCCCGCACTTCCTTGCTTTGTCATCCTGAGGCCCGATGCTTTCTATCGGGCCGAAGGATCTCATCCACAATTTACGGCACTCCGCGCGATTCGTTGCGTCAAGTCACACAGATCCGCCCGGCGATGTAGCGCCGGCTCGTCCTGCTTGTCCCGCTGGCCCTGAGCCTGTCGAAGGGAGCGAAGCCGAGGGCAGGCTCTCCGCCCAGCTTTTTGGCGGACCTGTCGGATCAGCGCGCCGCACCACCTTCGCCGCACACCCTTCTTGTAGGTGTCATCCTGAGGCCCGATGCTTTCTATCGGGCCGAAGGATCTCATCCACAATTTACGGCACTCCGCGCGATTCGTTGCGTCAAGTCACACAGATCCGCCCGGCGATGTAGCGCCCCGACCTGTCGGGGCCGGGGAGCGGGGCGGAGCCCCGCCGTTCTGCCCGAACCTCCAACCTCTGACTTCCAACCTTTAATTTTCCCTTTAGCTTCCGCTCGTTTTGTCGCACACTTATGAAAACGCCATCTGGGGGAGGGGTCGAATGACCGGGGCAGAGCGCAAACAGAAGATTGAAACTTACGGCCAGGCGCCCGAGATGCTCGAAGAGGCGCTGAAGCAGTTCCCGAAAGAGATGTGGCAGTTCAAACCCGCGCCCGACCGCTGGAGCATCCACGAGATCATCATCCATCTCGCCGACTCCGAAGTGAGCAGCTACGTTCGCGCGCGCCGCTTCATCGCCGAACCCGGCCAGTCGGTGATGGCCTACGACCAGAGCGCCTGGGCGTCGAAGCTCGATTACCACTCGCAGAGCACCGACGAAGCCATCGCCCTCTTCCGCCTCCTGCGAAAGAGCACCTACAAACTAATTCGCTCTCTTCCCGACGCGGCTTGGTCCCACACCGTTCAGCATCCCGAGCACGGCACCATGACCTTCGACCGCTGGCTCGACATCTACGACCGCCACATCCCCGGCCATATTTCTCAGATGCAAAAGAATCTCGAAGCCTGGAAAGCCTCGCAGAAAAAATAACGGTTTCTGTCATCCTGAGGCCCGACGCCCGCCGCAGCGGGCGGGCCGAAGGATCTCACCCACCAGATGAGCGAGAAACTCTTCTTGAAGGCCCCAGCCGCTGCCGTAACTCTTTTCCATTTTCCCGCCCATGGTAGCGCCGGCCTGCCCTGAGCCTGTCGAAGGGCATCCTGCCGGCCTTGGCGGTAGGGGCAAGCCCCCGCGCTTGCCCTCCGTGGCGCCGATTTTCCCTGCTTGTCCCGCTGGCCCTGAGCCTGTCGAAGGGAGCGAAGCCGAGGGGAGCTTGTCGAAGGGCTTCCAGCCGGGCGGGGCTCGTCCTGAGCGAGTTCGCCTTTGCGCGCGGCTCAGAAGGCTACCGGTTATGCATGTGGATCAGGGCTTGGACCCATCCGGTGGGGAATCCAGCTTGGTGCCGTGCCACGGGCAATACAACCAGTTCGCCTTAACTCGCTCCTTGCCGGTGGGACAGTATTTCGGCGGCAGCAACGACGTCAGCGGCAGCCGCCATTCATAGACGCTCTCTGCCTCTCCCACAATCTTTTTCAGCACGACCGCGAAGTTCCCCGACCGCAGCGGGTCGGCGATGGCCTCGCCCCGCTCATTCTTCGCCGGAAAGTAGAGCAGGGTTATGTTCTCGCCGAGTCGGCCCACCAGATTGCTCATGAGGGGGCGGATCACAGACGCGAGCACCTGCGCGTGCAGCGAAACTTGCTCCAGCGGTTTGTACTCCTTGCCGGCCGCGTCGCGGAGCACGATCGAAGCTCGAATGTCCCGCTCGGACACAAAGGAAAATTCCATCCCTTTCACCTTGGCCACTACCACTGCGACGCTCAGATATCCCGCGATGCCCTTCAGCATTTCCTCCGATTCCGGACCGGATGTCCCGGACTGTCGAGACGATTCTTCCCAGAACTGCATCGGCAGCCACCACACCAGGCCGACATAGTCCGCGCCGCGCACCGACTGTTGACATTCACTCACCAGCTCGTCGATGTCGACCGTAGGCTTGGCGGGCACAGCGCTTGTGGGCTTCGGCTTCTCAGGCTCTTGCTGTGCGCCGAGGGAGAAGGGAGACGCAAAGACCCCGAGCACCAGAAGAAAAACAACGAGAGTGGACGAAAGGCGGGGTTTCATTTACTCACCTCTTAGGTGCGGCCTTGGGGAAAATCCTGCTGGGCCGTAGATAGCACGCTGCCTCCGGTGTGTCCACACAAAACGATGTCAAGAACCCGGGCCGAAGAGACTGCGCGGCACGTTGTGACCCCGCGCACCGAAGTGCTAGGATGATTCTTCTTTATGTCGCGCACTGAAAATCGTCGTCCCCGCGTGGGCATTTCCTTCCGCACCTACGCCGAAGAGCAGGCGGGCCGCGGCCCGGACCGCTACGCCCAGGCCGCCACGGCCGCAGGCGGCGAACCGGTGATGATTTCGCTCGGCCTGTCGCCGGAGAGGCTGCTCGAACTGGCGCATGTTCTCGATGCGTTGATTTTGCCGGGCGCTCCCGCCGACGTGGACCCGCAGTGGTACCACGCCGCGCGGCACGCGCGCTGCGGCGTCACCGATCCACGCCGCGAGCAGGCCGATTTCGCCCTGCTCGACGTTGCCGTCGCCGAAGGCAAACCCGTGCTGGGCATCTGCTACGGCGTCCAGAGCCTGAACGTCTATCTCGGCGGCACGCTGATTCAGGACATCACCAGCGAAGTGGACACCGAGATCCGGCACGAACGCGAAAAGGACGCGCCCGGTACGCCCGACCCCCAACACGACATCCGGCTGGTAGAGGACACGCGTCTCGCGCGGCTCGCCGGGACCGAACGCGTGCGGGTGAACAGTTCGCACCACCAGGCCATTCTGCGTCCGGGGCGCGACCTGCGCGTCGCCGCGACTGCGCCCGACGGAGTCATCGAAGCGGTGGAGTGGACCGGCGGTTCGGCTTCGCTCACCACAGGCGGCTCCGGCTGGATCACCGGCGTGCAGTGGCATCCGGAACGCGCGCCCGGCGACGCGCTTTCCGCGGCTCTGTTCCGCGAGCTTGTCACCGCCACCCTCATGCGTCAAAATTAGCGGCGCGTCTTGTGTGCGCCCGAGTTTCGCTTTTCGATTTTCGTTTCTCGCTTTTCGTTTTTCGCTTTTCGATTTTTAGGTGCGCTAACCACTAGCCACTGACCACTAGCCACTGAGGTTTCGCAATGATTTCACTGGCAGGCAAGGCAGCACTGATCACCGGCGGTTCCCGCGGCATCGGCGCTGCGTCGGTCAAGATGTTCGCCCAGGCCGGCGCCGACGTCGTCTTCAGCTACCACCGCAAAAAAGAGGCGGCACAGCAGGTCGAGCAGGAAGCGCGCAAGCACGGCACGCGCGTCGAGGCGATGAAAGCCGACCTCAGCAAAATGAAAGAGGCGGAGGCGCTGGTCGAATTCGCCGTCGAGCGGCTGGGCCACCTCGACATCCTCGTCGCCAGCGCCGGCATCTGGAATTCGACCGACGCGCCCATCGAAATCCTCTCCGAGCGCGAGTGGGACAAGATGCTGCGCGTCAATTTGAAGAGCGTCTACACGGTCACCCACGTTGCCGCGGCGAAGATGGTCGCGCAGCGTTCCGGCCGCATCATCGCCATCAGCTCGACCGCCGGCCAGCGCGGCGAAGCATTTCATTCGCACTACGCCGCGAGCAAGGGTGCCATCATCAGCTTCGTCAAAGGCCTCTCCACCGAATTGGCCCAGCACAACATCCTGGTGAATTGCGTCGCCCCCGGCTGGGTGGATACCGACATGTGTCGCCCCGTGCTGCGCACCAAGGCGGGGATGAAGTTCGCCGTTTCGCAAATCCCGCTCGGCCGCGTGGCCAAGCCCGACGAAATCGCCGGCGCCATTCTTTTTCTGGCCTCCGACCTGGCAACCTTCATCACCGGTGAAGTGCTCAATGTAAACGGAGGTGCGGTCCTGTGCGGCTAACGACAAATTACGGCCGGGAGGGCACGACTTCAGTCGTGCCGGAAAGCGCGGACCTAAAACATTCTCGCGGGGGCTTTAGCCCCCGCGTCTGGCGCCACAGATTGCGGACACTTGGCCTTGCGAATTGGCTAAGATTGGCTCTGGTGATCGCCGCGGGTACGGCGATGCTTGTTTCCCTCAGCGTCCCCGTGCACGCGCAAGAAGTTCTCGCCCCCGACGCCAGCGCGGCCAAGGCCAAACAACTCATCCAGCAGGCCATCCAGGCGCTGGGTGACCAGGCCTACCTCGGCGTCCACGACGCCTACTGCGAAGGCCGCCTCGCCCAATTTTCCAGCCAGGGCGAGCTTTCCGGCTACGAGCGGTTCTACGATTTCTGGCTGCTGCCCGACAAAAACCGCACCGAATACTCGAAGAAACGCAACATCATCGAAACCTACAACGGCGACCAGGGCTGGGTGCTCGACAAAGCCGGCGTCGAAGTTGCCTCCGCCGACAGCGTCGATTCCTTCAAGGAGAACCTCTACCGCAGTGCCGACTACCTGTTCCGATTCCGCATGGACGAGCCGGGGCTCAACTTCCGCTACGCCGGCAGCGACATCGTGGACCTGAAGCGCGTGGACTGGGTCGAAGTCTCCGACCGTGAGCGCCGCACCCTGCGCATCGCCCTCGACCAAAAAACCCATCTGCCCAGGCGCGTGGTCTCCACCGTCCGCGACCGCGCCACTCGCCAGCGTCTCGAAGAGGCCGAGTACTACTCGAACTGGTTCAACCTCCAAGGCGTGATGACTCCCAAGCAGGTCACCCGCGAGCACAGCGGCCGCACGGTTTACCAGGTCTTCTACGACACGTGCAAGTACAACACCGGCCAGCAGGAATCCTTTTTCACCCGCGAAGCCCTCGAACAACGCTGGGCCGAGCTCTCCAAAGGCAAGAAGAAAAAATAGGCTCTTTGCCTTCAACCCGGGTTATGCGCATCCTGGCTGCCGCTGACATCCACGGCGTTCGCGAGGTTTACGAGTGGCTCGGGGTTGCCGCGAAGAAAGAGTGTGCGGACGCGCTCATTTTAGCAGGCGATCTGCTGCCAATGGACACTCCAGAAGCACTGCGCGCCGACGCTGACTGGATCGTGTCGCTTCTGACTGCCCTCCGCCGGCCCGCGTTCTACCTGATGGGCAACGACGACTTCATCTCGCTGGAGCACGACGCCGGCGACGTCCGCTTCGTCCACGGCCGACATCTGGAATTGGGTGGTTTCGCCTTTGTCGGCTATCAGTACAGCCTTCCGTTTGTCGGAGGAATCTTCGAAAAGCCGGAGAACGAGATTGAAACGGATCTCGCATCCATCGAACCCCTGCTTGATGCGCAGACGGTTTTCGTCACCCACGCGCCTGCCTACGGTATCCTCGACCGCACGTTCGGCGGCGAGCACGTCGGCAGCCGGTCGTTGGCTTGCCTTCTCCAGCGCAAATCCGTGCTGGCCCACATCCATGGCCACATCCACGAAAGCTTCGGGCGCGACGGAAATCGTTTCAACGTCGCTTCGGGAGGAATGCGCCGCGCCTTCCTGATTGATTTGCCTTCCCTGAATCACCGCGTTCTCGCCCCTGCCGCCGCCGAATAGAAACAGCGTCCGCCTTGGCGGACTGTGCACGTCGTGGTAGCGCCGGCCTGCCCTGAGCCTGTCAAAGGGCATCCTGCCGGCCTTCAGTCTGTAGGGGCGGGCCCCCGCGCCCGCCCGTTTCGGCGGCCATAGGGGCGCTGCTTGCTTGTCCCGAGTTTGTCGAAGGGCCACGCTCCTTCTGCATGTCATTCCCAGCGAAGCCGAGGAGCAGACCGCAGGAAGCAAGTTGCAGCGACGCGCGCTCAGGTCTTACGGTCTTCCTCTACTACCTACAACCTACCACCTTTCTTCCACTAGCCACTCGCCACTGGCGCTGATAGACTCCACCCACCGCCGCCCGATTCCCGCACGCGTGGAGGTTGCTATGCTTCAGCGCAGAGAATTCATGCAACGCGCCGCCATCGGCGCCACGATTCTGGGAATGCCGCTGGCGCGCGCCGAACAGTATTTCGGCCAGGAGTTTCCGCCGCTCCCCGCGCGCTCGCTCCTCGACGCCGACCCCGACCGTTATTGGGCCGAATTGCGCCGCCAGTGGCTGCTCGCCGCCGACCGCATCAACCTGAACTGCGGCTCGGTGGGCTGCACGCCGCTGCCGGTGCTGCGCGCGATGATCGACCACATCCTCTACGCCGAATCCTTCCGCGAAGGCCCCTACCCCTGGTTCGGCTACGAAGAAAACACCCGCCTGCGCGAGCTGCGCGACGCCATGTCCGCGTTCGTCGGCTGCAAGCGCGATGAGCTCGCGCTCACCCGCAACGCCACCGAAGGCAACAGCGTCGTCGGCAACGGCCTCGACCTCCAGCCCGGCGACGAAGTTTTGATGACCGACCAGGAGCATCCCGGCGGCCGCTGCGTTTACGAGCAGAAGGCCGCGCGCTTCGGCATCAAGCTGAACTACGTCAAGCTGCCGCGGCCGCCCGCCTCGAAAGAGGAAATCGTCGACGCGTTTGACCGCGCCTTCACCCCGCGCACCCGCGTCGTGCTGTTCAGCCACATCACCACGGTCACCGGCGTCGTCCTGCCCGCGAAGGAGCTTTCCGCGTGGGCGCGACAGAAAGGCGCGCTCAGCCACATCGACGGCGCGCACTGCGTCGGCCAGTTGCCTCTCGATATGCACGATATGGGCTGCGACTTCTACGTTTCCAGCCCGCACAAATGGTTGATGGCGCCCAAGGGCACCGGCATCCTCTACGTCCGCGAAGAAGATTCGGAGAAGCTGTGGGTGAACACCGTTTCGGGCAGTTGGAAAAACTACGACCAGAAGGCCTACCGCTTCTCGAATTTCGGCACGTCGAACCTGTCGGTGATGGTGGGCCTGAAGGCCGCGCTCGATTTCTTCCAGGAGATCGGCGCCGAACGCATCTACGCGCGCCAGCACCAGCTCGCTTCGCGCGTCCGCGAATGCGTGCTGCGCTACCCGGATAAGCTCAAGCTCGCCAACGCTTCGAAGGACGAATTCTTCGGCGGGTTGGTCAGCTTCGATCCGGTCGCTGCGCCCGACGGGCTCAAGTACATCGCGCGCGAGTGCGCCGCGCGCAACATCCGCATCGCCGGCGGCCCCGAGCACATCCGTATCTCGACGAATATTTTTACCCAGCCGACGGAACTGAACACACTTTTCGATGCCGTCGACGCCGGCTTGCGCTCGTAACGCCGGCATCGTGTCACCTCGTAGGGGCGGGCTAGAGTTTACCCCGACGAAGTCGGGGCGCCCGCCCGGTTGCCTTGCCCGCATCACGTGTTGCTTGGGTAGGGGCGCAGCATGCTGCGCCCCTACGAAGCGTCTTGATCGGTGGGGTTACGGCGATGTCGGCCCAAACCTGCGGAAATTCGAATAGACGTAGACGTTCTGCATCACCAGGCGGCCCTTCTCGAAAATGCGCACGGTGATGCTCTGCACCACCCACGCGTTCAATTCGTCCGACAATCCGTAATCCACCGCCACCGAATAGCGCGTCTTGTCGTGCTCGAATTCTTCTTCGATGCGCACGATGTGACCGTCGTCGGGCTCGATCCACGCCCGCCCCGACGGATACACGGGCTTGCCGTCCACGTCCATCAATCCCGTGCCCGACACCTGCCGGTAGCCCACCAGCGCGGTCCGCGAGGCCCCTTCCGAAGTGTCCTGCGCGAAGAAGTATTTCATCTTGTCCTGGTGCCGTGTCGCCATCCGCGACACCAGCAGCCCCAGGTTCGAAAAGTGCTCCGGGAAGAGGCGGTACTTCTGCGGGTCTTCGACCAGCGCCGCAATTTCCGCGCGCGTCTTCGCCGCGACGAGCTTCGGCCACTTCGCCGCACGCGCGACGCTGCCGAGCTTTTCTTTGTCGTCCACGCTCACCACGTCGCGAAATTCCTGCAACTCGCGCGGATTTTCGGGCAGGCGCACGACGAAGTAATCGCTGACGATCCGCCGCCTTACCTCCGTGCGCCGCTTGCCTTCCCAGCGGATTTGCTCGAGGGTTTCTTCCGCAGTGTAGTTGCCGAATTCGGCGAGGAACCGGTCCGCTCGGTCGCCCGCGCGCTCCATCAACTCCTTCGGCACCGGCGGCTCACGCTGTAGGGCACCTGTAGCGGCCAGCTTTAGCTGGGCACTGGTCAGAGCAACACTGCAACCGAGAAAGAGTGCAATCGACCAGGCCGGGCAGCGCATGGCCCCGGATTCTAGCACGTGGCCCGTGTTGGTGCGCCGCGGCAGCTTGGAGGTATAATGACCGGACGCATATGAAACGAAATAGCGCACAGAGGCGACGCACTTCCTCCGGGGCCGCGATTCGCGGCACGACTGTGCTCTGCGTCCGCCGCGACAACAGCGTGGTGCTGGCCGGCGACGGCCAGGTGACCATGGGCGAGAGCGTTATCAAGCACAGTGCGAAAAAAATTCGCCGCCTGTTCAACGACCAGATCCTGGCGGGTTTCGCCGGCTCCACCGCCGACGCGCTGTCGCTGTTCTCGCGCTTCGAAAACAAATTGCAGGAATATCACGGCAATCTGGCTCGTGGGGCGGTCGAGCTAGCCAAGGAATGGCGTACCGACCGCGCGCTGCGGCACCTAGACGCGCTGCTCATCGTCGCCGACACTAAGTCCACGTTTGTTCTTTCCGGCAACGGCGACATCATCGAGCCCGACGACGGCATCTGCGCCATCGGCTCCGGCGGGCCGTATGCGCTGGCGGCCGCGCGCGCTCTCGCCAAGCACACCAAGCTCAGTGCCCGCGACATCGCCGAGGAAGCGATGCGCATTTCCAGCGAGATTTGCATCTTCACCAACGCTCAGTTCACCTTCGAGGAACTATGAGCGGCAAATCCGAAAAAGACGCGATCCTCTACCTTCCCGGCCAGCCCGGCGGAGAGATCGTACCCGAGCCGCTGCCTTCGTTCGATGAGCTGACCCCGCGCGAAATCGTCTCGGAGCTGGACAAGTACATCATCGGTCAGGCCGCAGCCAAGCGCGCCGTGGCCATCGCGCTACGCAACCGCGTCCGCCGGCAAAAACTTACGCCGGACCTCGCCGAAGAAATCCTGCCGAAAAACATTCTGATGATCGGCCCGACCGGTGTCGGCAAAACGGAGATCGCGCGGCGTCTGGCGCGGCTGGCGGGCTGCCCTTTCGTAAAAGTTGAGGCCTCGAAGTACACCGAGGTGGGCTACGTCGGCCGCGACGTCGAATCCATGGTCCGCGATTTGGTGGAAACCTCCATCGACATGGTGCGCGAGGAAAAACTCGACGAGGTGGCCGAACGCGCAGAACAGTCCGCCGAAGAGCGCCTGCTCGACCTGCTCCTGCCCTCCACACCGCCCACCGTCGAAGTCACCGGACCCGGTTCCGAGGCGCAGCAGCGCGAGGCCATGCAGCGCACCCGCGAGAAACTCCGCCAGCAATTGCGCGACGGCAAGCTGGACCAGCGCATGGTGGAAATCGACGTGCGCGAGCGCTCCATGCCCGCGTTCGAGATTGTCTCGAGCCAGGGCGTCGAGGAGATGGACATCAACGTCAAAGACATGCTCTCGGGCTTTTTCGGCCAGCAGAAAAAACGCCGCAAGATGACCGTGGCCGAAGCCTTCGAATACCTGATCCAGGAAGAGGAAAATCGCCTGATCGATATGGACCAGGTGACGCGCATCGCCGTGGAGCGCGCCGAACAGATGGGCATCATTTTCATCGACGAGATCGACAAGATCGCCGGACGCGAATCGGGGCACGGCCCCGACGTCTCTCGCGAAGGCGTCCAGCGCGACATCCTGCCCATCGTCGAAGGCACCACGGTGAACACGCGTTACGGCTTCGTGCGCACCGACCACATCCTGTTCATTGCCACCGGCGCCTTCCACGTCACCAAGCCTTCCGACCTGATTCCGGAATTGCAGGGCCGTTTTCCGATCCGCGTCGAGCTGACCGCGCTCGGCCAGGAAGATTTCGTCCGCATCCTGACCGAGCCGAAAAACGCGCTCATCAAGCAGTACACCGCGCTGCTCGAAACCGAAGCCGTGAAGCTCACCTTCAGCGAAGACGCCGTGGTCACCCTGGCCCGTTTCGCCGCCATGGTGAATGACCAAACGGAAAATATCGGCGCGCGCCGCCTGCACACCATCCTGGAAAAAGTGCTCGAGGAGATTTCCTTCGAAGCGCCCGAACTGAAGAAAAAATCGGTCAAAATCGACAGCGCCTACGTGCAGAAGCAACTCGCCGAAATCGTCAAGGACCAGGACCTGAGCCGCTACATCTTGTGAAAAGCCGAAATTCGAAAATCGATATTCGATACTCGAAGTTTGCTTCGCCAGTGGCGCTGCATCCAGCCAACCGCTGCCCTTCGAATATCGAATATCGAGTATCATCTTTCGTTCTTCTTGCGGTTCTCGTGCTCTGCAGTTGCGCTTCACCGAACGATCCCCGCCCGCCGCAACCCCTCGTGCCGGAAGCCATCGCCGACCTCGCCGCGCGTCAGGCAGGCGGCGCCGTGGTGCTGACCTTCACGCTGCCCAGCAAGTCCACCGAAGGTCTTCTGCTCGAAGCGCCGCCGGAACTGGAAATTTTCCGCGCCTTTGTGCCCGCGGACGCGGCGCCTCCCGCAAATGCCGGGGAGCTGAAACAAATCTACACGTTGCCTGCAGGAGTGGTGGACACCTACCTGCGCCAGGGGCGCATCGAGTTCAGCGACCCGATCAACCCCGGTGACCTGGTGAAGCACGCCGGCGAGCAGGCAGTGTACATCGTGCGCGCGCGGGCCTCCACGCGCCGCGCCTCCGACGATTCCAACGTCGCCGCCGTGCGCATCTTTCCGGTGCCGTCGGCGCCCGCAGATTTGCGCGTCACCGTCACCGAAGCCGCCATCGAGTTGCGCTGGACCTCCCCGACGCGCACCACCGCGGGAACGCCGATCACCGCGCTTGCCGGGTTCCGCATCTACCGCGCCGAAGTCGAGCCGGGCGCGGAGGCCGCTGCGGTCACCGATCCCAGCAAGGCGCGCTTGCGGGCGCCACTCGAGCTGCTGGGCGTCGCGCCCTCGGCCAGTTACCGCGACGCGCAATTCGAGTTCGGGCGCACCTATCTCTACACCGTGCGCAGCGTGGCCCAGGTGCAGGCGGAATCGGTCGAATCGGCGGATTCGGCGCCGGTGGTCGTCGCGCCGCGCGACATTTTTCCGCCAGC
>Ga0315268_10001450_pt1 | contig 27236 bp, 31 predicted proteins | sample C1_top_MG_FD_204535 | JGI IMG/M metagenome (GOLD analysis project Ga0315268, IMG submission 204535) | Sediment microbial communities from Yellowstone Lake, YNP, Wyoming, USA - C1_top | ecosystem: Environmental > Aquatic > Freshwater > Lake > Sediment | place: USA: Wyoming | collected 2017-08-01
GTGTTGTTTTCAACAATCTCCCTAACTATCTGGTCGACATCACTCATGTTTAAAACCCCCTAAATGACATGAAATATCAACAAATAGTATATAAATCTTTCTGTTTTTTATCACTGCGTAGTGGTATGAAAAGGGGTCTTAAACCCTGATTCGGGTCGCTTTAAACATAAAGTATGTGATAATCGACATTTGGGAGGTATTGCTTGATCCTGATAGCCTTGCAAAATTACAGCAGCACAGCACTAAATTTTATAAATACGGCTCACTTTTATCCTTCTGATGCCAAAGCTCCAGTTTTACCCTATAGACCTCGATTACAAGGTCGTACGAGGCAAAGCCCTGGTCTACATCTACGGCAGGACAATCGAAGGAAAGCAGATATGTGTTGTTGATGAGGACTTCCAGCCATACTTCTATGTCGTTCCGAACAAGAAGACAAGCATCAGCCAGCTAAAAGAAGAGCTTACCGGATTCAGCATAAAGAAGGACGATTCAACCTTTGAGATAGTAAAAGCAGAGCCTGTCAAGAAAATATTGCTAGGAAAAGAAGTCGAGGCACTGAAAGTAATAACAAACCTGCCAAAAGCAGTGCCTGTACTGCGCGAAGAGATCAAAAACAAAGCAAGCGTCATGAACATACTAGAGTATGACATACCATACACAAAACGCTACCTGATAGACAAGAAGATAACACCGCTAGTGCTGACTGATGCTGACGCAGAACTCATCAATGACAGGGCAGAGCGATCAAGAGTTCCGACATTCAAAGCGAAAAAGATAATCCAAAGCGCAAACGAATCCCTTGAAGAGCTGCGAATACTTGCATTCGACATAGAGACATACAACCCAGAAGGACGAATAACAGTACCTGAAAAACATCCAATAGTCATGCTATCTCTCTATGGAAAAGATATGCGCAAGGTGCTGACATGGAAAAGATTCAAGACAGACCTGGACTACATCGAATTCCTTGACGGAGAGGCGCAGCTGATAGAACGATTCAAGGAGCTTGTCAATGAATACGCACCAGACCTTCTAGTAGGATATTATTCTGACGGATTCGACATGCCTTACATCATAAAACGCGGCGAGAAATACAAGATAAAGATGGACATAAGCCTCGACTACGAACCAGTCACATTCCAGCGCGGAAGAAGCAAGGCCATAGACACGACAGGAATAGTCCACGTCGACATACTCAACTTCATATTACGCGTCGTATCAAAGAAGATGAAGACAGACTCATTCACACTGAACAACGTCGCAAGCGAGCTGCTTGGCGAGAAAAAAGACGATGTCGATATCAACAAGCTAGCGCCTGCATGGGATGCTGCTTCTGATGATCTCAGCGATTTTGCTAAATACAACCTGCAGGACAGCAAGCTCACACACGACCTATGCGAAAAGGTTCTGCCAAACCTCATCGAGCTCGTGAAACTCGTCGGGCAATCGATAAAGGATATCAACAGGATGGCATTCTCACAACTCGTCGAATGGTACATAATGAGACGAGCTGATGATTTCAAGCAATTCATACCGAACAAGCCGCATAACACAGACCTCGAGGAACGCAGGGCATACAGGTTCCAAGGAGCATCTGTCTATGAGCCAAAGCCAGGACTTTTCGAGGATGTAGTGGTATTCGATTTCAGAAGCCTGTACCCGTCGATAATAGTCTCTCACAACATATCAATCGAGACACTCAACTGCGACTGCTGCGAGAAAAAAGAGAAAGTCCCGCTGCCAGGAACAAACATCTGGTTCTGCAAGAAGCGAAAAGGGTTCTTCTCGACAGTGCTAGAAGAGATAATAACACGCAGGATGCGCGTGAAAGAGATAATGAAGACTGCTGATGACAAGAAGCGCGTGTTCCTCGACGCACGACAGGAATCACTAAAGACACTGGGCAATGCATTCTATGGCTATCTCGGATTCTTCGCAGCGCGCTGGTACAACAAGGAATGCGCGATGAGCGTCACAGCATACGGACGATACTATATCCAACAGGTCATCACGACAGCAAAAGAGAAAGGATTCACCGTATTATATTCAGACACAGATTCTATATTCCTCCACATGGAAAAGAAGACAGAGAAGGCAGCGCTCAACTTCTGCGAAGAGGTCAATGCGAAACTTCCTGGCATGATGGAACTCGACTACCAGGGAAAATACAAGAGAGCACTATTTGTAGCGATGAAAGATGCTGAGGGTGGTGCCAAGAAGAAATACGCTCTGATAGATGACAAGAACAAGATGACAATCAAGGGATTCGAGACAGTCAGGCGGAATGTCAGCAACATAGCAAAGCAGACCCAGGAAAAGGTCATCCGCCTTGTTCTTCAGGACAACAATCCCAAGAAAGCATTTGAGTATGTGCAGCAAGTGGTAAAGGACCTGCGGGATAAGAAGATACCAACAGAAGATGTGTCTATACCAACCCAGCTGACAAAGAGCATCGAAGCATATGGTAATGTAGGACCGCATGTCGCGGTCGCGAAGAGGCTGCAGGCAAAAGGCGTCGAAATATACTCCGGAATGATCATCCGATATGTCGTCACAGCAGGAAAAGAGAAGATACGCGACAGAGCAAAACTGCCTGAAGAAGTCAAACAGGGAGAATACGACCCTGACTACTACATCAACAACCAGGTGATACCTGCGGTGGAGAAGATACTTGAAGTGTTCGGATACGGTGCAGGAGAAATTGCTGGAGAGAAAAAACAAAGTAAGTTGGGAGCCTATTTCTGATTATTGGTAACCTTTGGTCACTACTCATATTTGGGTTATATAATCTTTAAAGCAAACCTTTTTAAATGATGGTTGCGTAATACCTATTAGCTTATTTTTACGTTATAGGTTTGAAAATGCCAAAAGAAATATCACTACAAGGCTGATTGTTACGGACAAAGGAATCGACTTCTTCAACTCAATGGAACACTTAGAGCCGAAATGCCCAAAGTGCAAGGTCAAGATAGATTGGGGTACAAACACAGAATGGAGTGACAAGGACGAAGCTCAGGTATGCAAGGCATGCAAGACAGTGCTTGAATAATCATTTCAGCAAGACCGCCTTTTCTAACGGAATCAGATTATCATTACCTGGCAGCTCATACTCCACCAACTCAACATCATCTTCACCTTGATAAGCACGTATGGGTTCTGCTTTCTTTTTCCTGTTTGCAAGAATAGAGAACGGGCTCTGCTCAGGGCGGGAACGGATCACTTTTGCAATCCTCAGAGCCTTCTGGCGCTCTTTAGGATCCCTTTTCTGGACCTCATAGTTCATACGCTTTTCAAGGCCTCGCGCATCCTGCATCCTCTGTGCAATCTCATCAGGGTCTTCACCTATCTTCTTCAGTATGCCTGTCACGTACTCTTTTGCCTGGATAGGATCCAAATCAGGATAATGAAAATTATACCAGAATCCATCAACAGAATCAAGACTTGCCTTTACATCAAGATATGGCTTTCCATCCTTGAATCTCCAGACAGTACCAGGAATCCTAACATATGAGTACAACATTCATCAACCCCGGAAAACGAGAACTAGCAGGGTATTTAAAAACTTTTAGGTAGTTTAAAAAGAAAAAAAATTATTCATCATCACCTGCATCGGCAGTACCCTTCTCCTTCAGCTTCTTTGTGATAGGTATCTTTGTCTTGCACTTCTCGCACAGGAAGATAATAGCGTCCATACCGTCAAACTTCTTGCGCTTATAGGGAACAGTTGTCTCTCCTACAAACTTGCATTGCGGGCAGGTGTATTTGACTTCGCAGAAAAGCGTCTCCTCATGGGCTTTTTTCTCTTCACTATAACCGCACGACGGGCAGACATACTCCTTTGCACGGATCTTCGGTTTTTTTGTCTTCTCATCTATGGGCTTTCCCATCTTGCTTTTCTTGCATTTAGGGCACAATCCTTTGTAGACCCATGCCTTCACGTATCCGCTGCCTACTGCGCGCTGCGTGAAATAAACAAGCTCTGCCATACTCTCAGGTTCTTTGACGATACTAATCACCTCTCGATTTTCGTTTGAATAATTTTGACTGAACGCTGCCGCAACGCCAGGCTCGCCCACCACTTCTTTAATCGAAGGGCCTGTCTCCCCGTAGGGGGCGACCCCCGACGACGGCCACGATATTGTGGTCAAATGGGCTCGCAAATTGGCGGTCGCGGCAGCGCCTGAAATTATTTTCTTTTCAGCTCAATGCTGATTGCTTCTTCATCGAGCCTTATGTATTTTGGACATTCGACATAATCATATCCCTTGTCCTTGCAGTATGAAATGATAATATCCTTGTCTGCCTCATTCATATATTTTGCCATCACATTAAGTCCTCTTAACTCTTTGTGTATCAATTTGATGTTAGGTAGCTTCTTTGCGATATCTTCTTTCACTTTCTCTGACAGCTTAAGCATATCCTTGATGCGCTTGTCTGCCTTCTCTAGTTTGCCAAGCAAAGAGTCGTAATCTGGATAATAATTAGTGGAAGAGAAAATCTCATATGACTCATCAAAATATTCCTTCTTTGCAACACTGATGAAGCCGCCGTAGCCAGCGTTTATCGGTTTCCAATGACCAAAACTTCCGACGATGATATCTGACACGCTACCGTCGCACAGGATTCCGTCACCGATGGAGCCTGAAGCATCCTCTATCAAAAGGCAATTGCATTTCCTGCATATCTGCGAGATATACTTCATAGGTTGCTCTGCAAAATAGCCTGCAAAACTGGTGACGATGAGTGCTGCTCCAGACTCTGCCTTTTTCTCAAGGTCTATCAGGTCGATGATTCCCCTGTCTGTCTTCACGGTCTTGACTTCGAAACCCAGCATCTGCGGATAAGTCTTAAAAGAAATCCAGCCACCCTGATCTGGGATCAGGATGAACGGCTTAGGATTGATTTTCTTTGCGATATATAATGCACAGAATATTGCTGCATTGCCGCGGTGGACAAGCTTTGCATACTTGTGTTTAGTGTATTTCTTAATCAGGTCAAGGATCTTTATCTTTTTCTGGGACCTGTCCTCGTCCTCATTTTCTTCGCTTACCATCTCTCCTCACAAAATTGATGATAGACAGAGCAAGACCTATCGCAAGCCCTGCGTATGATATCCCTAGCCAGATTTTCACATTCGCGCACCTAGCATCCTTAGCAGCATCTATGAAACGGACAATCTGGCCACCGATGCTCTCGCAACTTGCCTGATTAGAGGTTGCTTGGGCAAGAATCACAGCTGATGCTATTATCAAGAAAATACCGACAAACAACAGAATATGCTTTTTCCAGTTGAACATAGGATGGCAGAAAGGATTTTTTTATTTAAATGTTTGCATAGGATATAAAGCAGCCAAATGAAAATTTCGTGCCTCACATAAACTATTTAAACTGTTCCGACATACTTGACTCTATGGATGAAGCATCTTTATTGGAGTTCATAGCAAAAGCCCACAGAAATACTTATGCCTCGCCAAAGGATATCAAAGCAAAGTATAAATGCAAGGTTCCCATCCTGAAAGGCCATAAGGATTATGATTTTGTTGAGGGAGATTGGCGCTACCATGATTCTTATTCTGGCATCCAATGGGCTCCTGGCAGAGAAGTTGTATTCTTTCAGGGAAAACCTGTCTGGAGCATGTCTTATCAAGGCCGAACAATAGATGGTCTCACTGAAGATTTTGTTGAAGAGACATTCGGATTCCTGAAGAAAGCACTCATGAAAATGGATGAGCGCATGCCATTTCGAGGCCCTGCAAAATTCAATGAAGGTGAATTCGAATACCGATTCGAGATGAAAGGAGATCATACATATTTTATTGGCAGAGAATCAATAAGGTACAGACGCAAGGAAATATTCTTCCAGGATGTAATGGGGACTCTGATAAAATGAAATACAACAAACTAGTCCGCGACAGTATACCTGAAATCATAAAAATCCGCCGCAAGCTTTCTACTCTGCACTGAAGTGCGGATTTTTAGGATGCCAAAAACTTCGCTCTTAATGGCGGAGTTTTAAACCCAGCACAATAACCTCTGGCGAAGTTTTTGTGCATAATCAAGGAAAAAGGGGCAGTGGCTGTCACGCACATCGCTACTGATGATGAATACTGGCAAAAACTCAAGGAGAAACTTCTGGAAGAGACAAATGAGTTCATGAAAGACAGCAATGCAGAAGAGCTTGCAGATATCCTTGAAGTCATCAACGCATTATGCGAATATAAAAAAATCGACAAGAAACAACTTGAACTGCTCAGAAAAAAGAAAGCCCAAGAAAGAGGGGGATTCAAGGACAAGATAATTCTTGATGAGACAAAATAAAAGCTAATCCGTATCAATTAACTTAATAAACCCCTTGTCGTTTTTTCTATCCATGGACACATCAACATTCTATGATGAGATAAGCACAGGATATGATGAGCTTCACATGGCAGAGCAGCTTGCTAAGATGACTGAAATCATCGCTTCAGTCGGAGCCGAGATGCCAAAGAAAGCTGAGAAGCTGCTTGACGTCGGCTGCGGAAGCGGAATATCAACTTCAGTCTGGGCATGTGACTGCACAGGCATAGACCCGAGCGAAAGCCTGATTGCACTAGCGAAAAAGAAATACCCAAAGATAAGATTCTATGTCGGCAGGGCAGAAGAGCTGCCGTTCCCAGACAAATCATTTGACGTCGTGCTCTGCGTGACTGCGGTGCATAATTTCCATGACATAAAAAAAGGCATAATAGAGATGAAACGCGTAGGAAAACGCCTGTTCATCATAACTGCGCTCAAGAAATCCAAAAACATAGATGAGATAGAGAAACTAATCATCATAAACTTCAAGATAAAGAAGATAGTATCAGAGGAAAAAGACCTCATATTCATATGCGGGCCGAGGAATTAGGTCTCTTCACTACTTCAAGAGCATATTTGCAATCAACATGATTCTCATATCTCATGATGACAGCATCGACACCAGTCGCGCAAAGCAATTTCACATCCTCTGACGACAACCTGCCTTCCACCATGATATCCAAATTGGGATTGCTCCTTAACTTGATGCAGGACAACTCACTGAGGCGTTCAATCTCCACCATACCCAGCGTCCCTTTTTCTACAGTATAAACAACATAATCCAGATCATTCATGAATACATGCTCATCTTTTGCCTGGCTGATGCTGTAAGAGACACCTGACTTCAATTTTGGTGATTCATTCTTTATATCATACAAAGAACGCGATAACCTTCTAGGATTATCATTGAATTCCTCACCTGGCAGAATTATGCCTGAGAGTCCTTTTCTCTTATAATTACGTACAGCTAACTGTGGCTTTGGGACTAGCATATGCACATCTACCTTCAAGCCGTCATACTTCATCTTTGACCTTGCATATTCTGCAATATCAACAACTCGCCCTGGCAAGAAAGGTGTTGCAATGCCATCAGGAGTCCTGCTGAGAACATCAAGATGAAGCCCGTCAATATCCATACCTAGAACCGAGTCTAATGACTTATCAAGACGCTCTGGATTATCCAGGCATGACAATGAAATATAACTCTTAACCATCTCTCAACACTCCAAAATCGCCTGGCACTAGTATATAAAAGTTTTCATCAGGTGGTAGTTAATACACAGGATAGATATTGTGTATTTGGGCATGACAAAGCTTTTAAATATCATTAACTGCATAGTCTGTATTACTAAAGAGGTGTTTGTAATGAAAGAAACATTGCCCTTTTTCCAGACAATATGGCTCGCACTCAACCCTTGGCGATACGATGAAGTGAACGAGCGAACGACAGGAAATATCTTCAAATACTTCTTTTCAATAGTCTTTGTAGTATTCGTGCTATCAATAATATTACTCTTGCCTGCGATAGGCAGCTTCGCAACAGACCAATTATCGCACTTCGACAAGCTGGAGGTATCGTTCAACACAACGATGAACAGCCCTGCAACTTTCCCTGCAGACAGCCCTAAAGTGACGATAGACACAAGGAAATCAGAAGGGCAGCTAAAGGAAGGATACATGCTGATAACAGACGATTACCTCTACACAAAGGAGTACTTTGTATTCGGCAAAGTGAGCTCAGACAAGATAGGTCAGTACAAGAACCTTGTCGCGAATGAAGGATTAGTTATCATCATACTATTACTAATGCTTCCATCACTGCTATTCATATTCTACCTAGTATATGTCATCAAGGTGCTGCTCGTGATAATCCTTGCAACACTTATAGGATTCATCGTAGCCAGGATCGCAAAGTTCGACATAGGTTTCGGCACAATATTCAAAGTAGGCCTCATAGCATCAACACCTATGATAATAATAGACCTCATCAGGCTGCCATTCGGGCTCAACGTGTATTATGCGCAATATGTAGCATTCCTGATATTCTTTGTCGTAGGGATGATAAAAGCAGGAGAGTTCGAAGGCACTACGCCCAGAGGCGGCAGGAAAAGCAGGGGAAAGAAAGGCGGCTACATAGACCTGACAAAGGACTTCTAGGTGAGCACGATGCTTGATGTCGCGAACCCAAGACAGGCAATACTAGTCACGACACGAGGCACAGCAGAACTGCTCGGCAGAAAAGTCATCAGGGACAACATATTCACGCTGACATGGCACACACCACTATCCTTCGAGCCTGAGATGTACGGCATAAGCGTAGGAAAGAACAGGTTCTCATACAAGCTGCTCAAAGACAGCAAGGTGTTCGCTGTCAACTTCATGCCGCACGAACTCAAGGAAAAAGTCCTGTTCTGCGGAAGGGCGAGCGGCAGCAGCGTAGACAAATTCGAGAAGACAGGACTCACAAAAGAAGAATGCACATCAATAGACTGCTGCAGGATAAAAGAGTCATGCGCGTATCTCGAATGCGAAGTAGTAGAAGAGGTCGAGACGGGAGACCACGTGTTCTTTGTCGGCAAGGTCCTTGCGAATGCAAATAACAATGACAAGAAAAGAATTTTCTATGTCGGAAAAGACCAGTTCACATCCACGATATAAAATGCTAAAGAAAATATACGGAATACTCAACAAGGAAGAGAAAGAACGCTACACAAGGCTGCTCATTCTTGAGATAAACTCTTATCTTGAAAAGATATACGAGGTGATGAAGCCAAAGGTCCCACTGGCAGCTACAAGAATAAGAAAAGAACAGGTTGTGCTGATACACGCATACTCGGGCGCGCTCAAGATGTGGGAATTCAAGCTGAACCCGCGAGAGATGGTCGCCAGCGGCAATATGGGGAAGATACTCGTCGTGACACGCGGACTAACAGATGACATCGTGCGAAAACAAAGGTCACTACTAATCGCTTCTGAGTTCTACACCTACCACGCATTCGCAAACCACCCAGACCCTAAGTATTTCTCCTCAATAAGAAGCCAGAACCAGATGATAGACATGACACGGCACCTTCTCGGCCTGAAGAATGCCTATGACCTCCGCAGTCAGGCAGTAAGATACATCATCCAAGAGATAAAAGAGCATCCGCTAGCTCACTTCAGAGGCAGAGGATGGTACACTCATATATCAAAGGTATCGAAACATGACACAGAGATGGCATCAGTACTCGGAAGCTCAGAACATACATTCAGGCAGATACTGGCAAAACAGGACAAGCTCTATTCTCCAGAGATGCTCCTGACTGAAGAGACACTCATACAAAAAGAGATCGAGGAGATAGAACACATCATGAACCTTATCAAAGAGCAACTCAAACAGAAGAACGGCAAAGAGCTGCAGCAATTATTCATGCTACACCAAAAGAACATGATAACATTCAGGGATGTGCTGCAAAAGATACTTGAGAATTTCGAGAAGTGGGAACTCGTTGACAAGAAAGAGCACGAAGAGCTTGTCAAAAAACACATCTCGACAGAAGAAGCGCATAAGCTTCTCCTCGCAGAAGCAGAGGCAGAGAAGATAGACATCAACAAAGTCCACTTACTTTTCAAATACTTCAAAAAGGAAAAGATTAATATACTAACTGATTTAGAAAACCGACCTAAGATAAGTGCATAAATGCATAAATCTAAACTCTTTTATAAATATTTATAAGTCAATAAAACAAGAGGCTATGAGGTGGACAAATATGGATGATCTTTCTAAGTTCCAAAAAATGAGTAACCTAGCCAGGGAACTGATGAAGCACGGCCAGGCAGTAACAATGGACCAAGCCATGAGCATGGCAAAACAGCAGATTGAGGCAGGAATGGTATCTGAATTCGTGCCAAGCGCACCATCAGCACCTGTCGCAGAACAGTTGCCTGAAGTGAGGACAGAAGTCAAGCTCGCTGCGCCTACAGGCGATGTAGCATCATCAGAGATAATGCGCGCAGTAGAACAGCTCGTATCAGAGCAGCAGAGCATAATCGCCAGGATGGCAGGGATAATAAACACCCACACAAACCAGATGCAGACAATGAGTGGCAAGATCAACGGGATAATAGCAGAGATAACCTCTATGAAAGAAGAACTAAAAGGGATGAAGGAAAGCCCAATCTCTCAAAGTCCCAAGAGAACAATCCAGCAAGGACAGACACAGTTCAAGCCAGAGGTCTCACAGGCTGCAGCATCAGCACCTGCAGCAGCAAGCACCGGCTCAGGCCACGCAAGGACAGGAAACTTCAAGCCTGAAGACGTCTCGATAGAGAAGTTCTTCTACTATGGCGGAGGGAAGAGATAATTTTTTTAATTTTTCTTGATTATTTGCTTATGTAGAATTTCTTCTGCCTGTAATTCTCAAGGACTTTAGCGCTAGGGAAGTATAGCGAAGTCGGCAATTTGTCTAGGCTAAACCAACGCCACTCAGTGATTTCATCAGGTTCTGTTACTTTCGCTTCTCCTTCAAATTCTTCTGAGAACAAGCCAATCGTTACGAAGTGCGCTGTCTCGATGATGTCTTGATTGACGCAAATTACAACTGCTTTCTTTAGTATGATGCTGGTCTCTTCCATGACTTCCCTTTTCGCGCCTTCCTCAAATGTCTCACCGAAGTGAAGCTTCCCACCAGGCATCGTCCACGTACCTGCTCCGTTCAACTGACTTGACGCTTTCTCAGGGTCTTCATGACGTTTTCCAAGAAGTATTTTTCCATCCTTCAGCAGCATCACACCAAAACCAACGCTGACTTTCTTTTTTTCTTCCATATATGTATAGTTGATGCAGGTTCTTATATATTTTATGGCAACTCTTCGGGAGGCCATACTATGTCTAACAGCCTTGCATCCTCTTCCGAAGGATAATCAAGGAACGCGTCGGGTTGCCCGGTGAAGCGCGCCACAATATACCCATCCTGGCCAAGCAGGTTATCATATTTCCCTTTGTACGGAGGCAGAAGTGGAGTTACTGGCCTGATTAATGATGTGTTGATTGAATATCTTTCTTGGTCTCTCCAAAAACATAGAAGCTTCTTCCTGCCTTCAGGTAAAAGCCCGTTAAAGCAGACAAGAACACTGTCTTCTTTGACTTCTAGAACTTCTCCTCTGGTTCCATTATACATCAACGAAACCCAATCATCCATGAAAGTATCAAACGAAGGGTCGGATACTAAAATATTAAGTCCGATATCCCTGACTACTTCAGCCTGCCGTCCAATCCTGTATTCTAAAGGCATTGTCATGGTAAGTCAATAAAGAAGAAAAAAATTTAATATCTTGGGTGGCCCTTGCTTTCCGCTGCTTTCTTGTTGGGCTTGCCTTCACCGAAGAATATCGTGCTTGACTTGGATTTCCTCTTCTGGCCTTTCTTTGTGTTGAACTCAACAACAGTCGGCTTAATAGAGAGGACGCCAAACACAGGGAGCCTTGAATAGACCCTATACTTAATTATGCGCTCATCGCCTGAAGTAAGCTCACCAAACCTATACTCAAGGAATGTTCCGTCATGCGCTGAGTGCATCTTGACTGGGTGCATGCTTCCTTCAAATGAATCCTTCTTCAGCGTCACGATCTTAGAGACCTTCTCCAAAACCCTGAGATTAGACAAAGTAGTCTTTCCCCTGTTCTTCAGCTGTATGACAACAGCAAGGTCAGATATCGCGCCACCATGCTCCTTGTGCACGTACTTAAACTTCTTCCTCACGATAAGCGGGTTCGAAGTCGCGATGCCATACGCCAGCAGGATTATTATTATCGCCGCAAAGAGCAGCAATATCCTGTAGCTCGTCGTCAGCTTCAATGTTGTGGACGCTTGGGGCTCAAGAGAGACATCCCATGTGAAATAATACTTGCCGTCCTCTTTGAGAACCTGGAACTTAGGCTTTGACCAGGAGAAGAACCTCTCCTTCAATGAGGTCTCGAGCCTGACAGTGTCTGCCTTCTGGACATTGCCATCGTTGGTTATTGTGACTGTCCTCTCTTCCCTCAAGAACTTCTTACCTACCTGAACATCTGTCTTGAAAGGAGGAAGATACTCGATAACCTCGAAGTTATGGCTCTGGTCATAGTATGTCTTGTTCTCATAATCAACAGTAACCTGCAACTGGTCCTGTTGAGGCTTTACATTATCAATCAGAAGTATAGCGAATGAAACGCTCTTCGTCTCATTAGGCTCGACTGTGACGACTGTGTGGTCATTCACAAGCCCGCTCGCAAGCTTGATCGCGACGTCCTTCAAGAGGCGCTCGTTGTTGTTCTTCACATTGACGACAACATTATACGTCCCCTTTGGATCCATCTGCGCCGGGACAGAGACATCGACGGTGAAATCAGGTTTCGGAGGCTCTTTAGGTTTGTTCTCACCGACCTGGATATTCATGACACCACTTTGGGATTCTATGTGCTTTTCTCCGTCAACTCTGTCTACGACGACCCTCACGTAGTATACATTGTTTGGTACATTTCCTTTGACATAGATGTGTATCTTCCCCGACTCGCCTGCAGGGACTGTTATCTTCTTGGCAAGGATGTTAGGAAATACCTGGTAGCTCCAAAGTGTATCTGGCAGAGGCTGCAAGTTGAAATCTGCATCTTCAGTGCCCTTGTTCTCTACAACAATATTGAACTCTGCATGGTCTGACTTCGCATCCAGAATCTTATCGATTACAGGTTCAGCCTTGACAAAGAATGTCGGCGCAGCGATCAAATCCGCATACGCGACTGCACTGCATAACACAAGCAGAACAATGAGTAGAACAAAAGCTCTTTTTTCCATGTGCACACCTCTATCTAAAATGACCATTACGCAGTGTAAGTAATTTATAAACCTTTCGTTGAAGGGGGTATTATCCTAGGAATAATAAAGAATTACACCTTCCACACAATCTCTCCATTCCTATGTATCTCAAGTACCCTGTGGATTGGTATGAATATCTCACGCCCTTTTTCATGTACCGACATTGAATTCTTTTCGATATGCCTGATATCTGAGGCCATGAACTTCACGTTCTTCTTCTGGATGCTGTCAAAATAAATAATATGGAACTCATGCTTTTTTGGATGATGCTGTACATCACTAAGAACCTTGAGCACGCCCTTCTCAATGCCGCCCAGCGGGTCGAACTCCCTGAATATGAGACCTGAAAACGTAAGAATAACAAGACCTAAGAAAAGGCTGACCCAAGGACTGGCTATTATCGGAAGGCCTCCAACACCTTCCCAAATGCCTTTCCAGAATAGGATGACGCCTGTAGCACCAGCCAATGACCATAAAAAATGCTTGTCCGACTCTGACATCTTATACAAAATCTCACCTCTTAATATGAATGATGTGCGGCACCTGATTTATATACTTTCTGGAAAATATGGTTTTGCATAAGGTTACGCTGTATTTATTAAGAAAAATTTAAATATCCATAAAGAGAAGAGTATATTAAAAGAGGAAAACCAATGATTGATGAGCAAAAGAACCCGAATGTACCTGCACCAGAGGATGTGCCGCCAGACAAGCTCACCAACCTCAGCAAGAAATACCTGAACTGGAAAACAGGAATGATAGCAATCCTTGGACTGCTTCTAACACTCACATTCCTTAATACAATAGTTACAAACCCAACTGTCAGCGGTCTAGCAGTGGTTGACGCAAAGACACAAGACACTGCAAGGCTGTCGAACATGACATCAATACTTATCGTTGTATTTTCATTCTTCGCGCTGTTCTTGTTTGTGATAACAAGGAAACTTGGGGATTCTGGGATTCATTAATTTATTTGATAACCAATCTGTTCTGATTTATTTGCATTGTAGCAGCGCCGCTTTAATAGGTTATTAAGATGGAAAACATGATACTAAAAATAGTTAAATTTAAATAATAGTTCCTATTATAGATACTATTATGGAAAGCAAAGAAGAAAAGGTCTTGGAATTGTTTTTTGACAATCCTACCAAAGAATGGCATTTCGAGGAGATTTTGAGAGAGGCTAAAATAGCTAGAAGCAAGGCAGATGGTTGGCTGAAGAGATTTGCAAAGGAAGGGATTATCCAGCGAGTGAAGCCTAAAGGCAAGATGCCGTATTATATGGCTAATCATGAATCCAGCTCATATAGAAATAGGAAAAAATTATTTGCCTTGAACAAACTGTATGAATCAGGCCTTCTTGATCATTTAAGCAGCTTGAAGGCAAAAACGGTCATAATTTTTGGAAGTATCACAAGGTCTGACTGGTACAAGAAAAGTGATATTGATATCTTTATTTATGGAAAACATGAAAGCCTCACTGTTGCTAAATATGAAGCAAAGCTCCATAGGAACATTCAGGTTTTTACCGCAGAAAATAATGCTGATTTAGCGAAGATGGGAGAAGGGTTAATAAAGAACATAATCACCGGAGATTTGGTCAAAGGTGACTTGGATTTCATCAAGGTGAAAGTCAATGCCTAAATATCTGAAGTGTGATGAAGCATTCGCAAAGTGTAAGACTGAAGGCTGTTTTATCCCTCTAGAGAAAATTGATTTAGAGAAGATTAAATCGACTCTTGACATTTCTGATACTGATTTTAATTCGGCCAATATTCTTAAGGATAATATTGCCAAGGATAGCAAGGTGTGGAACAGTGTCTATAAACTGTCTTACGATGCGCTTCATGAATTGGTTGAGGCATTTCTGAGGTTTGATAAGGTCAAGTCTGACAATCATCAGTGCCTTTTCGCTTATCTCTGTGAGAAGCATCCTGAACTAGAGTTCAGTTGGGATTTCTTCGAGAAGATAAGGACAAAGAGGAATGGTATCAATTATTACGGTACTCCGATTACTTATCAGGATTGGAAGGAAGTAGAGATACAGTTGAATCTGTATGTCAATAAACTGAATGAAGAGATAAAGACGAAACTTAAGTAAAATAATGCATTTTTGGTTCTATAGTGCAAATTATACAAAAAAGTGGGGCTGCGAGGATTCAAAAGAACAGCTGGTCTTGCTCGGCTGGCACGCGCCATCCAGTACCATCTCATTGTATTCGATGGTACGCTAAAAATAGAAAGTGGGGCTGCGAGGATTCAAAAGAACAGCTGGTCTTGCTCGGCTGGCACGCGCCATCCAGTACCATCTCACATAGTTCGATGGTACGCTAAAAATAGAAAGTGGGGCTGCGAGGATTTGAACCCCGGTCGGACGCACCCCAAGCGCCAGTGATACCAAGCTACACTACAGCCCCGATAAAACAAAGATGGTAATTGCTGTTTTATAAAGGTTTTGGGCAATATAAGTCATGCATCTTCTATACTGCAGCACATAATTTTTTATTAATATCCCTGGTTCGCCTCGCTTCATGAAGGCCTCAAAAGTCTTAAGCGAGAAGTTTGATGAATTTGAAGGATATGTTTGGAGACGAAAAGGCATTATCACCAAGGTTTTACAGGAGGAAGGACTCGATCTTTTAGTGCAGCAAGAGCGCAATAAGAAGACATATACTATGTGGAATTATTCAGAGCCAGGGTTCTACCTATTTGCAGCGCTTCTCAATTATCATCGGCAGTTCAATGGAGGAATGCCGCTGTTGGAAGATATCAAGCATGTGCTGGGAGAATACTCAGAGCACATATCAGACGGATACTCCCCTGAGTTGGTAGAGTTCGATGACCTTATTTCATGCAAGTTTCCTGAGATTGTTGATAATCATGTAATTCTAGATGACACAAATTACCTGCCCATAGTAGGAAGCTACATGGGCGGCAATGAGTTTGTCGGGCTTAGAGAAGCAGAAATATTGGTCATCGCTGACCATGTAAGAAAAGGTGGCGACATAGAAGTGACATACCCTGACGGGATCCATAAGATAATGTGCGAAAGATCTGTGATGCTGCAGCCTGGTGATGTGCTTAGAGTCTTGAAAGGGATATACTATTATTCCCAGAACAAGAATTTCCTCGATAATCTTTATCAGAATGCAGTCCTTAAATGAATGTCCTTTTAGGATACCACCTTGCTCACATGCTCTGACTTGTTAATCCTTATGACATGGTCAACAAAAGACTCTATCTTTGCCTCATGCGACACGATAAGGGTCTGCCTTGTATCAAGCTCCTCAAGCACATCCCGCACCTTGTCAAGCTGCTCAGATGAGAACCCGTCTGTAGGCTCATCAAGGATGATAAGGTCCTTTGTCTTGATGCCGCTTATCATGCCATTAATCACCTTGTTCAAAGCCAGCCTGTAGGCGAGGGCGATAGATGTCTTCTCACCGCCACTAAGGTATCCGATGTCGACATCGTAACCATTCTGCGTGATTATCGGAGTGAAAGAGTCATCGATCCTGATAGACATGTTCTTGTCCTCGACAAGCATCTCGAACCAGCCCCTGAACAGCTCGCTGAACTGCGTATGGACGCGCGCCATGACCTGGCGCTCGATGATGGACATGAGGTTGACAAACATAATCTCAATCCATTCCTGCACACTGCTGAGGTATGCATAATCCGCAGCGCTCTTCTTCTTCGCATCCACATCTTTAGCGAGGAGACACACAAAGCGTGAAACACCTTCAATCTCCTTGTTCTTCTCCCCTAGCCTGACCTCCAAGACCTTTTCCTCGTCAGAAAGCATGTCCAAAATCTCCTTTTCCTTCCTGAATGTCTCCTCGACAGGACCAAGCTTGACAACATCATCATGGATACTCAAAGAAGAGGCATTGATGCGCTTGACTTCATCTGCAAGCCCTGACTGCTGCTGCAGCAATTTTGTCTTCCTGTCGTCGTTTTTCGCAATGAGCTCAAGGTTGTGCTTCCTCTCCTTCACAAGCATATTGTATTCATGGATATCCTTGATAAGCATCCTCTTCTCGGCAATATCCTTCCTGTGACTGTCGATCATCTTCTCGTCAATCTTCTCAAGAGAATGCAGGATATTCTCTTTTTCCTTCTCCAGGCCTGCCACAAGCTTAATTATGGATGACAGCTCCAGACTCAATGCGTTCATGTTGGATAATTCCACTTTCACACCTGCAAGAACCCTCTCTTTCTCTACCAGGACTGCTGTTTTCTTATTGAGCTCATCAATCATCCTTGCAACATTTTCCTTGTCAGAAACCAGGCCTGAAAGCTCTGACTTGATCTTAGCTATCTTCCTTTCCTCTTCTGTTATTATCGACTGTTTATGCACAGCGCCAACTTCCTGCATGCACGTCGGGCAATGCTCTAATGTGGAGATGTGGACTTTCAGATGCTCAGACCTCTTCAGGTTGGTCTCAAGCTCGACTATGATGCGCTCAGCACCTTTCTGCCTATTCGTCATCTCGGCCAATGACTTCTCGATGATGCCCTTATCCTTGATGTCCTCGAGCAGCTGCCTGTAAAGGATATCCTTCTCAGCAGAAGTGGTCATCCTCGATGATTTTGCATCGACATCCTTCTTCAATCCCGAAATCCTATCCAGTATCTGTCTGCTCCGCTCCTTTAGCTCCATGTATATGGAAGATATCCTTGTGACCTCTGCCTCACCTGCTGCAATAGATGCTTCAATATCCTCGATAGGAGGGAATGACCTCTCCTCAAGGAATGCTTGTTCGAGCTTCCTTTTCAAACGTAAAATATCCTCATCAAGCAATGCAATCTCTGATGTGTTGTGGCTCCTCTGCCTCACAATCTCCATAAGCCTCGCCTCATTGACCTCGCGCTTTCTCTTCAGGTCATTAAGAAGCTGAATATCATTCTCTATCTTCGCAATACATTCCTTTTTCTTCAGCAGCGCCTCCCGAGCAATCCCTATAAGCGGAGACAACTGTTCTGCTTCCCTCACCAACTTCGCAAGCTCATCCTTCCTTGCTGCGAGTTCTTTTTCCTTCTCGTCAAGACCTGACATGATGCCCTGCAATTCCTTCTTGGACTCTTTCAATTTCCTGACATAAATCAGTGCGTTCTCTGCAATCCTCTTGTACCTGTCGATGCCAAACACTTTCCTCAGCGTATCTATCCTGTCATCATCGCTGTCAAACAGGATGCGTTTCATATCTTCCTGCGGAGTATATACTGTATATCTATACACAAGCGAGTTGGACCTGGACAGGAGCTCCTTAGGATAGCCAAGCATAGAAAGTATCCTAGCCTTCAATTCTGTCGAAGTGCAGTCGACTTTTTTTCCGTCGATAATGAGAAAGCCGGCATCCTGCGCCACAGAATCCTGTACTTTCCGCAGTCTTCTAGTTATCCTGACCTCTTTACCTTCCAATTCAAAACAGAGCTCGACTTCGCCATCCTTCTCACCTTTCCTCAGAAGAGCCTCGCCTGATATAGAATCCCTTCTCGCGCCAAACAAGGCGAACTCTATAGAATGTAGGACAGAAGACTTTCCACTGCCGATATCACCTGCAAGCAGGATAGAACCTTGCGGGAATGCTATCTCCTGCGACAAATAGCTACGAATGTTGCGTAATTTTATTGATTTCAGAATCATGATTGAGAAAAAAGCAAGGGAGATATAAATAGTTTAGCAGCAGCATACCATCTTTCGTTTGTCCGTCGGGAAAATGCCAAAAAAATATTTACTCTGCATTTGAGACAAAAACAGATTCTTTCTCATAGTCATCGATTGATGACGATAGATACAAATATTTTCACTACCACAAAATTTATATACGAATGCTCTATTCTCGAATGATAAAAAAATAGTGATGTTAATCCTATTAAAAAATAATACAAATTATGAGGTGGTATGAAGTGAGTAGGAAGCACCTAGTGGTATTGGCAATTCTGGGAATTCTAGTAATGATATTATCAGTCCTTGGATGCCAGAGCTATAAAGCTCCAACATATAAGTCGCCTGAGGCAACAGGTGAAGAGACGACCGAGCCAAGTGCAGACGAAGGCGCACAGGAAGTCAATATCGATGTAAGCGATGTCAGCAGCGAAGAAGAGCCAGTGCCTGAAGAGGTACCTGCACAGCCAGCAGTCACAAAGACACCGACAATCAAGCCGGCTGCAACCGTGAAGGCAACAACAAAGACAGCTGAACCAGCGCCTGTAACAGAGACGACAGAATCAGCAGCAGACTTCAAGAAGGCACCTTACAAGCCAGTAAATGAAGAGAACCTTCCAACACTCACAGTGACAGAAGGACAGCTTGCGAGAGTCAACCTCAAGACATCAGACCCTGATGGAGACAAGCTGACATACGAGTTCACTGCACCGCTCAACCAGGAAGGAGAATGGCAGACAAGAGCAGGCGACGCAGGAGTATATTATCCTGAGATCACCGTATCTGACGGAAAGGCGACTGTGAAGAAGCAGATAAAACTCATAGTAGAGCCCAAGAACAACAAGCCAGTGCTAGGGAAGATAGCAGACATAACAGTGAATGAAGGCGACACAGTGTCACTCAGCCCGAAAGCAACAGACGCTGACGGAGACAAGCTGACATACACATACTCTGGCTGGATGACCTCAAACACAAAGCAGGTCGGATACAATGAGCAAGGCGACCACACAGTGACAGTATCTGTAAGCGATGGAATAAGCATCGTATCACAGGATGTAAAAGTGACTGTCATCGATGTGAACAGGCCTCCGACAGTAGAGGTAGAATTCTAAATTTTTTTTTTAATATTTTATTTTTATATCTTATCCAAGCGGTTCATTTAAAATGGCCTATAGGTGCCGAATACGAGCTTTATAGCCAAAAAGGATAATTATATAAACAAGGTAAAACTGGCAGAACCAAGCGTCCAAATCCCAATTGCAAAGAGGTCGATGAAAATGAGCAAAGATGATGCTGTAATAAAAAAGATGGTCAACAACATGGTGGACACCTACAAGGAGGTCACCAAGTCTGAGGTTTCTACACAGAATTTCGGGAAACTAGTCCCGGCACTCATCGAAAAAGGCATCGAATCGATCAACCTATCGATGTTCGACGAGAAGACAAGAGAGCAGCTCCTAAACGAAGTGGGAGACGAGTGCATGCGAAAGGGTAAGATAAACGACGCAGTCAAGGCATTCATGTTCGTAGGCAACAAGGCAAAGCTCTCGAAGATAGGACTCAGCTACGAGAACATCGGGCTATTCGCAGAAGCAGTCGACATGTATGTCCTTGCAGAGGACAACGACAAGCTTGGAAGGCTCGGCGAGAAATGTATGAAAGAGAGCAAGTTCCCAGACGCAATCAAGGCATTCAAGGCAGTGAACAACAGGCAGAAACTCCTGACAGTGGGAGAAGAATGCATGAAGAGGGAGAAGTGGGACTCTGCACTCGAGATATTCTCATTCCTTAACAGCAAAGAGAAGCTCATCGAACTCGGAGACAGATGCTTCAAGCACCCGTTCTTCAACTATGCAGCGAAGGCATACCAGCTTGCAAACGACCCTGACAGGCTCACAAAGCTTGGAGATGAATGCATAAAGCAGGGCCTTGTCAAGACAGCACACGAGATATATATCGCTGCAGGAAACGAGACGATGGCCACGTTCATAAAGGAGAACTTCAGCCATAAGATGTAAATTTTTTTCATATTTCTTTTTCTATTTGAGATATATTTATAAATGAAGAATGCCTAATATTATACGGTGTTAGTGTTGAGAGAATCAGGAGTTACACGTAGAGATTTCTTGAAAGGATTAGGCTTAGCTGCATTAGGCTGCTATATAGGATGCGCAACTGTAGGAAATACCCTGTTGTATGTAACAGACCCTTCTGGAACTTATTCTCCTGAACAATACAAGCGCATCATTTCCCAGCGGAGGATGCAGAGGCATAATTACACTCTGCCTGATGAATATGATGTCAAGAACAATAATCTAGTGGAGTTGCTGGTGAATCTAGAGCATGAGTTCGGAAAGAATGGATCAATAAGGCTCGCTGCGAATGAAAGGACACGCAAGAAATCACTAGACACATTCGAGTCGATGGTAAAGGAATTCGGCGAAAGAGTGCCGCTTGAATATGTGCATGAGGGCATACTCAACACCAAGATACTCACGCAAGAAAACATGTCAGGAAAGAGCACTAACTGGTTCGCTAATTTCAGGGTGGAAACAGTGCTTGCACGGCTTCATTCTGTGCTAAAGCAGGAGAGAGGATCACCATACAAAAACGAGACAACATTAGGACGTAGTGCAGCATTCAAGGCATCTGATGACAATGGAATAGATTACCTGACAGAAATATTCATCGGCAACAGATATGACTGCGACACATACAGCATGCTTGCTCTCGGGATTGCTGAGCGCTATGGCCTGCCTCTGCACGCCGTGCATGTACCAGAACACATTTTCTTACGATGGAAAAGCCCGTATGTCACGATGAATTTTGATATGGGACAGCACGTGGACACATGGAAATATGTAGAAGGGTTGGCAAGCACATCAAAGCGCCCGACACCCAAGGAATCCATAGAATGCGGAGCATACCTCGATGACATGACCAAACTTGAGATGGTGGGCCACCACCTTTCCACGATAGGGAAAGGGCTGATGCATGGAGGCGAATACAAAGCAGCTCTCGACGTGCTCGACCTCGCGGCAAAATGGGGAGACACGAACCCTGCAGTGCATTATACATACGGCACAATACTGTGGATGATGGGATATTTCGACAACGCAAAGAACCAGTTCGACCTTGTCTATGCTCTTGACAAGGACTATTTCGACGTCCCGGTGAGACTTGAGCAGCTTCGAAGATTCGCCAATGCAAACTGGATCAGGACATCATTATAGAAATAATAGAAATAAAGATACCATTTTCACTAAGGGAAATGAATCATCTCTGCCTGGCTTTTCTCCTTCTCAGGCACACGCACATCTCGTAGCCTTTCTCTTTGCCTGCATCTATAGAATCAAGGTGAATCCTGTTGTCAGGGTGGATCTTCCTGACAAAATGGCAGTCTCCTGCATGCATCTTGGTGGATTGCCCTGAGGCGATTATCACGTCGGAAGATTCCAGAGTGTATTCTGCATCTCTTGGCTTTTCTTCGACTTCTTCTGGCTCGGAAGCGGATTCTTGGACCTCTTCCTCTACTTCTTTCTCTGCTTCTTCTGGATGAGGTGGAATCATCTCTGCCTCGACTTCTTCTGGTTCTTCAATTTTCTCCTCTATCTCCTCTGCTTCTTTCTTCAGCTCTTCTCTTTCCTTCGGGCTGAACTTGTCAAATATCCTGCCGGAAAGCTCTTTTCTCTTGACTGCCAGCGTTGATTTATCATCATCTGTCAGCGTCCTCTTCCTGACGACCGCTTCCTCCAGATTCTTGCCGAACTCCTTCTCCATTATATCCTTCTTGTCGAAAAGCACGTTGCAGTTCTCGCAGAAATACCTGTAGAAATCATTGCCCTTCACTTCACCATGACATAAAGGACAGCCATTGGAAATCGTGAATATGAAATTCTTCTCTATATCGCCCTGCTTGACATCCTTCTTTTTCTTCGGGTTGAACTCGTCGAACTCAATGATATCTCCATCTTCGAGCTCGATATCCTCTAATTCATCATCCTCTTTTTTTGACTTCATCTTTTCACAGGCTCTTTGTAGCCGCCTTTCTTGTTCCTGAGGTCGCGGTGTTTCTTCTTCTTTCCTGACTGTTGAACACCTTTAAATTCTTTTTTATCCTGCTGTGGAGTCCCTTTATGCTTTTGCTCTTCCTTTTTCCAGAACCGCCCAGGCAAGAGTCCTGCCATCTTAGACATGAAACTATGATCAGCATCAATCTCATTCAGGATAGGGATAAGATTCTGGTCAAGAACATCAGAAGAATAATGCTTCTTCAGTAGCCCGAAGTTATGCTCGACAACCTCATTCGCCTTCTCCTTGTTTGCTATGAGCTCATAAGTATCTGAAATCACCTCAGTGTCCATCTTCTGGTCCATGACGACAAACCTGAATCCCAGGTCTTTGAACTCCTTCAAGTTAGGGAACGTGTTGACAACCAAGGGTTTCTTGTAGGCGACAGCCTCGATTATTGGATTGCCGAATGCATCACCCTCATTTGGATAGAGGACGACATCAGCATGCACATACGCGTCATGGATAGAATAGAACTTCTGCTCCTGGTTGTGGTGCCTGCCTAAGAATATCCTGTCGTTAGCGAAGATGACATTCACATTCTGCTTCTTCATCTTCTTGACAATCTCCTCGAAATAATTCCCTCTCGAATATACTGGAGAGCCGGTGATAAAAAGGACATTGTCCTTCTTCATGATATCATTAATCTCAGCGACCAGCTTGATGGAACGCTCAATGTACTTGTTGCGCTTTATCCTTGTCGGCTGGAGGAAAATCAGCTGGTCATCCCTGATGCCGAATGCAGAGCGGAAATCAACATTGTATGCGTCGAGCTCATGAAGCCTGTCAATATCGATAGTGTTCGGTATCACCTTCGCGATTATCCCTTTCTTATCCTTCAAATGCGCATAGGACTCGTTAGTGTTGGTTATATGGATGATGTTCTTGTATTTTGGCGGAAGCTCTGCCAAGAGCTTCGGGAAATTGTCGAATTTTGTGAAATACGGATTCTGCCAGTAAGCATAATGATAACGGCTTATCACAGGGATACTCAGCTCATCACATATATCCTTCATCGCGATGCACAACGGAATATGCTTCATAGAGCCAAGCGCATCCTCGACACAAAGAACCTGTATCTTGTTCTGGACCAGATAATTCTTCAGCGGACCCTTTATCCTCTTGACAATGCTATTTGTCAGGATCTCTGCAGCTTTCTTGCCCATCTTCTCAAGCTTAGTGCTGAACAGAATCCTCTTTATGCCCCTTACCTCGGGATGCTTGTAATCCATCTCAGGTATGACAAAATGAGGAAGAGTGACAGGCTCACCGAACTTGCCTGCTATTAAATGCACATTGTATCCGAGCTTGACATACTTATCTATCCACTTCTCAGCCTCGACACTAATTGCATCAACGCATTTCAACCTAGAAGCAATCACAGCAAGATTTTTCTTATTCATCTAAACCCCTGATGGAATCCATCTAGCCTCTATAATAACGGGAACGATTTAAAAGCTTTTTCCAACAGCTTTATAAACCACCTCCTTTTTGTTTTTAATAGCTAAAGATGTGGGCGATGGCTTGCCTGAATTTAGCGCGCAATAGAACATAACAATGGAGGCCAAAATATGGGATACCTAAAATACGTCCGAGAGGCTTGGAAAAAGCCCCAGGAAACCATGCCTGAATTATGGCATGAACGACTTATTAAATGGAGACGAGAGTCATCCACAGTAAAGCTAGAACATCCAACAAGGATCGACCGCGCAAGGTCGCTCGGTTACAAGGCAATGAAGGGTTTTGTCATCGCCAGGCAGAGAGTTCCACGCGGCGGAAGGATGAGAGAGAAACCCGCCGGCGGAAGAAGGACAAAGACCGCAAGAAGATTATTCATTCTTGACCAGAATTACCAGACAGTCGCAGAGCTACGCGCGCAGAAGAAGTTCCCAAACTGCGAAGTCCTGAATTCATACTGGGTAGCGCAGGACGGACTATTCTATTGGTATGAAGTGATACTCGTAGACAAGGACCACCCTCAGATACTCGCAGACAAACAGCTCAAGTGGATAGCAAAGCCAGTCCACCAAGGCAGAGTCTATCGCGGACTGACAAGCTCAGCACGAAGGAGCAGAGGACTACTGCACCACGGAAAAGGAGCTGAGAAGCTACGTAAGAACAAGTACTAAAATTTTTATTTTAATTTTTTTATAATTTTATTTCTATGCTTATCTTCTTATGGATCTTCCCTGAAACAGAGCGGGTATAGCTTGATAGGAAAACATTATGCGCAATAGGAGGACTTGGCGCCTGGCCTTTTGCCCTGGCTTCATCATACAATTCAAAGCGCGGATCAATGATATCATACTTGGAACATACTTCCAGCAGGACATATTTACTTCCTTTGCTGTCATGTATGGGCGGATTAGATGTGAAGGTCACATATACAATAGAATCATCCAGACCTGCAACAAGGAACTCGTGGTAATTCTTGCCTAGCCAATCCAGATTATTCCCATATAGCTTGTATGTATTCACCATATCGGCAAAGCCATCTGAATATGCGCGTATCAATGCATCAACAGAAGATATCTTATCAAAATCATAGGTCGCAGACCTCATCCTTATTGCCTGCATCTCTGTTTTTTGGACTATCCCATCGATTGTTGCGGCTGCACCATTGCCTATTGTGAGCATAAGGTCTCTTCTCAACTCCTTGTATCGCTTATCGTTATTCCTCATGCTCTTTTGTTACTATTTAGGAGTATATAAATTTTATTATTGCGCTTCATTCAATAAATTTAAATAATAACTATGAATGAATATTTTATAATAAAAGGTGATAATTCATGAAATACAGATGCACAAACTGCAAATACAAGTTCGAGCCGAAGATGGGCAAGGTCCCATTAAGGTGCCCATACTGCAACGCACCAGCTGTACGAAAGGATGAGACAGCATCAGATATATTAGAGCAGATAGAGAACAACGACAGGTTTTGAACCGCTTTTTAAATCTTTAAATTCAAACCAAAATTATAAATATCACTGCCATGTGGTGTGTATACCATGAAATGCATAAGAGTCAACATAAAAAGGATGGAGATGGAGAAGTTCACGCTCAAGGAAGGCGTCGAGCTGAAAGTATTCTTCGATGACGGCAGCACAAAATGCATGGCATATTCTTCTAAACTTGACAATGTCCAGGAAGATGTCAAGAACATACTCACGAAGATCCAAGTCTATGAGAAGAGCCAGAACAAGGTCCTGTCTGATGATATACTTGATAATTTCATAAGCGTAGTGATAGAGAACGACGAAGAGATAGCCGACAGGATGAAGAACTTCCTGCAAAGGATAAGAGACGACAGGAGCAAGCTCACAAGCTACGGGACACATTCAGGCTACATAGAATCGCTAAACAAGATGCAGAAGAAATCTGTCGATTTCAAGGAAGGAGTATCTAGGAACGAATAATTATTGATTTGCTTTTTCTTCATTACTGATAGGATATAGCGCCGCCGCTGCCGACCTCTCAGAAACCTGTCGGTTTCTGATGATGCTCAGAAATGCACAGGCATTTCTGACATGCGAGGTGATGGAAAAAGATGCGATGAAAACTAAAATCGGAAGAATATGCAGTTGATGAATCAGACCGAGCGTCGCTGCGGTGGTGCGTAAATAGACGTAAAAGAAAGCAGCGCCGCGTGAGGCTCGGCGTGCGCATATTTAGCCTATAGCGCTGTAGCCCCGTAGGGGGCAACCCCCACTACGCGCTTGATACAAAATTAGAAACGCCTCGCAATCTCACGGCGGCGCTGCTACGAGGACATTAAGAAATAGAAGAAAAAAGAAATTAAAAAAATTAATTCTTACTGCTTTGGCTTACTTGCACCATAAGCGATAACAGCAATTATGCCGACAATCACTATCACGCCCAGCAATGAAAGCAATGCAATGTATGCTGGCGAATCAGTGAAGCTTGAGCCACTCGTTGTGCTGGACAGCCTGGTCGGCCTTGTCGCGACAACGCCTTTATACGACTGAGTCGGCTGAGATGTTCCATAGAACACCTCGACACTTGATGTTGTAGCGCCTTGAGTGCTCGTAGGCTGTGTTGTCGTCGCTGGCTTTGTTGTAGTGCTTGTTGTGCTGGATGTTGTGCTTGTGCTTGAAGTCGTATCATCAGTGTTGTCTTCATTTCCATAGCAGACAACCTGCACATCCTGCCTCACTTCATCTGTCTGCGTGCTGCCGTCGTTCCTATACACTCTCGCAATGATAGTATAGGTACCTGGAGATATGCTTGCCGGTGCAGTATATGACTTAGAAAATTCGAACTGGCTGCAAGTGCCGTCATCGCCTGCTGCGTCATCCATCGCAT
>Ga0315268_10001451_pt1 | contig 27225 bp, 22 predicted proteins | sample C1_top_MG_FD_204535 | JGI IMG/M metagenome (GOLD analysis project Ga0315268, IMG submission 204535) | Sediment microbial communities from Yellowstone Lake, YNP, Wyoming, USA - C1_top | ecosystem: Environmental > Aquatic > Freshwater > Lake > Sediment | place: USA: Wyoming | collected 2017-08-01
GCAGCGCTTCGGTTTCCGCCAGCAGCGCGCCCATCATCACCACGTTCCCGACTTTGGCGCCGCCGAGCTTGTCGGCGATGTCGGAAGCAGGGATGCAAATCACGCGCGCCTGCGGGGCGGAGAAATCGGCCGGCAGCACATCGCTGTTCCAGAAAATAATCCCGCCGGGCTTCACCTGCGCCGCAAATTTGCGCAGCGAAATTTCGTTCATGGCGATGAGCGCGTCGGGATGCTCGATCAGCGGCGAGCCGATGCGTTCGGCCGAAAGGCAGACGTGGCAATGCGCGCTCCCGCTGCGCATCTCCGGGCCGTACGACGGCAGCCAGCTCACCTCGAGGCCTTCGCGCATCCCCATCTCCGCCAGAAGCTGCCCGAGCAGCAGGATGCCTTGCCCGCCGAACCCGGCCACTTTCACCTTCAAGTTGCGGAGGCGTTCTTCGGCCAGCCGCGCCGGACCTGACCCGGCCGCTTCCGGTTCGTTGAGTTCGAGCACTTCCACCACCGAGCGCACCTTGGGCCCGTGGTCTTCAATGACTTTCGGTTTCTGGTCGCGGAAGACCTTCAACGGGAAGACCGGGATCATTTTTTCCGCCACCCAGGCCTTCGCTTCGACCGGCGTCATTTTCCAAATCGTGGGGCATGGCGAAAGGATTTCGACGAAGGTAAAGCCCGCGCCAGCGCGCTGAAGTTCCAAAGCTTTGCGGACGGCTTTGCGCGCGCGCGTCGTGTTTTTGTTGTCGGAGAGCGCGACGCGCTCGATATAGACCGGCGCTTCGAGCGTCGCAAGCAGCTCGCACATGTGCAGCGGGTAGCCTTCGTTCTTCTCGCGGCGTCCCCACGGCGACGTGGTGCTGACCTGGCCGAGCAGCGTGGTGGGCGCCATCTGCCCGCCGGTCATTCCGTAAATTGCGTTGTTCACGAAAAACACGGAGAGCTTTTCGCCGCGGTTGGCGGCGTGGATAATTTCCGCTGTGCCGATGGCGGCCAGGTCGCCGTCGCCCTGGTAGGCGATAACGATGCTGTCGGGACACGCGCGCTTGAGCGCCGTGGCCACCGCCGGGCAGCGCCCGTGCGCCGCCTGCACGTTGCCCACGTCGAAATAGTAGTACGCGAACACCGAGCACCCCACCGGGCTCACGAAAATCGTGCGGTCCTGCAAGCCCAGGTCCGCCACCGCCTCGGCGACCAGCTTGTGCACCACGCCGTGGCCGCAACCGGGACAATAGTGTGTCTGGTGCTGGAGTTCGCTCTTGCGCTCAAACAGGTCGTAGAAGACCGGCGATTTGCCCTGTGCCACCCGGTATTCCGCCACACTGCCTCCTTGCCCCGACGTGTCGGGGCGTATTCCGTCCCGCTTACTTGGAGACGGGCACGTTCACACGCTGCATCAGTTGCTCAAAAATCTCTTCGGCCAGCGGAACGTTGCCGCCGAAACGCCCGTAGAATTCCACCGGCACGCGGCCTTCGAGCGTCAGCTTTACGTCTTCGACCATCTGCCCGGTGCTCATTTCCACCACCATCACCATCCGGCAATGCCGTGCCACCTCCACCAGGGCTTTCGACGGATAGGGCCACAGCGTGATGGGACGGAAGAGCCCCGCCTTCAGGCCCTGCTTGCGCGCGCGCTCGACTGTTGAGCGCAGCACGCGTGAGACGATTCCGTAGCCCACCAGCAGCACGTCGGCATCATCGGCCATGTACAGCTCGTGCCGCGGCTCGATTTCTTTCGCCTGCGCGTACTTCTCTTCCATCTTGCGGATGTGCGCTTCGAGCACGTCCGGCTCGAGGTGGATCGAAGTGACCAGATTCGGCCGCGTTTCCGGCGTGCCCCGCACCGCCCAAGGCTTCTCCGGCAGCGGGACCTTCCGTTCCTCGAGTTCCAGCGGCTCCATCATCTGGCCGGTGAAACCGTCGGTGAGAACGATGGCCGGGTTGCGATATTTGTCGGCCAGCTCGAAGGCCAGGATGGTGAGGTCGGCCATCTCCTGCACGGAAGCAGGGGCCAGCACGAAGTTGTGGTAGCTGCCGTGCCCGCCCCCCTTGACCATGGCGAAGTAGTCGGTTTGTTCCGGGGCGATGTTGCCGAGGCCGGGGCCGCCGCGCACAACGTCTACGATGACGCAGGGGAGTTCGGCGCCCGCGAGGTAAGAGATGCCTTCCTGCATCAAGCTGAGGCCCGGACCGGAGGAAGCGCTCATCGCGCGCACGCCGGCGGAAGCGGCTCCGTACACCATGTTGATGGCCGCCACTTCGCTTTCGGCTTGCAGGAACGTCCCGCCGACCTGCGGCAGGTAGAAGGCCGCGGCTTCGGCGATTTCGCTGGCTGGAGTGATGGGATAACCGTAATAGGCGCGGCAACCCGCCTGCACCGCGCCCAGAATCACCGCGACGTTTCCTTTAGCGAGCTGCCGCATGTTCGGTCCCTCCCTCGGCCTTGGCCGGCGGCGCAGAAACCGGCGCCGCCAGGCGGTACACGGTAATAGCTCCAGGCTCCGGGCAGGTGTAGAAGCAGATGCCGCAGCCGGTGCAGCCATCGCCAGTGTAGTGCGCCGGGTGGATGCCGTAGGCGCTAAGTCCCGGCAGAAGCTCGAGGCAGTGCGGCGGGCATGCCTCGACGCACAGGCCGCAGCCTTTGCATTCCTCTTCCCTGATCGTGACCGAACCTCGCGCTTGCGTCGCCATCGTTCTCCTTTCAACTATCCTTTGGATTACTGCCCGCGGCCGCCAGCGCTCCTTCCGACGCAGGACGTTTGAACCAGCGGGTGCGTTCACAATGCTCGTAGAGTTCTTTGCGGAATTTGGGGTGGGCAATGTTGATCAGCGCCTCGGCGCGTTCCTGCACCGACTTGCCGTGCAGGTAAGCGATGCCGAACTCGGTGACCACATAGTGGATCGAGCCGCGCGACGCGACTACGCCGGAACCCGGCGTCAGCACGGGCATGATGCGCGAAACTGTCCCGTTCTTGGCTGTGGCCGGCATGGCGATGATGGGCTTGCCGCCTTTGGAATGCCGAGCACCACGCACGAAGTCCACCTGCCCGCCGAAGCCGCTGTAGAAGTACTGCCCGATCGAATCGGAACAGACCTGGCCGGTGATGTCCACTTGCAGGGTGGAGTTCACGGCAATCATGCGGTCGTTCTGCGCGATGATGAACGGATTGTTGGTGTAGGAGCAGGGGTGGAATTCAAACACGGGGTTGTCGTGGATGTAGTCGAACAACTCCTTGGTGCCCAGCACAAAGCTCAGGACAATCTTGCGCGGGTGCAGCGTCTTCAGCCGGCCGTTGATGACGCCGGATTCAATCAGCGGGATCGCGTTGTGGGAGAGCATCTCGGTGTGGATGCCCAGGTCCTTGCGGTCGGTCAATTCGAGCAGGACGGCGTCGGGGATGCCGCCGATGCCGAGTTGCAGTGTGCAACCGTCTTCAATCAGCGTGGCCACGTGGCGCGCGATGCTCCGGTGCAGGTCGGTGATTTCCTCGCGCGGCAGTTCGCACAAGGGACGCGACACTTCGACAATCGCGTTGAGCTTGCTGATGTGGATGAAGCTGTCGCCGTAGGTGCGCGGCATCTGGTGGTTGACCTGCGCGATCACGTGCTTCGCGCACTTGGCGGCGGTCAGCGTCGTATCAATCCCCACGCCGAAGCTGCAGAACCCGTGCGCGTCAGGCGGCGAGATTTGAATCAGGGCGACGTCGAGCGGCATCTGCCCGCTCAGAAAGAGTCCTTCGATTTCGCTCAGGTAGATGGGGATGTAGTCGGCGCGGCCGTCGTTGACCGCTTCCCGGACGTTGGTGCCGATGAACATCGCCTTGTGGCGGAAGTGCCCGGCCATCTCCGGGGCGATGTAGTCGGCGCGTCCCATGGTCAACAGGTGAACGATCTCCACGTTTTGCACGTGCGGGGCCCGATCCATCAGCGCTTCCACCAGCACTTCCGGCTCCGCGCAGCCGGGATGGATGTACACGCGCATCCCGGATTCCACCGCCTGCAGTGCCTCGCGCGCGCTCATCAGCTTGGTGCGGTACTCGGACTGCCAGCTCACAGGGTCTCCTTCCCACTAGTTGGCGCGGGCCTTGGTTGCCTGCTCGTAACCGCGCGCGGCAAAGTAGAGCGCGCGGTCAAAATACCGATCGACGACTTGCAGCAATTCGCGTTCCTGAAAAAGTTCGTGGGCCTGGTCCCACACGGATTCGTGCCGGAGGAAATCCCACAGGTGTTCCTTCACGGCGATGATGGCATAGAGCAGGCTGCTCATGGCTACGCCCTGCGCGGCGCGGCGCGCGCCGATCGCGGTGTAGCTCCGCTCAATTTCGCTTTCGGTGGTAGTCATCACATAGTCGCTTAAGTGGCGATAGACTTCGTAGGCGCGCTGTTGGAGTTCTTCCCGCGGCACCCGGTGGAGGTCGGCCACACGTTCACAACTCAGGAGCCGCTCCATCAGCCCGTGGGCGAGTTCATCTGAGTGCTTCTCAATCAGGTGCACCAACTTCCCGGCAATCATGGTGCCCTCCTGGGCCGCGGCTTCCCAGACCCTGTCCGATTTCCGGACTCCGGTGCCCCGATTCCAATCGGGGCCGAAACCGGAGAGCCTGTCGAACGGGCCGAAGGCCGTGAGCCCCCGAACAGGGGCAGACTTCCCAACGGCCATTCGACATCTTTCCCCAGCTACCAGCGCACGAAAGATACCAGTGCAGCCGACGTGTCTATGTGCATAACTCTTTTATTTACAGTGTAGTGCGGGCCGTAGGTGGGCCTCCGCTCCAGATTTCTGCGCCGCCTAACCCAAACCTGCGCCCCCGCTGCGCCACTTGGCCCATCGCCTTCTAGCTGGGTGGTTTGTGTTCCGTCTTGGGGACTTTCGGAGATTTGGGCACCTCAGTCTCAGCTTCAGCTTCTTCTTTTGTGGCTTTCATCTTCTCGACGATTTGCAGGTAATACTCCGGCCGGGTGTGCTTCAAGTGGTCGGCGGATGCTTTGCCGGTGAGCCACGCCCTGTCCATCGGATAGACGTCAGGATCGAAGATGGTCATATAAAAGTGCCAGATAAGAATCGCGAGAGAGGCGAGGATGGCTTCGTAGAAGTGGATCGCGGTCGCGGCGTCGGTCACCCACTTAGGGAAGTAGCGCAGGCTGATGTTGTTGAACCAAAGGATGAATCCCGACAAGGCCATCACCAGCGTTCCCCACATGTAAGCGAGGTATTCGAATTTCTCCGCGTAGCTGAACATTCCGAAGTGAGGCCGCTGGCTAGTCAGCCCCAGGTTGTAGCGGAACAGATCGATCATATCGAACAGGTCTTTGATGCCGGGACGCATCTCGTGCAAGATGACGCGATCGCGGCGCCGCGCGATCAGGTGGACGACGTGATAGGCGAGCGAAGCGAGCAGCACCACCGCTGCCACGCGGTGGATCGTGCCGCGCCATGGGTAATGTTCTTCGAGGCGCACGATGGGCGCCGCCCACCATGAATCCGGGAATTTCAACGCGAAGCCGGTGACCACCAGCGTCGGGAAACTGATTGCGGTGAGCCAGTGCGCAACGCGGAAATGCACATTCATCCGCGGCACTTCTTCCCCGGTGTGGATGCTGGGCCCGGCGCGGCGGAACTTGGCGGCGAAGTCCAGGAAGTTGTGGAGCAACATGAAGGCCACGCTCGCCGGGATGATGAGCAGATAGGCGATGCGGATCCAGCGCACCACAGGGTGCTCGCTGGCCGAGGCGGGCCGCACGTGCACCGGCCCGATCGCAAACCGCTGCCCGGCACCCGGGTGGCACTTCCCGCACGTCTTGGCCAGATTGGCCGGATTAACCGTCGAGCGCGGGTCCCTCGACGGAAGAATGTTGTGCACGCCGTGGCAGGAATCGCAGTTGGCAAAGGTCTGCGCACCGGAACGCAAAGCCAGACCGTGATAGCTGTCGGCGTACGCCGGAACCTTGTCGAGCGGGAGGTTGTAGCGCTCGGCGAGGGTTTCGTCGGAGTGGCACCGCCCACAGGTGACGCTCGAGACGCGCGCCGGATTCACCGGCGAATTCGGCTCGGTCGGCGCCAGAATCCGGTGCTCGCCGTGGCAGTCGGTGCAGACCGGCGCATCCCGGACCCCCTGCTTGACTGCTTGTCCGTGGATGCTCTCGTCGTACGTCTTCTTGATGTCCGCATGGCAAGTGCCGCAGGTCTTCGTCACGTTCCAGTGGTTGATTTTCGATCGCTGGTCGCGCGCGGGGAAGATGGCATGGTTCGAATGACAGTCGGAACACGAGGCGGCAGCTTCGTTGCCGTTTTCAATCGCCCGGCCGTGCACGCTCAGCTTGTAAGCCTCCACCGGGCGCGCGAAAGGAATCTGGTGCCGCGCCAGAAATTCGGGATTGGCGTGGCAGGAACCGCAGGTATCCGGCAAATTCTTCTTGGCCACCGGCGAATTGGGGGCGCTGCCGGGGACAATCTTGTGTGTGGGCCCGTGGCACGACTGGCAGGTGGCGGCGCTCAAATCGCCGTGCTGATAGGCTTCGCGGTGCACGCTCAGCCGGTAATCGCGCACCTCGCCGGCGTGACACGTGCTGCACCGAGCCGGAGAAGCGGCGACGCCGCGCTGAATTTCGTGCGGCTCCCCGTGACAACTCGTGCAGGCTTCGGCGCCGAGCGCCTTGTGAACGCTCTTGGGAATATCGGTGGCGGGCTCCGTGTGACACGTCGCGCACGCGGGTTTCGCCATGCGCTTCGGATGCGGAAATTCCGTGGCCGCGGAATGGCAGGTGGTGCAGCCGAGTGCGCCGTGGACGCTGGCTTTGTGTTTGGCTGCATCCACGTAGATGCTGCGGCCAGCCTCCGACTTCAGTCCCTTGTCGCCGTGGCAGACCAGGCAATCCTCGTCGCCAGCGGCGGCAGGCCGGCTCGCCGCGGGTCCGGCCAGCAGCGTGAGGAACAGCACGGCGGTGAGCACCGAAGGCCCTAAGCTTGCTAAACGGGCCGAAGGCCCTAAGCTTGCCGAATGGGTGGCGGACATCCCGATCCTTGGTCTCTTGGGCATGAGCAGAACCTACCTGTATGCAAACAGCATGGCGTAGATGATCCAGACCACGATACCGAAGCCAATCGCCAGCGCCGTCCACGCAAAGGCTCGAACCGTCCGGATAACGATGGGCGGGTACGGTTCGGCCAGCATTTTCTCCAGTTGGCCGGCGCTGACCAGGGCCTCATACTCGCGCGGTTTGTCCCGCTTCAACTCGGCCAGCGGCATGCGCCCGGTGAAGACGACGATGTCCATCGGGAACTTCTCCGGCCGCAGGTGCGTGTTGAAGAAGTGCACGGTGAAGATAAACCCGGTGGCCAGCAGGGCCTCGTCGCTGTGGATGATGGTGGCCACGTTGATGAACGACCCGGGCAGGAACCGCGTGAAGAACACAGGAAACCACAGCGTCAACCCGGTGCACCCGATGATGGCGATGCCCCAGAACACGGCGAAATAGTCGAACTTTTCCCAGTAGGTCCAGCGGCCGTACTGGGGCCGCGGCCCCAGGCCGACAAACCACTTCATCGTGCCCACGAACTCGACCCAGTCCCGCCGGGTCGGGAGCATCGTGTTGGGGCCGAACAACAGGCCCTTCCAGGTCCCGTATTCCTCTTTCTTGCGGCGGTAGAGATCGAACAGGTGAGTGAAGAACGTGCCGAACATCACCACCGCGGCGGTGCGGTGGATGTAGCCGGCGGTCTCGAAGCCGCCCAGCAGGCGCGAAAGCGCCACCGCCCAGTAGGTGTAGGAAAATTTCAGGCTCAGCCCGGTCAGCGCGAGGGCCAGGAAGCTGCATATCATGGCCACGTGCAGAATCCGGTTCAGCCGCGTGAACCGGACGAACGCGCGTTCTTCGGGCCTACCGTTGGCCATCTTCTTCTACCTCGGGCGCGACCGCCTCTGCGGGCGCCGGCACCGCCGTTGCGAGCGGCGCTTCCTTCTCCGCGGCTTCGGCCGCACGCAATTCGCGGCGCATCTGGAAGGCGCGCGGCAGCCAGAGCAGCGTGTGGACGCCACCGACCACGAACGTGCCAATCAAGAGCGTCGTCATCCCCCAGAACGCCCAGAACAGGAAGGGATACTTCTTCGGGTCGTGGTGCGTGGCGTGGGTCAGATAGCCGGCAAATCGCCGCGTCGCGCCAGCGTGGCATTTCTGGCAGGTCTGGACCACGTTGGCGCGGCTCAGGTGCGAGCGCGGGTCGGTGACCGGCAGGATGTCGTGCGCGCCGTGGCAGTCGTAGCACTTCGCGGTCTTGGTATAGCCGAGCCGCGAGACCTTGCCGTGGTACGTATCGAAGTAAGTCGCGGCAATGTCCTGGTGGCAGCGGCCGCACTTGGACATGATCTCCAGCTTGAAGCCGTCCGCGTCGGCGCGGCTGATGGTGTGTGCGGTGTGGCAATCGCTGCATACGGGCAGCGGCTTGTCGGTCTTGGTCACTCTGACCGAATGCACGCTCTTCTCGAACTGGCTCTGAATGCCGTGGTGGCAAACGCCGCAGGTCTCCGGGAGTCTGGCGGGATTAACGCTCGATTCCGGATCGCTCTTCGGCAGCTCGTGGTGGGCGGTGTGACAGTTCGTGCAGGTGGCCGTCACGGTCAGGCCGCTCTTCAGCAGGCCCTTGCCGTGGATGCTCTCCGTGTAGTGCTCGATGATTTCGTGCTGCGGGCCGGCGTAGCGCACCGCCGCTTTCTGGCCCTCGCGGTGGCAGCGCGCGCAGAGCGACGGGATGTTGGTCGCAAACGAAGCCGACTTCGGGTCCAGCTTGCCGAGCACGCCGTGCGTGCCGTGGCATTCCACGCAGCTCGGCGCGTTCGGATCGTTCTTCGCCAGCAGGAGGCCGTGGCGGCTGGTCTGGTACTGCTGCGCAATTTCCTCGTGGCAGGCCGAGCAATCCACTTTGCGGGTGATGGTTTCGCACGGGCGGATGCGCGAGGCGTTCACCTCGGAGTGGCACTGGCTGCAAGCCACTTTCGCGTGGCGCGAATGCTGTAATTCGTCCGCCTTCACGGCCAGCGAGCGGCCGTCCTTCGAGGCGCGGAGCTGCGGGTTGGCGTGGCAGCGCAGGCAATCGGCGTCAGCCATGCCCTGGGTGTAAAAGACTTTTCGGATTTTGTGTGGTTGGTGACAATCCACGCAGGCCGGCAGCACGTGCGCCTGTTTCTCCCAGAGTTCGCCGCGGATCAACTTGCGGTGCACCATCTCGATTTCCGCGTGGCACTTGGTGCAGGTGGAGGCGATATTGCCCCGCGAGATGGAAGAAGCGGAATCCGTGTGTGGCAGGATCATGTGCGCGGTGTGACACGACGCGCAGTTCGGCGCCACGATGAGCCCTTTGCGCAGCAGACCTTCGCCGTGGATGCTCTCTGAGTAGTTTTCGATGATGTTGCCCTGGTGGATGTTCCGGTTGCGCTGCACCGGCGTGCCTTCGCGATGGCACTGGCCGCAGACAAACGGCACCTTCAACGGCGCCACGGCCGAGTTCGGATCCTTCACCGGGATGATGTCGTGATTGCCGTGACAGTTGACGCAACGCGGCGCCAGCGGATCGCCGCGGGCAATCGCCTTGCCGTGTAGTGACTTGGCGTGCTGCTCTTGCTCGACGGTATGGCAGGTGCCGCAATTTACTTTATGGAGCGGCGTGCCGTGGGGGAGTTCTTTGCCGGCCAAGTCGGCGTGGCAGCCAACGCAGCCCACCGCAGCGTGAACCGAAGCGGCGAATTTCTTCGCGTCCACGAAGAGGGAAACCGTGCGCCCACTGCGCTCCGTGGTCAGGCTCTTTTCGCCGTGACACATCAAGCAATTTTCGTCCTGCGCCGACGCGCGGCCCACAGCTACGCCGAACCACAACACCGCGAGCCAGAGCCACACCCGTCCGTGGGGTTGCGCGGTGCGGAGATTTCGCCGCTGGGTGGTAAAGGTCATTGCGGTATTTCTCAGGACCCACCCCCGGCGCGGCGACATCGGGAAGCAGGCGCTTGAGTCGTTTACTTCAGACCCAGATCAGACAGCACCTTCGGGTTCGGATCCTCCATCGCCAGAATTGTGTGGCAGGCCGTGCAATCGGCACTGATCACACGGCCGTCGGAACTCACGTGGCTGCCGTCATGGCAGCGGAAACAGCCCAGAAAGTCTTCGTGCCCGAGGTTGTTCGGGTAGGTTCCCCAAGTCACCCTCATTGAGGGGAACACGTTGCGCAGGTAGATGGCCTGTACTTCCGCGACCGCGGCCTCGACCCGTGCGCGATGCTGCTGGTAAACGTCCGGGTAGGTGGTGCGATAAAACGCGGTTAGAGCGTCGGCAATCCTCTGCGATGCGGTGCCGCGGTCCGAATATTCCGTGCGCAGCACCTCCACCGCTTTCTTCTTGATGTAGGGCAGCTCGGGACTGATGCGTCCGGTGGACATGGCTTCGTCCACAGCGCGCTCAGGCAATTGGAAGGCGTGCGTCGGCCGGTTGTGGCAATCCATGCAGTCCATGTGGCGGTGCTCGCCCTTGGCGATCTGTTCGGGCGTAGCCTGCACGTCGCTGGAATCGTATTCGACGGTCTTGCCGTTGTCGTCCAGATAGGTAACCCGGGGGATCACCTGTCGCCGGTCGTCAATCGAGACATAGCTGATGCGCTCGGCGGTGTCGAGGTGACGGCCATGGATGCCCACCGCGCCTTGCCACGTGCGGCCGCCGATCTTCAACACCAGCACGGTGGTCAGCGGCGTGTTCTTTTCATCGTCGCTGTACTTGGTCCGCACCAGGAATTTGTCGCCCTCGAATTTCTGTGGCCAGTGGCACTGCTCGCAGGTTTCGCGCGCAGGGCGGAGTTGGTGGACCGGCGAAGGAATCGGGCGCGAGTAAGTCTTGAAATTGACGGCAAAGACCTGCCGCACGCCGGAGAGCTTCGATCGGACGAACCACGGCGCGCCCGGCCCAATGTGGCACTCGACACAAGCCACCCGCGAGTGCGGCGAGTTTACGTACGCCGCGTATTCCGGCGCCATCACCGAATGGCAGGTCTGCCCGCAGAACTGCACCGAGTCCATGTGCTCAACGCCGCGGTAGGAGGCCGTACCGAGGATCACCACGTTGAGAAAGGTCAGTGCCAGAACCAGCACCGCACTGCGGCGCAACACCGGCTCGTGAAGATCAATTTTCGGGTAGACACTGGGCAGTAGTCCTTGATCCCGCAGCTTGCGGAGGTGCAGCCACCCGCCGAGCGGTATCAACAGCAGTCCGATGACGAAGACACCCGGGAGAATCAGGAAGACAACGATGCCGGTGTAGGGATGAAAAACGTGGCCGGTGAAGTTCTCAAAGACCCAAAACCAGAGCATCACTACCGCGGAACTGGTGGTCAGAACCGCGCCGGCGAGCGTCAGGATGTTGTGTCCCAGGAAAACTGCGGGGCGGACCCACGGAGCGATGCGTTCACGGATGGCCATAGACAGACAGTTGGGGCGTTCCTTTCTCTCAGCCCGCCACCTCTACCGGGGCGGAAACAAAACGCGGCTCCACCTTCACGGCGGCCCGCAGCGATTTGCTGATAAAGCAGTTCTGTTCCGCCTTGGCCATCACCTTCAAGGCTATTCCGACTCCTTCGGGCGCGACGCCGATTTCCGGGGTCAGTGCGATTTCCGTAAAGCGGTAACCTTCGCCGGGAACTTTTTCCAGCCGGCCGAAGGCCTTGCTGCGGTAGGAATGCACAGTGAGTTTCTGGATTTTGGCAATGGCCATAAACGTCGTCATCAAACAGCTCGCCGTGGCCGCCACCAGCAGTTGTTCGGGCGTCCACTGCCCGGGTTCGCCGTGAAATTCAAGCGGAGCTGAGAACGTTACGACCGGCAGGCCTTCGGCCGTCAATCGGCCGGAACTCCCGCCGGTCCATTCCATATCAAGCTGATAAAGATAAGAATCCTGCATCGGCATGTTTACTTCTTCCTTGAAATCGCACGCCCGCGCGCGGGCGAGATGCGAACTTTCGGTTTCCTGCCGGACTCAGTTGCCGGGGAAACAGGACCCGTCGAATGCACGCGGCTCCAGCAGTGATGGCACTGGAAGCGGACATCGGAATCGCCCAGAACCACGTCCATCGGAGAGAACGGGTGACCGCAGATCGGACAGCATTGCATTGTCAATCCCTCCTCAATTGCCTTGCGCGGGCCAACACGGTGCACCCATCGCGCCCTGCGCCGCCCGAACTAATCGTGCAAATCTCACAGAGCAACCTCCGCGGATTTCTGCAACTTGCCGCCCAGGATCGTCTCGGCAATCTCCCGGGCGCTCACCGGCTTCGGCATGAAGGAATTGAACCCCGCCGCCTGCGCGCGCGCCGGCAGGTCCTGATCGGTCTGCGCGGAGATGAGAATGGCAAGAACGCGTGGGTTGCGCTGGCGAGTCAGGCTCAACACCTGAAAACCGTCGCAACAGTCGGCAAGGTCGCAGTCGGTGACTAGGGCGTCGAAGGTTTCCTTGTCGAGGGCATCCACAAATTCATGGTTGGTGGCGGGCGCGGTCACCTTGAAGCCCTGCTGGATCAGACTGACCGTTAGCCACCAGCGCAGAAGCGTGTTGTCTTCCATCAAGAGTATGCTCATCTGCGCCATCGTTTTGCTCGTCTGACACTCGTGCCATGCGGGCGGGCGTACTTTTGAAGAAATGCAACCGCTTGACCGAACAGCGGCGAAACTTTGCGACCTACGATAAGCCGCAACTTGCCAGTCAGTTAGAGGGTGGGACCGCCCCCCAAAAGTAGAAAAAAACGGCGCACAAATGTGGGAATTTCGGCTCCGCAAACGTGCTACCTGCGCGATATAGCCCATCCCGTGCCGGGACCACTGTTGAGTTCTTCAACCAAGTCATTGAAATTGTTAGCGTTGCCTAAATCTGGAGTCTGGTCTCGAACGTGCCACTTTCTCCTCGCACGAAGGGTGGTACCCGAATGGCTCGCGAGACCAGTCGCTTCATCGATTCCATCATCAAAACTCTGAGCTCGATTCGCACGGGAATCGTGCTTCTGATCATTGTTGTCATTGCGTCGGCCGCCGGCACATTCATTCTCCAGCGCCCACTCACCGATCCGGACAAGCTGGCCAAGGTCTATTCCCCGCAGACACTGGCGTGGCTCGACCGCCTGGGACTCACCGACGTCTTCCATGCCTGGTGGTTCATTCTTCTTCTCGCGCTGTTGAGTGTGACCATCGTCCTGGCTTCCCTCGAACGCTTCCCGATGGCGTGGCGCAGCTTCGCGCGGCCCTATCTCCGGCCGGAGCCTCACTTCCTCTCGGGACTGCCGCTGCAACAGGAAATCCCCATCCGGCATGCCGCGACCGCAATCGAAGCGGCCGAACGCGCCTTCCGCCAGCAACGTTTGAAAGTGCAGCGAGTGGGGCGAAACGGCGACACCTCGCTTTATGCCGAGCGCCAGCGCATCGCGCACCTGGCGGCTTACGTGGTGCACGTGAGCCTTTTGCTGATCCTGATCGGTGGAATGGTGGACGCCCTGTGGGGTTACCGCGGCTTCGTGGGGATGACCAAGAACGAACAGGTCAATCAGATCGAGATGCGTGACGGGAAGACGAGGCCCATGGGCTTCACCCTGCGTTGCGACGGTGCCGGTCAGGAAAACTACCCGGACGGCACCCCGCGGCGTTACTGGTCAACCCTCGCCGTACTCGAAAACGGCCGCGAAGTGCAGCGGGAAACGATCGAGGTCAACAAGCCGCTGGTGTATCGCGGCCTGCGGTTCTTCCAATCCAGCTACGGCCCCACGGGTGAGATCGGTTCCGTCCGCCTGCTCGCCAGCTCCAAGGCGGACCCCTCGATCCGCAAGGAGATTGAGCTCCAGCCGGGAGTGCCGGTCGCGCTGGACGCCGACACTTCGGTGAATCTGGCAGGCTTCATACCCGATTTTGTGATCAGCGGGAACCAGATCGCTTCGCGGTCGAACGAGCTGAACAACCCGGCCGTCCAGTTGAGCGTGGTCTCCAAGGACGCGGGCGAATCGCGCGTGTGGCTCTTCCCGAAATTCCCGGACTTCCCCCACCCCGACAATGCGCCCTACGCGTTCCAGGTTCGTGAGCTGGAGATGGGCTATTTCACGGGCCTGCAAGTTTCCTACGAGCCCGGTCAGTGGGCGGTCTGGGCCGGGGTCATCCTGATGGGAGTCGGGCTGTGGATGGCGTTTTACCTGGTGCACACCCGCTTCTGGGCCGTACCGGTCAACGACGGCCGCGGCCGGCAGGTGCTCTGGGTGGGTGCCACCGCGAGCAAAAACCGCGACGAGCTCGAATCCCGCTTCCACAAGTTGGTAGCGGCGATCGAGCAGGAGCTCAGCGTCCCCGTCGAAATGAAAGAGGAAGAGGAAGAAGACAGCGTCCCCGTGGCCTGACTCGAAGCGTCCCGCGGGTTTGAAGAGGAGAGGAAATGGCAAGCGCAAGGGCAGATCGGCTGGCAGAACAAACGCGCCCGCAGGCGGGACGCAAGACGGGCAATCTGATGCTCGCCTTGGTGGCTCTGGCGGCGGTGTTTCTGCTGTTCATGGGATTCCTCGGAGCGCTGAAAAAAGGCGACCTGCTCTCCGAGCAGAATATGCTGTACGTGGCGGTGGTGTTTTACGGGGCCGCCGCAGCGCTCTACATCGGCTACGGCGTCACCGGCACCAATCGTTATCTGCGCTTCGCGCTGTTCGGGATCTGGCTGGGCTTCATTGCCAACACGCTTGCCGTTGGGCACCGCTGGTGGGACGCCGGGCGCCCGCCGTTTTCAAACATCTACGAAATGCTGCTCAGCTTCGTGTGGACGCTGGCTGCGCTGACGTTGTACGTCGAGCGGCGCTACGCCGTGAAGATTATCGGCACGGTGACGATGCCGCTAGCGGTGATCGGCGTGCTCCTGATGCAGCTTCTGCCCGCGGCGGTGCGACCGCTGGTGCCGGCGCTGCAATCCACCTGGCTGCACATCCACGTCACGCTGGCGATGTTGGCCTACGCCGCCTGCGCCGTCAGCTTCGCGCTGGCCATGATGTTCCTCATCCAAGACCGCGTAAAAACGGAAACGTTTCTGCTCTCCACCAGCGCGATGCTGACGGCCATTTACGTCGGCGTCGCCTCGCGCTTCGATCCCTCCGGCGGCCTGCAGGTGGTGGCCTGGAACGCGGAGAGCCACCAAGAAATCTTCATCGCCGAAAAGACGCGCCTGATGGTGGTGATCCCGAGCCTGGGCTGGCTGTTCTTCGTGGTGCTCGCCGCGGTACTGGCGCCGCTAGCGCTGGTTCTGTGGGCCAAGTGGAACAAGGATGAGCGCGGCGCGACCTGGGCCAACCGCGCGTTCTTCCTTTCCACGCTGTTGCAGGGACTGGCGCTGGTGGCCTTTGTGATGCGTGCGCGTCAGGGAGTGTACGCCTCCCCGCAGCTGGAGGGACTGTTTGCGACGCATCTTTCGGCCAGCCCGTTCATCCTGGCGGGCCTCGTCTCCGGGCTGTTTGCATCCCTGCTCTACCTGATGCTGTTCTGGCGGCGTTCAGACCTGCAACGCATGCTGCCCACCAGCAACGTGCTCGACCGGCTCACTTACAAAACCATCGGTATCGCCTTTCCCTTGCTGACGTTGATGATTGCCTCCGGGGCCTACTGGGCCAACCAGACTTGGGGCTCTTACTGGAGTTGGGATCCGAAAGAGACTTGGGCGCTGATCACCTGGCTCGTCTACGCCGGCTATTTGCACATGCGCATCGCCCGCGGCTGGCGCGGGCGTCGCGCCGCCTACTTCGCCATCCTGGGATTCGCTATCGTACTGTTCACGTTCTTTGGGGTCACCTACTTGCTTCCGGGGCTTCATGCCTATGCCTGACCGGAGGTCCAATCTTGCGCAGTACCCGCTGCCCGCAAACGCTGGGGCAGCCGGCAGTTTGATCGAAAAAGGACGCCGCGCGTAAATGTTTCGACACGACGCTGAGTTTATCCTGCTAAATCACTTGACATCAGTTAACCGAGTTGTACATTTGCGGACATGGGTCTGGCTGGCATGCCATCCTTGCCCGTGTCCGCTTTCCCCTTCCCAGCCTACTCGACCGAGGAGTGTCCTATGCCTCTCATAAGCAAGCGCGGGTTCCCTGCCATCGCGGTGGCTCTCGCCTTGTTCTTTCTTCTGGTCGTCGTCGGGGCTCCGGCCGCACTCGCCGCCAGCCCGCCTGACGGGACCTCGAAAGAAGCGAAAGCCTCACCCCAACAGGGCAAGCAGGATACGTCCCAATACATCGGGGTGGAAGCCTGCCAAACTTGTCACCAAGATATTCCCAGACAGGGCTTCTTCAAGAGTTTCGAAACGACACCGCACTGGAAGACCACCTATGACACGCGTCGCGGCCCCGAATACCAGGGTTGCGAGGCCTGTCACGGGTCGGGCGCGGAGCACATGAACGCCGGCGGGGACAAAACCAAGATTTTCAATTTCAAGGGTGTCCCCGCAAAACAGGCCAGCCAGCGTTGCATGAAGTGCCACGAGTACGGCGAAGAGCACAGCAACTTCGGCCGCTCGGCGCACAACGTGAACAACGTTGCCTGCACCGACTGCCATTCCGTTCACGGGGCCAAAGAACGAGCCTCCCTCCTAAAAGTCAAACAGCCGGACCTCTGCTACACCTGTCACCTCGATAAGAAGGCCGAGTTCAGCAAGCCCTTCCGCCATCGGGTGAACGAGGGATTGCTAAGGTGCACCGACTGCCACAATCAGCACGGGGGATTCCTGACCAAACAAATGCGGAGCACGGTGGCCCAGAATCAGGTCTGCTTCAAGTGCCACGTGGACAAGGCCGGGCCGTTTGTCTTCGAACACCACGCGGTCACCATCGAAGGATGTATGGCCTGCCATACGCCGCATGGCTCTTCCAACCCGCGGCTGTTGCGGCGAAACCAAATCAGCCTGCTTTGCCTCGAATGCCACACGCTCTCCAGCGAGCCAACCGCGCCTGGAGCGCCCAGCTTCCACAACCAAAGCCAGAAGTATCAAGCCTGCACGATCTGCCATACCCAGATCCACGGCTCGAACTTCAGCAGCGTCTTCTTCCGCTAGGAGGACACGATGACCAGAATACCTACTCGGAAAGCTCTGAAACTCCTGGTCCTCCTGACCGTTGCAGCTCTCACCTTGCCTTTCGCCACACAGGCCCAACAGGCAGAGACGGAAGGCGTCAACCAGGGCAACTACAACATCAAGCAGTCATTCGAATTCGGCGGCCGCATCACCTCGTTCACCGGGAACGACGCAACCTACCGGACGTGGGTCAATCTGAACAACGGCCCCCGCCTGCTCGAACATAACCTGCTGATGCGCTCGCTGAATCACCAGGGCTGGCTCTTCGATGATTTTTCTCTGAGCAGCTTTGGTTATGGCGGCGATCCCAATGCGGTCACCCGCCTGCGGATATACAAAAACAAGTGGTACAACTTCAGCGGGACCTTCCGGCTCGACCGCAACCAGTGGGATTACAGCCTGCTGGCCAATCCACTGAACCCCGCGACCTCGAATCCTGCGTTCCCCATCACCTATTCGCTTCACAAGATGGAAATGGTCCGGCGGATGAGTGATTTCAACCTCACCCTGATGCCGCAGTCGCAGATTCGGTTCCGTCTGGGCTACTCCCGGAACATCAACGAAGGGCCTTCCTTCAGTACCTTCCATGAGGGAACCGACATCGGGGTCTTTCAGAACTGGAAAACCACTCAGAATACGTTTTCCTTTGGGGTGGATTTCCGCGGGCTGCCCAAGACCAACATCAGCTACGACCAATACTTTCAGTACTACAAGGGAGACACCACGTGGCTGGACGTCCCGGGAGTGAGGCCCCTGAACGTCCCGCGGTACCTCTCCCAGATCGTGCAGGGGGCAAACACGTTCCCCTTCGACTTGGGCATCATCTTTGACACCGTGGCGAGTTCGAGTTCGCCTTGCCGCCCGGCGATCAGCAACCCGGCGACCTCACCACCCACCGCGTTCCCCACCTGCCAGGGCTACCTGCTCTATGAGCGGACGGGCAACGTGCGCACGAGCTATCCGACCGAACAGCTCAGTTTCCAGACGAATTACATCCAGAACCTGGACCTGTCGGGGCGGCTCGTGTATACCTCGTCGAAAAACGACGTCTTCGGCTATGACGAAGGCGCCTACGGCTACGTCTCGCGCACCGGCCAGCAGATCTTCGCGCTCAATGGCCCGTCGAATGGAAAGCGCGTGTCGGCTACCATCGACTTCGGGGCCACCTACCACTTCAACGACGCGTTCCGCGTGATGGATTCATTCCACTTCACGCATTTCCGCGTTCCGGGCTTCTTTGACCTCTCGGAATGCAGCTTGTTCGGGACGACCCTAGCCAGCCCGCCGACCCGGTTCAGCGGCCAGGCCACAATCCCGGCCGGCTGTGCGGCGGTCGTCTCGGCCTTTCAACTGACGCTCCCATCCGGCACTCCCACACACGGCTCGAGCTCACCGGCTGATCTCGTGAACGAAACGTTCAGCACCTTCATTGGACAGGACACCAAGATGAACACCTTCCAAGTGCTCTACGATTTCTCCCGAAGATACACCGGCCGGATCGGCTACCGCTGGGCTCGGCGGAGCATCACCGAATTCGTGGGTGAAGGCGTTGACGAGCTCTTCTTCCCGAATAGGGCGATCCGCGGGGACTGCAACGTGGGGTCATCCAGCTCCCCTATACAGAACCCCGACTGCACGCTAAATCCTGACGGAAGCCTCACATTCACTCAGGAACTCGAATTCGAGAGTCCCAACAAGACCCAGATCAGCGAGTACTCGCTCCTGCTCGGAATTACGGCTCGACCGGTCGATCAGGTGCGGATGACCTTCGATTCGGAGCTGTTCTGGGCCGATCATGCCTTCACACGGATCAGCCCGCGACGCCTGCAACGCTATAAGATCCGCACCAACTACCAGCCCAGTCCCTGGGCTTCGTTCAACCTGTCCATCAATCTCGTGCAATGGCGCGACCCAGTCGTCTTGATCGACCACAGGCAGTACACCCGGATGGTCGGTTTGGGAATGGCGCTTGAGCGCAGCGAAAAGTGGGGATTCGACTTCGGCTACGACTACGAAGAAAACTTTTCGGTCACGAACATTTGCTATGCCCTCTCGGGGACGCCGACCGGTGCCACGGTTTGCCCAGTCTCGGGCTCACCTTCGCCGATTTCCGGGCTTTCCCGGTACAAAGCCAAAAACCACTTCGGCTACTTCGACACGCGCTGGCAGCCGTTTAAACGCCTCACCACCCGCCTAGGCTACAGCCTGGTCAGTGTGGATGGGCAAACCACCTATCCGGGTTCCGAATTGCCCGACACAACGCGGCCTCCTGCGCCGCCCTTCGGGACGCTTCGGTACAACTTCCACAGGCCCTACGCGGGATTCGATTTGGATCTCACGCGAGGGTTCACGTGGAGAGCCGGATGGAATTTCTATGGCTACAATGAAAAAGCGGCGCCGGATGTCTTCAGCGCGCCGCGCGATTCGGCTGGCAACCTTATCGGCAGGGATTTCCGCGGAAACATTTTCTCCTTGTCGATTCGCTACGGCTTTTAGAACACGATTGTGAATGGGGGACATTGAGCAGGGCACGGCACGACCTGCGTGCCCTGCTCTCCTTCCTTTCCACTGCAGGAAGCAAGGACCTCAGGCGGCTGAGATTTCAGGGTTTTCACTCGCGCGCTTCTGGTGTATAGAGAGGAACCCGATGAGAATCATAGGGAGGTAGCATGCCTGAGCAATCGGGCTCGGGAGTTGAAGGAAGTCAAAGTTCGGCCCAGCAAAGACGCCGGTTTGTTCAGATACTGCTGGGCGGCGGTCTGGTCGCCTCCGTCGGTTCTTTCCTCTATCCGGTGTTGCGCTACCTGGTGCCGCCGGCTTCGGCCGATTTGGGCACCGACACAGTCGTTGCGGGAAAAGTCGGCGAACTGAAACCGAATTCAGGAAAAATCTTCCGCTTCGGAAACCGGCCGGGGTTGCTGATCCTGACCACCGAAGGCGAATACCGCGCGCTCTCCGCCACCTGCACTCATTTGGACTGCACCGTCCAGTACCGGAGTGATCTGCACATGATTTGGTGCGCGTGCCACAACGGCATGTACGACCTGAACGGGCGAAACGTCTCCGGCCCGCCGCCGCGTCCGCTGGAAGCGTACCAGGTGCACGTGCGCGGAGATGAGATTGTCGTCATCCGGAGTGAGGCGAGCTGAAATGCGCCTGTTCGCCTGGATTCGCGATTGGATTGACGAGCGCCTCGACTGGGATGACCTCATCGAGCCTCTGCGTCACAAGACCGTTCCTCGCCATCGGCTCTCCTACTGGTACTTTCTCGGCGGGATCACTCTGTTCCTCTTTGTCCTGCAAGTGGTGACCGGCATCCTGCTGCTGCTCTATTACAAGCCCAGCGCCAACGAGGCCTTCGAGAGCGTGCAGTACATCATGACGCAGGTAAAGTTCGGCTGGCTGGTCCGCTCGATCCACTCCTGGTCGGCCAACCTGATGATCTTCACCGCCTTCGCCCACATGTTCAGCGTGGTGTTCTTGAAGGCCTACCGCAAGCCGCGCGAGCTCACCTGGCTGAGCGGAATGATTCTGCTGTTTCTCGCCATGGGCTTCGGCTTCAGCGGCTACCTGCTGCCGTGGAACACGCTGGCCTTCTTCGCCACCAAGGTCGGCACGGACATTGCGGGACAGGTGCCCATCGTGGGCCATTGGACCATGGTGTTTCTCCGCGGCGGCGACCAGGTCACCGGCGCCACTCTGACGCGCTTTTTTGGGTTTCACGTCGCCGTTCTGCCGGGCATCACCACCCTGGTCCTGGCTGTGCACCTGCTGCTTATCCAGCGGCTGGGGATCAGCGTCCCGCCTTCGCTCGAGAAGGATTGGGCCGCGCTGCCGCCGGAGAAGCGCGAGATAAAGTTTTTCCCGAATTTCATGTTGCGCGAGTTGATGGCCTGGTATGTCGCGCTGGGCGTACTCGGCGCGCTGGCGGCTCTCGCGCCGTGGGAACTCGGCGCCAAGGCCGACCCGTTCGCGCCCGCCCCCGCGGGCATCCGGCCGGAGTGGTATTTCATGTTCATGTTCCAGACGTTGAAGCTGATCCCGGCGAAAATCTGGTTCCTTGACGGAGAGATGGTCGGCATCCTCACGTTCGGCTTCGCGGGGATGGTTTGGACTTTTCTGCCGTTTTTCGATCGCGACGGCAAGGGTCGCGCGCAACGCTGGATTACGGGCATCGGCATTTTTGCGCTGGCCTACATGGTCACGATGACGATGTACGCCTACATCGCCAAGTAGAAGTAAGGAAGTTTGGAAGTTGGGAGGTAAGGAACAAACCATGACTCGCTCGAGCCACCGGCACTTCTCCGGTGCACGCTCCAGATTGCTTTCCGCAGTCCTCGCCTGCCTAGCTCTTTACCTCCTTGCGTCCTTACTTCCAATTTCGGCCTCCGCCCAAGCGCCCCCGGTCAACAACTGCCTGACCTGCCATTCGATGCTCGATGCGCCGCTTGCAGTGAAGCCGGACGCTTTCGCGCAGGACGTGCACGCGCGCAACGGCCTGACTTGCGCGGGCTGTCATGGCGGCGACGCGGCGGCCGAAGACCCGACCCGGGCGATGAGCCGCGCGGCGGGATTCAAGGGCAAAATCCAACGCACGCAGATCCCTGAACTCTGCGCCAAGTGTCACGCCGACGCGGCGTACATGCACAAATACAATCCCAGCTTGCGCACCGACCAGCTCAGCCAGTATCGCACCAGCGTCCACGGCAAGCGCCTGGCCCAGGGCGACACGAAAGTGGCCGTTTGCAGCGATTGCCACGGCTTCCACGACATTCGTCCCGCCAGCGATACGCGCGCCAGCGTCCACCCGCTGAAAATTGCCGAGACCTGCGCGAAGTGCCACGCCAGCGCCGAGCACATGAAAGGCTATTCCATCCCCACCGACCAGTTCGCCGGCTATTCGGCCAGTGTGCATCACGAGGCCCTGACGGTGCGCGGCGATTTGAGCGCGCCGACTTGCACCACATGTCACGGCAACCACGGCGCCGCGCCTCCGGGAGTGGCTTCGGTGGAATTCGTCTGCGCCACCTGCCACGTGTTCCAGGCGCAGTTGTTCGACACCAGCCCGCACAAAGCTGCCTTCGCCGCGATGGGTGTGGCCGCTTGCATCACCTGCCACAGCAACCATCGCATCCAGCATCCCACCGACGCGATGATCGGCACGGATCCGCAGGCCATTTGCCTGTCCTGCCACGCCAGCGGCGACAAGGGTTATGCGGCCGCCGGGCAGATGAAGAGCGATCTGCTCCGCCTGGCCAAAGCCATTCAGGAATCCGGAGAGACCCTGGACGTCGCCGAGCGGTCGGGGATGGAAGTCAGCCAGGCGAAACTCGATCAGGCCGAGGCGCGCAACTCGCTCACGAAAGCTCGCGTCACCATCCACGCCTTCCAGCCCAAGAAGCTCGAAGAGGACATCAACGCGGGGCTCAAAATAGCGGAAAAAACGCACCAAGCAGGTGTGGCGGCGCTCGCAGAACGCGACTACCGCCGCATGGGACTCTCCGTCTCCGTCGTCTTCATCATCATCGTCCTGATCGGCCTCTGGCTCTACATCCGCCAAATCGAATCCGCCTAGCCAGAGCGTAGGCGCTCGGAATTTCCTGGGAACTTGGACTGCTAGAAGAATCGTCAGGGCAGGGCTTCAGCCGTGCTGTCGAAGGACGACAGCCGCGGGCGGCGGACGACGGTCAAAGACGCCAACAACAAGACCACCACGTATGCGTACGACGATGCCGATCGGCTCACATCGGTCACCGACGCGGCCACCAACGTCACCAGCTACGCCTACGACACCGAGAACAATCTGACCAGCATCACCGATGCGCTCAGCCGGGTCACCGGGTTCGCCTACGACAACCGGGGGCGCATCACCACGGTCACCTTTCCCTCGACCCTTACCGAGGGCTACACTTATGACGCTGTGGGTAACCTGCTGACCAAGACCGACCGCAAGAGCCAGACCATCACCTACACGTACGACAACCTCGACCGGCTGACGCGGAAGCAGTATCCAGATTCGAGCGGGGTCGACTACACCTACGACAACCTGAGCCGGTTGACGCAGGTGGAGGACGCGACGGGGACGTACCAGTTTGCGTACGACAACCTGGGGCGTCTGACGCAGACGACCACAGCGTACAGCTTCCTGACGAGCCGGAACTTTGTGGTGTCGTACAGCTATGATGCCGCGTCGAACCGCGTGTCGATGACCGACCCGGAGACCGGCGCCACTGCCTACGCCTACGACACGCTGAACCGGCTGACCACGCTGACGCCGCCGATCGCGATCAGCGGGGCGTTCACGTTCAGCTATGACGCGCTGAGCCGGCGGACGCAACTGGCGCGGCCGAACAACGTGGTCACCGACTACACCTACGACAACCTGTCGCGGCTGCTGAGTGTGCTGCACAAGCTGAACGGGAACACGATTGACGGAGCGACGTACACGGTGGACTCGGTCGGTAACCGGACCGCCAAGACGAATCACCTGCCGAACACGCCCGTCGAGGCGTACAGCTACGACGCGATTTACCAATTGACGCAGGTGGTGCAGAACGGCGCGACGACAACCGAATCGTACAGCTACGACGGCGTCGGCAATCGGCTGAGTTCGCTGAGCGCCAGCCCGTGGAGCTACAACAATTCGAACCAGCTCACCTCGATTGCCGGCTCGCCGGGGACCACATTCGCTTACGACAATAACGGGAACACGACAAGCAAGACCGACGCCAGCGGCACCACCACCTACGCATGGGACTATGAGAACCGGCTGACCAGTGTCACCCTGCCTGACCAGTCGGTAGTCTCGTTCACTTACGACCCAATGGGCCGCCGCATCCGCAAATCGTCCGCGAGCGCGACAACGATTTACGCCTATGACGGGGCAAACATCATCGAAGAAACCGACGCGAGCGGGACGGTCGCGGCGCGTTATGCGCAAGGCTTGAACATCGACGAGCCACTCGCGATGCTGCGTGGCACCGCGACGAGTTTCTATCAAGCTGACGACCTCGGCTCCGTCACTTCGCTGAGTAATTCCTCTGGTTCCACGACCGATACCTACACCTTTGACACCTTCGGCAATCTGGCTGCCGCTTCCGGTTCCGTGGCGAACCCTTCTCGATACACCGGGCGGGAATGGGATGCCGAAACTGGGCTCTACTTCTACCGCGCCAGATACTACGATCCATCTACAGCACGCTTCATGTCCGAAGACCCCCTCCCGCAGGTCGACGGACATAATCTCTTCGTCTATGTTGGAAATAACCCGATCATTTTCCGAGATCCTCTCGGACTTCAGAAGGACTCAGTGACGGCGACTCTTGAGGCCGCACTAAGAAAGGGCGACCCGCGGGCGATCCAAGCCATCCTGGATACCGTCGGGGACGTCCTTTCGCCCGCGGCCAGACAAGCCGCACAGACTGCCATTCGACGTCTTCAGAGCAAGGCGAGCGACATCATTCCAGGGAGTGCGTGGGCAAGATAAACCGCGTCTTTCCCGAAGAGATGCGTGAGAAAACGCTTGAGGAAATAATCAAACTCGCGCGTCAAGGTAACAAGGCAGCCCAAACCGCTAAGAAATTTGTAATGCTCCCTCCTAATTTAGACAGTCAGGGCCTGGTTTTTTAGTACAGCTGCGAAAGCCAAGAAGGCCTCCCGCGGGGTGCGGTTTTCCACCCCGCGATGCGGCCGGTCGTGATTGTACTCCTCGATCCAACGAGCGATCGACACCCGCGCTTCCTCCACGCTGCGATATTCCGCCGTCCAGACTTCCTCCTCCTTCAGGCTGCGATGGAACCGCTCGATGTAGCTGTTGCCTTCCGGGTGATGATACGCCGTGCGGCGATGCATGATCCCCAGCCGCCCGAGTGTTTCCAGGAACCGCGCCGAAGTGAACTGCGTGCCGTTGTCGGTGGTCAGCGTCAACCGGGCCTCCCGGCTGCCTGCGGGCAGCCGTTCCAGCACCGCTCGTTCCACCGCCGCCAGCGCATCGGCGGTCCGGCAACGGTGGGAGAGATGCCAGCCCACGATCTCCCGCGTGCAGCAGTCGATCACGCTCACCAGGTAGGCCCAGCCCACCGCCGGTCCCGCCCAGATTTTGGTCATGTCCGACTGCCAGATCTGATTCGGCTCGGTGGCTTGCACGCGCCCCCACTCTTTCTTGCGCCGGGCCCGCAGCCGGCGCGAGCGCACCAGCAGCCCACGTTCTCGCATCACCCGCAGCACGCGTTTGCGATTCACTCCCAGCCCTTCCTTGCGCCGCAGCCACCACGCCACGCGACGATAGCCGTAGGCGGGCTTCACACCGCACGCCACCACGATCTGCTCGTCGTAGGTCCGGTCCGCTCGGCTGCCGCGCGGTTGCTTCCGGTAGTACAGGCTCGACCGGCTGACGGCCAGTGTCGCAGCGACCAGCGTCGTGGTGTAGCCCGCCGTCACCATCTCTCGTGCCTGGGAGTGAACTTCACCGCAGCTCACTCCCCCACGACGTTTTTTAGGATTTCGATCTCCAGGGACTTCCGCCCCAGCGTACGCTCCAGTTGCCGGATGCGGCGGTCCTTTTCTGTTTCCGCCGCGGCCGCGCTTCTCCCCCCAAGCGCGGCCTTCGCTCCCTGCTCGGCTTCATCCTTCCAGCGATAGAAGAGCGTCGGAGCAATGCTGTACCGCCGGCACGTCTCCGAGACATTCCCACTCTTGATCCCTTCCTGCACGATCTCCCACTTCTCCTCCACCGTCCGTTGTACCCGCGGTTTCCTGCCCATGTTGCCTCCTTTGATCCCGAAGGTTCGGGACGGAGGCCCTGAATCATACCTAAACTACCTGTCTAGTTTTAGAGGGGTGCACTACAGATCTATGCCTAAATTCTGTTGGCGCTCAAAGGTTACTTCTCCCATTGGTATAGCTGGCTCAAGGGCGAGCGCGACAGCCACGGTCGCCTTCTCCATCTCCCGCAAATCCTCGCTAGTAGCATTCGCCATTCCTACAGGAAGAGGAATGCCCGTAGTCCTACTCAGCCACAAAGCAGCCCCCATTAGGCCCAGAAATAAACCGAAGAACAGTCCAACCTTTACTATGTTCGATTTAGTAGAACCCAAATTCTCCTGAGTCATCTTTTCCGCGCCTACTACCCATTCCGCGTCGTGGCGATTTCGAAGTCAGGCTAGCCTGAAATGACCCTTTGGACGATAAATCCTCCGAGCCCACAGAGGATATTGTAAAGTGTACCGAGCAGCGTTTTCGAAACCATCCATGTACCCAAACCATTGCGGTAGCGAAGGGCTTGGATCGGATCATCGATCAGGAGATTGAGGGTGGGCATACCAACCACATGTTGCCAAGCCGCCCATTTTGCAGCCGCTTTGAATGCTAGCCACCCCGCAATTGCCAGTGGCGCATTCAGGACAAATGCAGCGTAAAAGAAGATTCGCTCCATGAAGCCCAAGACTGGCGCTCCGGACTCCTTGTCGAACACAGTTGCCTTGCGCAGTTCCTCGGCCCTGGGCCATGCGGAGTCCACGGGTTGGATTTTGACAAACCGAAGTATTCTCGGGGTGCCCAAACCTAAAAGCATCGCGACGACTAACCCGGTGAATGCCGGCAGCAGATGACCAAGCATGAGTGTCAGCCTCCTTTTCCATTGACGGGGCAATTATATAGCTATGTAAGGACCGGTTGATTTAGATTGTTGCCGCTTTATTCTTAGATGGACTGGGGGGCGATTGACAGATTGCGATCGCCTAACTGCGCAGTCCTGCTTGTGTTCATGCTTCTGTGCCCGGTGTGTCTGCGCGTGACGTGTCGCATAGCAGCCGGGGATTCGTTGTTCCTCCCGCCCGCCACACTTCACGTGTCGTCGTGGTCGCTCCCACCCACGGCCACCTAAAACTTGCCTCGCTGCCTAAACCGATTTGAAACCCATCGTCGGCGCTAGCGCATCGTTTGGTCTAGAGCGTATCTCATAAATGGTCATGTGTGCCTCAGCAGGATGACAGCGCAGGCGAGGTGGAGCATGGCCAAGAAGTTGGCTGCGTAGGTATGAGCTTAGCTGGAGATCAGCGGACAGTTTGCACCTAAATGCAGCAGGGTGCCCGTGGGACTCCGGTGGTAGGATTTCGGTTTTTACGAGGAACTGAA
>Ga0315268_10001452_pt1 | contig 27223 bp, 27 predicted proteins | sample C1_top_MG_FD_204535 | JGI IMG/M metagenome (GOLD analysis project Ga0315268, IMG submission 204535) | Sediment microbial communities from Yellowstone Lake, YNP, Wyoming, USA - C1_top | ecosystem: Environmental > Aquatic > Freshwater > Lake > Sediment | place: USA: Wyoming | collected 2017-08-01
CCGGGAATAAAAATCCCCCCCTGATGCATTTTGCCTTTGATGAATATATTTTCAGTTTTTCCTAACGAGGAAATTGATTCACCTTTGCTCTGGAAAGATATAAAAGGGACTTCTCCATACCTGACGTAGGTAAAAATGTCTTGGATTATAGGAGCACCTCCCGCCAGGGAAAAGGCGGTTTCTCGTGCTGAAGGCACATCGATTTCACTGCTTTCGACATCAAGGGAAACATTCGTGATGGAATGATTTGCTATATGGAAATGTGCAATGAGAAGAACACTTCGTGAAAAGTCAGAACTACAATTTAACGTGAGCTTGGACTCTTGAGGCCGGAGAATTACCTTGGAATCGACATCTTTTAATTCGAGGATGTTCTGATTGTTCATTGAAAGCTTCAGCATACCTTTTTCCATTACAATGACAAGAGCAGGCCCAATGGATAATAGATCATTACATATGGTCAGAACATGTTTTTCGATCTCTTCTGTCAAAAGTGGTTCCTCTTTTTTTGGAAGGCGTATTGAGAAATCAGGTGATTCAATTCTGATTTTAGAGATTTTCACGTGACCAAATATCAATGGGATCAACTCAGGATAAACCTGTACTGATTCCATGTTACCTTCAGCTTTTTCCTGAAAGGAGAGTCTTGCTTGGTAGATTTTAACAACAGGTCTGGGAAAAACAAATATATCAACTTTCTGAAAATCAATCCGGCCTTTAAGTTTCCGTGAAAGAATGGAAATAATTTCCTCCTTAACAGACTCTTTATTGATCAGCCTCGGAGCAAGAACTCCAAGAGTAAATAGAATAATGACCAGAAGACCCAGTGTTCCCGCGAACCATACCAGTATCCTTTTTTGTTTGCCCATCATATCAATAATCCTTATACTGAGTTTGATTTGTATGTAATATAGTATATGGGATATCAAAAATTATTGGTAAAGATATCATGTTTTTTGTAGTTGCCCATGGGTTACTTATGGTTGATGTCTAAATAAGAAGGGAAAACGGAACAAGCTTAAGGGATTTTTAAAGAATCGAGGATGTTGAATACAGCAGTTACTGCTTTGGAATCATTAGGGAGCTGAAAGATCGGCCTTCCACGGAGATCATATTCAAATACCATGTTATCCTGAGGCACAATTCCAGCAACAGAAAGCCCTAACTTCCCTGCGACGTCCTTCAGTTCCTCTTCCTCATTTCCAGATACTCTGTTTATAATCAAAACACGTCTCTCAATCTCAAGCACAAGTTCATCAGCCAATTCATCAATCCTCTTAGCTGTCTGGATACCCCTTATGGTTGGGTCACTCAAGAGTAACAGTAAATCAATCCTCTGGGCTGTCCTTCTGCTAAGGTGCTCCATACCAGCTTCATTATCTATCACAATATATGGATATGCTTCAGAAAGCTTGTCTATATATTTCCTTAAGATATTATTTGCAGCGCAATAACATCCTGGCCCCTCAGGTCTCCCCATAACGATCAAATCAAATCCCTTTGACTCGATGATGGATTGCTGGACCTGATACTCTAAAAGCTGTTCTGTAGACATGCCTCCAAGCCTATCGCTACCGCTTCTTACTGACTGGAGCGATTCTTCTCTCAACCTTCCTAAAGTTGTAGGAATATCAATTCCGACGGTCTCATTGAGGCAACTATTAGAATCAGCATCAACTGCAAGCACAGGCCCCTTTTTCCTCTCAATAAGATAACGGAGGGTAAGCCCAGCTATGCTTGTTTTTCCTGTACCACCTTTACCAGCTAAAGCAATAATAAGCGCCATATATTTTTATTATAAACATTATTGAATTTTTTCACGCAATAAAGGAAAATAAGATAACTTTCAACAAATCATGGGATGGAGGTTATAGCGATAGTCAATTTTTTTAGACGTTTATTTACACATCTATCTTTTACCCTTATAGTCATTGTCTTTATATCTTTTATAAAAACCCTGTCTTTAAGCCATGCTGAATCAAAAAATAATACACCTAAATATGTAGGCTCTTCAGTCTGTAAAGGGTGCCATGAGGAGGAATATAAAAACTTCATGACTTATGCAAAAAAGAGCAGGTCCTTCGAAAGCATTGAAAGAGTAAAAAAGGAGTTGACTGAAGAAGAGATTAAGGGTTGCTATCAGTGTCATACCACTGGTTATGGTAAATTAGGAGGCTTTATAAGTCCCGAAAAGACACCTTACCTGAAGAATGCAGGCTGTGAGGTATGCCATGGCCCTGGTGAGTTTCATGTAAAGACAAAAAGTCCTAATGACATAAAAAGGCGTCTGACATTAAAGGACTGTGAGGTATGCCATACCTCGGAAAGAGTCAGGGCCTTCAGGTATAAGCCCTTGATTCACGGAGGAGCACATTAAGAAGTTAGGAGTTTAAAAGTTAAAAGTGACAAGTGCAAAGTTGAAAGTGAAACAATCGAAGTTTTTTAATGATTGAGTTTTCTAATGCTGATAGATAAGGGATCAATGTTCAACTAATACAGGAAAAAGGATGATTAGTTTTCTAAGAAAGCATCTGGCTAATAAGATAATGGTTGCAATAGTAATAACTATAGTCCTGATTATGGGAACTGAAATTATTGTAAGAATATATTTTGGAACCAAAGACAGGATAGAACTAATGAGCATGGTAGCCAGGGATCTGGCCTTCTCAACATATGCAGGTATAAAGTATCCCATGTCAGTAGGAGACGCTAAGGCTATTAGAAAGCAGTTATGGGACATCAGGGAAACAGCAAAAGGTGTTGAAGTATTTATCTGTAATTTCGAACAGGAGATCATCTACTCCACTCATGAAGGTAAAGTAAATACTAAGGCAGCAGATTCTATACATAATAAAGATGCCCTGAAGACCTTAAATGAGATATTGAGGACCGGGATTGAACCAAGGAAGCTATTTGAGGATAAGGTTGCAGGGGAAAGATATATTGTTTCCTTCTACCCTATTTTAAATCAAAAAGATTGTTACCACTGCCACGGATCCTTAAGAAAGGTCCTCGGTAGCATGATAATAAGGGTTGGCGCTGAAAGGGTCTATGCGACCGTTGCTGCCCAGAGGAATAGAACTTTAATACTAACCTTATTCGGGATATTAATTGTAATCATTATGGTTTATCTCATAGTGAACAGATTTATAAGGCGTCCTGTGGAAAATTTAGCTGAAAAGGCAACAAGGTTTGCTGAGGGAGATATGACTGTTTCCGTGGACGTAAAGACAGAAGACGAAATTGGTGTTCTTGGAAATACTTTCAATTATATGGTCGAAAGGGTCTCTTCTGCCAGTAAGAGATTAGGAGAGGAAATAGAGAGAAAAACAGCTCTATTAGACGAAAGGACACGCCTCTTAGGGCTATTAGAGAGGGCTAACAGGGAGCTTAGAGAGCTGGATAGGCTGAAATCCACTTTCTTAGCCAATATGTCTCATGAACTCCGCACTCCTATGAATGCCATTATCGGGTATACGGAGCTATTGTTAGACAGAGTTGATGGCCCTGTTAATGAAGAACAGGAAAAAAGTCTTACAAAGGTTGCTACAAATGCCAGACATCTCCTTCAATTGATAAACGATGTCCTCGATATATCGAAGATAGAGGCAGGAAAGGTAGAATTAGAAATAAAGGAGCTTGACCTGAAATGGCTAATAGACTCTGTCATTCCAACCTTTGAACCTTTGATGAAACAGAAGGGTCTTACTCTCACTGTTAACATTGATGAAGGCTTACCTCTCATCTATGGGGATGAGGAGAGGATTAAACAGATTTTGATAAACCTTTTATCCAATGCAGTTAAGTTCACCCATGAGGGAGGGATCACTATAAGTGCTATACTCTCTGAGCGGGGTATTGAATCTGGTGGGCAACCCATATTTGTAGAGATCTGCGTAGAAGATACAGGAATAGGGATAAAGGAAGAGGATATTAGCAGGATCTTTGATAAGTTCGTCCAGGTAGACCTCACCACAATCCGCCAGTATGAAGGCACTGGTCTCGGACTCAGTATTACAAGAGGATTGGTTTCATTGCATAAGGGCATGATCTGGGTAACAAGTAAACATGGAGAGGGTAGTAGATTCTGTTTTACATTGCCTTTGAAGAAAGAAATACTGGAGAAGCCTACTGAACCAATAGTGGAACCGCGGATAGCAGAAGCTTTGGCTGAGTATTTTGGAATGCCTAGCGAGACCTTTTTAAAGGAGCCTGAATATGCTGGAAAGCCAATAAGGTGCTGGGAATATGTACGTTGTGGACAACCAAACTGCCCTGCTTACGGAAGTAAAGAAAGCAGATGCTGGCTAATCCTCGGGACTCATTGTACTGGAATGAAAATAGCTGCCTATCCAGAAAAGGTAGATTTCTGCAAAGGCTGTGAGGTTATTAAGAGCCTAATGCTTGAGTCAGAAAAGGAATATAGGCCAGTAAAAGCTGAGCCACTCAGGGGAGAGGAAGTTACGAAAAAGACAGTATTAGCTATAGATGATAATCCAGAAGCAATTGATATCTTAAGAAAATATTTAGGAGAGGATTATAATGTCGTTGGCCTTCTCAGTAGTGAAAAGGCAGTAGAAAGGGCAAAGGAGATAAAGCCTCTTGCTATTACCCTGGATATATTGATGCCAAAAAAGGACGGATGGCAGGTGCTCAAAGAATTAAAAAATACTCCTGAGACCCAGGATATTCCTGTAATCATACTCTCCATCGTGGAGGATAAGAAATTGGGCTTCAGCCTTGGTGCTACAGAATATGTTGTTAAACCGGTTGAAAAGCAGGTCTTATTAAGAAAACTAAAAAACCTGGAAAAGACAAAAAAGGTAAAAAGGGTTTTAATAGTTGATAATGAGGCAGATACAGTAAGATTGATAGGAAATGTCATGAGAGAAGGAGGGTATGAGGTAACAACAGCTTACAATAGTGAGGATGCTATCAAATCCATACATGATTTCAGACCCGATCTAATAGTCTTAAATTTGACAATGCCAGAGATGAAGGGTTTTGATGTTATTGAGTTCCTCAAGACAGCAGAGGAGGTCAAGGATATTCCTCTAATCTTACTTACTCATGAGGATCTTACTGAAAAAGAAATAGACGATCTGAATGGCAAGATACAGGGAATATTGAACAAGGGTGTGCTCACTAAAGAAGACCTTCTTAAAGAAATTAAAGAAACGATTAGTAAGGTCAGCGAAGGACAATAACCTAAGAGATAAGTATGGATGAAATAAAAGGCTTGTCAAAAAAGATACTCGTCGTTGACGATAATCAAGATAGCCGAGAATTAGTAGTCAAGGTATTAAAAAATAAGGGATATGAGATAATCGAGGCTATTGACGGGGAAGAGGCATTAGAAAAGGCAGTAGCAGAAAAGCCAGACTTAATCTTAATGGATATTTCAATTCCCAAGATTAACGGATATGAAGTTACAAGGAGGCTTAAAACCATAGAAGAATTTAAAGACACCCCTATTGTGGCTTTAACTGCGCATGCAATGAAGGGAGACCGAGCAAAGGCCATTGAGGCTGGGTGTGAAGGATACATTTCAAAGCCCATTAACATCCGCGAGCTACCTGACCAAGTGAGATCTTATCTGAGAGGCAGATGGGAAAGCATCTATGGTGGAGAAAAAGAGTAAGATACTGATTGTAGATGATGCAGTAGATACTGTTGAACTTCTCAGGAAGAGATTTCGCTCTGAAGGATATGACACAGATGAGGCATACGACGGGGAAGAAGCCCTTAAACAAGTAGAAAATTACAACCCGGATTTAATCGTCCTTGATGTTATGATGCCGAAATTAGACGGCTACGAAGTCTGCCGAAGACTTAAAGCAGACGAGAATACAAAGTATATTCCTATCCTCATGCTTACAGCAAAGGGTGAGGTCGAAAATAAGGTAAAGGGCCTAGAAATCGGGGCTGATGATTATCTGCCCAAGCCTTTCGATTATAAAGAACTCTCTGCACGGATTAAATCGTTACTCTCCATCAAGGCAGCACGAGAAAAATTAGTAGAAGAAGAAAAATCAGGAGCATTAGAAAAGATGATGGATGAGGTAGCACATGAGATAAGAAACCCTCTTGCCTCTATTGGAGGTTTTGCAAAAAGGGTGTATGATAAGCTCCCTGAAGGTAACTCCAACAAAAAATATATGGAGATGATCATAGATGATGTATCGAGATTGGAAAATATGGTAAAGCAGCTTATTGAGCTTAAGTCAATGGCTATTTGTTATTTAGTATCTACAGATATCAACCAAGTGATAATAGAGGCCATTGAATCATACGAAAAGGAACTCAAAGACAAAGGTATAGAAATAAAAACAGATTTGATGATTAATCCTCCCTTTATCTCTGCTGACAGAGAACAGTTGAAAGCAGCCATTTCCAATCTTATCAAAAATGCTATAGAAGCAATGCTGGAAAGCCCTAAAATATTGAAGATTGCCACCTTGTTAGATAATGGACGGATGGTGATAGAGGTATCTGATACCGGGAAGGGAATACCTAAGGATAAAATTAAAAGCATCTTTGATCCATTCTTTACCTCAAAAATATACGGACCAGGGCTTGGTCTTACTTTTACGCTTAAGATAATTCAACAGCACAGAGGAACCATTTCTGTAGAGAGCGAACCCGGAAAAGGGACTACCTTTACAATAAGATTGCCCGTGAGGAAAACCTAATCCCCTTTATTCAACCTCAGGGTTCTTAACCTCGCTATCTCTTCCTGATAGCCGTAAATATGGGCGCCAGCACTATAGGCATACATAGGGCCGTTCTTGAGGGATGTTTCCCCTGCAACAAACTGTTTTAGAAGCTCTATCCCGCCGAGGTTTGTAGGTAATCCTGCCCACAGATCCCATGACCTGAAGTAAGCGCTCACTGCCAATATCAAATCATTATCCACAGGTATGACTTTAAAATCCAGTAGTCTCAGACATGGGGGGTCAAGGTTTCCGTCTTTGCCATAGCATATATCAAGGTCATCAGGTGTTGCTATCTCTATAACTGCTTGATTTGTTAGGGGGGTTTCCTTGAGTATCTCTATAACGCGTTCAAATTGTGTTCCACCTTTTGGCATTCTATTGTGAATTCTACTTGCATACCTGTAAGTTTCATTTTCAGCAAGTTCTGGATTCATGAGGTAGTTCACAAAATAATCTTCGATATACTCTTTTGTAGTAGGGGCGGGGATACCCGAATTTGGTGGCATGATTGGTATCATGTCGTAATAGGGATGCTCAATATATACGGCAATGCCTGGGTACTGCAGCCGGTATTGCTCATTCTCAAATGAGCCCTTTTGTATCTTTTGTTCATAGGCATTGTCAAACAGATTGTAGATAAGCTGAAACCAGACATCCGATATAGTCTTAGCCTTTATAAAAAATGGCAGCATCTCTCTCCCCCCTTAAGGTCGTAAGCCTTCGTTATGAGTAGACCTTAGTTTATCATCTCAATCGCATGTATTGAAAGAGGGAGAAGAATCAAATCTTCAGCGGCACAGTTATACATTTTCATTTGTTTTGTCATTCTCGCTTGTCGGGAATCCTTCTGAAAGCCATGTAAAAGAATCGAACAATCAAAAGAAAGATTCCGAACAAGTCGGAATGACAACTATTTAAGGTTTTTTACCCACAGGATAGTCTGAAGAACCTTATTTCTAAAGGGCATGAAAAAGCTCGATTCCCTTTTAAGGAGATGGTAAAATAGTTCGGTCTTTAAATTATTGAATTGAGAGGGAGGAAAATATGAAGATTGCTGAGATCATGACTAAGAAAGTACATATTATTGGCCCTGACAGTACCCTGAAGGAATGTGCAGAAGTACTTACCAAGCACCACCTTAACGGTCTTGTTGTTATGGAAGAGGATAAAGTTGTAGGGGTAATAACAAAGGCAGATATTTTCAAGGCAATTCTACCGCGTTATCCTGATATCGTTGAAGAGGAACGATATGTGTCGGATTTCGAGTATATAGAAGAGCGCGTCCATAAGCTCTTCGATATGAAAGTAAGGGATATCATGGGGAGCCCACCCATTACCATAAGCAGCAATTTGCCTATCATTAAGGCTGGTTCAACTATGATTCTCCGCAGGGTAAAGCAGGTTCCTGTTGTGGATAAAGGAAAACTCGTTGGTATAGTTACTCTGACCGATATTATCGGTAACCTCATGAAAAAAATGAAATAGGCAAGCATGTAAGGGGCAAAGAGCTAAGAGTATTTTGAGACCCTATTGCTCTAAGCTCTGTGCTCTATGCTAACTTATTTAAAACTGTGTTCTTCTGAGGGAAATATCCCTTTTTCTACCTCTTCTTTGTAACTTTTAATCGCCTTCAGGACTTCATCCCGGAGACTCACATATCTCTTGGCAAACTTAGGAAGGAATCTCTCGAATAGCCCTATGACATCATGGAGAACAAGCACCTGCCCGTCACAATGAGGTCCAGCGCCTATACCGATAGTCAGGATTGAAATCTCTTCAGTTATTCTCTTAGCAAGATCCATTGGTATTGCCTCGAGCAAGAGTGAAAAAGCACCGGCATCTTCAGCAATATGTGCCTCTTCAATGAGCTTCTTTGCAGACTCTTCAGTCCTACCCTGGATCTTATACCCGCCCATCCTGTGGATTGATTGGGGTGTAAGACCAATATGTGCCATAGCAGGGATGTCCGCCCTTGCCATTGCTCTAATATGATTTGCCACTTCAGCACCACCCTCAATCTTAACGCCAGAGGCACTTGCCTCTTTTAAAAATCTCCCGGCATTTCTGACTGCCTCTTCAACACTCGCCTGGTAAGACATGAAGGGGAGATCTCCGATAATCATTGCATTTTTTACCGCCCTCGAAACAATCTTTGTATGGTAAATCATGTCATCCATAGTAACAGGGAGGGTATTCTCAAGACCCTGAACTACCATACCCAGAGAATCGCCAACAATAATTGCATCTATACCCGCTTCATCAACGATTCGCGCAAAAGGATAATCATAAGCAGTCAGCATGGTGATCTTTTTCTTCTCCTTTTTTTTCTTGAGAAGTTCCTGAATTGTTATCTTCGCCATATTAGCCCTCTTTTTGTTTATTTTAAAGGAAGCCTGACCCTAAATGTAGCACCTTTATCACTACCATCAACAAATATGCTTCCTCCGTGAGAAACAATAATCTTTTGAACAACTGAAAGACCAAGACCCATGCCTCTGTCTTTCGTTGTGAAAAAAGGAAGAAAGATTTTGTCTGCAATGTTTTCTGTAATTCCAGGGCCAGTATCAGATATGGCAACTTCTATAATATCTCCCACTGAAGACCTTATTGTGAGTTCTCCCCCTGTGGGCATAGCCTCCACAGCATTTTGTATAAGGTTAGTAAAAGCCTGTCTCAAAAGTATCTCATCACCTTTTAAAATAGGTAGCCCGTCAATATCGAGATAAGTTTTAATATTATTTTTTCCATTTGCGAGTGTAATAATACAATTTTCTATAATCCTTTTTAGGTCAACATCAGATATATTGAGTTCAGCAGGTTTTGCAAAGGAAAGGAAATCAGAAATAATCCTATTCATGACATTAATCTCATTTGCAATAGATTCCACTGTTGATTTTAGGGAGTTATCAACTTTCTTCGACAGGAGTTTTGTATATCCAGCAATTACACCCATGGGATTTCTCAACTCATGCGCGATTCCTGCTGATATCTCACCGAGGCTCGAAAGTCTCGACCTCAGTTCCATCTGTGACCCCAATGCCTTAAGTTGCGTAAGGTCTGTGAATACAAGTATCTGGCCTATAATTTTCCTTTCTTTATCTTTTAAGGGAGAGAGGGTAAGCCCTAACCAGATTCTCTTACCAGAGGATGTTGTATATATTATCTCTCCCCTTTCAATAATTTTCCTCTCTTCGAGAAAATCTGTTATAGGTTTATTCAGCACTTCTGTATGGTCTTTTCCAACAACTAACTCTCTATTGAGTTCAAGAATCTTCTCAGCAGATAAATTTACCTTCGTAATCTTTAACTCCTCATCGAAACTCACTACTCCACTTGGAACACTCTGCAATATATTTTCATTATAACCTTCAATGATTACTACTCTGTCTTCTGCCTTCTGCCGCAGAATTTCAAGTTCCTTCTCCTTCTCTTTAAGCTTTGATACAAGTTCATGGAATGTGTCCACGACAAAGCTGACTTGTGATTCATCCTTTACTGTTGTTTTTTTCTTTTGGCCATAAAACTTTATAATTGCCTTAAGGATATAGAATATTACTAATATCCAAAGGAAGAATATAAAGAAAAATAAAAATATCATCTCAGGTCTCATTTTATTATCCGCCTCCGAGATACCAGGAAGCTATCTCCTGGCCATAAAAAAGGGTAATGATTGTCCCGAGCGCAAGGAACGGACCAAAAGGAATCTGAGCTTTTTTCCCTTTACCTTTTAAAACAATGAGCAATATCCCAAAGACAGATCCTGTGAGACTTCCAAGAAAAGTTGTTAGAATTACTGTCTTCCAGCCCATTAAGCCTCCTACCATGGCCATCATTTTAATATCTCCACCACCCAAAGCCTCCTTTTTAAAAATAGCTGAACCTAAGAGAGCCACGAGATAAAAAAACCCAAATCCTATAATCATTCCTATAAGAGATTCTTTGACTCCAAGCAATGAAGACCTAACAAAGGGATCCGGGAGGAGAAAAGAACCTGCTAAAAACCCTATGGGGATACCCAAAAGGGTGATTCTGTCAGGTATTATCTGAAAATCTAAGTCTATAAAGGATATAACAAGAAGTGCTGAAGAAAAGGCAAAATATAACACAGCATGCCATCCAAAACCAAACCTCCATAAAACTAAAACATAAAGTGCTGCATTCAGAAACTCAACGAGAGGGTACCGAAAAGATATCCTTGATTTACAGAACCTGCACCTACCACCCAGCAGTATGTAACTTGCTATAGGAATGTTGTCCCATGGCTTGATTGGTATATTACAGGAAGGACATCTCGAGGGAGGCATAATTACCGACAACCTCCTTGGTATTCTGTATATGCAGACATTAAGGAATGAACCGACAACAAGCCCCAACAGAAAGACAGGAATATATAAAATTATATCATGCATAATATTACTCTGTCATCTCTGAACTCGTTTCAGAATCTCCTGGAAAATAGACCCTGAATCAAGTTCAGGGTGACATTTTTCAAAGATAGCCGTTATTTTAAATTGAGCTGCTTATTTCTGATGCCTTCTTTCTTGTCGATTCAATCTCGTTATTAATCTTCTCCAGTTCAGCAAGGGCATCTGTGATTACACTATCTTTCAGTATGTATCTATCAGAACGTTCTTTTAGTTCGAACACACGTTGACCTATTGTTCTCATCAATTCGTCCCTTTTTTTCTCCATCTGCTCAGACTGATAAAGAAGCTTCATTACTGATAACTCTATCTTTAATCTATCCGAAAGTAATAAAGAAAACCATTTTATTTTTTCGATTCCTCTCTCAAAATTCTCTTTTAATTTCTTCCACATAATTTACTCTCCCAACAAATCCCCCTTAACCCGAAAAATGCATTTACATAATGCAGATGTTGTGAAAAAATTTATTTTTCGATACCTTAGTGTACCTTTAATTGATGGTTTTGGGAATATTTTAGTAAGTATAACAAATAAAGATATCCCCAAGGAATTCATCAAGTTAATCCACTTCAGGCGGATTAAATAAATTTTTGAACAATGTCTGCATTATTCGGGTTAACCAGTTCTGAAAAGCTCAATTTTTCCTTCCCAGAATCTCTCAAGAGATCTTCTTAATAAAGGGACCCCCTTCAGATCAGAATCTCTCTCAATAAGATTGAAGGCTTCTTTCCTTGCAATGTTGAGGAGCCTTGCATCCCTTATAATGTTCGCTATTTTTAAGTCAGGCATGCCGGATTGCCGAGTTCCGAAAAACTCTCCTGGTCCTCTTATGCCCAAGTCTTCCTCCGCTATCCTAAATCCATCATTACTCCTGACCATGATATCGAGTCTCCTTCTTGCTTCTTCACCATAGGGTTCATACGCCACCAGCAAACAGTAAGAACGGTGTGAACCTCTGCCTACTCTTCCCCTGAGCTGGTGAAGCTGAGAGAGTCCAAACCGTTCAGCATGGATTACAAGCATAAGTGTTGCATTCGGCACATCGACTCCAACTTCTATTACTGTTGTACAAACCAGTAGGTCCAATTCTCCGCGTTTAAAAGACGCCATTATTTCTTCTCTTTCCTGTGGCTTGATCCTGCCATGAATTAATCCAACCCTGAATTCAGGAAAGGATTTCTCAAAGGCATTTTTGCCTCTCACTGCTGACCTGAGGTCTATCTTTTCTGTCTCCTCTATTACAGGATAAACAATGTAAACCTGCCTTCCCTTTTTTACTTCCTCTTTAATAAAACTATATATAACGTCTTTCTTTCTTGGGCTGAATAAAAGGGTTTCTACAGTTCTTCTGTTCGGAGGCAACTCATCAATTATAGAGTAATCGAGGTCGCCGTACAGTGTAAGTGCAAGTGTCCTTGGTATTGGCGTAGCTGTCATGACAAGAACATCAGGGTTAAAGGCCTTTTTCTTGAGAAGGGCCCGCTGCATTACTCCGAATCTGTGTTGCTCGTCTATTACTACCAGACCGAGGTTTTTAAATATCACACCTTCCTGGATAAGCGCATGGGTTCCGAGGACTATATCAATCTCCCCGGAGACAATATCATTGAGGGGTTTTTCTTTTGTGCTTCCTGTCAACAAACACACCTTTAAGCCAAGGTCTTCTACCATCTTATGAATATTAATATAGTGCTGCTCTGCGAGTATCTCTGTTGGCACCATAAAAGCTGACTGATATCCACATTCGACAGCAATCATCATAGCCATCAACGCAACTACAGTCTTCCCACATCCTACATCGCCCTGGATGAGTCTATTCATTGGGTAAGGCTTTTTCATATCCGTGAGTATTTCAGTGAATACCCTTTCCTGCGCCTTCGTCAGCCTAAAGGGAAGTATCTCGATAAGTCTTTTTAAAAGTTTCCCGTCAGTATTAAAGGCTACCCCCTTTTCGAGCACATTTCCTTTCTTCATTACAGCAAGACCGAGTTCGAGCATAAAAAGCTCATCAAAAGAAAGCCTTCTATGGAAGTTGCTCGTGCCTCTGTTGAAAGATTCTATATCAATCTTCGAATCTGGAAAGTGAATACCTCCAAGGCTTTCGGTAAGAGACGGAAGATTATTTCTTTCCAAGATTTCTACGGGTATAGGCTCTGAAATATCTGTAATGCAGGTATTAACAAGATTGAACATTATTGACCTGATTTGCCTCACACTAAGCCCACTGGTTGTTCGATATACAGGAACTACCCTGTTGGTATGGATTGGAGAGTCATCGTCACTTATGATCTCGTACTCCGGGTTGTCCATCTCAAATCCGACATGTCGGATAAGTCCGATCCCCCAATAGGGATTGCTTTTTACAGTTCCGCAAAGCATTACTTCTTGTCCTACCTTAAAATTTTTTTTCATGAATGGCTGGTTGAACCACTTACCTTTCAGGAGACCACTTCCATCATTGATGGTAAGCTCAAAGATCTTCAAATTTCTTTTAGCAAGGCTTTTAACTTCAGCAGAGATAACCTTTCCTGACACAGTCTCTACATTACCATATATAAGGTCGCTTATCTTTTTGAGGCTGCTTCTGTCTTCGTATCTAAAAGGTAGATAGTAGAGGGCATCTTTAGCTGTCTTAATGCCGAGGCGGCTTAATAATTTGACTCTCTGGGGTCCCACACCTTTTATATACTGTATCTGGAAATCTGACAGGTCGTTAGTCATCAACAGAAGGAGGGGATGTTGTTTTATCTGCCTCTTCCATCTTCATTTTGGAGTACTCAGTCTCACTCAATATATCAATATCCCAGCCTGAAAGTTTCATAGCAAGCCTGACATTTTGCCCTTTCTTGCCTATAGCAAGGGAGAGTTGATCGTCATTAACAACTACCATAGCAGTTTTATTTTCTTCATTAATCCCTATCCTATCAACTGTCGCTGGGCTTAATGCCCTTGAAATAAGTATCCTCGGGTCTTCTGTCCATGGTATGATATCTATTCTTTCTCCTTTTAGTTCACGTACTATTGACTGAACCCTTGTCCCCTTCATTCCTACACAAGCACCTACAGGATCAATAGATGTGTCCTTCGAATATACGGTAAGTTTTGTCCTTTCACCTGGTTCTCTTACAATGTCCTTAATAACCACGAGCCCTTCATTGATTTCCGGAACCTCCATTTTAAACAGGGCTGCAACAAATTGTGGGTTTGTTCTTGAAAGTACTATCGCTGGTCCTTTTGTAGTAATCCTAACATCCTCTATAAATGCCCTGACCATGTCACCTCTTTTAAGATTTTCATTCGGGAGCGCCTCTTTTATCGGGAGCATGGCCTCAGTCTTTCCAAGGTTAAGAAAATACAATCCCTTCTCCCTCCTCATGACCTGACCACTCACAACCGTGCTCACCTTGTTTTTGAACTCATTGTAGATGGCATCCCTTTCAGCTTCTCTAACCCTCTGGAAGATAACCTGTTTGGCTGTCTGGGCAGCTATTCTGCTAAAATCATGGAAGTCCAAAAAAATGTTTACCATATCTCCTTCAATCCTATCAGGAGGAATTTTTTTTGCTTCTTCTATAGAGATTTCTTCATTTTCATTAGTGACCTTAGGTACAATCTTTTTCGTCTCAAAGAAAGTTATATCAAATGTCTTCGGATCTATTTTGATATCTATGTTGGTTTTTCCACTGAATCTTTTTCTTGCTGCAGAGAGAAGTGCAGACTTTAAGGCTTCGATCAATATATCCTTAGATATCCCTTTTTCCCTGCTTATTTGATCTATCAGATAGAGGAGTTCTTTCGCCATTTTAGATCAACCTCCAATCTTGCCTTTGATATATTCTCCAGTGGTATATCTATTTCCCGTCCATCAATTAAAAGCCTTAAAAACTCGCTGCTGATCTTTAAGATCCTGCCTATAAAAAGATTCTGGTTCTCTATTTTTTCCATCGTAATAATACGAGCAAGCTTACCTATATTTTTCTCAAAGTCCTCTGGCCCCCTAAGTGGCCTGTCAAGCCCAGGAGAAGAAACCTCGAGGGTGTATGAGACAGGAATCGGATCCTCAACATCGAGGATAGCCTCAAGAGCTCTGCTGAATCTTTCACAGTCATCGAGATTAATGCCTCCTTCCTTATCTACAATAACTCGCAGCAATAATTTGCCCTTTCCAAATAGTTCTATGTCGAATAAATCTACTCCTTGCTCCTCTGCAATCTGCCTTGCTAATCTTAAGACCCTATCTTTTATACTTTCCAATGGAAAATCCCCTCTAAAACAAAAGAGTGGGAAACCCACTCTTGTAATAAACGTCCAAACGGAACGCAATTACTATACCAGCTTTCAGTTTTAAAAATCAAGGATAAATAGGAAGAGGTTTGAGGCAATAAAAAAGGCGGGTCATATGAACCCGCCTTTTTTATTCACGCGTCACGCGTTACGCATTATACATTAGAATGAGAGGTTCAGACCATGGATCAACTGGGTAACGGTCTCTTTATCCATTCCATCATAGATACCGGTAGAATAGTATTTGCCTGGATCAAAAAAGCCTGCCTCTACAAAATAGGTGAGATTCTTAGCAAGCTTGTATGAGCCCTTGAAGTCTACCTCTACTCCTATACTCTTATTTTGCCCACCATCTGTCAGTGTCTTCGCAGCCCTTAGGAGAAAACCATCGAGGGAGAGGCCTAAATCCTTCATAGCCATCAAATCAACGCCAAGATTGTAATAAACAGTATTCGCAATTCCAGTGCCCCTAACTACTCCTTGTCCGAGAATTTGTCCAAGTGCTGATGTAGATACTGTACGCTCATAGATCTGGGTGTAATGTACAAACCTCGTCTCCGGGTATTGATTATCACTATCCATAGTTACTTGGAACTCGTCTATATCTTTGTCATGAAGTCCATCGCTGTCACCGCTACCCCAAGCGAAAGATGCCCTGAGGTTTACAGGATCAATCTTGTAACCGGCCTTTGCCATAAAACCATAACCCTTGAAGTTATACTTATCTGTTGAATCGTCGTGAGATAGCCGCGTATTACCAAACTGCCAGTCAAACTCAGCAGCATAGGTTAATGCTCCGGCAATGAGACCATTTGCGTGGACTCCGAGGTTCGAGAGCTTTAGATCGATATAGCTATCGCCAATGTATGAGTAGTTTATACCAAGGGTGTTATCTTTATCTAGCTTATAGGTTCCGAGGATAGTATAAATATCGAGGTCGTCCGGACCACTGTAAAGGCTCCCTTCAGCGAGTTTGCCTGTTAAAGCAGCAAGAAAGAGCTCCTTTGTTGGCTGAATAAATAGAACGATTGCGTCATCCCCGAATCTTTCATGGTTCAGGAACTGCTTCTCGCCAAGTGTCAGGAGTTGATGTCCAACCTTCATACCGGATGGAATACCCAAGAGACCAGAACCAGTATACTGTATCCATAATTGGCGGAACAAAAGGTCTGCAGGTGGTTTTGCGTTGTAGCTATATTCACCCCAATAATATTCGCCTGAGTATGGATCACCACCGAACGCGGTCTCAAGTTCCATAAAGCCCTTCAGATTGTCGCTGACCTTTGCATCAACAGTGAGGCGTGCTTCTGTAGTGTAAAATGCCTGAGAAGGGGTCTGTACAGGTAGAAAAGTAGGACTTGATCCACTTTGATCTACATTATCGAACCAGAAGCCTCTTATGAGAATATCGCCGCCGAGCTTAATCTGAGGCTCCTCAGCATATGCCAAAACAGTGAAGCTCAACAATAGGAGAACAGATAAAGCTATAAATATCTGCTTTTTCAATGCTAACCCTCCTTTTCTAAAGGTTATTACTTACTTCCCGCAACGCAGGAATTTTTAGTGAACAGCTTTCCACCACCATTCACTAACTGCTCTATAATCATTTGAAGTTTTGCTTTTGCATCACCTCCTTCTTTTTTTGTTTTACCTCCAACGGAGGTTTTCTTAATCTTTTCAAAAGTAAATGTCCAATCCTTAGTCCCGAAATTTATATCATTACTTACCCAACTTTGTCAAGGTATTTATTTAACTCTATCTTAATCCTGCCGCACTTAATACCTTTTAAAAATTTAAAAATTTATACCACCCTATAAGAGTTTTGTCAAGAAAATTTAGCTTGTCTGCTATTAACTCCCTCGAATGTGCGATGATCAATCATGCCTCTGATACTTTTCTGTTTAATAAAAATTTTAGTAATTTAAGAATCATAGAAGGAGAAGACAATGCAAAAAATAGACCAGGTTCAAATAACCGAACGTAGACAGCGGTTAGTAGTAGTTCCGATCGAATAAAATCATTAAAACTGGCTTTATTGCCCTTTTTACTGTCTACTGATTACTGTTTACTATTCACTGCTGTTTGTGTTCTGTGTTCTTTCTACAACAAGGGTGTGGATTATATACTTCAACGTGTAGTTTGAGTTTTATCTTAAAAAAGAGGATCCAAGGTTTCATAGTCTCAATTTCTCTGTTCTGTACACCTGAGCCTTTGAATCCTTGAATCCTCTACCCTACAGGTCGTAGACTCTATGAGTCGTAGACTCGAACTTAGTAGACTTTGATCAACCCTCCCTACAACGAGAGTCTGTGACTCTCCTATTCAAGGGTAATTGCTTGAGTAGGGCACAAGTCTGCAGCTTCCTGACAGTTACACGTGTTACATTTATCAGGACCTACGACGTGTGCCTTTTCGTCGTCTCCCACTTGGAATACCTCGGGGCATAACTCCTGGCATGAGCCACAGCCCTCACATAACTCTTCGTTTACTACAGGCTTTGACATAAACACCTCCTTCCGGGTCATTGACCCTTTCCTTTTATTCTAAATATCGCCTATCTGAATTCCCAGACAGACTCTCTTACGCTGAATATGAGACTTATATCCCACCGGATTGCTCCGACCCGTTACAATTTACTACGGGTCCCGTGTGCGATTCCAACAGGGTTTAAACCAAAATTATTCTACGCGTGGGCAATTTGCTAAACGGTTATTAAAATAACTATACTGAGACCTTGAAGTCAAGACATTTCATAAGTTGTGTCATTTCATAAGTTGATTTTTAGGAGCAAAGAGAATATGATTTATGTATAGAAACTTATTTGTGGAGGTGCTAAATGGACTTGTATGACGAGATAGCAAGAGTGGCATATGAACTTTATGAAAAGAGTGGATATACTGAGGGGCGTGATCTTGATAACTGGCTCGAAGCAGAGAGAATAGTAATGGCGCGCCTCGCAGAAGAGAAGAAAAAATCTGAGAAGACTACCTCAACAAAAACTAAAAAGAAAAAGAAGAAATAATATTGAGTTCATTGAAAAAGTCTTACCTTGATTTTTTTATTGAGGAGCAATTCCTGTTTTCTTTGCCATTTCAGCCACTGCATGGGCCACAGAGGCTACTACCTTTTTATCAAAGATGCTTGGAATTATATAATCTTCAGCCAGTTCGTCATTTTTTATAACATAAGCAATGGCACGAGCAGCCGCAAATTTAATCTCTTCATTCACACTTCTTGCCCTAACTTCCAATAGCCCCTTAAAAATACCCGGGAAGCTAAGCATATTGTTTGTCTGGTTTGGATAATCAGACCTTCCTGTTGCAAGAACTTTAACAAGTGGAAGTGCATCCTCTGGTGGTATCTCTGGTTCTGGGTTAGCAAGGGCAAATACCACCGGGTTCCGCGACATTCTCTTTATATCATCTTGCGTTATGACATTAGGAGATGAAAGACCTATAAAGACATCCGCCTGTTCCATTGCATCTGATATCCTACCTCTAACCTTTTTCGGATTGGTTTTCTTTGCGAGGGCTCTTTTGTAAAGGTTCATATTATGTCCCCTCCCCTCATAAATGGTACCTGCTCTGTCGCATACAACTATATCTTTTATCCCATAGGCCGAAAGTATGAGGGCAGTGGCTGTACCTGCAGCGCCGGCACCAACTATTACTACCTTAAATTTCTCTATCTTTCTTTTTAGTAACCTTGAAACATTAATGAGGGCAGCAAGAACAACTACGGCTGTCCCGTGCTGATCATCATGGATAACTGGGATGTCAAGTTCCTGCCTTAATCTTCTCTCTACCTCAAAACATCTTGGTGCTGAGATGTCCTCGAGACTTATTCCACCAAAGGTAGGGGAAATATTTTTGATTGTGTTAATTATCCCCTCTACGTCTGTAGTTTTTAGGGCTATTGGAAAAGCATCAATCCCGCCGAATTCCTTAAAGATCATGGCCTTGCCCTCAATAACAGGCATTGCTGCCTCTGGCCCAATATTGCCGAGACCGAGAACAGCTGTACCATCTGTTATTACAGCAACAGAGTTACACTTTATCGTGTAACGATAGGCATGTCTTTTATTTTCATGGATATCAATACAAACTCTTGCCACGCCGGGTGTATAGACCTTTGAGAGATCATCTCTGTTCTTAAGGGGTATCTTGTTGTGGATCTCTATTTTGCCTCCCTGGTGAGCAAAGAAGGTACGATCCAAAACCCTGAGAATTTTTATGCCCCTTATTTTCTTGATAGACCTTACGATTTCTTTTTCATGTTCCTCATCTCTTGCATTTACAGTAATATCTCTGATTATCTTCCCTTTTTCAACGCGAACAATATCTATAGAACCGAGATCTCCCCCGGCCTGGCTTATAGCTGTGGCTATTTGTGCAAACATACCGATTCGGCTCTCGATCTCTAACCGTATTGTTATGCTGTAGCTCGGACTTGGAATGTGAGTCATGGTTCGGTAACCTCAGCATGATTATAAGTTTTTGACATTCTATAATCAAGGATTCAAGGGGTCAAGTAGTTAAGAATTCACTCGAACCCTTGAATCCTTAAACCCTCGAACTCTTTCGGGGAAGTATCTCTGTTTCCGCTATGGCAGGATATGGTATTTTCGCTCATTCTCGTCCCGATAAGATCGGGACTCCGAGGCTTTTGCCTCTTTATATTAGAGTACATTAATTGACCATCGGAAAAAGAAACCGCTCAAATACTATATCCTGCCATTTATTGCTGTTTACCAGAAAAATGCATTTACATGACGCAGATGTTGTGAAAAAATTTATTTTTCGATACCTTAGTGTACCTTTAACTGATGGTTATTGGATTATTTTTATGGATATAAGCAATAAAGATATCCCCAATAAACTATCGAGTTAAATAAATTTTTGAACAATGTCTTTATTATTTGGGTTAAAAGATTCATAGTTAACCTTATCACGGAAAAAGAGATACTTAACTCTTTCGGGCCAGGTTTGACACAGTATGTAGAATATCTTTATACTTCATTAATGCTTAAAATTGCTGTTGTCGATGGTCAAGGGGGAGGTATTGGAAGCCTAATTGTCAAGAGGTTACGAGATGAGTTCGGAGATAATATCGAGATCCTTGCACTCGGGACAAATGCAGCTGCAACATCAGCCATGATGAAATCAAGGGCAAACAAGGGTGCAACCGGCGAGAATGCAATTGTCTTGAATGCAAACAGAACTGATTTGCTAATAGGACCTCTGAGTATAGTACTTCCTAATGCGATGTTGGGTGAACTTACACCAAAGATGGCTGAAGCAATCGTGTTATCGAGTACAAGAAAATTTCTCCTTCCACTAAATCAGGAGAGTATAAATATAGTAGGAGTAGAAAAAGAGCCTCTTCCACATATGATAGAAAAAATCATAGAGATTGTGAGACATGAGGTGGGAAAGGGGGATTAATATGTGTGAGGCAAATGCTTATATTTACAGGGATGGAAAAGAAGAGCTTTATCTGGAAAATGTGGACATAATGAAGCCTGAGGGAGGAAAGATTTTTCTCAGAAATCTCTTCGGAGAACAGAAGGTCTTTGAGGGAGAGATTAAAGAAATATCGCTCTTGAAACACAAGATAGTCCTTGAGAAGAAATAAAACCAATAGCCCGAGTTTCTGACGAGCTTAAAGACCAAGTTTTTTTCTACAGGCACTACAGAATCCCGGCCCTTTGTTATCCGTATCTTTGAGGGTATTTGAAAAATACATTATGCATTTTGGGTTCCGGCAGTGACCAAGCCCGTAAGTATGCCCAATCTCATGGATAGCTTCTTTGATAGCCCTCAGATAAAAAAGATTTTTATCTGGTTTAAACCCATAGAATTCCTGTCTGAGTCTTGTAAGTGAAATGATTGCTACCCTTGAGTATTTATCCGCCTCTCCAAAGACAAAATTAAGTTCAGGAACATAAAGGTCTGCATCAATTACACCGAGTGCTCCATTAAAATTTGTTGGTTTAATGGACTTTATCTTTTTAAGAATAGTTGTGGAATGATATTGTCCTCTCTTGTTGTCAAAAGCATCTTTTGGGATAGGTATTTCCTTATCTGTTTCCACCTTTAAATGAAAAGCCTTTCTAAGGGCTTCAGAAATGTCCTCTATAATTTCGGAATCAATACTTCCTATGGGTATAATCAGAATTTTTTCCATTGGCTTATAAATTATGACTTCATTTTGAAGTTTTGTCCATTAAATGCTTAGCAAAACCCCACCTATCCTCCCCTTACTAAATGGAGAATAAAGAGGGGTTAACTTGACAATACCCTTTATATAGTGTTAAAGAAAATTATGACGAAATTTTTCTTTTTGATCGCTGTTGTTATCACAATTTCTTCCTGTGTTCCAGTCCTTAGACGTGACATAATGGAAACAGCCATTAGAGACGTCCCTATCTCTGATATCAAGAATAATCCTGATCTCTACAAAGGGAAGCTTTTTGTTCTCGGAGGTTCAATTGTCAATACAAAGATCATAGAGAAAGGTTCCCAGGTCGAAGCTATCTATATTCCTGTTGATTCAAGAGGTTATTTGAAAGACGTGGAACCAACGAGTGGAAGATTCTTGGCAATCCTTCCCAAAGAAAAAGGAACCCTGGATCCCCTCATCTATCGTAAGGGCAGATACATAACTCTTGCAGGGGAATTTATAGAAACACGTTCAGGAAAGATAGACGAAATGGAATATACCTTCCCAGTTTTTGAGATAATAGAAATATATTTATGGAAAGAGGAAAAGGTATATTATCCGAGTTCTCCTTATTGGTGGGATTATCCCTCCCCTTATCCTTACTGGTACTGGTACGACCCCTGGTGGAGGCCATGGGGCCCCTGGTGGAGACATCCCTATTGGTGGTAACCTGACCATGCTGTCTTCTTAAGATACCTTGTCACGCTAATCAAAAAAACACCACCTTCCACAAACAATTCAAGACTCAAAGAGAAGGCAATCGAACAGGATTTTAGGATTCTGGTTGTAAACCTATTTCCATAAATACATAGAAATAAGTTCTGCTATAATTATGTAAATTTTTGAGCATTGAGGATTATGGAAGAAGTTTTAGATGTCATAAGGAAGGTTCATGAGCTTTTTAAAAAGAAGGGCTTGACTCTCTCAGTAGCTGAATCATGTACTGGTGGTCTTATAAGCCACTACATTACCACTCTTCCCGGTGCAAGCAAATTTTTTCAGGCAGGAGTCGTCTCATACTCGGCAGAGGCTAAGAAGAAGATTTTTGGAATATCTTCTGAGATCATTTCGAAGCATGGAGTAGTAAGTGAAGAGACTGCAAAGGAGATGGCCGAGAAGTTAAGAACACTGACAGGAACAGATTACTCTCTTTCGACTACTGGCAACCTGGGCCCTGATGTTCTTGAAGGAAAGGAAAGAGGACTTATTTATACAGCAGTGAGTAAAGAAGGTAGAACCTTTTCAAAGGAGCTGAGGTTAAAGGGCGGTAGGGAAGAAAATAAAAAAGAAGCATCCCTTTCAGCGCTGAATTTTCTCATTGAGGTGCTGGAGAAATGGCAGATATAGTATTTTCATAAAGGGGATATATGACTGAGAAAATTCCTGAGGATAAAAAGAAAGAGATAGAAAAGCTTGTCAAAGAGCTAAACTACCATTGCTATCGTTACTATGTCATTGATTCACCTGTCATTTCGGATGAAGATTATGACAGACTCTATCTTCACCTTAAGGAGCTTGAAGAGAAGTATAATTATATCCTGCCCGATTCTCCAACTCAGCGAATTGGAGCTCCTCCATTAGATAAGTTCGAAAAAGTTAAACACACCGAGCCAATGTTATCCCTTGATAACGCCTTTTCATATGATGAAGTAAGGGAGTTCGATGAGAGGGTGAAAAGGTTTCTAAAATCCGAAGGGGATGTAGAATATACAGTCGAGCCAAAGTACGATGGCCTTGCCATCGAGTTAACTTACAGAGATGGCTTTCTCTACAGGGCATCTACGAGAGGCGATGGCTATGAAGGTGAAGAAGTAACAAAAAATATACGAACCATAAAGTCTGTCCCTCTAAAAATAGAAGATGTTGAAGTGCCCAAGGAGATCGATATTCGTGGTGAAGTTTATATGGATATTGATGAGTTTGAGAAACTCAATAACGAAAGGGAAAAGAAAGAAGAACCTCTCTTTGCAAATCCGAGAAATGCTGCTGCCGGTTCAGTAAGACAGCTTGACTCATCTGTCACCGCCGCCCGAAAACTTCATCTTGCATGTTATGGAATAGGAGCAGTGAAAGGTATAGAGTTCAGGAAACAGTGGGAATTCATCAAATGGCTTGAGAAGGCAAGATTTCCTGTCCCCGCAGTGGTAAAACTCGTCAAGGGAATTGACAAGGTTATTCATGTCATCGAAGAAATAGAGGAAAAAAGGAGATCCTTTCCCTTTGAAACTGACGGTTCTGTTATAAAAGTTAATGCTTTTGAATTACAGATGCGGTTGGGCATAAAGACAAGGGAGCCTCGTTGGGCTGTTGCCTATAAGTTCCCGGCTCATCAGGGTACTACCAGAATAAAGGAAATAGTGCCGAGCGTTGGAAGGACAGGTGTGATAACTCCAATTGCAATGTTCGAGCCTGTGAGGATTGGAGGAGTTACCGTATCTCGTTCTACCTTGCATAACTGGGATGAGATGCATAGGAAGGATATAAAGGTTGGAGATACCGTAGTCGTTGAAAGGGCAGGAGAGGTTATTCCTCATGTTGTGATGGTCGTGAAGGAGAAGAGGACAGGAAAGGAGAAGCCCTTCCCTATTCCAGACAAATGCCCTGTGTGTGGTTCAAAAGTAGTAAGGGAGGAAGGTGAAGTAGCAGTTAGGTGCATTGGTCTCAATTGTCCTGCTCAGGTTCAGGAAAGGATAAGGCACTTTGCATCACGAGGCGCCATGGATATCGAAGGTCTTGGCGAAAAGAATGTAGAACTCCTCTACTCAAAGGGACTCATCAGACATTTTGTGGATATTTACAGGCTGAAGAAAGAATACCTTCTCAATCTCCCAAGGTTTGCAGAAAAATCAGCCCAGAATCTCATAGATGCAATCGAAAGGAGTAAAAAAACAACCCTTTCAAGATTTCTCTACGCCCTTGGCATATTGCATGTTGGAGAGTTTGCAGCAAAGCTCCTCGCTAAAAATTTTGAAAGGCTTGAGAATCTGTACAAAGTAAGGCCTGATAGGATTATGGATATTCGACAGATGGGTGAAAAGATTGCCCTTTCAATATCAGAATTCTTCAATGACCCTGAGAATCTGAGAACCCTCAAAACCCTTAAATCGCTGGGGCTTAATATAACAAATCCTGATTTTGAGACGAAAAAGAAAGAAAAACAACCCCTCGACGGTCTTACTTTCGTCTTAACCGGCACATTACCAAGACCAAGAAATGAAGTGGAGGACATGATTGAAAGCCTTGGTGGTCAGGCATCTTCCTCTGTCTCTAAGAGTACAGATTATCTTATAGTAGGAGAAGATCCTGGCTCAAAACTTCAGAAAGCGGAGAGCTTTGGGGTCAAAAAGATTTCTTATGATGAGCTGTTGAAAATAATTGAGAGAAAAAACATCTATAAACCATGACGTACAGGCAGGACACAGTATTCTCGCTCATTCTCGTCCCGATAAGATCGGGACTCCGAGGCTTTTGCCTCTTTATATTAGAAATATTCTTAAAGGACTATCAGCAAAAAAATCCGCTCAAATACTATGCCCCTGCCCTTTCTTATTTGAATTTGGGAATAATGTACACTTCAGACTTGTCGGATTCGCCGAGGCGAAAAGGGATAAAAAATAAATTTTTCCACAACATCTCTTGTACAACCCAAACCTGTTACCTTTTATCATGAGTTTCTGCTAAGGGGAAAGAGAAGATGAGTCCGAAACAGAAAAAAATTCTTCTTGTGTCAGGTTGTGTCGTTGCACTTTTGATTTTTGTAATAACCGCCCTTGTTCTTTTTATCAATGTCAATGTTTATAAGCCCCGGATTGAAGCCGCTGCATCGGATGCCATCGGGATGGATTTCAAGATTGGCGGCGCAATGAGGATTGTTCTCTTTCCTCGGTTTGGTGTCTCTTTAGAGAATGTGCTTATAAAGAAAGGGGAAACGGATTTCCTCTCTGCGCAGAGGGTGAGGATAGGTCTTAAGCTTCTACCTCTTATAAAGCATGAAGCAAGAATAAGTGAATTCACTATCATCAAACCGAAAATCATCATTGAACGCGATAAAAATGGAAGGTTTAATTTTGAAGGACCGATGCAAAAGCCTGCGAAAGAAGAAAAGCTGCCTGTGGCCCTCCTTACGATGGGGAGCTTCGTAATCTCAAAGGGAGAACTTGTCTTCTTAGATAGGACATCCGATGTCAGAACAGAACTAAACGATATCGACCTGAACATAAAAGATCTCTCATTCACTGCGGAAAGAAGTCATAGCCTCTTGCAGGACATTTCCTTCTCAGGGAATTTTCAATGCGAGTCACTTAAAGCAAAAGATTTCGAGGTGAAAAATATAAAGTTCGATATGAAAGGGAAAGATGGGATATTCGATATAAGTCCTATTGCAATGAACTTTTTCGGTGGGACTGAGAAAGGGAACCTTAAGGCAGACTTGACGGGAGATAGTCCTTTTCTAAAAATACAATTTGCCTCCACAAAGTTCGATTTTGAAAAGTTCGTAGAGGCCTTTTCGAGAAGGAAGATTATGGAAGGCCAGATGGACTTTTCTCTGAATATCGTAACAAAAGGGAAGAGTCTTGAGGAAATGAAAAGGAGAATGAACGGTGAGGCCTCCTTAAAGGGTGAGAATCTTCTACTCTATGGTCTTGATCTCGATAGTCTTCTTTCGAAGATTGAACAAAGCCAGAGTTTCTCCCTTGTGGATGTGGGGGCCTTTTTCCTTGCAGGTCCTCTCGGCACTATGTTGACCAAAGGATATGATTTTGCGGGTGTCTATAAAGAAACCAAGGGAGGACAAGGAATCATCAAGGAGCTCGTCTCCGAATGGAGAATAAAAAACGGTATCGCAGAGGCTGAGGACGTTGCACTCTCTACAAAAAGAAACAGGCTTGCAATGAAAGGAGGACTGGACTTTGTCAACAGTCAGTTTGACGATGTGACAGTGGCAGCACTTGATGAAAACGGATGTGCGAAATTCAGCCAGAAAATACACGGTCCTTTCCAGAACCCCAAAATCGAAAAAATTAGCACTTTGAAGACCATTGTCGGGCCTGCAGTAAAGCTTTTTGAGAAGGCGCAGAAGTTTATCGGATTACGAAAGTGCAAGGTGTTTTATAAAGGGTCAGTCAAACATCCCGTTTAGTGAGGGTAGCGTGTGATGAAAAGACTTTTTTTGTGTTTTTTCATTGTCTGTAGATTTTTTAATTACGCATTGGCAGAGGGAGCTGACTGGATTCTTTTAGGGAAAAGCAACATAGGAACTGCTTATTATGATAGAGCAAGCATTAAGCAGCTTTCGGGGAATGTCATTAGGGTATCAGTAAAATACACTTACTCATCTGAGGGCGCAAAAGAATTTAGGGAAGCATTCCCCAAATGTGAATACACATGAAACACTTATAAGGCCCCGCTCTGTCAAGAGAAAAAACGCTCCTGATCGGAAATAAAAAACAAATTCCATTTCCTTATTTTTTTAAAGATTGTCCGATAGCTCTGACTTAGTTTCAAAAGCGGTGTCAGATCAAAGTCTGCACCAAACACTTATCGATGTTCAATAGCCTTGCAGCACGGAACATTAC
>Ga0315268_10001453_pt1 | contig 27222 bp, 28 predicted proteins | sample C1_top_MG_FD_204535 | JGI IMG/M metagenome (GOLD analysis project Ga0315268, IMG submission 204535) | Sediment microbial communities from Yellowstone Lake, YNP, Wyoming, USA - C1_top | ecosystem: Environmental > Aquatic > Freshwater > Lake > Sediment | place: USA: Wyoming | collected 2017-08-01
GTCTTGCTCCTCTCACTCTCAGGAACTCCTTTCACCTCAAGTCCAAACTCGATGTTCTTCCTCACGGTCCGCCACGGAAAGAGCGCGAACTCCTGGAAAACCATCCCTCTGTCAGGACCCGCGGAGGCTACCTTCTTCCCGCCTACCATTACGTCTCCTCCGCTCGCACTCTCAAGTCCTGCGACAATCCTCAGGACAGTGGTCTTTCCACAGCCAGATGGGCCGAGCAGACAGACGAATTCACCGCGGTTCACATCAAGGTTGAAATCATCCAATGCTTGGACGACATCGTGGTTCTTGGTGAAACTCTTGCGGAGATGCTTCAGACTGATAGTCACTTCATTCCCATCCATCTCGTCAACCTCCGCTCGAAGAGAGCTGCCACCCCAGTGGTCAACACGCTCAGCAGTCCTATCACAGCCATTCCCGCGTACACTTTGTCATACATGCCGACCTGGTACACCATGTTGTAGATGTAGTATCCCACGCCGCCGCCGACCGCTCCGAGCATTTCAGCTGCCACGATGCACATCCATCCAACACCGAGTCCGACCGTGACTCCGGTCATAATGTACGGCAATGTGTATGGCAGGACGACTTTCGCAAACACATCCCGTCGTCTAGCGCCCAAAGCTCTGGCAGCGTCGATGAGCATCGGGTCGACACTCTTTGCGCCTAGAATGACGTTCAGCAAGATCGGGAAGAATACGCCGAGGAACACTATAGCGATAGGCCCCCAGAAGAACTTGAGCGCGATTAGGAACAGTGGAACCCAGGCGAGCGGTGGAATCGGTCTGAACAGTTCGAGGATTGGCTTACCAAGAGCCTCAGCGTTCTTGGACCGCCCCATCAAGAGCCCGAGCGGGACGGCAAGACAGAATGCAAGGACGAAACCGAAGAATATCCTCTTCAGGCTGGCGTATATGTGACTCGTCATGTAGAGATGAGACACTGGGTCCCTGACCGTGAACGACTGAGCGAAAGCGGAAATGACGTCCCAAGGATATGGCAGGAATTCTGCAGATGTGGAACGGGGTCGGCTGGAGAAGATCCAGTCGCCGTGCAACCAACCAGAATACAGAGACCACAGAATGAGGAAGGTCTCCAGAGACATCACGCCGAGGATGATCTTGAACCAGTTTGCGATGATCGCTTTGCTCAAGGTCTTGGCGATGCTATCCATTGGCTCACTCCTTATCCCTGATACAAACCGAAAGGTAAGAGGTTTGGTAAGGCTCAGGTCTTGATCTGCAGGCTGAGGCCTTCTCTCTCAAGGGCAATCTTCAACAGCAGGAACTGAATCGAGCTCTCACCTGGCGTCGCCACCGTCTTGTTCTCGAGATCCTTGATACTGGTGATGCCTGATCCGGATTTCACGACAAGACCGCTGCCCTCGCTGTTCGCTTGAGAGATGATAGTTGTCCCAATGCCTGCGTTCAGATGCTGCAATATCGCGGGTGGAGCTCCCAGATAGCCAATATCGACACTGTCAGCAGCAAATCCGCTCATCTCTGCCCCTCCATTCGCAAACGGAGCGCCCACCGCGTCAGCGACATTCACCCCATACTTCTCGAAAAGGCTCTTCGTCCCACCAACGGTGAGGTTCTGAGCTACTACCTGTGCCATCTGGTGAAGATCTCCCAGGAGGTATCCGAGGTGGACTGGTGAGGACGGATTAAGGATTGTGTCGCTCGGCGCGACGCTTGCGGCCGCTTCGAGCATCGAACCGTTCGCATACTTGCTGATGAAGTTGCTGACTGAGGTGTATCCGCGAGTCGTGAGCTTCGCATCGGTCGTCATGTTGGTCTCGATATACATGTTCGTGAACTCTTCGAGAGCGGACCTGAAGTTCGAGTTCATCTCATAGCCGTACTTGATATGCTCGAAGGCGGCCTCGACAACAGTCGCGTTCCTGGAGGTGAACTGTACGGCCATGTTGACCAGTAAAGAGTAGTTGGCGCTGTCCTTGTTGTCCAATGAGTCGAGCATCCAAGCGGTGGCATCAATGTGCGCTTTCAGGAACCTCTTGGTGAGTTCGACGCCGTTCGCACTTTCGAAGAAAGCATTCCGGACCACGACCACACAGCATGGATGGTTAGACATGATCTCATTCGACCACATTATCACATCGCCAACACCGCCCGCGACGGAATCTGAGACATATGGCTCCCAGGCGATGTACGCGTCCACCTGACCGGTCGACAGCGCAGCCTTCATGTCTTTGGGCGCGAGGGTGATGTACTTCACAGAGCCGCCCTCTGACCGCTGGCTCAGCAGAAGGGCGGCGGAGACTCCGCCCACGACAACTACGGCGACTACGACAATGGCTATGATTACCTTCTTGTCCATGTTGGCTCCCCGTCACATCATTGGCCGGGACATATTAAGCCTTTTCCACATATGTATGGAAGATAGGATACAATTGTATAAATATATGGGTCAACATTAACACTTTTGGGACATAAGATGGACAAAACCCGACATCTACTCTCCGCCGCAGTCGAATCGGATTCCAAGTTCAGGGAGACACTTCATGAAGTGCTGGAGGGGCTCGGATGGACCGTCCAAGAATTATCCAAGAAGGCAGGGGTCTCTCCGAGCACGCTGTACAAGATCATCAACGAGGACCGGTCGCCTTCGATGGACGTCCTCAGGAAGATCCTCGGGACGGTCAGGGAGGCCGAAGGGCTCACCGCGGGGAGCTTCATCGCATTGATAGTCACGAGGCGAGTCCTCGACGAAGTCGTCGAGAGATCCATCCAGATAGGCGACGAATCCGTAAAGATAAGGGAATACCCTGCGGCAACAGTGGAGGACGCCATCGTCTCGGCCATTCGCGCCGAGAGAGACGGCGCTGTCGCGGTCGTATGTGCGCCGATCGTGAGTCCGACGATCGAGAAGATTCTGGACATCCCAATCGCAACTATCGTTCCCAAGGACAGCGTGACCGAAGCGATCAAGCTGGCAGCGCGGAAATCGAAGGCCTAGCGGAGCATCTCCCTTCGGATCTTCAAATCTGGACCAACGCAGACGAGTTCACCTTTCTTCACACGAGTCGTCCTGCCATAGTAGCCAAGATAGGTCTCCTGGAACAGCGAGACATAGTCCTCGCACTTCGCGATCCTGAGGTCGTAGTACGAGGCTTTCCGAGAATCCGAGTAGTCTCGATAGCCGTAGAGGTTCTTTCCATCGGACACGAGCAATATCGCCGCGGAGAACTTGTGCCGAAGGACGTCATCTCTTATCAGTGATTTCAGTGCTGGTTTGAGATCCCCCATTTCCTCCAGCCTGTCGGTCAAGACCAGCAACAGCCTCTCGCTGTCGGTCTCTCCCTTGGGCTTGAGCTTCGTGACCGGGTCGAACTTCTTGATCGTGCCGTTGTGGGCGAGGACGATGCCACCGACCACGAAGGGATGGGTGTTGGGGAGAGTCGCCTCACCGGCGGACGCGGCTCTGACATGGGCGATCAATATGTTCGGCGAATCGAGCTCAGGGATATCCTCCAATGCGGAGTCAAAGGAAGGATCAATGAATGCCGGCCGAGTGCTCCTGCCAATGTATCGGGGTGAGCCGTTCCTGAACGACACGATGCCCCAACCGTCTTTGTGCCCCGGCTCCTTCTCCCCAGGGATCTTCCCTATCTCCGAAACATGCCTGAGGTCCGTCAATGTCCCGAGAGGAAATCGGTCCCTGAAAACAACGCCAACCATCCTGCACATCAGAGCACCTTCGGGACGACCTCGACCTCCAAATCCATTGAATTCGTGACAAGGCACTTGCGTTTTGTAGTGGAGATGGCCTTGTCGAGGTTGGAGATCTTAGAACCTGGTTCGAAGCGTATCTCTGGGTATAGCACGATCTTCACGAACTTCTTGCGGCCCTCCACGACCTCAAGATCGCCAACCGCCCTGCATCTGTACTCGACAAGCTTCATCCCGAGGTCCCTGGAAACATATTCGAAAACTATCTGAAAACACATGTTGGCCGCACCCACAAAGGCGTCCTCTGGCGTGAGTGTGCCTCGCATACCCTCGAGCTCAGCAGGTGCTGAGTAGTCGATGACCTGCCCGTTCTGGCAGTGGAGTCTCCCAGGGAACTTCTCGTTCCAGACTACAGTCGTTTCGAAGTTCATCTCTCTTCGCGGAGGCCAGTGCGCTATCTCGATTTAAACTTTGTAGCGCACGCTTCTGGCTCCTGCTATCCAGATGAACAGAAAAAGAAAAATGGGGGGATGGGTGGGTCATTGTGGTTAGCTTGATTCTTAGGCCAGAGCCTTGTTCATATTCTGCTCTACGACTGCCCTCGGAGCAGCGCCGACCATCTTGTCAACCAGTTGTCCGTTCTTGAAGAACAAGAGAGTGGGGATGCTCATGATCTTGAACTTGCCCGCCACGTTGAAGTTGTCGTCCGTGTTGAGTTTGGCGAACGCCACCTTCCCTTTGAGGTCTTTTGCGAGTGAATCGATTGTTGGCGAAAGCATCCTGCACGGTCCGCACCAGGGCGCCCAGCAGTCGACGACAACCTTCGGGTACTTGCTGACGAATTCCTGGAAGCTGGAGTCTGTCACCACGACTGGCGCTTCCGGCCATCCGTTCCCTCCGACTCCCGCTCCCTTCATCATCTCTTCCATCTTGCGCTTCTTGATTTCCTCGACCTCGGATGGCATCTGGTTCACCGTTTGTGCGCGAATGTGCGCTATTCCTGCAATATCGTACAGAACCGGAGTAGTTAAACATTGGGACGAAACAGCACGTCCCCGCCCCTCAAGACATAGTCTTGAGCATACACTTGCTGGATTAGCCAAACTTTTTAAGGAGTGGAGAGCGATACAGTCGCCGGGATTAGGGATGCTCGAAGAAGCTTCAGAACTCATCGGATTGCAGGTTTATACCAGCCAAGGAATGTTCCTCGGAACCGTCGGCAACCTCGTGGTCGAGGTTGACGAGAACAAGGTCCAAGGGTTGTTTGTGAACAACACGAACCCGTTGTTGGTCGAGGGTTCCAAGGCCGTGAATGTGCCTTACAGGTGGATCTCGTCCATCGGGGACATCGTGATATTGAAGTACTTCCCGAAGAGAGTGGCCTTGAAGAGAGGTTCGAAGCAGAAGGCCGAGAAGCCGCCAGCTGAGGAATAAAGCATTTATCGTTCCCCGGCGTTTTCGCGTTCGTGTCTGGACCCAATGTCGATCCTTCTTGTTACGTTGCCCCAGAGGCTATCATCATCGGGGATGTTGTGATTGAGAAGGGATGCAGCATCTGGCCATATGCAGTAATAAGAGCTGATTTCTCAGAGGTGAGAATTGGAGAGGGCTCCAGCATCCAAGAGCACTGTCAGATACATGGCAATCCAGGAAGGCCGACAATCATAGGCAAGAACGTCTCCGTGGGCCATGGCGCGATAATCCACGCTGCCAAGGTTGGCGATTATGTAATCGTGGGGATGAACTCGACAATCCTCGACGGCGCAGAGATCGGTAGCGGCTCGATAGTCGGTGCCAATGCGCTCGTCAGGGAGGGCATGAAGGTCCCGGAAGGAAGTCTGGTCGTGGGAGTCCCTGCCAAGGTTGTGAGACAGGGTGACCCTTCGCTCATGGCCGCTACGAAGAAGAACGCTGAGGAGTACCACAAGCTTCGTGACGCCCACAAGCGCGGAGAATTCGCAAGGTACAAGGGATGACGCCTGAATGGCGCTGACGCATTCTACAGTGTTCTATACGATATTGTCGATGTTGGTTCCGCAAACTTTTGACAGTTCCTCATGAAGCCTCAAGACCTTCAACGCCGCCTCGTGCTCCCCCTTCCTAGCGATATACGCGACGGCATCCTCAATGCCGGTCCGCGTGGAACCAGACATCAGGTTGTCGGCGTGTGCGACAATCTTCTCCTCAAGGGTCTTGGGAGAGTAGTCCTTCCTCGGCAGCCCCAGTCTCTCGGCCGCCTTGGGTGTGATGCCGGCACCGATGTGCCTCTCGATTATTCTGACGATCTCCTCAGGAAGCTTGATCGCGGTGGCCAGCTTCGCCCCCTCGACGGCGTGAGAGATCGTGTGGCTTCTGCACCTCCCGAGGTCGTGGAGCAAGCCGCCGATCTCGACCAGATGGACGTTCGCTCTGCACTTCTTTGCGATCTTGACCGCCAGGGCGGAAACGGCCTCGCAGTGAGCGACAACCTCGTCATCGCAGCCGTGCTGCCTGAGGATCCGGAGGCATTCAGCCCTGCTTGGAAGATCAGCGGACTCTCCCTTTGCTCCTGTCAACTACAGTCTTCCCCCTTGGGTTCGGGACGATGGTTAGCCGACCCTTGATGTTCTTTTCCAGGGACTCCCCGCGCATATACCTGTCGAGGAAGATCGCGAGCGCGGCGACTTCCGAATGCGGTTGGTTTCCAACAGATATGTTCCTACCTGCCAGGTCGTATACTTCTCTAGGGACCTTCTCCGCACCGACGATGACCATCATATCCTTGGACTTGATCGTCGGCAACGCCTTTGACAGGCTCTCGCCGTACATGGTAAGGTGGACGACCTCGCCCTTCCAAGCCTTGATTGCGTTGCGCCAGTTCACTCCTGTTTTGATCCTGAACTTCCCGCCGAAGCGCTCGACGACGCTGCTGATGGTCTTCTCGAGCGATTTGTCCTCTGTCGATACCCACACTGCGTCCGCGCCAAGTGCCCGCGCTGTCAGTGCAACATGCGTCGTGACCCGCTGATCCCTCGAAGGGCGATGGCCGAGCCTTAGAACTACTAACATCTGGATCCTCTGGGGAGAGCCGGTTACTCCTTCACCCGCTCGATTCTGTGGCCCCTGTAGTCTAGCTTCGTGCTCCTCTTGACGAGACTCTTGAGCATCGTGAAGGTCGCTCCGAGCACCTCCGCGACATCGCCCGCGAACTTGCCCTGTGCACCGACCATGTCGTAGATCTGCTTCTCTATCTTCAGGAACTCCTTCTCCTCCATAATGGCCGCTGCCAGCACATCGCTGATCTCGTAGACTGGCCATGATGCATTGATGTGGAAGGATGTGTAGTAGGTGTGGTACGCCTTCTCAGGCTGTTGCTCTGGGGAGGTCTGCCACCGAGTCTCGACGAGCTTCATCTTCTCGAAGAACAGAAGGGCTTCCTTGCCGGCGGGTCCGAACTGCTTCTCGATATCCCGAACAGTGTGCCACTCGAGGGTCACTAACTTCAAAACCTCTCGCTTGACCTTGGTATCAACCGCCCGGAACATCGGAACCAGTTCAGCCGGTTCGGTGATGACCTTGATCCTAGTCATGGACTGACCCTATCCTTTTGTGGGATATAAAAGCCTAATTGGAATCGCCAATGTACATTCTTGACCTACTGGCTTGTCCGGATTTTCGGTGTTTTCAAAGGTGTGACTCCAATTGAAACGGACCTCTTCCGAAGGGGGAGAGCTTTAAGTATGGAAACGCTCTATCGCGAAAAACAGAGCGTGCAACAATGATGGCGAAGGACTTGAAGGACAAAACGAAAGTCGACGAATTAGTCCTGACAATAACCGAGAAGAAGGAACCGAGGGAGTTCCAATCCAAGTGGAGCGGTTCCTCAGGCAGGGTCTGCGATGCTGTCGGGCAGGACGAGAACAGCGACTCGGTAGCCTTGACCATTTGGAACGACGACATAGAGAAGGTCGAGGTCGGCTCGAAGATCCGCATAACGAATGGCTGGGCCTCCGCCTACAAGGAGAAGCTACAGGTAAGCGCAGGCAAATACGGCAAGCTCGAAGTGCTCTGATTCTTTGCGCTTCGGCTTCAGCGAGGATTTCTTCACCACAGCAGCGCAAGCCCTGTCATCGCGGCTGCGGGAACAACGGACATGAGGAAGTCGTCGTCGATGTATGGAGTCTTGATTCGTTCCGAGGCGACCGCCAAGGGTGCCGCGGCGACGGAGAGCAAGAGGGACTCAATGGCCGGGCGGACATCCCACGCCAACAGAGCCGCAATGCAGAGCCCGAAGTAGATAAGCAGCGTCGAAGCGAGCGCCACTCTGTCGCGCACGCCCGCCAGCCGCAGCTCGCCAGCAAGCGGATCAACGAGCGCCATGCCGATCAGAGCAGCAGAAGCGATGTCGTGCGGGCAGAGCCAAAGTACCGCCGTGATGCCCGCGGCTGCCCAAGCGAAGGACGCAATCTGGTCCTTCTCGTGCGGCCGGAGACCCATGAATGTTATTCCCCTCCATAGCCGGAACGCCTCGAACACCATTATCGCGCTGAAGAACGCCACCACCACCGACCATCTGTGGATCCCGAGAAATGGCAGGTTCACCGGGAGGGCATAGTACAAAGGGGCGAGTGCCATGGACGCATGCGCTCCTCTCCTCAGGACTACATCTTTCTTCATCTATGCGCCAATCCTCGGGGAATCCAACCACTTGCTGGAAAGATAACCCTTTCCTTAGGCCGAAAAAGAGGCTCTGCCCCACTTCCTCTCGATTCCTTTGTACAGCACGCTTGTGATGATGCCCATCGACGTGAGCACGAGCAGGATTCCGGCAAGCGCGATCACCCAGCTCGCCATGAGGCTGAAAGAGAGTATCGTCAGGCAGAAATCTGGAAAGAACGAGAGTATGCTGAACTTCATGAGCACGCCCGTGTCGAATAGGAAAGAATTGGTCTTGAGCCCAGTCAGGTACGCCGTCATGACCACCATGTAGAGCGACGTCACGAACATCACGATGAGCGCGAGCCACAGTAGTTCTGTCTCGCCGTTGAGGATGGATATCGCAACGACGAAGAATGCGGATATGCCGAGCGTCAGGAGGAGGAACACGAGTATCCTAGTCCTGATCAGTTGCGGGACAGTCACCGGCATGAGGGAATAGTATTCCGCGAGGTCGATGTTGTTGAGCCAGTTATACATCATCACGCCGATGAAACCCACCATAGCGGCGTAGAAGACCGCGTTGAACCCGACGGGGATGGCAAGGCCGTTGTTGACGTACCATGTCGTGAAGGACAGGAAGAGCAAAGGCAGAACGAAGGCGAAGAACATCTTGGCGATTATTCCGCTCCTTCGAAGGTCCAGAAGCTCCTTCGCCAGCAGAGATCGGTTCAGCCCCTCAAGCACTCTGACCCTCCTGTAGTAGGAGGGCAGAAGATCCTTGTGGGATTGGGAGGCGATATTGATCCTGACCTGGACCAGCACGTAGGCGAATGCGGTGAACGCGACTATGGCCAGGCCACAGACGCCAGCGTAGAGTAACGCCTCGGATGAGTCGGACCCGAACGGCCTCACATTCATCTGGAAGCCAAGAGACGGGATTATTTCGTTGAGCGAGGGAACCCCAAACACGCCGTGCGACACGAATATCGCTGCGATGGATGCGGTGAGCACCGTGAAAGCCCTCACATTCCTGATGTAGATCACGGATGCCAAGAAGCTGAGAGACATCCCAAACATGAACGCGAGCAACATGGATACGAAGAGCAGGACTATGCTGGTGAGGTGGAAGCCCATGAACGGTGCGGCTGCGAGGAGACCCAGGGTCGCGGGAAGGACAAGCAGAAGGACATAGAATATCGCATCTCTGAGGAATATCCCGAGGAATGTAGTCCTGAACGATATCGGCAGAAGATAGGGCATCGCGACCAGGTAGTTGCTTGTCCCATATCTCCTCTCAAGGTACTCTCTGCCCATGAGACCGAACGCGCCGACGCTCAGACCGTAGAGGAACGCAGACAGGTTCGTGAACGTGCCCATCTGAGTGAACGAGATGGTCTCGAGCATCTTGTCGATGGTGAGGCCGCTGCCGAGCGATAGCACGAAGACGAAGAACGGGAATGTCAAGAACCTGTTCTTGCCGGAGTAGCTCGTGTGCGTCCTGAACTCCTCTTTGAGCATGAGCCTCAGGAGGTCTTTCGTTTCTCGCCACCTCCGGCACCGCGAACACCCACGGATCGAAGGAACAGCTTCTCCAGATTCTCGCCCTCTCTGATCAAATCGTTGATTCTGCCCTGCGCGACGACCCTCCCGAGGTTGACTATGGCCAGCTTGTTGCACAGTCTCTCGGAGATCTCCAGGATATGGGAGGCCATGAAGACCGTCCCGCCCTTTGCGACGTAGCCCTCGAGATACTCTCTCAGCAGGCGCTGATAGATCGGGTCGAGGTTGATGAACGGCTCATCGAGGAACAGCAGCTTCGGCTCGTGGATGAAGGCCGACGCGAGCATCAGCTTCTGCCTCATGCCCTTGGACATGTCCTTACATATTGTGCCCTTCTTCTCCTCGAGGTCGAAGAAGGAAAGCCACTTGTCAATCCTTTCCTCGAGGCCATCGAGACCCCTGATCTTCCCCACGAAATACAGGTACTCGTAGGCCGTCAGATACGTCGGAGGGCTCTCCACTTCAGGGACTATACCTATGAGCCTCTTCACGCCGAGAGGGTCCTTGACCACATCCACTCCCATTACGTTGACCGAGCCAGACGTGGGCTCGAGCTGCCCGGTGAGAATCCTGATGAGTGTCGTCTTGCCAGCCCCATTGGGGCCGAAGAATCCGAAGAAATCCCCCTGGTCAATGGATATGCTGACACTGTCGAGCGCCTTCATACTCCCGTACTGCTTGACGACATTGCGGCCCTCGATCACTGCCATGGCGAGCTACGCTATTCGTCAGAAGTTATATCAAACTTGGTTGAGAACTCAATCTACCAACTCACTTGTTCCCTCTTTCCCCTTCTTATATTCCCTCGTGCTATCACATAGCACGACAAGGACAGCTCCTATCACATCGCAGAAGGAATCAAGATGAAAGGCAAGATGGGCAGGTCTGTGCTCACGAGTAAGATCGAGACCGAGATCGACCTATTGCAGAGGCACGTAGCGATGCTGAAGGCGATCATGGACAACGAGCCGATCGGCATCATCAGGCTCTCTGAGATGTTGAAGTACCCGCAGCACAAGGTGAGGTACTCCTTGAGGATACTCGAGCAAGAAGGACTGATCGATCCTTCTCCGGATGGAGCTGTGACCACCGAGAAGATCCAAGATTTCCTGGACCATCTGAAGGAGATCCTCGAGACGATGAGCAATACGGTCAATGAGCTGCGGGAGTCGATAGAATAGACTCGAGCTCCCGCCCCAATCGTTTTGTCCGGAAGCCTGGCAACGCCGTTACAAAAGGCTTATCTAAATGGTCACTTTAACTGCGCCTGCGAAGCAACACATGCCGTCGTAGCTCAGCCTGGTAGAGCGTCCGCCTGTTAAGCGGAAGGTCAACGGTTCGAAGCCGTTCGACGGCGCCATCACTTCTCTGCCGCTGCTTCGCGGTCAGGGTAGGGCGTTAGGGAACACAAACAAATACAGTGCCCTTCATTGATGAGAGAAGGCGACCAAGGAGGCGTTCGTTTGTCTAACATCAGAGTGGGCGACTTAGCACCCGATTTTGAGCTTGAGGATCAGAACGGAAAGAAGGTTAGGCTCAGCCAGTACAGAGGCAAGAAGAACGTCTTGCTGGCTTTCTTCCCATTCGCGTTCAGCCCCGTCTGCACGAACGAACTGGGCGAGCTGAAGGAGAAGGAGGATGTCATTCTCAAGCTCGACACTCAGATCCTCGCTTCAAGCGTTGACAGCATCTGGTCTGAGAAGGCATTCGCAAAGGAGCTTGGCGTGAAGTTCCCGATACTCGGAGATTTCAGGAAGCAGGTAGTTCCGCTCTACGGAGCTCTCTACGAGGACAAAGGCTTCGCGAAGAGGACCGTTTTCGTCATCGACAAGAAGGGCAAGGTGGCGTACAAGAGGGAATACGAGCCTGGCACCCAGCCTGACATCAACGAGGCATTGGACCTTATCAAGAAGCTCAAGTGACGGCTCCGAATTCGGACGACAATGTTTATTAGACACCCTGGACTAGTATCCGGCCGAAGACCAGCGTAGGTTGGCTCCCAAAAGGTGACCGGAGATGGCTTGGATCAGGACAATGGACCAGGATAGTGCTTCTGGCAAGACGAAGAAGATCTATGACAAGATACTGAAGGGGCGAGGGCATCTTGCCAACATCTTCATCGCCCAGGGTCTAGAACCTGAAGTGCTCGAGGACCACTTGAATCTCTACGTTCACCTGATGATCGGACCAGGCCCGCTCTCCAGAGAGGAGCGCGAGATGGTCGCAGTTGTTGTATCCGCAGCGAACCGTTCTGCGTATGGAGCAATCCATCACTCAGAAGCCCTTGAGACCGTCGAAAAGGATTCGAACGCTTTGTACAACCTTCTGAAGGAGTTCACGACGAAGCACGAGAGCAAGCGAGCCAAAGCGCTTCTCGCCTACGCTGCGAAGCTCACACTGGATCCGAAGGCCGTCACGAAAGATGACTTCAAGGATTTGAAGGATGCTGGCTTGACCGATGAGGAGATCCTGCGTGCAAACCTGATTGCTAGCTACTTCAACTTCTCGAACAGGATCGCCCTTGGGCTCGGCGTCGAGCTCGAAGAGGGCAAGGCCAGGACATACAAGTACTAGGCAGTAGGAGCTTTCCATGACTGACATAGAGGAACGAATGAGAAGGCTCCAGAGCGGAACGGTCGCAGTAGTCGGGGTGCCACTGGACGAGAATTCGTCATTCCTCAGGGGTGCTGCATTGGCTCCCCAGAGCATACGTGCAACCCTTAGATCAGGCTCTGCGAACATGTCCACCGAGCTAGGTATCGACCTTGATTCTGTAGGAGGCTGGACGGATCTCGGGGACCTCGAGCTGGCGAACGGCAGGGACTCGCTGGATCAGGTAGAAAAGGCAGTTGCTTCCATGCTATCTTCGGGCGCTCACGTGCTCGCTCTCGGAGGAGACCACTCGATAAGCTACCCGGTGTTGAGGGCATACACACAGGCGTACAAGGATCTCACAGTCCTGCACCTGGATGCACACCCGGACACGTACGACGAATATGGGGGTAACCGTCACTCACACGCCTGTCCGTTCGCGCGCATCATGGAGGAACGCCCGGCTTTGAGGCTTGTCCAGGTCGGGATACGGACCGCAAACTCCCACCAGAGGGACCAAGCCAGACGGTTCGGGATAACCATGATCGAAATGAAGGACTGGTCCCCGGAGAGAATACCGAAGCTGGAGGGACAGATATACCTCTCACTGGACCTGGACGTCCTGGACCCAGGATTCGCACCCGGGGTATCCCATCACGAGCCCGGTGGTATGTCCACGCGCGACGTCATTCATATCATCCACGGACTGCCAAAGTCGTTAGTGGGCGCGGACATCGTCGAACTCAACCCGACGCGGGACCCGTCAGGCGTGACCGCGATGGTTGCCGCGAAGTTCTATCGCGAACTCGTAGGGCACATGCTCAGGTAGGGCTGAGCCCGGAGCAGAAACGCTAATTATATGAAGGGCACTATGACGGGATGCGCGGGCCCGTAGCTTAGTCCGGCGGAGCGATTGGCTCATAACCAGTTGGTCATCGGTTCAAATCCGATCGGGCCCACTTCAATTCTCTCAGGTACGAAGCACGAGCTCTTTCGCTAAGAACAGGAAAATGAAAAATGCGATAATAGCAAAAGGATTTGCGCTTCAGAACTGATACCAAAAGTACTAGCAAAAGCACTTAGAACCGGCGCGGCGGCCTGTGCTTCTGATAACAATCCTTGCAGTACACGGGTCTCCCTTCAGTCGGCTTGAACGGGACCTGTGCCTCAGCTCCGCAGTCAGAACATTTCACGGTATGCATCTCCCTTGGGCGGGAGCCGAAACCGCGGTCGTCTCTGCGTGGTCTGTCGTTAATGAGGACTACCTCCTTCCAAATCTCACTCTACCCCTTGCGGAGCCGAATGGTAAACCTGCAATACAAGTGACTTGTATATTAAAACAATGGCTTTTACCAGCCGTTCGGTGCTGGATGGGCCCTCCCTGACTCGGCCCGCAAAGGACGACAGAGGGGATGCACAACGCGGATATCCGCCACCTGCAGATTCGTCTGCTAGCAACAGACAGCATACCACACGATTGGTCAAAAGAATGAAATCGTTCAAGGATATCGGGTGAAGGAGGGGATTGCGTGAAGGACACCGATATTGCAGCACTGTTCTCAGCTACTGACATCCAGGACCTGGACATCCATCCGGATGGGCGAAAGGCCGTATGTTCTGTCAACAATGGGCTCAATTGGGAGCTGGCGATCCTCAATCTAACAAATGGGAATCTGAGGAAGTTCAAGAGCAGCCAGCAGTCTCTGATGAGCCCAACTTTCTCCCCGGACGGCAATCGAATCGCATATCAGGTTGACTTCGAGGGGGATGAGAACCACGACATAGTCGTGGCATCGGCAGATGGTCGAGGATCAAAGAAGGTCACGGACGGCGTCGAAGACAGCTACGAACCACGATTCTCTCCGGACGGGGAATCAATAGCTTTCCTCTCAAACCGCGTCAAAGATCTGGACAATCTGTACGTCGTCAGCTCAAATGGAGGCAATATGAAGAGGCTGACCAACGAGCCATTGCCTGTGAGGCAGTTCGCTTGGTCTCCAGATGGTACGAAGATAGTCTACATGGCAGGGGTGGGGGACGAGGACTATATCTCCATTGTCGGTTTGAACAAGCCAGGAACAAAGAAGCTACTTCAGAAGAGGAACGTCGAGTACAGTCTCGCGGGCGATTCCGGAGGGCACGCGCCATGGTCTCCGGACGGAAAAGGCTTCCTCTTCCTGTCGAACGAGAATGACTCCGCGGACATAGGGCAATTGGATCTATCGAGCAAGAAGACGCGATGGCTGGTGAGATCGAAGAACGACAAGCAGCAGCCGCAGTGGTCGCACGATGGCACGCAGATTGCCTATCTTGAAGTGAATGATCCCAATATTGTCGTTAAGGTCAAATCGAAGGGAAAGACTAGAATCGTATCACCTCTAGATGGCACATCGAGAGCGCTTCACTGGCTGCCTGACGGAAGCGGCATCGTGTTCGTGAACGGATCCTATTCTCGACCAGAAGAAGTGTTCGTTGCGAGGAACCACGTGTCGAAGAGAATCACGAAGTTCATGAAGAGGCAATTGAGACTCGACGCTCTGGTGCGTCCACAGCTCATCAGGTACAAGTCCTTCGACGGACGGAGCATTGCGGCCCAACTACTCGTGCCGAAGGACAGGTCCCGCAAAGCTGCCATCGTGTATCCGCACGGTGGCCCGGAGATGATGGACACTGACTTCTGGGACCAACTGACGACCTTGCTGGTCGACAAGGGTTTCACTATCATAAAGCCGAACTACAGAGGATCGCTCGGATACGGCCGCAAGTTCCTACATCTACACGACAAGGACCTCGGAGGGGGAGACTACAAAGATACCGTGTGGGCCGGCAAGTATCTCCTGGACAAAGGGTATGCAGACAGCGATCGCCTGGGATATTGGGGCGCCAGCTACAGCGGTTTCACGTGCATGCTCGCCCTGACCAAGTACCCGGAGATGTGGGCAGCAGGAGTGTCCATAGTCGGCTTCTTCGACTGGGCGACCGAACATGAGACGGAGCGAGGCTACCTGAAAGCGTACGATGAGAGCAAGATGGGCGACCCAAAGAAGGATCCGGACTTCTTCCACGACCGCTCGCCGATCAACTTCCTCCAGAATCTCCAAGCCCCTATCCTCATGACCGCTTCCGCGAAGGACGTGCGGTGTCCCCCCACTGAGTCGAGGGAAGTTGCCAAGCGCCTGAAGGAGATGGGCAAGGAGTTCGAATATCACGAGTATCCTGACGAAGGGCATTGGCCGAGGAAGAGGAAGAACCTGGTCGATCTCTACACCAGGTCTGCCAGGTTCCTGGATGAGCACATACCGAAGTGAAATAGGATCTCATCTTCGGTAGTACGGGTTCATAAGGTCCTCGAAACAGGACAACGCAGCGGCGGCACCGCCATGGACTGCGGCTACTATCTGACGGATGCCGCCCGACACGTCCCCGGCAGCATACACGAAGGGGACGTTGGTCCTGAACGAGCGGTCTACTGTGACGAATCCGCCTGGATCCACGTCCAGTCCCAGCTCCGCCGCGAGTTGGCTGCTTGGAACCTCGCCGACGGCAACGAACACTCCGCTGACAGGTCTTGTGTGGACCTTGCCCGTCTTCAGGTCCCTGAGCCGGATCGCGGTCACTTCGGCCCCCTCGACGATCTCGTCCACAACCGTGTCCCATAGAACCGGTATCTTGTGCTGTGTTATGCTTTCCTGGAGGTGCTTGTCCGCCCTGAGCTGGTTGCGACGGTGGACTATCGTGACTTTGCACCCGAGCGACGAGAGATGGAGGGCATCTGTCAGAGCGGTGTTCCCTCCGCCGACGACTACGACCTCCTTGCCCTTGTAGAAGTATCCGTCGCAAGTCGCGCAGTAGCTGACTCCTTTGCCAGTCATTCCCTCCTCGCCCGCAACGTCGAGCTTTCTGTGTGAGGATCCGGTTGCCAGTATGAGCGCCCGGGAAGTGTACTTACCGGAGGTCGTGAAGACTTCGAACTTGTCTCCACCCCTGACTCTGAGAACCTCCTCGCCTTCATGAATGTCGACATATCTCTTGGCGTGTTCGGCCATGCTCTCCATGAGCTTCATGCCGGCTATCTCGGGGAAACCCGGATAGTTCTCGATCGTCGGACTCGTCAGCACCTGCCCTCCTGGCACCCCCTTCTCGAGTATGACGCAATCCAGCCCCGCCCTGCTAGCATATATGCCAGCGGATAGGCCAGCGGGCCCCGCGCCGAGGATAATGACATCGTAGTCGCCCAGCAACGCCTCGGCTGGGTCGGCTGCAATCCCCTCTATAGTCATCCGACCACTGAATCCTCCGAGACCATATTAAATCCGCTCATCAGAGGGTCTCAGTTGAGGAGGCATTGCGGACGAGAGTATCTGGTACAATAGCATAAAATACAATCCTCGGCTCTTCTCAGAACGAGACCGATGGATCCAGGGACTATCAAAGCCTTTCTTGCGATAGGGGCGATCATATTCATCGGATTCTTCGGCAATCTCATCTTCACGAGGTTCCGAATCCCTGATGTGCTCTTGTTGGTCGCCCTCGGAATGATACTGGGACCATATGCGCTGGGGGGCATGCTGCATTTCCTCACCCATCAAACGCTGGCCAACATCCTGCAGTACAGGGATTTCCTTCTGTCCGCCGCTCTGGTTCTCATCCTCTTCGACGGGGGTCTGTGCCTCGACGTGCGCTCAGTTGTCCAATCGATGAGGCTGTCCACATTCATTACCGTCCTGACTCTGGTCTCGGAAATCTTCCTGGTGGCAGTCCTCCTGAACATATTCCTGAACGTGGATTTCCTGCTGGCACTTGTGGTCGGTTCGATCGTCGGCGGGACAAGTGAGGCTGTTGTGATCCCCATCGCGAACAAAATGAGGATAGGTCAGCAGACGAAAGCGATGCTGATAATGGAGAGCGTCGTGACGGACGTTCTCGTCATCGTCATCGCCATCTCACTCATGTCCGTGATCGTTGCCGGAGATCTCAGCATCCTCGGAATCCTGAGGGAACTGGCGGTCAAGTTCGTGATCGGAGGAGTGGTTGGCTTCGGTGCGGGCATCGCATGGCTATTTGTTCTACAGAAACTGCAGAACCAACCCCTGTCCTACATGATTACGGTCGGAGCGCTGTTCGTCGTTGCCGGCGCTGTGGAGTTGTCTCCGATAAGCAGCTCCTCAGCTGTGGCCGCGCTGATGTTCGGCCTCGCCATCGGGAACAGACGCTTTGTTAAGAGATGGCTAACCTCCGTCAGTTTGAGACTCTCTTCCGATGAGCACATCCATGAATTCCACTCCGAGATCTCGTTCTTCGTCAGGACATTCTTCTACGTCTACCTCGGCCTGATATTCGAGTTCGACACATTCCAGCCGATCCACCTCGCTGTTGGGCTCGGGATAATCGCTGCCATCGTGATCGTTAGGCGGATTACGTCCCTCATCGCATGGAAGGTTGGAGACCTTGAGAGAGAGGATGCGGATGCGCTTTTCGCGATGATGCCTCGAGGGTTGGCCGCGGCGGTTCTGGCAACAATGCCTGCGACGCTCTTGGCCGGGACCAGCATCTGGTTGGCCAAATACGATCAAATGATCGTCAACATCGTTCTGATAGTAATTCTCGGAACCACCATTCTGGCCTCGGTGCTCAGCTATCTGACAGAGAAGCGGATAGACCGAAGGAACAGGGAGAGGCTCAGAGCGAGGATGGCAGAAACGAATTCACGCTAGTCGGGCGATTATCTCTTGAGCGAACTCTGCCGTCCCGATACCCTTGGAACCTGCGGGACGGGCCATATCTTGAGTCATGACTCCTTCCCTGAGAGTCGTCTCAATGCCGCGGACTACGGTCCCAGCAGCCAACTCCAATCCTAGATGCTCAAGCATCATCGCACCTGAGAGGAGAAGAGAGCATGGATTCGCTACATTCTTTCCTGCATACTTCGGGGCTGTGCCATGAACAGCTTCGAAGACCGCTGCTTTGTCGCCAATGTTCGCTCCGGGAGCCAGCCCGAGCCCTCCCACTTGCGCAGCGCAAGCATCTGCAAGGTAGTCTCCGTTGAGGTTAGGCGTTGCGAGCAAGGAGTACTCGTCTGGCCTCGTCAGTATCTGCTGGAACATGTTGTCGGCAATGCGATCGTTCATTAGGACCTTGCCGCCTAGAACCTCCGGTCGAGCAGAACCTCCGAGCTCCGACTCCAAGATGACCTGATTTGGGAACTCGCTCTTGGCGACCTCGTAACCCCAGTCCCTGAACGCGCCCTCTGTGTACTTCATGATGTTTCCTTTGTGTACCAATGTGACCGAACGCCGGTTCTTCTTGAGCGCATATTTCACCGCGGCCCTGACCAACCGTTTCGATGCGGACTCCGAGATCGGCTTGATCCCCAGACCGCTATCAGGGGACACTTCGACCCCCATTTTGGATCTCATGAACTTGATCATCGCAAGAGCCTCTTTTGAGCCGCGCTTCCACTCGATCCCCTTGTAAACGTCCTCGGTGTTCTCTCTGAAAATCACGATGTTCATCTTGTGCGGTTCTTTGACTGGGCTTGGGACTCCCTGGAAATACCTGACAGGGCGGACAGACGAGTAGAGATCGAGCGCCTGGCGTATGGCCACGTTCAGGCTCCGGATCCCTCCGCCAATCGGGGTAGTTAAAGGACCCTTGAACCCGACACCTATCGCTCGTATCGCCTGAAGCGTGGAGACAGGGAGCCGTTCACCGGTCGTCTTGAACGCAGCCTCGCCCGCGAGGAGCTCGTGCCATTGGATTGCCATGGACCCGCCGGTGGCCTTGCTGACTGCGGCATCGATGACAGCACGTGAGGCTTCCATGATCTCCGGACCGACGCCGTCGCCTGGGATGTACGGAACTATGATCGATTTTGTGTTCTGCTCCAACGCATCTCACTCCTTTTCCCTACTCGAGCGCGAAACCACCGTGCTTCTTCAGATGAGGGATCAAGCCGCCATCCTTGAGCAATATCTGCATTGTCCTTGGGATCGGGGCAGAGCGTGTTTTCGCGGCTGTCCGCTCGTTTGATACTTCACCCTTCTCCAAGTCAATGGTGATCTCATCTCCGGCCTTGATCCAATCTGTATCGCCCTCGATTAACGGAAGGCCGACATTGAACGCACTCCGATAGAATATCCTAGCATAGGACTTCGCCACGACAGCGGAGACTCCTGCCGCCTTGAGAGCGCGTGGAGCTTGCTCTCTGCTCGAGCCGCATCCGAAATTGCTGCCTGCAACGATTATGTCTCCGTTTCGGACCCTGCTAGCGAACTCTGGGTCGATGTCCTCCATGACGTGCTTTGCGAGCTCGTCCATATCATCGATCTTAAACTTGTACCTTCCAGAGATGATGTAATCAGTGTTGATGTCGTCATTGGGCGAGAACCTGTGGGCGACACCCTTCAGCTTCACGTCGTCACCTCCTCAAACCTCCCTCGGGTCGGTTATCTCTCCGGTGATTGCAGATGCGGCCACTGTCTGTGGGGATGCTAGGTAAATTCCTACCTCCTTGTTGTTCCCCATCCTGCCCTTGAAATTTCTGTTTGCCGTCGAGATGACATTCTCACCATCAGACGGGATGCCCGCATGCGTGCCCACGCAAGGCCCGCATCCAGGAGCAACCAGCGTGGCTCCGGCCCTCAGCAGTTGGGAGATGGAACCACTCTCCATCGCCTGAAGCAATACGCTCTTCGAGGCAGGAGCGACAATCAGCCGGACACCTTTCTTCACTTGCCTGCCTTTGAGTATCTGCGCTGCCGCCTCCAGGTCGCTCAGCCTGCCATTCGTGCATGTCCCCAAGAAGGCCTGTTGGATGGCGGTTCCGCGTAAGCTCGAGGCGTCGACCACATTGTCCACGGAATGCGGCCTGGCAACCTTTGGAACGAGGTCGTCCGCGTCGAACTCATGTTGACCATCATAGACCGCATCGGCATCGGTTGCCACAGTCGATTTGATCTGATATCCTCTGGACAGCAGCCAAGCGGCCGTCTTGGAGTCGAAATCAAAAGGACAGAATTTCGCGCCCATCTCCACTGCCATGTTCGCAATGGTGAACCTGCCATCCATTGGCATCGCCTCGATCGCTGAACCCGTGAATTCAACGGACTTATAGGTCGCACCATCGGCTGTGACCGAGCCTATGACCTTGAGAGCCAGGTCTTTCGCGCCGACCCTATCCCGAAGACTCCCTTCGACTTCCATCAATATGCTCTTCGGAACCTTGAACCAAAGCTTTCCAGTGAATGCCGCTGCCGCAACATCTGCGGACCCAAGGCCGGTGGAGCAAACGTTCAGAGCCCCATATGTGCAAGTGTGGGAATCTGCTCCGACAACGAGATCCCCCGGAAGAATCCTCCCACTCTCCGGCAATACCTGGTGGCACACTCCTTCGCCAACGTCAATCAGGGGGATCCCTTTCGAGTTGGCGAATTCCCTTATCTTCAGGTGAATCCTCGCAACATCGACAGATGGACACGGCGAGTTGTGGTCGATCACGAGAGCCATGCCGTTGCTCGTCTTTGGAGACTCGAAACCCAGATTCTCCAATTCGCGGATCATCATCGTGGATGTACCGTCCTGGGCCATGCAGAAGTCGACCGAAGCCACTACGATGTCACCGGCATGGCAATCCTTGCCGGAGTGTGATGAAAGGACCTTTTCAGCGATCGTCTTCCCCATCTGTCAGCTCCCCTTGGTTCCGAAGGCGCTGCCAATCGCACCGACAGTCTTGCAGATCGATATGAACTCCTCATCCGAGATGTTCTTCTTCTTGACCTCGCCCACGCGGCTCACCTCTAGGCGGATCTGCTCCATCGCATCTGGGGTCGCGGACAGCCCAAGCTGATCCATCTTGTGCTTGATTGAGGCCTTCCCAGAGTGCTTTCCCAAGGCTATCTTCCTGGTCATGCCGAGTATATCAGGGTCGAACGCCTCGTAGAGCTTCGGATTCTTCAGGATGCCGTCGACATGGATCCCGGATTTGTGCGTGAACATGTTCTCGCCGACTATCGGGTGATTCAGTGGGATGTTCAGGCCTGATGCCTTCTCGACGTGTTTGCAGAGAGGCAGTATGTGCTCAGTATTGTAACGGTCAACTCCGTAGTGGCTGTGCAGATTCATCACGAAGATTTCGAGTGAGACATTGCCGGCCCTCTCGCCAAGCCCGTTCACGGTCGTGGATACCCACAGCCTTCTGTCTTGGAAGGGGGCGGCCGCCTCGCATGCAGCAAGTGCGTTCGCGACTGCGAGGCCAAAGTCGTTGTGGGCGTGGAACTCGACATCGATGTCGACGCTTGACATCACCGCTGTGATGAGCTTCTTCGATGATGCTGGCGTCAGGACGCCGATTGTATCGCAGATCCTGAACCTGTCACCACCAGCATCCTTGCCCGCAGACGCGAACTCTATCAGATAGTCGATATCTGTGCGGGTAGCGTCGCCAGCGTTGAAACAAACGTAGACTCCTTTGCCCTTCGCGAATGACACGCAATCTGTCAGCTGCTCCACCTGCTGCTTGCGAGTGATCTTCAACTTCTGCTCAAGTGCAATGTCAGATGTGTCCGTCGAGATCGATACTGCGTCGACCCCGTGAGCGATGGAATCGGCGACGTCGGCCTTGACCATCCTGTTCCAGCCCATGATCGATATCGAACTCGTGGTCGTCTTCAGGAGCTCCGCGCACTTCTTGTCGCTGTCATTGTACGTCGCGAAGGTCTCGAGCTGCTCGACGCCCATCTCTTCGAGTCCCTTCGCGATCTCCAGTTTCTCCTCCATGGTGAATGAGATGCCGGGCATCTGCTCTCCATCTCTGCAGGTCGTGTCGACGATGCGCATCTCACCGAGGACTGCATTATGCGCATCGAGATGAGTGGAGTGCGACGATCCCTTCATCTCAGCCATCGCGCAACCCGTCGATTTCTTACCACCACTGTTCTTTGTGCTCACTGAAACACCACCAGAACCACATCGGTCAACCCAGCCGGTCCGAAGAGAGGCTAGGTCGCTATCACGGACCCCTATGCCCTGTGGCGTCCGCGCCATTCGAGCATTGAAGAAGCTGGGAATGAACGAAGTCACGGTCGACGACCCTTGCAGAATTGACTGCGACTCCTGCCGTCCACATTATCTTTCCCTGCCTTCAACTCGGGATGGCGAGGAAGTATATTTATCATTGTGTCTGTTCTTCGACTGTTTGTTGTCCATATGTCTGATTCTTAACTTGTTGTGTGTTCAAATGACCGCAATTCATGCCATTATGAGGTCAATCGAACCTGCGTTTGACTGCGAGAAGACCTCTAACAGGTCAACTGTAGACTTGTATTCCTAGGTCTTGCTACTGGCCGGTGAAAAAACCACGCGCATCAGGGCCGCTCGAAGGCTCTCTTCCCGGGGAATCTGGCCTTCCTGCCCAGTTCCTCCTCTATGCGCAGCAGCCGGTTGTACTTCGCGGTCCGCTCGCCCCTCGAAGGCGCACCAGTCTTGATCTGCCCCGCGTTCGTCGCGACGCTGATGTCGCTGATGGAAGTATCCTCAGTCTCCCCTGATCGGTGCGAGATGACGCATCTGTAGTGCGATCTCTCGGCTAGCTTCACCGTCTCCATGGTCTCGGTCAGCGTTCCGATCTGGTTCACCTTGACTAGAACCGCGTTCGCCAGACCTTGCTTCACGCCCTTGGCGAGCATCTTCTTGTTCGTGACGAACAAGTCATCGCCAACAAGCTGGATCTTCTTGCCCAGTCTGGCTGTGATGCCTTTCCATCCGATCCAATCCTCTTCGGACATGGCGTCCTCGATGGACACGATTGGGAACCGCCTGCACAGGTCGACATAGAGGTCGACCATCTCGTCTGCGCTCAGGGACTCCATTGTGCTCTTCTTGAAGACGTATTTCCCATCGCCATAGAACTCGCTCGCGGCCGGATCCATTGCGAAGAAAACGTCCTTTCCCGGCTTCAGGCCAGCATCCTCAGCGGACTTGATCATGAGTTCGAGCGCGTGCTCGTTAGAGCCGAGTCTAGGTGCGAATCCGCCTTCGTCACCGACCGCCGTGCTGAGGCCTTCCTTCTTCAGATTGGCTTTCAGCGCGTGGAAGACCTCGGTGCCACGCCTGAGCGACTCTCTGAAGTTCTTACCAACTGGCACCACCATGAATTCCTGAAAATCGAGGTTGTTGTCCGCATGGACGCCGCCATTGAGGATGTTCATCATCGGGACGGGGAGCACTTGCGCCTTGACGCCCCCGAGATAGCGATACAATGGTTGTTCTGCATCCAGTGCGGCGGCATGGGCAACAGCAAGAGAAGTGCCGAGGATGGCATTCGCGCCAAGCTTGGATTTGTTCTCCGTCCCATCAAGCTTGATCATCAAGTTGTCGATTCCACTTTGATCCTCGGGGTCCATGTTGACAACCTTGGGCGCTATGATCCTGTTGACGTTCGATACGGCCTTCTGGACCCCCTTTCCGAAGAACCTGCGTTTGTCCCCGTCTCTCAGCTCGACGCATTCTCTGAGGCCGGTCGATGCGCCGGAGGGGACGGATGCGCGCCCGATCTTGCCGGTGTTCAGCGCGACATCGACCTCGACTGTCGGGTTCCCTCTCGAGTCGAGTATCTCCCTCGCCTTGACCGCTTTAATCTTGGCCATCCTATCAGTGAGCCGAAGCGCTCGGGAGGATAAAAGCAATTGCGCATTGAAGCAAGTTCGTGTCCCATTAGAAAGGTTTTATACGCTGGCCAGGCTCTGTGAAACTGGAATGAACCAGTTCGAGTTGCTGGACAGCCGGCTTCGAGGGGAACTCGCGAAAAGAGGCATCACTGAACCCACAGAACCGCAGACAAAGGCGATCCCGGCAATACTCTCCGGGGAGAACGTGCTGCTTGTCGCCCCTACCGGCATCGGAAAGACGGAAGCTGCAATGCTGCCCGTTCTGCACAAGCTCGCTGGCTCGAAGAGGGGTGGCGTGAGATGCGTCTATGTCACCCCGCTCAGAGCGCTAAACCGAGACCTTCTGAGGAGACTGAACGAGTTTGGAAAGGCCGTTGATCTCAAGGTGGCGGTGAGACATGGCGACACATCTCAATCGGAGAGGACTGCCCAATCCAAGAGCCCGCCGGATATCCTGATAACAACCCCGGAAACGCTTCAGATAATGTTCACGGGGAGGAATCTGCGCCAACACTTGACGCATGTGAAGTTCGTGATCGTTGATGAAATCCACGAGCTCGCTGAGGATGAGAGGGGGGCACAGCTCTCGGTCGCGTTGGAGAGGCTCGTTCGAATCGCAGGTGAGTTTCAGAGAATCGGGCTATCCGCGACGGTCGGGTCAATCGCAGAAGTGTCTAACTTCCTTGCTGGGGTCGGGCGCACGGTATCCATGCTTACCGTGTCCGCGGTCAAAGACATGAGAATCTCGGTAGAGAGCCCTGCGCAAACCGAGTCGGATAGAGATCTGGCTGGCAAGCTGCAGACTGATCTGAAACACATCGCCTGCATGAAAAGGTGCAGAGAGCTGGTAGAAGAGCACAGGTCGACGCTCTTCTTCGTCAATACCAGAGACTCCGCAGAGGCCCTGGGCGTGAGATACCATCACTGGGATGAGGCGTTCAAGGTGGGTGTGCATCACGGATCGCTCTCCAAGGAGATCCGAGTCCAGATGGAGGACGATTTCAAAGCTGAGAAGCTGAAGGCTTTGATATGCACTTCATCGCTGGAGCTGGGGATTGATGTGGGCTCTGCGGATTTCGCGATACAGTTCAACTCGCCGAGACAGGTGACGAGACTTATACAGAGAGTGGGCAGGTCTGGCCATAGGATCGGCGAAGTATCATACGGAAAGATCATCACGACCACACCTGGCGAGACAGCCGAGAGCCTTGTGATCGCCAGGAGGGCTATGATCGAGGAGCTCGAGAAGTTCAACATCCGCGAGAATCCGCTCAGCGTCCTTGCGAACCAACTCGTGGCCATGACGCTCACGGAGGGACGGGTGGACAAGGAATGGGCGTATGCGACGGTTAAGCGAGCATATCCTTTCCGGAACCTGATCAGAGCGGATTTTGAGGACGTTCTCAGGTTGCTGGCCGAGCTTCACATTCTGTGGAACGATGAGAACGGATTCAGGAAGAAGACCACTGGTATGAAACACTTCTATGACAACATCTCGATGATCCCGGACGAGAAGACCTACAAGATCCGAGACGTTTCCTCGAGAAGCATAATAGGAACTCTTGACGAGAGCTTCGTCGCGACCTACGCAGAGCCATATTCGACTTTCGTGACCAGAGGTCGGACCTGGCGCGTTGTTGAGGTCGGCGAGGACGAGGTCATGGTCGAGCAGATACGGGAACTTGCGGCCACGCCCTCGTGGGTAGGGGAGGAGATACCAGTCCCGTACGAAGTCGCCCAGGAGGTCGGCGCGATGCGGAGACTCCTGGCTCTTGAGCTGTATCCTGGAGACGAGAACGCCAAGAGTGAGCTCACGCATTGGATCAAGACGCAGGGAGACCACCCTCTTCCCACCGACAAACTAGTGACGATCGAGCAGGGAGAGGGAGTCATCGTCATCAACTGTTGCTTCGGATCCAAGGTCAATGAAACCATTGCGAAGCTCGTCGCGGGGCTTCTAACCGCGAGATTTGGAGAGAGTTTTGGGGTTCAGACCGATGTCTACTCCATAGTACTGGAGACTCCTCGCAGCGTCAGGGCAGCCGATGTTGTGAAGGTTCTCAAGGAGACCGATATTTCGTCTCTAGGTCACCTGATGCGGCTTCTGATACGCAACTCATCCTATCTTAGATGGCAGTTCGTCCATGTGGCGAAGAAGTTCGGAGCGATCAGCAAGGGCGCAGACTACAAGATGCTCAACCTGTCAAAGCTGGTAGATGTCTTCGAGCACAGTCCCATATTCGAGGAGGCGCTGGCAAAGACGCTCTGGGAGAACATGGACATCGACACCGCGAGCCACGTCCTGAGACGCATGCAGGACGGGAGCATCGAGTTGAAGACTGGCTCTCTGTCGCACATCGGCAAGGAAGCGATCGGCACGAGGAAGGAGTTGATGCAGCCTCAGAGGGCCGACAGAGCGGTGCTCAACGCGCTCAGAGAGCGGCTGATGAAGGAGGACGTCGTGATGGTCTGCATGAACTGCCGGACGCAGAGAAGGGCCGGGGTCGCGCAGCTCCCGGAGAAGATCAAGTGCGCCAAGTGCGGGGGCGTGTTGATGGCGGCAATACAACCGTACGCCAAGTCGCAGATCGACTTCCTCAAGAAAGGTGCATCCAACGACGAGCAGCGCAAGGAGCTCAAGAGGATCTACAAGAACGCGAACCTCGTGATGGCGCACGGAAGGAAGGCAGTCCTGGCACTCGTTGGGAGAGGCGTCGGTCCCGACACAGCCGCCAGAATACTGGCAAGGTACCAGACTGAGGACGATGAATTCCTCAGGGACATCCTAGCAGCCGAGATCATGTATGCCAGGACGAAGAGGTTCTGGGACTAGTCGCGTCTGCCGAAGAAATCGAGCCCGACAACGTACAATTCAGAACTCGTCGACCTAGAAGCCTTCGGATGGTGAACGTGCACTTCGTCGAAATGATTCTTGACCTGGTCCACATAACCCTTGCTCATGTCGCCATAGAACATCTTCACAACCAAGTTGCCTCCTTCTTTGAGAACCTTCGTCGCGAAGTTCAAGGCGTGCTCGCAGAGCTCGATCGAGCGTGCGTGATCGTACG
>Ga0315268_10001454_pt1 | contig 27214 bp, 25 predicted proteins | sample C1_top_MG_FD_204535 | JGI IMG/M metagenome (GOLD analysis project Ga0315268, IMG submission 204535) | Sediment microbial communities from Yellowstone Lake, YNP, Wyoming, USA - C1_top | ecosystem: Environmental > Aquatic > Freshwater > Lake > Sediment | place: USA: Wyoming | collected 2017-08-01
CCCCGCACCGATTACTCGATACCGCGCTCGATTGGCTACCTGCTGAACGGGTAATTAACAGGATGAACACCTCTCAGTTCACAAGATCAGCCAGACTTGGCCTGGCGCACCAAAGGACGCAAAGGAAGGGCGAAAAGTAAAATGTGCTGTGAGGTCAAAATCTTCGCGACGTACTAAAAATTCGAGTGATGCACACCAATAGATTTCCTATTCATTGTTTTCCTTCGCGCCCTTTGCGCCTTTGCGGTGAAGGGGTTGCCCTAAGGTTGAAGCTTGAAAGCCTTGGTGAAGAAATCCGGGGTGCCGAAGTTGCCGGACTTGAGCGCCAGCGCGAGCGGGGGTTCGCCGATCGAGAACGTCCACGGCACGCCCGGATCGATTTCCGGTCCGATAGCCAGCCCTTCTACGCCGAGCGCGCCGACTACCGCGCCGGAAGTTTCACCACCGGCGACCAACAACCTGCGCGCGCCCTTGGCGACCAATCCCTTCGCGATCTTGCCGAATGTTTCCTCCACCATCGAGCCGGCATGTTCGCGGCCGAGCCTATCCTGCACGGCTTTCACCTGCTCCGGGGTGGCGGTGGAATAAATCAGGATCGGTTTTTCCGACAGCCGCGTCGATGCCCAGTCGAGCGCCTCCTGCGCAACGTCGCGCCCACGGGCAATGGCCATCGGATCCAGTTCGTAGGTTTCATGGTCCTTCTTCATCAGCGCGACCTGGCCCTGCGTGGCGACCGAGCAGGAGCCCGCAATCACGGCCGTCGGACCGGTCACTTTCGGCAGGGTGGCGAGCCGGCCGCTTTTCATGAGGCCTTGGCGCATGAAATTGGCGGGCAGGCCCATCGCCATTCCAGAACCGCCGGTCACCAGCTTCATGTCCGCGCAGGCTTCGCCGAGCGTCATCAGGTGATCATCGGTGATGGAATCGAGCACGGCGTGACGGATGCCCTGCTTGCGCAGATCGTCGAACGCGCCGCGAATCGCGGCGGCGCCTTTGACGACGGTCGAGTGCTGCACCAGTCCGACCTTGCCTCTGGTCTGCCGCTGCAGCACGCGCACGAGCGACGGATCGGTCATCGGCGTGAGCGGATGGTGCCGCATGCCGGATTCGGACAGCAGCTCGTCGCCAACGAAGAGATAGCCTTTGTAGACCGTGCGCTTGTTGGTGGGGAAAGACGGGTTGAACACGGTAAAGCCGGCGCCGATCGCGTCGAGCATCGCATCGGCCACCGGACCGATGTTGCCCTTGTCGGTGGAATCGAAAGTCGAGCAATACTTGAAGTAGAACTGCCTCGCGCCCTGGCGGCGCAACCAGTCCAGGGCAGCGAGCGACATCGTGACCGCCTCGGCGGCGGGATTGCTGCGCGATTTGAGCGCGACAATGATGCAATCGGCCTCGGGTACGGTCAGGCTCCTGCGTGGCACGCCGAGCAACTGCACGGTGCGCATGCCGGCCTTGACGAGGGTGTTGGCCAGATCGGTGGCGCCGGTGAAATCGTCGGCGACGCAGCCGAGCAGAATACTCATGCCGCCGCGCCCGGCTGAACGAAATCAGTCACGACATCCCCTCCCGGCAGGTTGGTTGGTTGTTCGGGCATAATGGTACCGAAAGCCGGGCCCGAAAGCCCGCTGCCAAAGCACAGCGTTCCATGCATCCCCTCACTTTGTTGGCGCTTTACGCCTGTGCCGTACTCGCGCCCCTCGCCGCATCCGCCATACTTCGCCCACACGATTCCGGATTCATGCACGAACTCGCCGTCGGCACCGGGTTGCTGGCGTATTCGATGCTGCTGGTGCAGTTCGTTTCTTCCGGACGTTTCGAGAAGCTGTCGGCGCGGGTGGGCATAGACCGAACCATGCGCTTTCACCAGCTTACCGCGCGCGCGTTGACGCTGCTGGCGCTGCTGCATGCGCTGCTCCAGTCGTGGCCGCCGAACCTGTCGGAAATCCCGTCCGCGTTGCAGACTTTCGGCCTGGTGCTGCAGGCACCGCACCTGCGCAGCGCCGTGATCGCGTTGGGACTGTTGCTGGTAATGGTTCCGCTTGCGATTGCCCGCAATCGCCTGCCGATCGGCCACGAGGCGTGGCGGGCGAGCCATGCGCTGGCGGCGCTCGCCATTGCCTTGGCCGGCGCGCATCACGCGATGAGCGTCGGGACCTACGGCGCTCAGCCGCTGTTCTCGGCCATCTGGGCGGCGCTGGCTCTGCTGGCGCTGGGTTCGATCGGCCACGTTTATCTGGTCAAGCCGTGGTGGCTGGCAAAAACCGCATATCGGCTGACTGCCAACCGCGAGGCGGCAGCAGGCATCCGTGAGATTGTTCTCGATCCCGCGCCGGGACGGCCGCTGAAGTTTGATGCCGGGCAATTCGCCTGGCTCAACTTCGGCGGCACAAGGCTGCCGTTTCGCGACCACCCGTTCTCGATCAGTTCATCCCCCGAGGAGCTGCCCCGCCTGCGTTTCCTGATCAGGGAACGCGGCGATTTCTCCGCCGCGCTGGGTTCGCTGCCCGTGGGCACGCAAGTGAGCGTGGATGCCCCGCACGGCAACTTCACCCTGCGCCACCGACACGGGGATGCGATCTGCCTGATCGCCGGGGGCATCGGTATCGCGCCGGTCATGGGCATTCTGCGACACCTGCACGCAAGCCGCGACCGGCGACCCATCACGGTCCTCTACGGCGGGCGCAAGGCGAGGCAGATGCCGTACTGCCAGGAGATCAGCGCAATGGCCGGCGTGCTCGACCTGCATTCGACATTTCTGGTCGAGGAGCCCGAACCGGGCTGGCAGGGCAAGATCGGCAGGTTCGACGATGCGACGCTGCGTGCCGCGTTGCGCGCCGAATCCGGCCGCTGCTTGTGCCTCGTGTGCGGACCGACACCGATGATGTTGGACATCGCACGGCGGCTGCGCGCGGCGGGAGTCCCCCGCCGCCAGGTCGTGTACGAACGATTCGAGTACGACTGATCCGGGCTTCGCGGCGCCGCAACCGGATTATTTCTCCGGGCGCGACAGAAACGCGATCACCGCCTGCTTCTCGGCGTCGTTGAGTTTTGCCGGGTGTGTCTTGAGGAACTTGGTCAGATGCGCCGGACGCTCCGCCGGCGGCTTGGGCATCAGCAGGCCCTGCACCTGGTTGAGGGCGTGACAGCCCTGGCATTTGGCCTTGAAGATGCTTTCGCCGTCGGCGGGTTCGTCAGCCAGCACGGCAAGGGGCAGCATCAGCAATCCAGCGATGATCAGCGCACGGCAGGTCATTTTCTATTCTCCATGATTGAACCACAAGTTAGTGTTCTCGACGGTGATTCTGTCACGGTCCTCGAATTTTCATCAACTGGCGCGGCGGGGAAAGTACGGCGATCGAGTATTTGGGGGACTTGACCCAAATCACCTGATCGCCCCATCGCTGCGTCTTACGCCTTGCCTTTCCAGTGCGGCGGATAAGTCTTGTCGTAATACGGCAGCGCCTCGAAACGCTTCATCCAGGCTGCGATTTTTGGTCCGATTGCACTACCCACATTCAGGTCGGGCTTCTTCTTCTCCATGCGCAGGCACAGCGCGATGAGCGGATAGATCGTTAAATCCGCGGCGGACAATTCGCCGGCGAACCAGTCGCCGCCCAGATAGCCTTCGAATATGCCCAGTTCCTCGAGGAAGGCATCGCGAGATGCTGCTATTTCCCGCAAGTCCCATTTTTCCTGTTTGGTGAACAGGACCTGATCGAGTAACCGATCCAGCGCGCGCGCAAGGTACTCATCGGCCTCGCGCACCAGCCGGCGAATCACCGCGCGCTGCCTGACGCTTCCGGGAAATAGCATACTACCGGTTGAATACTGTTCCTCCAGATATTCGACGATCGCCGCCGACTCATAAAGGGAGAAATCGTCGTCGGTAATTGTCGGCACCTTGTGCCGCGGGTTGAGCGCCAGGTACTGTGGCTTGGTCAGATCTCCGCCCGAGAACGATACCGTCTTCATTTGATAGGCGATCGCCTTGTGCTCGAGCGCAAGCCACACGCGCCAAGCGTAGGGGGATCCGGAGCCGTAGTAGAAAGTCAGAGCCATGGTAGTCCTTTTGAACATAAATCCAGCAGTTCATTCACCGCTAAGGACGCCAGGGACGCAAAGGAAGGCGATAGGCATGTCTGACCGCACTCACCCAAAGGGTTAAGGTGCCGATTAATCCATGCACTTGTTTTCCTTTGCGTCCTTGGCGTCCTTGGCGGTGCAACTGTTTTTTCCAGGGTGAATAGTGATCAGTGAATGGTAAAAGCCGGGACCGGGCGGCGCGTACAATTTACCGATACTCAAGATTACGTCAATTTTGCATCGACATGGACCCAATAGTCATCCAGGCAATGGCCAAATGGCCCAGCGTCCCCAATGTCTACGGCTGGCTTCAGCTCGATCGTCGCGGGAGTTGGTTGCTCAAGGGCGATCGCATTGCCAATACAGGCATGACGGCATTCATCGGACGCAACTACGCCGCCGATGAGCGGGGCCGCTGGTTCTTCCAAAACGGGCCGCAGCGGGTGTTCGTAACGCTGGAATACACACCCTTCGTCGTGAAAACTGCTGGCGACGCATCTACGGCGCTTGAAACGCATGTCGGACAAGCCATAGCCAAAATCTCGGGCGCCTGGGTCGATGAAACCGGATCGCTGCTGCTGCGCTGGGCAGCGGGACTGGGTGTTCTGAACGACCGCGATCTGACGACGGTGTCGAAGTTGTTCACCGACCTGCACGGAAAGCCAATCAGCGACGCCGTGCTGGCACGGGCTTTCGATGCCGAAGCACGCCGCCATGCGACCGGCGTGTACGTCGATTACGCCGCCAGCCGTGTGCCCATCGGCCGCATACAGGCCGGCGAAGTCGCGCAGAAGTTCGGTTTCGACCCGACACCGCGGCCCGCCGAGGGGGAACCGGAATGCTGAAATCTCCAACTGGCCGGCCCTGCGGCCAGCTGGTTCCAACTTTCAACATAAAAATTGCCGCAAAGTTGGCATCGGACACGGTTAACTTTTCATTCCCGCTTCCTCCGCGTCGACCCTTCCCGTGCCGGCCTTGGTTCGGCTAGCCTTTCACCCGCTTCGCGGTAAACGACTCTTCGACGTTGTCGCGGAAATAGCTGACGATCGACGGCGCGCTGATCAGGCGACGGTAAACCTCCGCGGAAACGCCCGAATACTGGGTAATCCGTCCATCATTGAATTCCATCTCGAGCACGCGGTTGCGCTCGTCGTAGCCGATCGACCGGATCGAACTGGAGCTGACTTTTTTTCTGTCCATGCACCCCCCGCTATGAATCGTGAGGCATGAGAATGTGAAAAGCCGGTCGTTTGTGGAATTCAAGGTGCTGACGCCTTACCTGCGCATTACACCGCAGTCGAATCGCTGAGCGAGCATCGCTTGAGTCAGTCCAGGGGCTGGATTCGTGCGGCCCGTTTTCTACAGAATGTAGACCGCCAGAAGCAACAGAGCATAACCCACGATCAGCAGCAATTCGCGGTATTCGCTGATGAGACCGAAAGCGGCGCCTACATAAGGAAGGTGCCCGAGCGGTACAAACAGCCCGATCAGGGCGAGGATGAAAATCACGAGGCAAATCAAACCGGTTCTACTACTTGGTGCTTTCATGTTTTCTCCCGTTCGATATCTCGCTGCGATGTCGCAACTCCGGCAGCGTCTGGCCGCCGCAGTCACCAAGCGGCGCACGCGTCACGCGGCCTTGTCGATGCTTCGATGGTCTTTGTTTCGATGATCCTTGCAGCATCCCGACAGGATCCGGGTGCCCCATCCGAACTCTCTTTCCTCCGGGATTGTGCTTGATTCTTGAAGTGCTTGGCGATTAACTTTCAATAGCAAAGAAAAACCCCTCTCGTCCCGTTCGGGACAAGAAGCGAGCGTCAGGACCTTACCCCGCCTCCCGTCTCTTGATCGGCGAGTGTTGCCCTTTCAATCCTGACTAAACCGCACCTTCACAGGTGCTGGTCTTATGTTGTGTACTGCAAATCCCAAAGCTCGCGGCTCAGTGCCTGGTATCCGTCGCGGATGCAGATTGCCCGCGAGCATATGGGAAGCTTAGTTAGGCCGGTTGCCGGCTACCGGAAACGGCCAGGCCGCCGGAGCGGAAACGGGCTTCGGCGCCGCAGGCGCTGCCATAGCAGGCGCTTTGGCGGCAGGCTTCTTCGCCGCCGCCTTCGCCTTCTTTTTGGCGGGCTTCTTCGCCTTTTTCTTCGCGGCCTTTTTCTTGGCCGGGCGCTTAGCAGCCTTTGTCGCGGGCTTCTTCGCAGCCTTTTTCGCAGCCTTTTTCGCGGGCTTCTTCGCAGCCTTCTTCGCAGCCTTTTTCGCGGGCTTCTTCTTCGCTGCTGCTTTCTTGGCGGGTTTCTTTGCTACCTTTTTCTTTGCTGCCATTTCTGTATCTCCTAATGAAAGTTAAACAAAGGGCACTACCAGCACTTCAAAGAAGGATTCCTCTGCGTGCCGACCACCAATGCTCGAACCCACGCCATGCAAGCCGCAGGTCCGGTCATCAGGCAGTTCTGTTGGCCGTATACCCGAAGTCGGGTCCACGGCGCGATACTCGCGTGAATAGGGATCAGCGGCCGCAATGGAGAAAACTCCATCGTCGGCCACGGACCAAAACGATAAGGAAAGGAAACCTGAGGCCGGAGGCTCACGGCTCCCGGCCTGGCGCCACGACCTGCAGCAGGTCGGCACGCGTTTCGTGGTGAATAAAGTACGGCTTTGCGCGGTTTACCCATTCAGCCTGTCAAGTGTGCCGCCTCTGATCAAAGTCGATGGCGACGCGGGTATCACAAAAATCCTCTTGGCCCCAAAGATCAATCCCAATTCAGGGCTCCGCCCGTCTGATACTCGATCACACGGGTTTCGAAGAAGTTTTTCTCTTTCTTCAGATCGACCATTTCCGACATCCACGGGAACGGATTATTCGCCCCGGGGAAGAGCGGATCAAGACCAATCTGCTGTGCGCGGCGATTGGCCACGTAACGCAGGTATTCCTTGAACATCGGTGCGTTCAGGCCCAGCACGCCGCGCGGCATGGTGTCCTCAGCATAACGGTACTCGAGTTCAACGCCTTTATGGAAAATGCCGCGAATTTCCTCGCGGAACTCCGGCGTCCACAGATGCGGATTCTCCATCTTGATCTGGTTGATCAGATCGATGCCGAAATTGCAGTGCATGGACTCGTCGCGCAGGATGTATTGGTACTGTTCGGCGGCGCCCATCATCTTGTTCTGGCGGCCGAGCGCCAGGATCTGGGCAAAGCCGACGTAGAAGAACAGGCCCTCCATGATGCAGGCGAACACGATCAGGCTTTTCAGAAGCTGTTGGTCGGTCTCCGGGGTGCCCGTCCTGAATTCCGGGTTCGTGAGAGTCTCGATGAACGGGATCAGGAATTCGTCCTTCTCGCGAATGCTGGAGACCTCGTGGTAGGCATTGAAAATCTCGCCTTCGTCCAGTCCGAGGCTCTCGACGATGTACTGGTAAGCGTGGGTGTGGATCGCTTCCTCGAATGCCTGGCGCAACAGGTACTGCCGGCACTCGGGAGCGGTGATGTGCCGGTAGGTACCGAGCACAATGTTGTTCGCCGCCAGGCTGTCGGCGGTCACGAAGAAACCGAGATTGCGCTTTACCACCAGGCGCTCATCGTCGGTCAGGCCATTGGGGTCTTTCCACGTGGCAATGTCCCGGCTCATATTGATTTCCTGGGGCATCCAGTGGTTGGCACAGCCGGAAAGATATTTTTCCCAGGCCCACTTGTACTTGAATGGCACCAGTTGATTGACGTCGGCCTTGCCGTTGATGATGCGCTTGTCTTCGACGCGAACGCGACGCGATGCCGCGTCGGCGGACGCAGCGCTGCAGGCTGCGGAAGGGCGCGCCGGCGGAAAATTGGCGACCGGCTGCAAACCAGCCCCGCCGATGCTCGGGATATGATTTTCAAATTGCAACATCAATGCTTCCTTTATAGATGTTATCGGTGGAATGTCAAATACTTCTTTGATATTCGGTGGCAATGCGACCCCTTTGCTGTCCGTTGGCCGCGATGAAAGGCGCATCAATCCCTTCATCACATCAAAAAAGACTCAACTCCGCCTCGACGTCTGCGCCGCAATGGCGGGCCGTAAAATTTCTTCGCGCGCGCGGCGCAGCCAAAATGCCAGCCGCCGCCGTGCAGCCGCATTGATCTGGCGCGCCACCCTCATTGGCAGGCCTCGCATTCCGGATTGTCGATACTGCAAAACTTGGATTCTTCGGACGGCACTTCGCCCGCGCCGAGGCCCGCTGAACCGCCATCCGTCGGCACGGCATTCAACTGGCCGCCACGCACCGTCGATTTTTCGGTCGAGGTGGCGCCGAGGGTGCGCAGGTAATAAGTCGTCTTGAGGCCGCTCTTCCAGGCGAGTTTGTAGATCTCGTCGAGCTTCTTACCGGACGCACCCGGCATATAGATGTTGAGTGACTGGGCCTGGTCGATCCATTTCTGCCGCCGCGACCCCGCTTCGACCACCCAGACCGGGTCGGTTTCGAAGGCCGTGGCGTAGAGGCTGCGGATGTCCTGCGGGATACGGTCGATCTTGGCCAGGCTGCCATCGAAATACTTGAGGTCGGCGATCATGACCTCGTCCCACATATTGAGCTTCTTGAGGTCACGAACCAGATATTCGTTGGTCACCGTAAACTCGCCCGACAGGTTGGATTTCACGTACAGGTTCTGGTAAGTCGGCTCGATCGAGGCCGAGACGCCGACGATATTGGCGATGGTCGCGGTCGGCGCGATGGCCAGGCAGTTGGAATTGCGCATGCCAAACTGGCGGATGCGGGCGCGCAACGGCTCCCAGTTCAGCGCCGAGGAATTGTTGACCTCGACATAGCCTCCGCGCTCCTCGGCCAGCAGCTTGAGGGAATCCTGCGGCAGGATTCCCCTCGACCACAGCGAGCCGTCATACGTCGAGTAGCGGCCGCGTTCTTCAGCCAGCTCGGTCGATGCCCAGTAAGCGTAGCAGGCCACCGCCTCCATCGAACGATCGGCGAATTCCATGGCCTGCTCTGAGCCGTAAGCGACCCGCATGTCGTGCAGGCAATCCTGAAACCCCATGATGCCGAGTCCAACCGGACGGTGCTTGAAATTGGCGTTGCGCGCCTTGTCGACGGCGTAATAATTGATGTCGATCACGTTATCGAGCATGCGCATGGCAGTCGACACCGTATCCCTCAGCTTGTCCCGGTCGAGCTTGCCGTCCTTGATGTGAGCGGCCAGGTTGACCGAACCCAGATTGCAGACCGCGATTTCACTGTCCGAGGTGTTGAGCGTGATCTCGGTGCAAAGGTTGGAGCTGTGAACCATGCCGACATGCTGCTGCGGGCTGCGGATGTTGCAAGGATCCTTGAAGGTGATCCACGGATGCCCAGTTTCGAACAGCATCGTCAGCATCTTGCGCCAGATGGTCAGGGCCGGCAGGCGTTTGAACAACTTCATTTCCCCGGTTCTGGTCCTGCGCTCGTATTCGACGTAAGCAGCCTCGAACTCTCTGCCGACCTTATCGTGCAGGTCCGGCGCATCGGAGGGCGAGAACAAAGTCCATTCCCCGGCTTCCATGACCCGCTTCATGAACAGGTCCGGAATCCAGTTGGCGGTGTTCATATCGTGGGTACGACGGCGATCATCGCCGGTGTTCTTGCGCAGCTCGAGGAATTCCTCGATATCCAGATGCCACGTCTCCAGGTAGGCGCAGACCGCGCCTTTGCGCTTGCCGCCCTGGTTGACCGCCACAGCGGTGTCGTTGACCACCTTGAGGAAGGGGACGACGCCCTGCGATTTGCCGTTGGTCCCCTTGATATGGGAGCCGAGCGCCCGCACCGGAGTCCAGTCATTGCCGAGCCCGCCGGCGAACTTGGACAACAGGGCATTTTCCTTGATGGCGTCGTAGATGCCCTCGAGGTCATCAGACACCGTAGTCAGGTAGCAGCTTGACAACTGCGAGCGCTGGGTGCCGGAATTGAACAACGTCGGCGTCGAGGACATGAAATCGAAACTCGACAGCACGTTGTAGAACTCGATGGCACGAGCTTCGCGTTCGACTTCGTTGATTGCGAGGCCCATCGCCACGCGCATGAAGAAGGCCTGGGGTAATTCGATACGGCGATCGCTCACATGCAGGAAGTATCGGTCATAGAGCGTCTGCAGGCCCAGATAGCCGAACTTGAAGTCGCGGTTGGCATCCAGCGCCGCGCCCAGCGCTCGTACGTCGAACAGGCTCAGGCGCTCGTCGAGCAGGCCCGCGTCGATGCCGCGTTTGATGAATTGCGCAAAGTACTCGCAATAACGGGCGTGCATGCCGGCCTGGGTGACTTCCTCGCCCAGGACCTCGAAACGCACACTGTTAAGCAGGAGGCGCGCGGTGACATAGCTGTACGCGGGATCCTTTTCGATCAGGGAACGGGCCGCCAGGATGGTGCACTTGCGCACTTCGTCCATCGGCACGCCGTTGTACAGATCCTTCAGCGTCATCTGCAGAATCAACGCCGCATCGACGGCGCGGCCCAGACCTTCGCAGGAATCCTTGATCAGCGCGGTCAGCCGCTCCATTTCGAGCGCTCGGGTCTGCCCGCCTTCGACCACGTTGATGCTCGGGATGGAGCTTGCCACGGCGTGGGCCGCGCGATTCCTGGCACGCTCGCGCGCCCGGTCTTCGCGGTAGAGCACGTAGGCTCGCGCCACCTCGTGCTCGCCGGAACGCATGAGCGAAAGCTCGACCTGGTCCTGAATATCCTCGATGTGGAACGTGCCGCCGTTGGGCTGGCGACGCATGAGGGCGTTGATGACGGCTTCAGTCAGCTTTTCGACCATCTCGCGCACGCGCGCCGATGCGGCGCCCTGGGCGCCATTGATGGCGAGGAACGCCTTGGTTACCGCCACTGCTATCTTGCCGGGCTCGAAGCAGACCACGGCGCCATTGCGCCGGATGACTCTGTATTGCGCGTACCGCTGCTTCTGCTGGCCGGCGGCGTCATCTTCCGCGGCGTAGTTGCCGGCCGGAACGGGTGTCGTCAGATTGGTGCCAAGTTGCATTTTCTCTCCCTCGAATATTCTTGTCGCTAATCTTGGTGTCCCCTGGATGCGACTGCCGGCACCGGGTGAGGATATGGACAAAACCACTATATGTTGTGCCCAAGCCGATGCAAGGAGACTAATTCTAGTAGCATCACCAACCCTGTCAAGAAATTTGTGGATTTGGAAATCACCATGCCCGGTTGCACTTTTCTTGAAGCTCGAGGTGACGAATCGCGGCGGTGCCGTTGCCCTTGTGCGCATCGCGATCCAGAACTTCGATCCCCCGCGCGCGGCCCTCGGCCTGCATCGCGAGCGCGGCGCAACAGACTTCAATGGCCGCAACCGCCGAGCAATGCGAGCGCGGAGCATCTGCGGGGTCCGCGCAAAGCCGGCCCGGCGCGCAAGTGAGTACTTCAACATCAGAAACCGCCGACCACGCAGTAGCGGCACGAGGTAGGGGTCGGTGTAGAAGTTCTTCATGAAGGCCGTGACGCGTGACGGCGTGACGATCGAGACGCCAGAGTCTGGCCGTAGCGCCGATCTGCCAACGAAGAGTTCTGGGGATCAGAAGTCTCGATTGTTGCCGTAGCGCCTGCTCTTACCCGTCACGACCGTCACGCCGTCACGACCGTCACGCTTTCTCGATCAACGAGCGAAAGCGGGCCCAGTCGAAAATCGGTCCGGGATCGGTCTTGCGGCCGGGCGGGGTGGCGATGTCCGAATGGCCGACGCAATCGCGGATCGGATACTCGTTCAGGAGCACGCCGGTCAGTTTCGCCAGAATCGCGTACTGGGAATCGGCGAAAGGCTGATCATCGGCGCCCTCGAGTTCGACCCCGACGGAGAAATCATTGCAGCGGCCGCGGCCCCGCCATTCGGATTGCCCCGCATGCCAAGCGCGGCGGCTGCAGGGTACAAACTGGATCAATTCCCCGTCGCGACGAATGAGGAAGTGGCTGGAAACCTTCGCGTCCGCGATCTGCCGATAGTAGGGATGGGCGTTCGCGTCGAGGCGATTGGTAAACAGGTCGATAATGCCGGGGCCGCCGAACTGGCCGGGTGGCAGACTGATGTTGTGGACTACCAGTAACTCGATGACTGCGCCGTCCGGCCGATCATCGAAATTCGGGGAGGGGATGCAGGCCGCCGCGGGAAGTAGCCCGCTAGGGTCCAGGCACCATGGCGCAGAGTGCGTCATGCGCCAGGGGCGAGGGACGAACGAAGGACGAGGGTCGAGGGTCGAGGGGCGAGTAAGTGCCGTTCTTGAGCCTTGGGCCACATCCCTCGCTCCTCGCCCCTTATGGCCGAAGGCCGGTATCCCGTGGGCGCCCCTCGCCCCTCGTTCGACCCTCGCCCCTGTTTCAATTCAGCCCCAGCCGCTCCATCCGGTAGCGCATCGAGCGAAACGTGATGCCGAGCATTCTTGCGGCCGCGGTACGGTTGTAGCGCGTTTTCTCGAGGGCTTCCAGAATGGCTTCCTTCTCGACGCGATCGAGATAGTCCTGCAGCGGCGCCTTGCTGTCCCCGCCGGTCGCAGCCGGCTTCTCCTGCGCGTCCTCGGGCGTAAGCTGCAGATCCGCTGCCGTGACCTTGCCATCGCTGCATAACGCCATGGCCCGCTCCAGCACATTTTCCAGTTCGCGAACGTTGCCCGGAAAGTCGTATCGCTTGAGTTCTTCGAGCGCCTCGGGGGAGACCTCGGGTTTTTTCGAGCCGGCGTTTCGTGCCAGTTTGTCGAGCAGAGAGCCGACAAACTGCGGGATGTCCTCGCGCATCTCCCGCAGCGCCGGCATGCGCAGTTCGATGACGTTCAGCCGGTAGTAGAGGTCATGTCGGAACTTGCCGGCCTCCACGCATTCGCCCAGCTTCTGGTGGGTCGCGCTGATGATGCGCACATCGACCGGATCTTCCTGGGTAGCGCCGACCTTGCGCACCTTCTTCTCCTGAATCGCCCGCAGCAGCTTCACTTGCATCGGCAGCGGCAGGTCGGCCACTTCGTCGAGGAACAATGTGCCGCCGTGGGCCGCCTGGAAGAAACCGTCCCGATCGCTGTCCGCCCCCGTAAAGGCGCCTTTGCGATAGCCGAAGAACTCGGATTCCATCAGGTTTTCAGGGATCGCTCCGCAGTTGACCGGGAAGAAAGGCTGGCCGCGGCGCGCCCCCTTCTGGTGGATGAGGCGAGCCGCAAGCTCCTTGCCGCTGCCGGACTCGCCGGTGATGTGCACGGGGGCTTCGCTGCGCGCCAGCTTTTCGATCAGCTCGCGCACCTGCTGCATCGCAGCCGAATCCCCAAGCATCGATTGCTCGCCCGCGGACTTGGCGGCCGGCGGTTGCGGCAACGAAAGCGCGGATTTGACCAGGGTGCGCAGTTGCTCGAGCGAAACCGGCTTGGCCAGATAGTCGAAAGCGCCGGCCTTCAACGCGGCAACCGCATTTTCGGTATTGCCGTGCGCGGTGATTACGGCCACGGGGAGATCAGAAAGATGGTCAGAGATGAACTGCACCAGTTCGAGTCCTTCGCCGTCCGGCAAACGCATGTCGGTCAGACACAAGTCGTAGTCGCCGGCCCGCACTTTCTCGATAGCGCCCTTGACGGTGGTGGCACGATCGACATCCAGCCCCATGCGCAGCAAGGTAAGCTCGATGAGTTCGAGGATATCCTCCTCATCGTCGACGATAAGTACCGAACGCGATGTGGCTCCCGACTGCTGATCCTTGCGTTTCACGCTGACACTCCCTTGCAGACCAGGCTGAACTGTGCGCCGACCGGGCGCTCCACGTATTCGAGCATCGCCGCATTCGCCTCGCAGATTTCGCGCGCGATGTACAAACCAAGGCCGGTGCCGCTGGACGCCGTGGTGAAAAACGGCTCGAACAGGTGCGCTCGCAGCGACTCGGCCACGCCCATGCCGTCGTCGATGACATTCAATTCTACCGTACCCCGCCGCGGTCCAGGTCCCACGCGCACCATGATGCTGCCGGGTTTCTTCTGGCAGTAGCGCAATGCATTGCGGCAAAGGTTCCACATGATCTGGTTCAGGTGACTGCGGTCAAACGAAATAGTAGCCTCGATCTCGGCCTCGACGCGAATGGTATCAGTCGGGATTCTTTCGATCTCGCAGAACTCCGCCGCGAATTTCTCCAGGTAATCGCCGAGATCGAAGTTTTCGCGCACCGCGCGATCGCGCCGGTTCAGTTTAAGCACATCCTGCACCATCCGATCGAGCCGCTGGGTATTGTCGTGGATGATCTGCAGCATGCGCGCGTGGGATGGGCTGCGTACCGCGGACTCCTCGATCATCAACTCGGTTGCGTGGTTGATGGCGGACAAGGGATTGCGGATTTCGTGGGCGATGTTGGCGGTGAGCCGGCCGAGGGAAGCGAGTTTAAGCTGCTGCGCCTGCTGCTGCACGCGTGTCAGATCTTCCAGAAAGATGACGACGCCGACGTCGCGGCTGATCCCGGCCGGGACAAAGCGGGCCACCGTGGGCTTGTGCGTCTTCACGGTGCGCAGCGGATCTGACCCCGAACCGGGATCGCGCCGCCATTGCTCCAGCCGCGCAGCCAGCGTAGGCGCGTAGTCCTGAAGCAGAATTTCGCGCTGCGAACCATGCAGCGGACCGAGGATGGCTTCGGCGCGGCTGTTGATCTGGCGAATCACGCCGCGTTCGTCCACCACCAGGACGCCGTCCTGCATGTCCTGGATCACCAGCTGATTCACCTGCGCCAGGTTGGCGAGATCGATTTCGCGCTGCGTCACGATCGCCTCGATTGCAACCGCTCTCTTGGCGAGCGAATGGGCAAGCCAGCCGGTGGCAAAAAAACCGATGCTCAGCAATCCGGTTTGTGCATACTGCGCCGTGGATCCCGCCAAGAACACAACCTCAAAGGTGTGCTCGGCCAGAACGGCGATCGTGGCCAGCGCGGCAAAGAACAGTGTCAGCCTGCCTCGGCTGATGAGTCCTACCGCAGCCAAAGAAACCAGCAACAGCAGACCCAGCCCGCTGCCGATGCCGCCGCTCGCGTACATCAGCGCAGTCAGGAAGAGAATATCCCCACAGATGTGCACGGTCAGTTGCACCGTGAAGTGAGGTCTGCGCGGCAGGATGGCGGCAAACGCCAGTGCACTGAAGAGGATGTAGCCGAGGTCCGTATAAAGATACGTATGGCGGCTGTTGGAGCCAAACGGAAAGTCGCTGCCCAGCGTCAGCGCAGCAGCGAGCAGCACCAGTGCCGCGGTAAGACGGTAGACGTTGAAATAGAAGAGCGAGCGCCAGAAGACATCGCCGTACTGCCGGCGCTCGAGGCTAAAACCCCGGACTGGAAAATAATCGCTGCTCATCGGCCCCGGCGGCGATTGCGGCTAGTGGTTCCCGCGTTGCCTGTCGGCAAGCCGCAAGTGCTCCTTGCAGCAAAAATAGTCGCCGCGAGAGGTAACGGCCTCGCTGGTCGGCAGATGCACGCCGCAGACGCCGCATCGAACCATGTCTTCCCCATGCTTCGATTCACCATGCCTCGACGCGGAGCTTGGCGGCTGTGCATCACCAGACCTCTTCGCGTAGTTGCGCAGGAACAGGTAAAAAACGATGAAGACAGCGATGACGAGGAGGAATTTTGCCATGCGAACCCCGCAGCGCAGACATTATGGAATGGTCGGGGTGAGAGGATTCGAACCTCCGACTCCTGCGTCCCGAACGCAGTACTCTACCAGGCTGAGCTACACCCCGACGGTGAGTTTCAGTAATTGCGGGTCACCGCAAAGGTGGCCAATTCTAGCAAACTATCCCTGTATTTTGAATCCGGCAGCACGGCGATCGCCTGGCGCGCCTCGCGCGCTGAAACTTCGGCCTGCGCCCGGGTGTAATCGAGTGCCCCCGTACTTTGCATTGTTTTCAGTACGGGTTCGAAATCGCTCAAACCGCCAGCGCTGAGTGCATTTCGGATAATCGCCCCCTGCTCGGCGCTGCCCTGGCGCATCGCATAGATGATGGGCAGAGTGGTCTTGCCTTCGGCAAGGTCATCCCCGAGATTCTTCCCGGTCTGCGTCAGATCACCCGAATAATCGAGGATATCGTCGACCAGTTGGAACGCCGTGCCGAGGTGCATACCGTAGTCCGCCATTGCTTTTTCCTGCGCCGGCGGCACGTCGGCGAGAATGGCACCCAGGCGCCCCGCCGCCTCGAACAGCTTTGCGGTTTTGGAGCGGATCACACGCAGGTAGTCCAGTTCGTTGACTTCGGCGTTGTGGACATGCAGAAGCTGCATCACTTCGCCTTCGGCGATGGTATTGGTGGCATCGGCCATTACGTCCATGATCCGCATGTCCTGCACGTCGACCATCATCTGGAACGCCCGGGAATAGAGGAAATCGCCGACCAGCACCGCCGCCGCATTGCCGAACTTGGAATTCGCCGTCGCGCGTCCTCGCCGCATATGCGAATCGTCCACGACATCGTCGTGAAGCAGCGTGGCGGTGTGAATGAACTCGACCACCGCAGCCAGGTCGTGGTGATGTCGTCCGGCGTAGCCGCAGGCTCCTGCCGACAGGATTACCAGCGCGGGCCGCAGCCTCTTGCCGCCGCTGCCAATGATGTAGTCGGCCACCTGCCGCACGAGCACAACGTCGGACTTCAGCCGATCGTGAATGACGAGATCGACCTGTTTCATGTCGTCGGCAATCAGGCTTTTGATGATTTCTGGGGTCACGAGCAGGGTGAAAGCATTGCCGCAGGCAAAGTGCGCGATGGTAGAAACCGCCCATGGGCGGTGTCAAGGGAATACGCGCGGGACGAAGCTGGGCCACCTCGGGTGGTGACCAAGCCCGTCAAGACGCATTCGGCTTTACTAAGCTCCTCTTTTTTTGTAGTATGCGCGGCTTTCCTCAAAAGCGTACCGAGGGTTCCATCATGTATGCGGTCATAAAAACCGGCGGCAAGCAGTACCGGGTTGCACCAGGCGAAAAAATCAAGGTAGAACAGTTACCTGCAGACGTGGGTAGCCAGATTACCCTGGATGTCCTGATGATCGCGGACGGCGACAAGGTCTCGATAGGGGCGCCGCTGGTAGCGGGTGCTTCCGTTCAGGCGACGGTCGTGTCTCACGGTCGTCACGACAAGGTGCATATCTTCAAGATGCGTCGGCGCAAGCACTATCAGCGTCACGGAGGACACCGGCAGAATTACACCGAGATCCAGATCGGCGCAATCTCGGCATAAGGAACCCAGCAAATGGCACACAAAAAAGCAGGCGGCAGCTCCCGTAACGGCCGCGACTCACAGTCCAAGCGCCTCGGCGTGAAGCGTTATGGCGGCGAGATCATTTCAGCCGGCAGCATTATCGTGCGCCAGCGCGGCACCCAGGTCCATCCCGGCGAGAATGTCGGCATCGGCAAGGACCATACGTTGTTCGCCAAGATCACAGGAACAGTGGCTTTCGCGATCAAGGGCCCATTCAAGAAAAAGACCGTCAGCATCCTGCCGGCGTAAGGTTTCCCGTTCTTAGCAAGAAGCCCTATCGGATCCGGTAGGGCTTTTTTGTTTCTCGTTTGCCGCCAAGACGCCAAGAGCGCCAAGAAAAACTGGGGTTAGAAAGAAACAAGAAGTGGAACCGGACACGTACTCGCACGCAACTAACGTGATGCGGTACCAGGAATCAACTTTATTTTCCGCTGTTGGTTTCCCTTGGCGCTCTTGGCGTCTTGGCGGCTAAATGGTCTTAACTAAGACATGAAATTCATCGACGAATCCACCATCGAAGTCCACGCCGGAAAAGGCGGCGACGGCATCGCGAGTTTCCGGCGCGAGAAATTCATCCCGCGCGGCGGCCCGGACGGCGGTGATGGCGGCCGCGGCGGCAGCATTCATGCCGTCGCCGATCGCAACATCAATACGCTGGTCGAGTATCGCTTTGCCCGCATTCATCGCGCGCGCAACGGCGAAAAAGGTCAAGGCTCGGATTGTTACGGCAAAGCCGCCGACGACATCACGTTGCGCTTCCCTGTCGGCACCGTGGTCACCGATATCGAGTCCGGTGAAATGCTAGCCGACCTCTCCGTAGACGGCCAGACCGCAGTGCTGGCGAAAGGGGGTCAGGGTGGCCTCGGCAACATCCATTTCAAGTCGAGCACCAACCGCTCGCCGCGCCAATGCACACCGGGTACGCTTGGCGCGAGCCGGCGTTTGAAGCTCGAACTCAAGGTTCTGGCCGACATCGGCCTGCTCGGGCTTCCGAACGCCGGCAAATCGACTTACATACGCTCCGTTTCCGCGGCGCGGCCGAAAGTCGCGGACTATCCCTTCACGACGCTGCATCCGAATCTCGGCGTCGTGCGCGTGGATGACAACCGCAGTTTCGTGATCGCGGACATTCCCGGCCTCATCGAAGGCGCGGCGGAAGGTGCCGGCCTCGGCCATCAATTCTTGCGTCACCTGCAGCGAACCCGATTGTTGCTTCATCTTGTGGACATCGCACCGTTCGACGAGAACGCAAATCCTGCCAATGACGCGCGCGCCATTGTCGAAGAACTGCGCAAGTACAACGACGAGCTGTATCGCAAACCGCGTTGGTTGGTGCTGAACAAGGTCGACCTGATCCCGCCGCAGGAACGTGACCAGAGGACCCAGGCCTTCCTGTCGGCTTACTCCAGCCTCGTCTCCAAACCCGAGAAAACCTTTATCATTTCTGCGCTCACTGGGGAAGGCGGGCGCGAGCTCACCTTCGCGATCATGGAGCACCTGGAACGAAACGCCAGAACCGAACCTGCAGACAGCGCGGATAAGACCGCATAACCCGGAGCGCCGAACAGCCATGAAATTCGCGCAATGAAATGCATCGCCGCTGATGCCAGGCGCCTGGTCGTCAAGGTCGGGAGCAGCCTCGTAACAAACGAGGGCCAGGGACTCGACCATGCCGCGCTCGCCCGCTGGGCGGAACAGATTGCCGAACTCAGGCGCCGCAACAAGGACGTCGTGCTGGTTTCGAGCGGGGCAATCGCCGAAGGCATGCAGCGCCTCGGTTGGAAGCGCCGCCCCAGTGCTCTGCACGAGTTGCAGGCGGCGGCAGCCGTCGGCCAGATGGGTCTGATCGAAGCCTACGAGTCCTGCTTCCGCAAGCACGACTTGCATACCGCCCAGGTACTGTTGACCCATGAAGATCTGGCGGATCGCAAGCGCTATTTGAATGCGCGCTCGACCCTGCGAACGCTGATGCATCTGGGCGTAGTTGCGGTGATCAACGAAAACGATACGGTCGCCACCGACGAAATCCGCTTCGGCGACAACGACACGCTGGCGGCGCTGGTCACCAATCTTATCGAGGCGGATGCCCTGGTCATCCTGACTGATCAGGCCGGGCTCTATACCCGGGATCCGCGTCGCCATCCCGACGCGGAACTGGTCGGTGAGGCCAAGGCCGGCGATCCCGAGCTGGAGAAAATGGCGGGAGGCGTCGGCAGCCACGTCGGCAGCGGCGGCATGCTGACGAAAGTGCTTGCGGCGAAACGTGCAGCGCGCAGCGGCGCGGGGACGATCATCGCGTCGGGGCGCGAACCAAATGTGCTGGTGAGGCTGGCCGCAGGCGAGGCGATCGGCACGCAATTGATCGCGCAAACAATGACACTCGCGGCGCGCAAACAATGGATGGCGGACCACCTGCAGGTGCGCGGCAAGCTGAGCCTGGACGATGGCGCCGCCCGCGCACTCAAGACCGCGGGAAAAAGCCTGCTGCCGATCGGCGTATTCGAAGCGTCGGGGGAATTCGAGCGCGGCGAGGTTGTGAGCTGCCTGGATTCAACAGGCCTCGAAATCGCGCGCGGGCTGGTGAACTACAATTCGGCCGAAACACGAAAGATCCTCAAATCACCGAGCCATGAAATCGAGGCCAGGCTCGGCTATATCGACGAACCCGAGCTCATCCACCGGGACAACCTTGTGCTGCTTTAGCAGCGCACGGTTGCAGTGAAGGCTGGCTTGCTTCAGCAAGCCGGGTCCCCGAGGCGGCAGGTTCCCCGGCCCTTGTCTGTGGCATTGTTGAGCGGATTGCCCTTCAGATTGGCAATGAGATCTTTCTCGTTGCGCCCGGCGATCGCCTCTAAATCGCAGAAATAGTCTTTGTACAGCGTGAAGTGAAAATCGGCGCTCGATCTTTCTATCCAGCGCCATTGCGAATCATGCGCCTGCCTCCATTCGCCATTCTGCGCGCCGTAGGCGTAGACCTTGTATTCCGAAGTCTTGCAGCGCATGCCTTCATAGCTCGTGTTGACTGCGCCTGACGCGGACTTGATCACCGCGCTGAAGCGCACGACCCGGTCCGTTCCGATCGAAATCGAACTGCGGTCGACATAGAAGCGATTCGGGGAATTTCGTCGCAACTGAAATTTCAGAAGTCCGGAATCCTCCGGATAGGGCGGCAGCGCGACCGCGATTTCCTTGAATTCCTTGTCTTCGGGCACGCCGCCGATATCATCCGTCATGCCACGTTGCTGCGCCTTTACCTTGGGCGCGGAGGAGCCGCCGCACGCCGCCAGCGCAACCGCGAGAAACGCCACTGCCACGATAAGTTGCGCTGCCGATCCGGGAACGTGTCGCACCCTCATCTGTAGACATGCTCCCGGCTCATCGGATGGAGCACCGTGCCATCCGGCAAAGCCTTCGTTCCAAGTATCTGGAAGATAGAGATCCAGCCGCGATCGAATGCGTGCGCCGAACCGGCCATGTAGATGCGCCAGATGCGGTACATTTTCTCGCCCACGATGCGGCGCGCCTCGTCCTGTCTTGCCTCCAGCCTGCCGACCCATTCCCACAGTGTCCTGGCGTAGTGCGGCCTGAGGCACTCGGTATCCCAGGGCTCCAATCCTTGTCCCGACATTTCGGAAAGAACGCGCGAAACATGCACCAGTTCGCCACCAGGAAAGACGTACTCGTCTACGAACTCTCCGATGCCGCTGCCAAGTTCGGCATCCTCGAGGGAATTGGTCGTGATGCCGTGGTTCATGACCATCCCGCCTGGCTTGAGCAAGCGGAAAATTTTCGCGAAATACGCCTTTAGATTGCGCTTGCCCACGTGCTCGAACATGCCGACGCTGGCGATCTTGTCGAAGGGCTGATCCTCACCCACATCGCGATAATCCATGAGTCTGATTTCGCAGCGGCCTTCCAGGCCCAGCTCCCTGATGCGCGCGCTCGCGTAGGCGTGCTGCTCGTCTGACAACGTGACGCCGAGCGCTGTCACGTCGTAGTGCCGGGCCGCCCAGATAATCAGTCCGCCCCAGCCGCAGCCGACATCGAGAAACCTATCGCCGGGCTTGAGATCGAGTTTGCGGCAGATGTGATCGAGTTTTTGCTCTTGCGCCACATCGAGGGTGTCGCCGAGACTTTTGAAATACGCGCATGAATAGACGCGGTTGCGGTCGAGCCACAAACCATAAAATTCGTTACCGACGTCGTAGTGGTGCTGGATGTTCTTGCGATCGGCCGGCCGGGTATGCCGCCACCACTTCCAGACTTTCGAACGGTTGCTGTAAGTGGTCAGATCTCCCGAGACCAGTCCTTCGCCGAGCCGGATGGTTTCGCGAATGTCGCCTTCCAGGTCGATCTGGCCTTCGACGTAAGCCTTGGCGATTCCCCCCAGGCTGGGGTTGGCAAGCGATATCAGCCCCTGCGGGGATTTCACCGTAAGGCGCAGCTGCGCTTCCTTGCCGGAGCGGATGGTATTGCCGTTCCAAAGCGTCATGCTGATAGGCAGACCGACACTCTTCAGGCGGCCCTCGATCATGCCGATCATGCGCGATTCCAGCATTGCGATCCTCGAAAATTCGATTGCGGAAAACCAACGGCGGCCCGTAGATCGCCGCTATTGTACCGGTTAGAGCGACAGATCAGATAACCGGTTCTAGAACACCATATCCCTCAGAAGTGCGCCCGTCGTTGCGGCCCCTGCCTTGTCGATCGTCGCCGCATAGTGCGGGTGATCCACGCCCACCGACAACGCGGCGCCGTCCTTCAATGCCTGCTTCATAGGCGCGGACAGCTCGAAACGCAGGAAGTGGACCGCTGAGGTCTTGTCTTCGTTTTCCCGATCGAGATCCTCGTCGGCGATCGCATAGATGCGCGGCTGCCCGTCTACCTTGACCCAGACATGGTCTTCGATTCCGATGAGTCTTGCCAGCGCCACGCGGCGCTCTTCGAGGTCCGGATATTCGATCAACATGGTGGCCTTCCAGTTGCTGCCGTCCGGTACCAGCGGGTTATAGGCATCCAGCTCGTCGCGTATGCCCCGTTCCTCGAAGATGCGCTCCACTCGCAACATCTCCTGGATCTGGTAACGCATGGTCAATTCGTCCTCGAACATCAAGGTTACGTGCTCGCCCAGCCGCACGGTACGGTTCTTTTTGTGGGCCAGAACCCGCGCGCGGAATTCCTCGCGCGATTTTGCATATTGTTCGAGAGACATCAGGCTCTCTGCGTTGATCGCAGCCATTTCCCTCCTCGTTGGGTCGTTTTCGCCGGCGTGCATGGTTCAGAGCCCGTAGGCAATGCGGATGAGCGTCAGCGGATGCTGCTTCTGCGCCTTGCCTTCGCCAGTATCGGCGCTTTCGATACCCTGCCGGATGTGGCGGCCGGCGATGGCGCAGTCCGAACTCACGTAATCGGGCGCGGTGGCGGCCATCTGACGGAATACCGGCCTGCCGATCTTCATCGAGTCCGCGAAAAATTCCGTCTTTACACCCCAAGTGCCGTCATGGCCCGCGCAGCGCTCCACCGTGTTGATTTGCGTGTGCGGAACGAGTTCGAACATCTCGCGCGTCTTCTGGCCCATGTTCTGCACGCGCAGGTGACAGGCAATGTGGTACGACACCTTGCCGAGCGGCGTCTTGAAATCCTTCTTTAGCAGCCCGTCCTTGTTGCGCATGATCAGATATTCGAACGGATCGAACATCGCTTCCTGCACCGCTTTGACATCAGGATCGTCCGGAAACATCAGTGGCAGCTCCTGCTTGAACATCAATGTACAGGACGGCACGGCGGTAAGGATGGCGTAACCTTCCTGAGCCAGCTTCGCGAGCACGGGAATATTGGCCTGCTTGAGCTTCGCTACTGTTTCGAGGTCGCCCAGTTCGAGTTTGGGCATGCCGCAGCAGACTTCTTTCTCGACGACGACTGCCGGGACTTCATTGTGCCTGAGGATCTTCAGCAGGTCGTGGCCGATGCCGGGCTCGTTGTAGTTCACATAACAGGTGGAGAAAATCGCCACCTTCCCCGGCGCGTTCTTGCCGTCCTTCACCGGGAACGACGAATCCGGCCGCGCGGTTGCGCGGAATCGCGCACTGGTGTACTCGGGCAATACCCGGTCCATGTGCACGCCGAGCACGGATTGCATCACCTTGCGCGCGGCGGGCGCCTTGTTGAGCGCGTTGACCATCTGTACCACGACCGGGATCGAAGCCAGCCTGCCGAGCGCATCTGTGCTGGTCAGCAGCTTGTCGCGAAACGTCGTCCCGCCTTTTTTGAACTTGACCGCCTTGGCCCGCAGCATGAGATGCGGAAAGTCGATATTCCAGGAATGTGGCGGGACGTACGGACACTTGGTCATATAGCACATGTCGCACAGATAGCACTTGTCGACAACTTTGCCGAAGTCATTCCTGTCGACGCCGTCGAGTTCGCCGGTCTTGCCGTCGTCGATCAGATCGAACAACGTCGGAAATGCCGTGCAGAGGTTTACGCAGCGACGGCAACCGTGACAGATGTCGAAGACGCGATGCATCTCGGCATGCACCTTGTCCTCGTCATAGAAGTCCGCGGACTGCCAATCGATCGGATGCCTTGTCGGTGCTTCGAGCGAACCTTCGCGGATGGTCATTTATTCGTGAGGGGTCAGGGGTGAGGAGTGAGGAGTGAGGGGCAAGCAAATGCATGCGCAAGAAGGCTGAGGGATCTGACCCCTCACTCCTCACCCCTGACTCCTCACTTGTTTATTGCTAGTCCGCCAGCGCGTCGAGGGCTTTCTGGAAGCGGTTGGCGTGGGAGCGCTCCGCTTTGGCCAGCGTCTCGAACCAGTCCGCAATTTCGTCGAAGCCTTCGTCGCGAGCGCCCTTGGCCATGCCGGGATACATGTCGGTGTACTCGTGAGTTTCGCCGGCGATCGCTGCCTTCAGGTTATCGCGAGAACGGCCGATCGGCAGACCGGTGGCCGGGTCGCCGACCGCTTCCAGATATTCAAGGTGGCCATGCGCATGGCCGGTCTCACCTTCCGCGGTCGAACGGAAAACCGCCGCAACGTCGTTCTGGCCTTCCACATCCGCCTTCGCCGCGAAGTAAAGATAGCGGCGATTCGCCTGGGACTCGCCTGCAAACGCATCCTTCAGACTTTTTTCGGTTTTCGAACCTTTGAGCGATTTCATGATGGCCTCCTGTTGTCTTTCACGTTGATCGGAATCGGACGGGGGCATCGAAACCCCGAGCATCCCGCACGGAATTAGACTAAATCTAATCTGTAAATTAAGTGTAAGCACTGGCGTCTACCAAGTCAACAATGGTACTGGCCGCGGAAACCGTTTAGTCTTGCGCACTTTCGGCTGAAGAGCATCGACATTGCGCTCGGAAACAGGAAATCCGCACACGGCGACTCCATGCTGACAAGAACAAACATCGGTCTCACGTCGGACCAAGACGAGGTAAAGGGGTTTTCCAGAACCATTGCGCAAATCGAGTGGCTGCTGCTCGTCCTGGTTCTTGTCTATCTGCTTGCCGGCGGCCCTCCCGACGAGAGCCGAGTCGCCATCCACACCGCGCTGTTATTTTTCGCGGCCTTCATCCTCGGCCTTCATTATGTCCATTTCTTCACGGCGGAGAACCGCTCGAAGCTGATGTTCGAAATCTGGGTGATGATCGTGTTCATCACCTGGGTGGTCTGGTTCACCGGCCAGATCAACAGCCCGCTGCTCAACCTTTATCTGTTGCCGATCATCGCCAGCGCACTGATCTTCGGCAAGCTGCCCACCGCCCTCAAGGTTGGCGCAATCATCGCCTGCGTCATGTTCTTTTCCTACAACCCGAAATCGAAGATGCTCCTGGCACTGCCGTTCTGGGGAGAGGTCCTGGCGATTTCCGCGCCGATGGTCATGGTGGCCTATATCACCACGATGCTCGCAGCGGACATCCGCTACGCCGTCGAGAAGATCAGGCAGGTGTCCGATACCGACGACCTTACAGGCATCTACAACATGCGCGCGTTTTCGTCGATGTTGCAGCGCGCCTTCAAGCAGGCCGTGCGCAACGGCCACGCGATGTCGGTGCTAATGATCGATTGCGACAATCTGAAGCGGATAAATGACACCCACGGACACGAATCCGGCAACAGGTTGCTGCAGCACCTGGTGCGCTGCATCCGCGAGCAACTGCGCGGCTCCGATGTCATGGCGCGTTTTGGTGGGGACGAGTTCATCGTGCTGCTGCCGGAAACCAACAGCAAGGGCGCGGTGGAAATGGCCGAACGCATCCGCACGGCCGTGGAAATCTCCCGATTCGACCTACGTACCGGAGACACCAACATCACCATAAGCATCGGCCTGTCCAGCTATCCCGACGATGGTGGCAATCTCGATGCGATTGTCGAGAAGGCGGACAAGGCGATGTACCGCGCCAAGCAGCGCGGCCGCAACAGGCTTGTCACCTACACCGAAGACGACGCGGTCTGATCCTGCGCGCCGGAACCATTGCGGCCCGGCCGGAAATAGCCGGTGTTTTCGTAGAAGCTTTCCTGCTCGTTCCCGCCCCACCATCCCGGCACGCCCAGCACCGGCAACGGCGAGAGTTCACGCCCGTGACTCATGCGGTTCCGGTCCCCAATGTGCGCCGCAATCTGGCGATCGGCTTCGGCGACCTGGGAACTCAGGGGCAGTTGTGCAAACGCATCCGGAACTTTCAGCAACACCGCCTTCCCGGTCATGCCGACGAAGGGATCCAGCGCCTTGTGGTAAAGCGCATGGCCGAAGAGGAAAAAGCCCATCCGCTGCCTGACCTCTTGACGGCGCTTCCAGAATAGTTCTTTCCAGCGGAATTCGCGCACCAATTCAAGCAGCCCGGCATCGCTCGAGATGACCACTATGCCCTCCTCGTCGAACAGCGTGAGCGCGTCGCGCACCGCCGAGCGGTTACCGGTTTCCCCAGCGGACAAGGCTTCGTAGTGGCGCGCGTTGATCGCCGCTTTGGCGGCCGGGAATGTCATCCATACCAGAGCGTTGAACAGGTCATGCCAGTCGAGCGGGCGCAACTGCACTTCGCCCTTTAGAAATGCGCGCGGCTCGAAGCCGTCGCCGAAGACTGTCGATTTCGGCGCCTGCGGGACAAAACGCACGCGCAAACCCCGAGCATTGACTATCCCGCCGGAATCCTCGGCGAGCACATTGAGCAGGTCAGGATTCGGCCAGCCGATGTGCGCAAGACGAGCGCCGACTACGCGCAGCGGCGCAAACATGCCGGAGCCGTTCAGCCAGTCCTTATTCCAGCGCTCGGCCATGCAAGCGAGCAGATGCGTTCGGGTAACATGCGTTCCTCGCAGTATAGCCATCCGGAAAAACGCATCGTGACCGAACAAGTGGATTGCGCCGTCATCGGCGCCGGTGTCGTCGGCCTCGCCATCGCGCGCGAACTCGCCGTTGCCGGGCACGAGGTCATCGTGCTGGAAGCCGCCGACGCCATCGGCACGCATACCAGCTCACGCAATTCCGAAGTCATTCACGCCGGCCTGTATTACCCGAAGGGGTCGCTGAAAGCCCGCCTATGCGTAGCCGGCAAGGGGCTGCTTTACGATTACTCCGCCAAGCACGGCGTTGCGCACAGCAACATCGGCAAGATCGTCGTGGCCGTGGCGGAAGACGAAATCGCCACGCTGAAGAGTTACGTCGAGAAAGCCGAAGCCAATGGCATCAGGGACCTGCGCTGGCTGGCGCGCGAAGAGCTGCGAGAACTGGAGCCGGCCGTGGACTGCGTGGCCGGCTTTCTTTCGCCTTCTACCGGCATTGTCGATAGCCATGCGCTGATGCTTGCCTACCAGGGCGATGCCGAGAACAGCGGTGCCACCGTCGTGTTCAAGAGCCCGGTCGAATCCGGCGCGGTCGGCGCCAACGGCGTGGTGCTG